>Ga0164241_10001669_pt1 | contig 26364 bp, 21 predicted proteins | sample OricomyardsoilBY_FD_108780 | JGI IMG/M metagenome (GOLD analysis project Ga0164241, IMG submission 108780) | Backyard soil microbial communities from Emeryville, California, USA - Original compost - Back yard soil (BY) | ecosystem: Environmental > Terrestrial > Soil > Unclassified | place: USA... | reverse complement strand
CGTAATGCGAGTAACTGCCCACCACCGTCCAGTCGTCGTTGACCGGCAGGGCGTAGCCCAGGGTGGCGGCCATTTCCGCGGTGGTGGAATCGATGGCCCGCACGCGGCTGGTGGAGGCCCACATGCTGGCCAGCCAGCCATCGGCTGACTGGACCTGCACCTGTGCCGACAGCGCCGGGTCGTGACTGCTGCGCGAGACGCCGCGCAGCAGGTGATCGCTGCTCAGCATGACACTGCCGCTCCACTGTGGCGGCGCCGCCTGCGCGCCAGCCGCCAGCAGCGCGGCCGCCACGAAACACAGGGTCCGCCGATTCATGCCGCGATTGTAGAGACTGCTAGAGATATCCGTGAAGCTGCACGAACACGATGCGCTGGTTCAGGAAGGGCACCTCGTTGACATCGTCGTAATTGCGCACGCCGGTGCGCAGCTGCAGGAAGGGCAGCGGCGTGTATTCCCACACCAGGCTCAGCCGCGTCTGCTGATCGCGCGCCGTGGCGCGGTTCGGGTCGAAGCGCTCGGCCGTGAACTTCAGGTTCTGGCCCTTGCGCAGCCTCCAATTGGCCTCGATGAGCCCTGCCCACTGCTTGCGCCGCGGCGCGGAGGTGGAATCGACGATGTAATCCGCTTCGGCCAGCCACGCGACCGGACCGGTACGCAGGCCGGCGAAGAGGTTCTGCATGCGGCGCGCGCCCACCTCGAAGTCGTTGAGGTTGAAGCTGGCGCCCGCGCGCCAGCGGCCCGTCACATATTCGCTGCGCAGGCTCCACTGCTTGCCGTCGTCCACTTCGGGCGCGCCGGCCGTGCCATTGCTTACCGCGAGCTGTGCCGTCCACTTCGCCCCTTCGAAGCCCACTTCCACACCGCGATCGGGTGTGTTGAAGCTGATGCCGGTCTGCTCGCGCGTGAAGGCGCTGTCATCCTGCAGCCGGATGCCGAAGGGCAGGTACATCTGGCCCGCCTTCAGATAGAAGCGGTGACTGGCGCTCCACAAGCGCAGGTAGGTCTCGGCGTTGTTGGCCGCACCGGGTGCGAGCCGCTCATCGATGTACAGCGACAGCCGCTCCGGGATCACGCGTAGATCCACATAGGCACGCAGGCTGGTCAGATCGAAGGACGAAGTGGATGAAGTGCCCGGCGAATCGAGCCAAGTCGCACCGCCACGCAGGTTGGCGCCGACGCCCACATAGCGGCCCAGATCACCGGTCCATGGCGTGCCGGAAGCCTGCAGCGTGCGCGCGGGCAACTGTGTCTGGCCGTAGAGCGTGCCGAAGGTGTTGCGCATGCCGCCGCCCGTGGGATTCACGTGACAGGCGCTGCACTTGAGCCCGGCCGCCACCGCCAGGTAGGGCTCGGCCTGCGCGAGGCGTGCGCCGAAGCCAGCCACTATCAGCACGCACAGCAACGCGAATCGTTTTGACACGGAACTCTCCTGAATGCGCCGCATGCGCCTGGTCCGCGTAAGTAGCCATCCGCCGCCGATGGGTTGCCTGCGCGCGCGAAATATTTTCGGCAACCGTGATGCGGGCGGCGGGTACTCATGAAGCACTCGTTCATTGGCTCAACTGTTCAGGGGGCGTCATGAGACAGCTACTGCGACGCGCGGTCCGCGCGGCAAAAGGATTGGCACTGATCACCGGCATGTTGATCGTCGCGGCCTGCGGCGGCGGCGATGACATGGGTGGAGGAGGAGGCTATGGTGGCGGTACTCCCGCACCGTCGGCGCTGTCTTACACCGCGCCCGCGGCGATACATGTGGGTACGGCGATCACCGCCCTGTCACCGACGGTGACGGGCACGGTCACTGGATACACCGTAACGCCGGCATTGCCGGCCGGCCTTGCGTTGAACGCCACCACCGGCGTGATCAGCGGAACGCCCACGGCCACGGCGGCGCAGGCGACCTACACCGTCACCGCGAGCAACGCCACGGGCAGCACCACCTTCGGTCTGGCGCTGAAGGTGGATCCCGCGGTTCCCAGTGCCTTCACGATGAGCGCGCTGGTATCCGATGGCGCGGCCACCGCGGTCAGCACGGACGCGCACCTGAAGAATCCCTGGGGTATCGCCGCGCTGGCCGGCGGGCCGGCGTGGATCACCAACAACCACGACCACACATCGACGATCTATGACGGCACGGGTCTGGTGCAGGCGCTGGTGGTCAATATTCCGGCTGGCGCCAATGGACTGGGTGACGTCACCGGCATCGTGGCGAGCAGCTCGAATACGGATTTCCAGGTGACCAACGGCACGACTACGGCGTCGGCACGCTTCCTGTTCGTCACGGAATCAGGCTCGTTGTATGGCTGGGCGCCCACCGTGGACGGCACCAATGCCAAGGTGGCCTATGACGATGCGACTGGCGCGATCTACAAGGGTCTGGCGCTGGCCAACGATGGCACCGCCAACTTCCTGTACGCGGCGGATTTTCACAACCGCAAGATCGATGTGTTCGACAAGAACTTCGCCAAGGTGGCGGTTGCTGGCGGGTTTACCGATCCCACGCTGCCGGTCGGCTTCGCGCCGTTCAACATCCAGGCTGTGACGATTTCGGGCACCACGATGCTGGTGGTGGCTTATGCCAAGCAGGATGGCACTGGCACGGAGGAAGTCACTGGCGCCGGCGAGGGCATCATCAACACCTTCGACCTGAATGGCGCGCTACTGAAGCATCTGGTGGCGCGCGGCGCGCAGCTCGATGCGCCCTGGGGCATCGCCGTGGCGCCGGCCAACTTCGGCACGCTGAGCAATGCATTGCTGATCGGCAATTTCGGCGACGGCAGGATCAATGGCTTCGACGCCAGCACGGGCACTTTCATCCATGCGGTGAGCAACGCCGCTGGCGCGCCCATCACTGCCGCGGGGCTGTGGGGCCTGTGGTTCGGCAACGGCGGTCGCAACCAGCCCACCAACACGCTGTATCTGGCCGCTGGCATCAACGGTGAGGTCAACGGGTTGTATGCGCGCATCGACCTGGGCGCGACGGCTCCGGATATTGCCGCACCCACGGGGGTTGCCATCACTGCGCCCGCCGCAGCCAGCACGGTCAGTGGCGCGGTGAACATCGCGGCCAATGCCGCCGACAATATCGGCGTGGCGAGCGTGAAGTTCCAGGTGCGCGTGGGTACGACCACCACCGACATCTCCACCGATACCACGGCGCCGTTCAGCGCGAGCTGGAACTCCGGCTCGGTGGCCAATGGTGCCGCCACGCTGCTCGCCGTTGCCACCGACGCGGCCGGCAACTCCACGACTTCCCCGGGCATCGCGGTGACGGTGAACAATGTGCCGGACGTTACCGCGCCCACCGTGAACATCACGGCGCCCACGGCGGGTGACGTGACCGGCACGGTGACGGTGACGGCCGCGGCCACCGACAACGTCGGCATCTCGCAGGTGGAGTTCTTCGCTGGCGTGACGTCGATCGGTGTCGCGACCACCGCGCCGTACCAGGTGCAATGGAACACCAGCACGCTGCCCAACGGCATCATGCAGCTCACGGCCGTGGCCAAGGATGGCGCCGGCAACCAGAGCACCAGCACCGCGGTGCCCGTGAACGTGATTCTGGTGCCCACGCTGGCGCAGTTGCAGGCGAACATCTTCGGGCCGCGTTGCTCCGGCTGTCACACGGGGGGCGGCGGCGCGCTGCCGGGCAGCATGAACCTGTCGAGCGCGGCCGCGACCTTCGCCGCGCTGGTGAACGTGACCAGTGTCGAGGAGCCCACGCAGAAGCGGGTACTTCCGAACACGCCGAACAACAGCTATCTCATCACCAAGCTGTCTGGAACACAGACCGTGGGTTCGCGCATGCCGCTGGGCGGACCTTTCCTGAGTCAGACCGAGATCGACAGTGTGCGGGCCTGGATTCAGGCAGGTGCCGCACAGTAAGCGGTATCGATCTGGCGGCGTCGCCGCGCTGGTGTCAATCTCCCGAAGACACCAGCGCGGCGATGGCTTCGACTTCGATCTGCATCTGGGGCAGCGCGAGACAGGGCACGGGGATCAGCGTCGCGGCCGGATGATGACCGCCGAGCAGCGTGCGCTGCGCGGCCTGCATGATCTTCAGCTTCTGCATGTCGTGCTGCACGATCAGGACGGTGATCTTCACCACGTCGCGCGGCCGGGCGCCGAGTGCTTCGAGCGCGAGCCCGAGATTGCGGAATGCGAGTTCGGCCTGCACCTGGAACTCAGGCGAGAACGAACCGTCGGGATGGTCGCCACCCTGCCCGGAGATGAAGGCCAGGCGCATGCCGGAGGGCACGAGGGCGATCTGCGAGTATGAATTCGACGATGAATCGTACAGCGTCGCGGGGTTCAGCAGTTGCGGCGCGGGGCGCGAATTCTCCGCGCTCATCCGGATACCTCGATCTGCATGCCATCGTGGCCGACGAGGACTTCGCCATCGAATTCCTTCATGACGTCGCGCCGGTAGAAGTCATCGTCCAGCTCGGGCATCAGCCCGCCGGGAATCACATGATTGAGCACCAGCTTGCGCACGCCGGCCTCGCGAGCCATCTTTCCGGCGACTTCCAGCGAGGTATGCGTGCCGGCGATGTGTTTCCAGATCCCTTCGGGATTGTCGGCGTAGGCGCCCTCGGCCACCCGGCGTTCGAAGTTGCGGCGCGTGGCCTCGAAATGCATGGCCTCGCATACCAGCACATCGGCGCCGCGCGCCAGGCCGACCAGGTTCGCGGAATACGCGGTGTCGCCGGCGAACACGATGGCGTGTCCCAGCGCGTCGAAGCGCAGGGCCAGGGAGCGTTGCTTCGTATGGCGCTTCGAATCCTCGGGATAGTGCGTGTTCTCCACCGCGGTGACGCGCAGGTTGCCTTCTTCAAACACCAGCGTGGGTTTCGCTGTGGCCGGTATCTCCCGCGCGCTGAACAATGTCGCGACGCGCGCCGAGCGCGCCTCGTCGATGCTGCGGATCTCCTCGTTGATCTGCAGGTAACGGATCGCGGCCGCGACGAGACGCCGCGTGCCCGTCGGTCCGTGTATGACGGTGGGCGTCACGCGGCCACCGGTCCACTGGTGGGTCATCAACGAGGTCAGGTCGGCCGTGTGATCGTCGTGCAGATGCGTCAGGAAAACCTGGCTCACGGTGCGGTAGTTCAGGCCGGCCTGGATCAGCCTGGCGAGTGCGCCGTAGCCGCAGTCCACCAGGTAGAGCCGATCGTCCAGCGACACGACGCTGGAAGTCTCGCTGCGCGTGGCGGTGAAATTGGGGCCGCCCTGCGTGCCCAGCAGCACGGCGCGCAGGGCCTGGGCCTGACGCGCCTGCGCGGCCGGCGATGGACGAAGCGCCGCGAACGCGCCAGCGCCCGCCAGCAGCTGCATCAGCACTCGTCGCGAAAGGTGCCGCGCGCTCATCACTTCGACGCCGTTGCGGCCTGCGCCCGCTTTGCCGATTCCAGCCAGTAGGCGCGGATGTCCTCGACATCCTTCTCGTTCAGCCACTGGGAGAAGCTGGCCATGCCGCGTGGCTTGAGTGCGCCCTCGAGCACCACCTGGCTGAACAGCTGCGGCGTTGCCAGTCGCGGCGAGCGCGACGGGTCGGGGATGAAGATTCCGCCGACATGACAGGACGAACACCACTGACTGACCAGCACGCCGCCATGTGCGGCATCGCCAGTCGAGGCGGTGACCTTGGTGAGATCCAGCGCAGGACTGGGCACAAAGGGCGGGAATTCCGGTGCTTTCACCGTGCCGCCCAGCTTGTAGACGTACAGCCGGCCCGGACGCCGCGGATAGCGGCCGCCGATCACGGCGTTGGCGCCGCCATAGCCGACGGCCACGGCGATGTACTGCTCGCCATCGATTTCATAGGTTGCGGGGCCTGCCATCACTGCGGCGGCGGTCTTGTCGCTCCACAGCTTGTCGCCGCTCTTCGAGTCGTAGGCATTGAAGGTCTGGTCGGCGCCACCGAATACCAGGCCGCCGGCCGTGGCCAGCACGCCACCATTCCATTGCGTGTCCTGCGGCACCGTCCACATGGCCTTCTGGGTGACGGGATCCCAGGCAACGAGGAAGCCGCCCGCTGCGGGCAGTGTGGCCAGCGCGGCTTCGCCTTCGGCCGACAGCTTCTCCGCGGGCGGCGGCGGATTGGGCTGGCTGAATCCACCCAGCGGCCCCTGCGCGAGATTCCAGCGTCCACGCACGAATTTCCAGTTCGGATCGTTCTGGTAGCTGAAGGGGCCGCGATGTATCGGGATATAGACCACGCCCAACTCGGGATTGAATGCCATGGGCTGCCAGATGTGCCCGCCGTTCGGGCCCACCGTGAGCCGCGCGGATTTGTCGCCTGAATAGCGAACCGCGGGATTCACGACCGGGCGGCCCGTTTGTGCATCCACCTTCTCGGCCCAGTTCACCGCCGCGTATTTCTCGGCGGAGATCAGTTTGCCGGTGGCCGCGTCGAGCACGTAGAAGAAACCGTTCTTCGGCGCCTGCATCACCACATGCCGCTTCGCGCCGTCGATGGTGAGATCTGCCGTCATGATCTGCTGCACGGCCGTGTAGTCCCAGCTGTCGCCGGGCGTGGTCTGGTAGTGCCAGACGTATTCGCCGGTGTCGGGCTTCAACGCGACGATGGACGACAGAAAAAGATTGTCGCCCTTGCCATCGGAGCGCGCCTGGTGGCTCCAGGGTGAACCATTGCCCGTGCCCACATAGACCAGGTCGGTGACGGGATCGTAGGTGATGGCATCCCAGGGCGTGCCGCCGCCGCCGGTCTGCTTCCAGCCCTCGCCGAACCACGTGGATCGGGCTATTTCGGCCAGGGCCTTGTCCGAGGCCGCGCCATCCGGCTTTTCTTCCGGATTCGGCGTGACGTAGAAGCGCCAGGCCAGCTTGCCATCCGTGGTGTTGTACGCCGACACGAAACCCCGCACGCCCAGTTCGGCGCCGCCATTGCCGATCAGCACCTTGTCTTTCACCACGCGCGGCGCGCCGGTGATGGTGTAGGGCCAGGCGGTGTCGGTGGTCTGCACCGACCACAGCTCCTTGCCGGTGGCCGCATCGAGCGCAATCAGCCGCCCATCCAGTGCGCCGACGAACACCTTGCCCTTCCACACGGCGACGCCGCGATTGACCACATCGCAGCAGGCATCGCGGGCCTTCTGGCCATCCACCTGCGGGTCGTAGCTCCACTTGCGCGCGCCGCTTCTGGCATCGAGCGCATACACGCGTGACCAGCTGGTGGAGATGTAGATCGTGCCGTCGACGATCAGCGGCGTGGCTTCCATGCCGCGATCAGCGTTGGCGTCGAACTCGTGATACCAGGCCAGGCCCAGCCGCTTCACATTGTCGCGACGGATGCGTGTCAGCGGGCTGTAGCGCTGTTCGGAGTAGGTGCGGCCGTAGCTGAGCCATTCGCCATTGTCTTCGGCCGCGATGATGCGAGCGCCATCCACCTGGCCGGCGGGTCCGGAGGCCGTGCCGGACGGCGATCTGGAACAGCCGTTCAGCAGCAGCGTGGCAGACACGGCAAGCAACAGCGACACAGGTCTGATCGCGCGCATCCATACCCCCGGTGGCCGGTGTACCGGCCTTTTGTAGTAGTACGATGCGCAGTATAGCGGTGAATTGCCGCGACACGGTCCGCGCGGGCGGGGGAACAGAACAATGATGCGTGAAGCGATTCATCGCCGTGAATTACTGCGGTTCCTTGCGGCCAGTCCGCTGCTGGCGGCGTTGCCGTCCTGGCAGGCGTTTGCCGCCGAATCCGGACTGGCCAGTCCCGCCGATGCACTGGACGTGTTCGATTTCGAGACCGCCGCGCAGGCCATCGTGCCGCCCGCGCACTGGGGATATCTGCAGAGCGGTGTGGATGGCAATGTCACCCGCGATGCCAACCACTCGGCTTATGCAAAGTGGCAGCTGGTGCCGCGGCGTTTCGTGGACGTGAGCAAGGTGGCGCTGGCCACCACACTGTTCGGCAACGCGCTGAATTCGCCGGTGATGATGAGCCCCATCGGCAGTCTCAAAGCGCTGAACGTGGAGGCCGATCTGGGCGTGGCGCGCGCCGCGAAGACGAAAAACCAGCAGCAGGTGGTGTCGACGCAGATGTCGGACAACATCGAGGACATCGCCGCGGCGCGCGCCGCGCCGCTGTGGTTCCAGCTCTACACCACCAATCGCATCGAGGTGACGCGGCAGATGGTGCAGCGGGCGCAGCGCGCCGGCTGTGCCGTGGTGGCGGTGACCGTGGACCTGCCCGCGGGCCGCAATACCGTCACGGCCACGCGCCTGCGCCGGCAGGACACACGCACCTGCGCCAACTGCCATCAGACCGACGCGGCGGGCAATCCGCGCCTGAGCATCAACACCAAGCCCATGTTCAAGGGCATCGACACGCAGGGACTGGGATTGACCTCGCCCTCGCTGACCTGGGATTTCATCAAGCGCCTGAAAGACATGACCACGATGAAGGTGGTGATCAAGGGAATCGAAGCGGGAGAGGACGCCGCACTGGCCGTTGAGCACGGGGCCGACGGGATTTTCGTGTCGAACCACGGTGGCCGCGCGCTGGAGAGCGGTCGCGGGACCGTCGAGTCGCTGCCCGACGTGGTGAAGAGCGTGGCCGGCAGAGTGCCCGTGATGGTGGACGGGGGCGTGCGCCGCGGCACCGATGTGTTCAAGGCCCTGGCGCTGGGCGCCAGTGCGGTAGGCATCGGCAGGCCTTATGTGTGGGGGCTGTCGTGTTTCGGCCAGCGCGGCGTGGAACGCGTGCTCGACATTTTGAATCTCGAACTGCGCCTGGCCATGGTGGGCTGCGGCGCGCGCGGCATCAGCGAAATCCGCGCCTCATCGCTGGTCGCGGCGCGATGATGGAGGCATGCATCACCTGCGCCCCAGGAGAGACGCAGGCGATGCATGCAGAGGCCCGTTGCTAGCGCGGGCCGAAAGTGAACGTCGCACCCAGCGTGATCAGATCCAGGTCACCGACCACATCGGTGTCGAACTTCTCGTATTCGCCACGGATCGCGAAGTTGGCGAGTCGAAGCTGCACACCGGCGCCATAGGCGAATTCAGTCTTCTTGTCCTCGAAGACGACGGCACCCATGTTGCCATCCGCATCCAGCCTGGCGAGGCCGGCTTTCAGATACAGATCGACGGGGCCCATGGGCGCCAGGCCCACGCCATACAGCGAATAGCCCTTCGCTTTCACTTCGAAGGGACCTACCGTGCCCGCGGCCGGTGCCGAAGCTTTGCCGAAGTCGATGTAGTTGGCTTCGAGTGCGAAGTTGCGATGCGGCCGGAAGCCGACGATGGCCTTCCAGCTGTTGTCGTTGTTGTCGACGTCATCGATATCGAAGCTGTCCGCATCGAAGTGCGACCGGGTGATGCCTGCGCCCACATACACACCTGTCGGCGGATCGACAGTCTGCGCGCGGGCCTGGCTGGCCAGGATCAGCAAGGGAGCTGCAACTGCAGCGGCAACGATCTTCATGAGGTACTCCTCAGTTTCAGGCACACGGCGGCAGTGTCCGGAAACAACGGTTGTGGCGCTGTAGGCCGGGGCCGCGTTGCCCTGTGGGAGTGCGGGCGCCGCGCAGTGCGGCGCAGCGCCTTATTTGTAGGTCTTCAGATTCAGGTACGCCGCTTCGATGTTGGGCTCGCGCAGCTGTTCGTAGTGACGCCAGTTCTTGTAGGGCTCGAGCATCAGGCTCTTCTTCATCTGCGCCAGGCTCATGCCCTGACTCATCGCCGTGCGCACTTCGCGCTGCAGGTACTCCATGAATTCCCGGCCTTCGGCGATATCCTTCTTCGTGAATGGAACCGTGCCATGTCCACCCACCGATAGGTCGAAGTCCAGTGCTTCGATGGTGCGATAGGACTTGATCCATTCATCCATGGAATGGCCATCGAAGGGGCCGCAGGCGCTGGGCAGCGAGCGCATCGAATCGAGCACCAGTGCATCGGCGGGGAAGTCGGTGGTGAACAGCACGCGTTCATCGCGGAACAGCACCGCCGTGCCATCGTTCGCGTGATTCTTGCCGGGGAACACCAGGTCGATGGTCTTGCCGCCAAAGCGCAGCGTCATGCGCTCGGAGTAGACGATGTCCGGCTTCGGGGTGTCGGCGAAAAATTCCGCGGGTGAGGCGCGACCATCGCCATCCCTGTCTTTCGAGGTGACCGAGCCGCCACCGCCGCCGCAGTACCAGGGTCGCTCCAATGAAGGCTGCTCGAATTCGGCCACGTCGAGATAGCCGTCGTTGTTGCGATCGGTGATGTCGCCGGGCAGCGCGGGATAGCGGCCGTCCATGTTGCGCAGGAAGCCTTCCTGCGCGATGAACTTCGCGGTGTCGGCGAAGATCTTGCCGCCCTCGGTGTGATCCCAGTGACTGTGGCTGAGGATGACGTACTTCACCGCCTTGCCCGGAAACTTCTTCGCCAGTTCATCCTTGAGCCATTTCGCGAAGGGCACGCTCAGCGTGTCGACCAGCAGCAGTCCGTCGGGTGTGTCGAGAATGCCCACGTACCAGCCGCCATTGTTGGCGCGATACACATCGCCCTTCACATGCGTGATGGCACGGCCCGGCGGCGCAAACATGCCGGGAGGAGGGGGCGGCAGGCGGGCCGCGGCGCCATCGCCCGCGGTGCGCGGCGAGGGCGAGTCGGCGGCCGATGCGCCGACGGCGCACAGCAATGCGAGCAGTGCAACGATCCGCATGGGTTTGCCTACTTCTTGCCGAACAGGCGCGAGAAGATTCCCGCCTTGCGCACCGGCGGGGGCTGGGTGATGCGTGGCGCCGGGTTGCCCGCGGGTTTGGGCGCCGCGCCGCGTTTGGGTGGCGCGCGGTTGTCGTAAGGATTGAAGCTGCGCCGCGAGTCGGCCATGGGATCGTTTTCGCGCGGACCACCGAAGGTCGGCACATCCTTGCCGTAGGGATTGCCGCCGGCTTCACGCGCGGCCTGTTCTGCTGCTTCGGCCTGCTTCTTCTTCTCGGCCTCTTCATCGAGCAGACTCAGGCCCGGCAGATCGAGCCGCTTGAGCAGGCGCGACGTGGAGTCGAGCGCATGGCGGCCGGTATCCACCGCCCACTCCCAGATCGCGCGCCCGCCGGCCTCGTGTCTCACGCGCCCGACAGGGTTTTTCTTGTCGTCCGGATTCTTAGGCACGGAACAAGTCTGGCCTCCGCCCCACTCAAGCGCGCAACGGCGCGCCACCTGATATTAGCGAAACTGTGCCGGATGACACGGGTCGCCTGCCAGTGCAGGGACTGCTATCTTCAGGGCAGTACTCTCCGGGGGTCAGAATGATCAGAACGACAACCCTTGTCGGGGTGGGGTTGCTGTCGGCGTTGATTGCTGGCTGCACCAAGCCGCAGGCGCCGCAACAGGCGCTGCCTGGCGTCGTCGCGGCGACGCCGCTGCGCCAGACCGTGACCGACTGGGATGACTATTCCGGCCGCTTCGAGGCCGTGGATACGGTGGAGGTGCGCCCGCGCGTCGCTGGCGCCATCGATTCCGTGCATTTCCAGGATGGGCAGCGCGTGCGCAAGGGCCAGCTGCTGTTCGTGATCGATCCGCGGCCCTTCGAGGCGCAACTGGCCAAGGCGCGCGCCGATCTGGCCGGCGCGCGCGCGGCACTGGCCAATGCGGATGCCGAACTCAAGCGCGCCGATGCATTGGTGAAGGATCATCTGATCAGCCAGACCCAGGCCGATCTGCGCAATGCCACGCAGCTGCAGGCCTCCGCCGCGCTGGCCGCGGCGGAGGCCGCGGTGAGCACGGCGCAACTGAATGTTTCCTTCACCCGCATCGAAGCGCCCATCAGTGGCCGTGCCTCCTGGCGCCGGCTCGCGCCGGGCAATCTGGTGGCCGCGGATGCCACGCTGCTCACCACCATCGTCAGCGAGGATCCGATCCGCTTCCTCTTCGATGCGCCCGAGTCCGCGCTGCTCAAATACCGCCGCGCGGGCGGAGCGCAGGCCAGCCAGGTGGACATACGGCTGCAGGACGAAACGGAATTTCGCCGCAAGGGCCACGTCGATTTTCTCGACAACACAATGGACCGCAGCTCCGGCACCATCCGTGCCCGCGCCACCGTAGCCAATCCCGACGGATTCATCTCGCCGGGCATGTTCGGTCATCTGCGCCTGTATGCGGCGAAGCCCTTCGAAGCCTTGCTGGTGCCGGATGAAGCCATCGTCACCGACCAGACGCGTCAGGTGGTGTACACCATCGCCGCCGACGGCCAGGTACAGCAGAAGGTGGTGCAGCCTGGACGACTGCAGAATGGCCTGCGCGTGATCCGCGCCGGACTTGCGCCCACCGACCGCGTAGTGATCAGCGGCATGCAGCGCGCGCGGCCGGGCCGCAAAGTGGCCGTCACCGTTGGCACCGTCACGCCGTTTCCTTCCGGCGTTTCGCTGGGTGAAACCAGCACGCTCAAGCTGCCGGGCGGCGATCCGCCGAACGGCCACCTGCCGGCCAGCGCGCAGAGATAGACGTGCGCCTGTCGCATTTCTTCATCGACCGGCCCATCTTCGCGGCCGCGGTATCGGTGGTGATCACGCTGGTCGGGCTGGTCTCCTATTTCACGCTGCCCGTGGACCAGTACCCGAACATCGCGCCGCCCACCGTGTCGGTGAACGCGGTGTATCCGGGCGCCACCGCGCAGGAGATCGCCGAGACGGTCGCGGCGCCGCTGGAGCAGCAGATCAACGGCATCGCCGGCATGTTGTACATGTCGTCGTCTTCGACGGGCGAAGGCCGCATGACCATCACGGTGACCTTCCGCACCGGCACCAACGTGGATATCGCGCAGGTGGATGTGCAGAACCGCATCCAGTCGGTGCTGCCGCAACTGCCGCAGGAGGTGCGCGACCTGGGCATCACGGTGCGCAAGGCCTCGACCGAAACGCTGCTGATCGTGCACATGTTCGCCACCGACAAGAGCGTGGATCGCAAGTACATCGCCAACTACGCCAGCCTGCAGGTGCGCGAGCGACTGCTGCGCACGCCGGGCGTGGGAGATGTCACCACCAATGCGGCGCGCGACTATGCCATGCGCGTGTGGCTGGATCCGGATCGTGCGGCGGCGCGCGACCTGACCGTGCAGGAAATCGTCACCGCGCTGCGCAACAACAACCTGCAGGTGGCCGGCGGCGCCGTCGGCGCGCCGCCCTTCAACGACAATCCCGCGGCGTACCAGCTCAATGTGCGCGCGCAGGGCCGGCTGGAATCGCCGGAGGAATTCGCCGACGCCATCATCAAGCGCGATGCGCAGGGGCGCGTCACGCGCATCGGCGATGTGGCGCGCGTGGAGCTGGGCGCGCAGAACTATGCGCTGAACGCCTACAAGAGCCGCGAACCGGCGGTGTCGCTCAGCGTGAACCAGGCGCCGGACTCCAACGCGCTGGAGACCGAGGACAACATCCGCCGCACCATGGAAGAGCTGAAGCGCGAGTTCCCGCCGGGTGTGGCCTACCAGATCATCTACAACCCGGTGTCGTTCACGCGCCTGGCGGTGGAAGAGGTGCGGCGCACGCTGCTCGAGGCCATGCTGCTGGGCGCGGTCGTGGTGCTGCTGTTCCTGCAGCGCTGGCGCACGGCGCTGATCCCGCTGGTGGCGATTCCCGTGTCGCTGATCGGTTCGCTGGCGGTGATGTCGGCCTGCGGCTTCTCGCTGAACAACCTGTCGATGTTCGCACTGGTGTTGTCGATCGGCATCGTCGTGGACGATGCCATCGTCGTAGTGGAAAACGTGGAGCGGCACCTGCGGGCCGGCATGGCGCCGCGCGAGGCGGCGCGGCTCACCATGGATGAAGTCGGTGGCGCGCTGATCGGCATCGCACTGGTGCTGGTGGCTGTGTTCGTGCCCACCGCCTTCATGGGCGGCATCACCGGCCAGTTCTACAAGCAGTTCGCGCTGACCATCACCGCCGCCACGTTGATTTCGCTGATCGTGTCGCTGACGCTGTCGCCGGCCATGGCGGCCGCGTTGTTGAAGCCGCACGATGCGACGCCGGCGCGCTCGCGCCTGGGCCGGAAGCTGCACGACGCGGGCGAGGCCATGAACGGCTGGATGGAGCGCCTGAGCATGAACTACTCGCGCGCCACCGCCGTGGTGTTGCGACGTGGGGCCATGGTGCTGGTGCTGTACGGGGTGCTGGTGGTGCTTACCGGCTGGCGCGTGCTCGATACCCCGCGCGGGTTCATTCCCGTACAGGATCAATCCACCGTGGCCATCTCGGTGACCATGCCACCGGGCAGCAGCCTGGCGCGCACCGATGCCATCGTGCAGCAGGTGGTGCCCATCGTGCTCGACACGCCCGGCGTGTCATCGGCCTCGGTGTATTCGGGCATGGATGGCATCACCTTCAGCCCTTCGACCAGTTCGGGGCAGATGTGGGCCATCCTCGATCCTTTCGAAGAACGGCTGCCGAAGGGACAGTCGGCGCAGGCGGTGGCGGTCGAGGTGCGCAAGCGCCTGGCGCCGATTTCCGCGGCGGAAATGCGAGTGGTGATGCCGGCGCCGGTGCGTGGCCTGGGCAGCACCGGCGGCTTTCGCATGATGGTGGAGGATCGCGCCGGACTGGGCTATCGCGCGCTGGAAGCTGCGGTGCAGGAACTGGCCGAAGCGGCGTCGAAGGAACCGGCCATCGCCAGCGCCTTCAGCAATTTCAACACCCGCAATCCCACGCTGGATGCGGTGGTGGATCGCGACAAGGCCGAAATGCTGGGCGTGCCGGTGCGCAATGTGTTCGCCACATTGCAGACCTATCTGGCCGGCAGCTACGTCAACAACATCACGCTGCTGGGTCACACCTTTCAGGTGATCGCGCAGGGCGATACCGCGTATCGACAGGACCAGGACTCGATCGGCAATCTGAAGACACGCTCGGTGTCGGGCTCGATGGTGCCCATCAATGCCGTGGCGCAGTTCAAGCCCGCCACCGCCCCGTATCGCGTGATGCGCTACAACCTGTATCCGGCCGCGGACCTGCAGGGCGAGGCCGCGCCGGGCTATTCATCGGGCGAGGCCATTGCCGCCATGGAGCGGCTGGCGCGCGAGCATCTGCCGGCGGGCATGCATTTCGAGTGGACCGACATGGCATTCCAGCAGCAGCTCGCCGGCGGCGCGGGTGACTTCGCCTTCGTGCTGGGCGTACTGTTCGTGTTCATCTTCCTGGCCGCGCTGTATGAGAGTGTGACGCTGCCCTTGGCGGTGATCCTCATCGTGCCCATGTGCGTGCTGGCGGCGATGCTGGGCGTGAACGCGCTGAAACTCGACAACAACATCCTGACGCAGATCGGCATGGTGGTGCTCATTGGTCTTGCGGCGAAGAACGCCATCCTCATTGTGGAATTCGCGCGCCAGGGCGAGGCGCAGCAGGGACTCGATCCGGTGGCCGCGGCGGTGGCGGCTGCGCGCACGCGACTGCGTCCCATCCTCATGACCTCGGTGGCCTTCATCTGTGGCGTGGCGCCGCTGGCCTTCGCGCGCGGCGCCGGCGCCGAGCTGCGCCAGGCGCTGGGTGTGGCCGTGTTCTACGGCATGATCGGCGTGACCCTGTTCGGGCTGGTGTTCACGCCGGTTTTCTACGTGCTGTGCCGGCGCATTGCCGGTCGGTTCTCGCGCGTGCCGCGCATCCGCATGCTCAGCGACGGGAAGCAGGAGCCGTGAAACAGCCGCGTCGAAGCATGCGGATGCTGGTCATGGCGGCGGTGCTGGGGGCGACGCTCAGCGCCGCTGCCGCGGAACAACGCTGGCTGCGCGGCTCAGAGCGCGGCCTGGTCACCGATGGCCGCGTGCAGTTTTTTGCGCTGCCGCCCGGTAGCGGTCCGGTCACCGTTACGGTGGCTCCGGATGGCGGCGTGTGGTTCACCGCCGGGCAGGGCAATCGCATCGGGCGCCTCAATGCCGATGGCACCGGGCTGAAGGAATATGCGCTGCCTCATGCCAACAGTGCGCCGCGCATCATCGCCATGGGCGCCGATGGCAATGTGTGGTTCTCGGAGCATGTCGGCAATCGCATCGGCCGCATCACAGCGGGCGGTGACATCGCGGAATTCGATATCCCCACAGCGGCGAGCCAGCCGCGCGCCATTGCGCTGGGCCGCGACGGCAATATCTGGTTCGGTGAATTCGCCGCGGGCAGGATCGGTCGCATCACGCCGCGGGGCGTGATCACCGAGTTCGCCATCCCCACGCCCGACAGCGGCCCGCGCGCGCTGGCCGCGGGGCCCGATGGCAACATCTGGTTCTCGGAGTTCCGCGCCGGCAGGATCGGACGCATCACACCCCAGGGTGCGATCACGGAGTTCTCCATGCCGCGGCCGAATTCCGGACCGGGCGACATCACGGCCGGCGCCGACGGCGCCATGTGGTTCGTGGAACTGTCGGGCAGCATGGATGGCGTGCAGCCGGATGGCGGCCGCATCGGCCGCATCAGCATGCAGGGCCGGATCACGGAATTCGAATTGCCGGGCAAGACGCCATCGCCCATCAATATCGCGGTCGGTCCGGATCGCAACATCTGGTACACGCGCGGCTCGAAGCTGGGACGAGTGACGCCGGATGGCCGGATCACGGAATTCGAACTGGGCGCGGGCGCGCGGGGCTCGGGGCTTTCGGCCGGTGCCGACCGGCAGCCGCCGGTCAAGCTGGTGAATCGTCTCTATGTGGCCGACGGCGGCGGCAATCGCATCGCCTGGCTGGAATTCGCGCCGCCCGCGAAGCGCTGAATCGACAGAGCGCAGCGACGCATGGTCGCTGCGCTCAGCGCTGCGCTTCAGATCCCCTTGATGTCACGCTTGCGCGTGTTGCGGCGATGCGTGGCTTCCTGCGCATACATCGAGGTGAACAGGTAGCGGTTGGCGTCGATGCCGGCCTGGATGGGCGCGGGAATCGGCGTGAACGGCACCATCGATTCGATGTAGGCCGCGGCGCGCGCCTCCATTCCCTGGCGATATTCCGGCGCCGGGAAGATGAACAGGTCGTTGTTGAGAATGGCGTTGACCACCAGTCGACCCACGGTGATGGGATCCTGCGGCCGCGCCCAGAACGGACCCGCGTCCGGTGCCGTGGGCCGCTGCTGCGGAGGACGCCCGCCGCCGGGACCACCGGCGCGCGCACCACCGGCGGGGCGTGGCGCGGCGGGCGCCGCGTTCTTGAGATTCTCCGGCCGGTGCGATTCGCTCTGACCGATGTTGGTCTGCGTGATGCCGGGGATCAGCGTGGAAGTGCCGATGTTGGTGGCCTTCAGGTCGTCGCGCAGCTGCTCCATGAGTCCGGTGGCCGCGATCTTCGACACGGCGTAGATGCCTACCGGCAGGCCGACGAGGATGCCGCTGGTCGAAGTGGTGGTGACGATGTGGCAGCCTTCATTGGGCCTGGCCCTCATTCTCGGCACAAATGTTTTTACTCCGTAGACAGGGCCCCAGAAGTTCACGCCCATGCCCCAGTCCCAGTCGTTGTAGGTGCCGCTGACCAGGCCCGCGCCCAGGCCCACACCGGCGTTGTTCACCAGGATGTGCACGGGGCCGAATTTCTTTTCGATCTCGTCGGCTTTTTTCTCCCAGCTGTCGCGCTCCATCACGTTGTGCACCACCGTCGCAACGCGCGGATCGTTCCCGGGAAACATCTTCAGCGCGTCGGCGAACTGCTTCTCGTCGATGTTGCCGAGAATTACCTTCGCGCCCTGTTCGTGCAGCGCGCGCGCGATGCCCAGCCCGATGCCGCTGGAACCGCCGGTGATGTAGCAGACCTTGTCCTTCACATCCGTGATGGGTGGTGCCTGCGACGGCCCCAGGTCGGGCGTGTTCAGGCCGCTGCGTGGCGCGGCCTCGGCCGCGCCTGCGCTCTGGCTGACGCCGAGCTGGCCCAGCGCGGCGGCTCCGGCGGCAACGGCAACACCGCCAAGCATCTGGCGGCGATTCAGATTCTTCTCGTCCATGGTCATTTCCCCCTTTGTTCGTAGTCTCGCGAGCGAGGGGCCGATGATAGGAGAGTCGTGGCGAACGCGGGAAACGGCGTTCCCTGCCGCAACAGTCGAACTGGTATGCGAAAAAGCAAGGGCTTGATGGTGGTCCGGCGCCTGTGGCTTACTCGCCGGCCAGCGCATTGCCGAAAAATCCATAACTAAAGAAGGCCGAGCGGTCTTACGCGGGGATACGTGCCGGAGCATTCACTGCTGACGGACCGCTACCGGGCGCGGTTCATCGGGATCCTGTTTCTCGTCTGCTTCTTCAACCTCGCCGACCGCACGGTGTTTTCGGTGCTGGCGCCGCTGATCCGCGTCGATCTGCAGCTGAGCGATTCGCAGCTCGGCATGCTGCAGGGGCTGGCGTTCGCACTGCTGTATGGCGGCTTGGGCATTCCGATTGGATGGCTGGCCGAGCGCTACAGCCGCGTGGGCATCATCGCGCTGGCGACGGCGTTCTGGTCCGCCGCTACGTCGTTGTCGGGCAGCGCGGCGGGTTTCGGGCAGATGCTGCTGACGCGCGTGGGCGTGGGACTGGGCGAGGCGGGCTTCACGGCGCCGACCAGTTCGCTGGTGGCCGATCACTTTCCGCGCGAACGTCGCGCCAGCGCCATGTCGCTGATCATGCTGGGCCTGCCCATTGGCGCGATGCTTGGCGCCTTGCTGGCGGGCGTGATCGCCGAGCGCTGGGGCTGGCGCGCGGTGTTTGTCGCCTTCGGCGCGCCGGGAATCCTGGTGGCACTCATGGTGTGGCGGGGATTGACCGAGCCGCAGCGCGGCTTGGCCGATGGCGCGGCGCTGCAGCGTGGCGCGTTGCCACCGCTGCGCACGGTGTTCGCGCATCTGTGGAAAGTGCCCAGCCTGCGCTGGATCGTCATCGGTGGATCGATCTGCTCCATCGGCATCCAGGGCGTGGCGCAGTTCATGGCGCTGTATTTCGTGCGCAGCTTCCACATGCCCATCCGTTCCGCGGCGGCACTGTTCGGCATCGTATCGGGCGCATCGCTGGCGGTTGGTTTGGTGGCCGGTGCATTCGGCACCGACCGCGCCTCATCGCGCGATGTGCGCTGGTGGGTGATCGCACCAGCCGTGGCACTGGTGCTGACCACACTGTGTTTCGTGGTGGGCTTTCGCAGCACCGCCATGCCTGTGGCGGTGACGCTCATCGGGCTGGGATGCCTGGGCGCGATGATTCATTACGGTCCCACGGTGGGGCTGATCCAGAATCTCACGCCGGTGAACATGCGCTCCTCGGCCGCCGCGGTGTTCGCCATGTGCTATGCGCTGGCGGGCACCGGCATCGGGCCGACGTTCGTGGGTTTTTTCAGCGACCGGATCGCCGCCACTTCACTGGGCCAGCCTGGTTATCTGGAATTGTGCCGGCCCGGCTCGACCGCGCCCGCACTTGCAACGGCCTGTGCCGATTCCGCCCGCACGGGATTGATCGGCGCGCTGACGCTGTGCGTGCTGTCGTATGCGCTGGCCGCGGTGTTCTATGCGCTGGCCAGCCGCACGCTGCGCGGCGATCTCAAGGCGAATTGACGGCCACGAAGCTGGCGATGCGCCGCGCGAGGCCATCCTCGGCCGAACCAAGGGACTGCGCCGGTGACAGATGGTTGTGGCCGGCGAGAAATTCCAGCTGCGGATAGCGTCCCTTGTGCTGATGCCAGGCCTGCGCCAGCTGCGCCGCCTGATCCTGGAAATCGCCTGGATCGAATTCGCTCACGCTGAAAAACAGCGGCAGGCGGCAGGCCAGCAGACCTTCGACATGCCGTGCCTGCGCGCGCAGGGCGGAGCCTTCGCCATAGTAGGCATCGCTGAACTGATTCGCCGGCTGCGTGGTTGAATCGTAGATGCCGGAAATCATCAACGCGCCGGCCAGTCCCAAATCACCCGCCTGATGGAATTTCGCCTGGGCCACATAGGCCGCGACATGCGCGCCGCCGGCGCTCTGGCCCATCAGGAAGATGGCATCGGGATTGCCGCCGAATTGCGCGATGTGCGCGCGCAACCAGCCCACCGCGCGCGACATGTCTTCGGGCCCGCTGGGCCAGCGATGCGCTGGCGCGAGGCGGTATGTCATGGTCACGCCGACGAAGCCCTGTTGCGCGGCCCATTGACCGACATTGTCATAGAAGGGCGAGCCCGCGCTGGTCTTGTCCCCCATCACGAAGCCGCCACCATGCACGTACACGAGCACCGGCGCGTGGGCGGGATTGCCTTTGCGGAAGACGTCGAGGCGATTGCGCGCGTCATCGCCATAGCGCTGATCGCGCGTGACATCGATGGCGGCATCGCGCGGCGCGGCGATGGAGGCCATCAGCGCGCTCGTGGCCTGTATCGCGGGCGGCGACAGTTCTGTGCCCAGCGCCTGCAGCCTGGAACGGATCTCGGGGCTCATGACAGCGCCTCCATCAGCAGTACGGGTTTGATCACGCGGCCGTGGTGCACGTCATCGAAGGCACGCGCGATCTCATCGAAACGGTAGAAGGTGAGCAGGCGATCGAAGGGAAAGCGACCCTGGCGCCAGTAGTCGATGAGCTTCGGCAGGAACAATGAGGGCTGCGCATCGCCGCCGAGGATGCCACGCATCTGCCGGCCGCCGGCCAGCATGCCGAACATCTGCGGCGCCCATTGGCCGCGCGGCGCGGCCACGAAACCCGCCGTGCCGTTCATCGCCAGCACATCGAGCGCCATGGTGTGCACGGCCGGCACGGTGGTGGTGTTGAGCGTGAAGCGCACGCCGCGGCCGGTGACGGCGCGGATCTGCTTCACGGCCGCCTCGTCGGACTGGAAGGCATGCGTCGCGCCCAGTTCGCGCGCCAGCGCCAGACGCTCGGTGCTCACATCCACCGCGACGATGTGCTGCGCGCCGACGAGCTTCGCGGCCATCACGGCCGACAGGCCGACGCCGCCCACGCCGAAGATGGCGATGGAATCGCCATAGCCCACATGCAGCGCTTCGATCACGGCGCCCGCGCCGGTGATCACGCCGCAGCCCAGCGGGCCGAGTTTTTCCAGCGGCAGATCCCGGTCGACCTTCACCGCGGTGCGCTCGCCAACCACGGTGTGCGTCGAGAAGCTGGACTGTCCGAAGAAGTGCGAGTGCACCGGCGCATCGCCACGACGCAGGGCCGTGGAACCATCGAGCCGCTTGCCGCCAAAGCACAGCGGCATGGCCAGGTCGCAGTAAGTCGGGCGGTTGGCGAGGCAGCTCGGACAGCGTCCGCAGGAGCTGCCGCTCAGGATGACGTGATCGCCCACCTCGAAGCCGCGCACGCCGGCGCCCAGCGCTTCGACGACACCGGCGCCTTCGTGCCCGAGCACGATGGGCTGCGGCGAGTGACGGCCGGGATGCTCGTGCAGATCGGTGTGGCAGATGCCGGTGGCGACCAGGCGGATCAGCATCTCGCCCGCGCGCGGCGCTTCCAGTTCGAGTGACTCCAGCGCGGGAGCTTCGCCGGTGCCCCGGCTGACGGCGGCGGTGACCTGCATGGGTTACTTCTTGAGGTTGGGATTGGCCAGGTTCGGATTGGAGACCGGCGCCTGCGGCGGACGCTGCATGGTGACCTCGCCCTGCCAGGGAATGTCGGCGAGCTGCGTCCAGGCATTCACCGACAGGCTCTGGAATTTCCAGCGGCCTTCCTTCCTGGTGACGTGATCGCGGCGCGTGCCGATGCCGAACACGAAGTTGTTCTTGTATTCCACATTGTGCTGCAGGATCTGGAAGAAGCAGCGCACGTCGGCTTCGCCCTGCTGCTCGCAGGGATCCATGATGAAGGTGTTCATCAGGTGCTGCCGGCCGATCCACCAGTGCTGGCGGCCATACCACAATGACTTCAGGTTCTCGGTGATGGCGGCGTGGCCCTGCACCTTGCCCTGCCACAGATGATCGAACCAGGCATCCTGCGTGAACGTGGACAGTGCCAGGTCAAGGTCCGCCAGGTCGATGCCCCAGGCATAACGCGCGTACAGCTCCTGGATCTCCGCGCGGTCGAGTGCGCTCAGTTGCCAGCTCATTCAATTCCCCCTGGGCAGGTGATGATCGTTCTGGATGTCGGCCGGCTGGCCGTGCTGTGTCATCAGCGCCTTGCGGCGCACGAAACGCAGAATGGCTTCGGGACCGGTGCGCGAGCCGCCACCGACGCCGGAGAAGCCGAAGCTGTTGGTGCCGACGGTGCGGTTCTTCGCGAAAGTGAGGAAGGTGTCCTGCACGAATACCGCGCCGGCGTTGACGCGCTCGGCAATCGGCAGTGCCTCGGCCTCGCTGCCGGCAATCACCGATGCGGTGAGGCCGAAGGTGGTGTCGTTGGCCAGGTGGATGGCTTCTTCCACGTCGCGGAACTTCATGACCGGAAGGCAGGGGCCGAAGGTCTCGTCCTGCATGATGAGCATGTCATGCGTGACATTCGTGAGCACGGTGGGCCGCATGTACAGACCGCCGTCATGCATTTCCACTTCGCCACCGGTGTGGATTACGGCACCCCTGGCCACGGCATCCGCCAGATGCCGCCTCACGGTATCGGCCTGCGGCGCGAAGGTGAACGGATGAAGGTGTCCGGCGCGCGGATCGTCGCAGTTGAGCCTTACGGCCCTGGCCTTTTCGATCAGCTTCGCCACGAAGGCGTCGTGGATGCGCTCGGCGACATAGATGCGCTCCACCGAGAAGCACACCATGCCGTTGGCGTGCACGGCGCCACGCAGAACCGCGGTGGTGGCGCGTTCGAGATCGGCGGATTCGGTGACGATGACCGGATCCTTGCCGCCCAGTTCGAGGTAGCACGGAATCAGTCGCTGCGCGCAGTGCACGGCGATCTTGCGGCCCGTGGGCACGCTGCCGGTGAAACACAACACGTCAGCGTTGTCGATCACGGCCTTGCCGGTCTCGGCATCGCCGCTGACGAAATCGAACACCGCGGCCAGTTCCGGCACGGCCCGCACGCTCTCGAACAGTGGCGCCGTGAAGCGCGGTGTGATTTCGCTGGGCTTCAGCAGCACGGCGCAGCCGGCGAACAGCGCCGGCACCGCATCGAGCAAGGCCAGCATCATGGGTGCATTCCACGGCGAGATCACGCCGCACAGCGCGTAGGGCACGAACTGCGTGCGCACTTCGACCGTGGGCACGGCGCGCGAAGTGCCGTTGACGCTGGCCTTCGCCAGCGCGCCGGCGGCATCCTCGAGCCAGCCGCCGATGTTGCCCATGGTGATGAAGCCCTGCAGGTAAGAGGTGTGGCATCCACCGGTGTCTTCGGCGTCGGCTTCGGCAATTGCCGCCGCGCGCTTCTTTACTTCGCCTAGCCATCGCGCCATGACGCCGCTGCGACCCTGCAGGCCCAGCGCGGCCCAGGCCTTCTGGTTTTCGCGCAGGCGCGCGGCTTTCGCGGCTACTTCATCCGCCGTGGCGACCGCGAGATCGAAATCCGTCCTGCCCGTGCGCGGATTGCGCACCGCGATGGTCCGCGTGGTGGTCCGCGGGCTGGCTTCAGCCATGCGATTCCCCTGATGTTGTCTTCGCCGCAGCGGATGCGCATTATGCCTCACGACAAGGGGGCGATATGCCGGAACCGTTCATCCAGGCGCTGAGTTTCTACGGCACGCAGAAGCCGTATCGTTTCGAGGCGGATGTCTACGACTGCGAAGTGCTGGGTGAGCTGCCCGCGGCGCTGCAGGGTTCGTACTACCGCTGCGGCGCCGACGACGCTTATCCCACCATGGACGGTGACATCATCGTGAATGGCGATGGCATGGCCTCGGTGTTTCATCTGTCCGGTGGCAAGGCCGACTTTCGCTGTCGCTATGTGAAGACCGAGCGTTACCTCGCCGAGCGACGCGCGCGCCAGCGTCTGGCGGGTCGATACCGCAACCCGTATACGGACGCGCCGCAGCTCATGGGCCTGGATCGCGACAACACCGGCAACACCAGCGCCTTCTGGCATCACGGCCGCCTGTATGCGCTGCGTGAGGATTCGGTGCCGACGGAACTGGATCCCGACACACTGGAGACGCGCGGTCCCGCGCCGTTCGCGCCGGGCCTGCAAACCCGGACCATGACCGCACACCCCAAGATCGATCCGGTGACGGGCGAGTGGTGGAGCTACGGCCAGTTCTGCCACAAGGAATACCGCAACGAGATGGCACTCACCGTGCTCGACAGGCACGGCAACCTGGTGCGGCAGGAAGAGCTGGTGATGCCGTATCCCGGTGTGTGCCACGATTTTTCGATGACGCGCGAACACGTGGTGTTCACGGTGATGCCGCTGACGGTGGACATGGCGCGCGTGAAGGCGGGCGGTGACTTCTACGCCTGGGATCCTTCACTGCATCCCATGTACGGCATCATGCCCCGCGCTGGCACCACGGCCGATATCCGCTGGCACGCGGTGCCCGGCGCGATGATCGCGCATTTCATGAATGCCTGGTCCGAGGGCGACAAGGTGTTCGTCGACGGCTTCGCCGCTCCCGGCAACAGCTTCGGGTTCTTCAAGGACGTGAACGGCAATCCCACGCCCAATGCCGTGGGAGACAGCAAGCTCACGCGACTGACCTTCGATCTTTCAGACAAGGCCGCCAGGGTGGGATTCGATCCCTTCGCCGCGGCAGTGGGCGAGATGCCCAAGATGGACGACCGGCGCGGCATGCATCCCTACCGCTATGGCTGGCACAAGACATTCGACGGCCTGGCCATGGTGGACTGGCAAACCGGCGAGCATCGCGTGCATCAGCTGCTGAAGACGGACAACCCCGGCGTGGCGCAGGAGCCGGTGTTCGTGCCGCGCGCGCCCGGTGCGGCCGAAGGCGACGGCTACCTCCTCTGCGTGGTCAATCGCGTGCGCGAGAATCTGGCCGAGCTGTACGTGCTCGATGCGCAGGATTTTCTCGGCCAGCCGGTGGCGCGCGTGCGGTTGCCCTTCAATCTGCCGATGAGCTTTCACGGCTGCTTCGTGTCGCGGCCGGGAGCGCAGCTGCCACGCTGAGCCGGTGAATTCCGCCACGCGGTGGGAAGGTTCCTACGGGACGCCGGGGCGGCACTGAGCGGGCAGTGCGTCCGGCACGCGCTACTGTGGTGGCGCCATGGCTGGTGGTACCCATTCGAACATCGCGGTGGCCGGCGCCATCGCCGCCAACGTGGCCATTGCGGTCACCAAGTTCGTGGTCGCGGGGCTGTCCGGCAGCTCGGCCATGCTCTCCGAAGCCATTCATTCCACGGTGGACAGCTTCAATGGCGTGCTGCTGCTGGTCGGCCTGCACCTGAGCGAGCGGCCGGCCACCGAGGAACATCCCTTCGGTCACGGCAAGGAGCTGTACTTCTGGAGCCTGATCGTCGCGGTGCTGATTTTCGGCCTGGGCGGCGGCATCTCGTTCTATGAAGGTGTGCAGCATGTGCGCGAACCGGTGGCGCTGCGCGATGCGCACTGGAATTACCTGGTACTGGCGCTGGCCTTCTGCTTCGAGGGCGGCAGCTTCCTGCTGGCGTTGCGGCAGTTCCAGCGTGAGGGGCATCGCCGACCGTTCTGGCGTGCACTGCATCTGAGCAAGGATCCCACCACCTATACCGTGCTCGCCGAGGATTCCGCGGCGTTGATCGGCCTGATCTTCGCCGCACTGGGGGTGTACTTCAGTCATCGGCTGCACATGCCGGTGATCGACGGCGTGGCATCGATCCTCATCGGCCTGCTGCTGGCTGCGGTGGCCGTGCTGCTGGTGCGTGAGGCGCGCGGCCTGCTGATCGGAGAGGGCGTGCGGGGCGATACGCGGCGACAGATCCGTGCCCTGGCGCTGGCTCTGCCCGGCGTCACCGGCGTGGGCGAGATCCTGTCGATGTATGTGGGGCGCGACGAAGCGCTCGTCACGCTGCAGATGTCCTTCGCGCCGGATGCGTCCGTCGCGCAGGTGGCTGCGAATCTCGCGCGTCTCGAACGCGATGTTCAGCAGCGATTTCCCATGATCCGGCGCCTGTATCTGGCGCTGCCCGACCAAGCTGCATCGCAAGGCGTAGGAGGGCGCTGACTTGAATCACGGGCTCGCCGCAGTGCCTGCGGCCTTCGCGCACGCGCGCCAAGGATCCGCCGGCCTGAGTCCTGCGCCGCTCAGGGCGAGACGAGACCCATCTTTTCGCAGGCGGGGCAGGTGACGAGGTGGGGAAGCTGCAGCTCGAACCATGAGCGGCCGCAGCTGCATCGCATCCGGTACAGCCGCTGGGCGGTGATCTGCACCAGCTCGTCTTCGCGCACTTCAATGCCATCAGCCCTGGCGCGTGAGCGGGCCCGGGCGGCAAACGCACTGAATTCGGTGACTTTGCTGATCTGCTGTCCGTTGCCCGGATTCTTCATGTCCCACCTGTGCGGGGGTGTGTCTTATGTCAAAGGTCGCACAGGCACGGGTGCCGGGCAAGCTTCTGATGATCGGCGGTCTCAGAGACACGATGAATTT
>Ga0164241_10001668_pt1 | contig 26373 bp, 25 predicted proteins | sample OricomyardsoilBY_FD_108780 | JGI IMG/M metagenome (GOLD analysis project Ga0164241, IMG submission 108780) | Backyard soil microbial communities from Emeryville, California, USA - Original compost - Back yard soil (BY) | ecosystem: Environmental > Terrestrial > Soil > Unclassified | place: USA... | reverse complement strand
CGACTCGGCCGCGCCCTCACGACCGACGTGGACCGCGAACGTCGCGACCTCGAGGCCCTCCTTTTCGAGCGTCGCGGCCGCCTCGTCGAGGTTCTCTTGCTTGCGGGAAACGATCGCGACACGAGCCCCCGCCGTCGCGAGCGAGCGCGCGATCGCGAGGCCGATGCCGCGACTCGCACCCGTGACGAGCGCGACCTTTCCCTGAAGGGAGAACGGATTGGGCGTGGCTGAGGTCACCATACGACCTTCATATCACGGCTCTCCTGAGAGCCCGATTCGCAGCGCCCCTCTCGATACTCACGCGCGTCGCTCTGCGTGACACGCGTGGGCCTCGCGTGACATGGTGACGCCGTGAAGCTCACCGTGGCGCTCGCGGTGCTCGAGGGCATCGAGCACTCCGTCCTGAACGACGCCGAACGCGTGCGAGCCTGCCTGGAGCGCGCCGTCGTGGCCGGAGGCTTCTCGCTCCACGAGCTGCGTGTGGTCCCGTTTTCGCCCGTCGGGATTACGGCCGCCGCGATCGTCGGCGAGAGCCATCTGACGATACACACCTGGCCGGAAGAGGGACGCGCATTTGTCGACATCGCGTCGTGCGGTGATCCCGATGGGGTTCCGCGCGCGCTCGACTCGATCGTCCGCGATCTTCCGGGCGCCGTCGTCGCAGAGCGACGTGACATTCGATTGGGCCCGAGCGTCCCCTAGCACCTCGCCCCAGTGACGGTTGGGCTCAGACGTTGAACTTGCGCGGTACGGTCCCTCGATGCATGGGACGGGCTGCGAGGCGGTCCGAGGACCGATCTAGGGCGGCAGCGGCCTGAGCAAGAGCAACCCGCGCGCGGGGCCGCTATCGAGACGAAGCTCGATGCGCGCGCGCCTGGCGACGTCCGTGGCGCAGATGCGTTGGCTCGTGACGAAGCGCCCCCGCGCGATGAAGTCTTCTTCGGTCGACACGTCGACGATGCGGACCTCGATGCCCGAACCGCCGGCGTCGAGGGCAGCGACGACCTCTGTGCATCCTCCGACGGGCACCGTCATCGGCGCGTCGAAGAGTTTGTCGGGCATGAGATCGACGAGCGTCGCGGACGACGCCGCAGAGAGCGCGAGCGCGTCGTTGCCGACGACGCGATCGAGCAGCCGTCCCGCCGCGATGGGCACCTTGTCGAGGGACGAGCCGGACGCGGAGACGACGCGCTGATCGACCACGAACGGGCCCGGGCGCGCCGCGGCCTCGACGTCGAGGCGCGCGTCACGCGCAGCGTCGCCGCACGTGAAGAGGGACGCGCGGAGAGGACCGTCCGACTCTGCGAGGAGCGCACCATCCGTGGCCCAGAGTGCGGCGTCGACCGGACCGAGGGGCGCTCCGGCGACCACATCGAGCCGCGTACACCCCGGCCCGAGCTTGATCGGAAGGGACGCGCGGCCGCCAACCTTTGCTTGCCCCCCGCCGGCGGGCCGCGCCTTGCCCCAGGTCGGATCGAGCGTCTTTGCGAGGGCGAGGCGCGCGACCTCGGGGCTCGCGATCTGCGTCGTCGCGTCGACGCGAAAGGTCCGCTCGAGCTCTGCGCGCGCGCCCTTCGCTGAGCGGGCAAGCACGAACGCAGCCAGCCCGGCGTTTCCGCGGGGGCGCGCCGAGATCGTGATCGGGTCGCCGAGCTCGGAGCAGACGACCATCGTCCTGTCGCGCCCATCGGAGTCCGCGCGCGCGACGATGCGGCCGTCCGAGCTCTCTGCCACGACCTCGAGGCTCGCGACCTCTTCGCTCGGAGTGACGAGCACGTCGAGGCATCGTCCGGGCTCGATCGTGAGGCTCGTCTTCGTCGGCGCGCGAGGATCTACCGGCGCGGCGAACCGGCGCACGTCTTGCCAATCAGAGCCGATCGTCCGGCGATGCGCGCGGATCTTCGCCTCTAAACCCGGCCACGACTCGAGCCGCCCGCTGTCCTCTCCCATGGCGCGCGCCCCCACGGCATGCGCGACGCGCGGCGCCTCGGCCACCGCGACGGCTTCGGCGCCGATCGCGACGAGCCCCGCCCCCGATGCGACGCGCGCGGAGAGAAACATCCGCTCGGGCACCGGCGGACAGATGAGCACTGCGGCGTCGGACGACGACGACTCGTCGGCGGCGATCGTCGAGCCGTCGTCGGCGAACGCGAACAGATCGAGATCGGCGACGCCCGCCGAGCCGCGCGCGAAGAAGACGACGCACCGCTCGGGGGGCAAGGACACGAACCCACCGACGCGATCGCCCTCTGCGAGGAGGCCGCTCGCGACGACGACGAGCGGCTCGGCGCCGGCCTGCGTACCTCGGAGCGCGAGCGGATCGAGCACGCTCTTCGCATCCGGCGTCGCGACGACAGGCGCGAGCGTCTTCGCCGTGCCGGCGCAGGGCACGCCGCCACCACAACCTGCCAGCGCGAGCACGGCGCACGACGCGACCGCGGCGAGGAGGCTTTGCTCAGCCCGACGAGACCTCACGGCGCCGCGTCCTTCGATACCGGACGGCGGTCGCCCATCGCCCAAACATCGAGCACCCAGAACAGTGATGCTCCCGGCACTTCGACCGAAAGGTGGGCCATGTCCGAGCTCTCCGCGCAGAAGATCACCGCGGCCGAGTCACTCGGCGCGGGCGCCTCTTCGTTGCTCGCCTTGCCTCCTGCGCTCGCTGAAATTCGAATGCCGCGCGAGACGCCCCGAACGAGAGCGACGGCGCCCAGATAGCAACGCCCCGGCTCGACCTCGAGCGGCACGGACGTCGTTCCCTGCGCGCCGAGCACCTCTGCGATCGGACTGCGCTGCGGCGGGCGCGAGGTTCGGCGGCGCGTCGTCTGCGCGAGGGTCGCTTGCGCACGCGGTCCCCATCGCGACGGCACGCCCGCCGGAAGCGGCCAGAGCGAGTCGAGCACCATGACCCGCGACGAAGGCGGCGCGCCTTGAAACGTGAGCGTGAGCTCGGTCGTCTTCCCGACGCAGGATTCGACATGAGCGTCCGGTGTCTCGCCGCGATCGCGCGCGACGATCTCGCCCGTGTCGGTCACGCGAAGCTCGGCGTCGACGTCGAGCGGCAGCACGCGGCCCCCAGCGACCTCTTTGGCGTCGGCCATGAGATCGAGTCGATGGCAGCCAGGCGGGAGCTTCAGGGTCAGCTCGCCCCGTCCCTGCGTGCCCGCGCGCATCTCGAGCGGCAGGACGTTCGTCGCGCCGAAGCCGCGCGCGCGCTCTTCTGCACGCCGACGACGTTCGAGCAGAGGGCCCGGTGAGAGAGGCGGGCCGGGGTCGCTGCGCGGCGCGGTGGGACCCGGATCGCGAGCGAGCGCGTCGTCGAGATCGTCGAGTGGTCCAGCAGAGCCGAACACGACGACCTCTACCGCGGCACGCGCCCCGCCCATGCGCACGAGCGCACGACCGAGCGAGCCGGCCTCTTCGCCGCAGGCAGACACGTGGATGACGCCGCCTTCGCTGTCGATTCTCCCACCCTGCCCCGCCGTCGCGAGTCGAACCAGCAGCGTGTCCGCGTCGTCCCCTTGCGTGCCGGTGGAGGCGGTCAGGACGATGGTGCGCGAGGAGACGAAGAAGAGCGTGCGACAAAAGGACGACGTGTCGGGGACGGCGATGTCGGCGATGCGACCTTCCTCGAGAAAGACCGCCTTCTCGAGCTCGACCGTCGCGCCCTTTTCAATCGCTGCGCGACGCAGCGCGCTCACGTCGTCCGAGAGCGTCGCGCTCGCCGTGCCCGCGAGGGTCATCGCAGTCGAGAGAATGGAAGCTGTGACGATGCGCACCGGCGGAGCCCGAATCTAGACCAACCGGCGCGCTTTGCGCGTCGAGTCTTCGCGTCGAAGTGGGGTCGCCCTCAGTCGTCGATTTCGAGCGGGGCCTCGACGAAGGCGTCGCCCGACCAGACGAAGACCTTGTGGTCGGCGATTCGCGGTCCGCCCGCGTCCCCGACCACGCTCGTGACCAAGAACGCGAGCTCCCACTGCGGGCCTGGGCCGAGCGTGGCGGGTCCGCCCTCGAACGCGGGGGGCTCGCCGAAGCTCAAGACACTCGCGTCGGTCGGACTGAAGTAGGCGCCCGCGTCGAGGTGCGAGTGGTAGAGCACCTTCACGGGCCGCCCCGCTTCGCGACCGCGTCGAACGGCGTCGTCGAATTTCTTCTCGTTGAACGCGAAGAACGTCCGCGCTGATCGGAAGTACGCCTCGGGATCGAGCGCGTGAAGTCGCTTCGCCATGTTCTCGAGAGGCACCGCCTCGTCACAGAGGACGCCGTCCGTGGGCCCAGAGAGGTATCCGCAGGCCTCTTCCTCGGTCGCGTAGCGCGCGCGCACGTCTCGTTCGAGCGCGTCGAGGGCCGTCCGCGTGATGCGGATCCCGAGCTTCGCCCACGGAGCTGCGTCGTCTCGCGTCGACAGGGTCGTTTCGTCCTCGAGCCCCATCGGTGAGCCTACGACTCCGATCGAAGTGCGTCGCGGATCGCTCGCATCGCCGCGCGCGCGCCTTGGAGGACCTGCTGGCATGCGGGCGATTCGAGCTCCGGCGCGGCGTCAGACGACACGACTGGCCCCGGGACGACCGCGGCGAAGCCTGCGCGCTCGGCATAGAGCCGCGCCACGGTGTGCGCCAACGTTGGACCATCGCACGCCGCGGTCGCGCGCTCGATGGCGGTTTGGCCTTCCTCGCCGACGAGGAGCACCTGCCGAAGCGTCCGGGCGCTCTCCACGGGTCAGCCTCCGGCGATCGCGGGGATGATCGAGATGACGTCGCCCTTTTGAAGCTTCGTGCCGAGGCCCTCGAGGAAGCGAATGTCCTCGTCGCCGACGAACACGTTGATGAAGCGGCGGACGCCCTTTTCATCCATCAGGCGATCCTTCATTCCGGGGAAGCGTCGCTCGAGATCGGCGACGATCTCCGTCACCGTCTCGCCCTCTGCGGTGACCTCGTCTGCGCCCTGGGTGAGCGTTCTCATCGATGCGGGGATCTTGACGTTGGTTTCCATGGTCGGGTTCCTGCGGTTCACTCGTATCCAGAGTCGCAAGCGAGAACATAGCGAGAGGCGTCGACGTCGACGATGTTCGCGCCGGCACCGCATAACGCACACCCCGGACGCGACGCCACCGCCACGGAGCGAAGGCGGTCGCGCGCGCCATCGTAGGTGTGAACGCGCGCGAAGGGATCGTGTCCGCCGAAGAGCACGCGCAGCGCCAGATCGGCGCCGATCGCGCCGGCCACGCCGCACACGGGTCCGAACACGCCCGCCGTCGCGCAATCCGGAGCATCTCCCGTCGGCAGGTCCTCGAAGAGGCATCGATAGCAAGGCCGTCCCGCAGCAGAGATCGCGAGCACGGTCGCGTGAAAGCGCACGGCGGCGGCATGCACGATCGGCACGCCCGCGAGATGCGCGACGTCGGCCGCGAGGAACCTCGTCGCGAAGTTGTCGCACGCGTCGAGGACGACATCGGCGTCGCGAACGAGCGCGGCTGCCGTCGTCGGCGTGACCCGCCCTTCGATCGTGCGAACGGCGAGCTCGGGCGCGCGCGCCGCGAGCGCCGCGCGAAGCGCCCGTAGCTTCGGTCGACCGACGTCCGAGTCCCCGAAGAGGATCTGTCGATGCAGATTGCTCAGCTCGACGACGTCGTCGTCGACCACCACGAGCTCGAGCGCGCCGGCCCGGTCGTCTGAGGCGAGCGCGAGCGCGGCCGGCGCGCCGATGCCGCCGGCGCCGATCAAGAGCACGCGGCGCCTGCGGTCAGCGGAGGGCGTGGCGAGCTCAGATCGCATAGTCCCCCACGTCTGCTCGGGAAGGATCGGGGCGACGACGACGCACCCCAGCGCGCTCGGCGCGGAGAATCATGTCGGCGAGCGAAACGGCGTCGAAGCATCGCTCGATGCCAGACGCGAGCTCGGTCAGCGTGAGAGAGACCGGATCGAGGGCGTCGCGCCCGCGAAGCCTGTCGGCGATGGCGGGCGCCCCCTCGAGTGCACGCAGCGCGTCTCCGAGCGAGATCTCCGCGGGGTGCTTCGCCAACTGATACCCCCCTTTCGGACCACGCTTCGCGGTGACGATCCCGGCGCGCTTCAGCTCATGAAAGATCTGCTCGAGAAATCGACTGGGGATCGCGGCCTCTTCCGAGACCTCGCGAAGCTGGGTCGGCCGCCCCCCGGAGTGGTAGGCGATGTGGAAGAGCGCGCGGAACCCGTAGCGCCCTTTGCTGGACAGACGCACCGACGCCTTATGAATTGGCACATCGGCTATGTCAAGAATGCCCGGCCGACCGCAGTTTCAAGCCCATCCGGGGCGCTTCAGCGCTTTGGTCCGGCGCCTCGATGGGTCACGATGCGCCCGTGGCGTTCTTCCAAAGTCCCCCCGAGCTCGGCAACCAGTACACCCACGACCGCGTCCTGCGCTCGTACCTCTCGCGCGTCCTCGGCAAAGAGGCGCTCGCGTCGATCGAGGCCGAGCTCTCCGAGCTCGGTGAGCTCTCCGGGGGCGAGCTCTATCGGATGCAGCTCGCCGATCGGCAGAACGAGCCACGCCTCGTGTCGTGGGATCCGTGGGGCAACCGCGTCGACGAGATCGAGATCACGCCGCTCTGGAAGCGCGCCCAAGTGATCGCCGCCGAGAAGGGCGTCGTCGCGACCGGCTACGAGAAGAAGCTCGGAGATCGCGCGCGTGTCCATCAGTTCGCGTTGGTCTATCTCTTCGACGGCTCGACAGACGTGTACACCTGCCCGCTCGCGATGACCGATGGCGCTGCCGCCACGCTCTCGCATCACGGCGGCAAGGTCGCCGAGCACGCGCTCGCGCACCTCTTGAGCCGCGATCCAAAAGAGATGTGGACGAGTGGGCAATGGATGACCGAGCGCACGGGCGGCTCGGACGTCGGCCTCTCCGAGACCGTGGCGAAGCCGATGGACGACGGCTCGGGGCGTTATCGGCTCTACGGCACGAAGTGGTTCACCAGCGCGACGACCTCGCAGATGGCGCTCACGCTCGGACGGCCCGACGGCAACCCGAACGGCGGCAAGGGGCTCGCGCTCTTCTTCGTCGAGGTCCGCGACGCCGACGGCAAGATGAACGGCATCCAGATCAATCGTCTGAAGGACAAGCTCGGCACGCGGAAGGTCCCGACGGCAGAGCTGACGCTCGACGGAACGATCGCGACGCCGGTCGCCGGGCACACCGACGGCATCCGACAGATCACGCCGATGCTGAACGTCACGCGCACGTGGAACTCGGTCTGCTCGCTGTCGGCGATGCGACGGAGCATCGCCCTCGCGCGCGACTACGCGACCAAGCGGGTGCAGTTCGGGGCGTCGCTCGCCGACAAGCCGCTTCACACCGAGACGCTCGCGGGCATGCAGGCCGAGCTCGAGGCCGCGTTCTGCTTCGTCTTCAAGGGCGTCGAGCTGCTCGGCAAGCTCGAGGCGAAGACCGCGACGCCGCGAGAGATCACCGCGCTGCGTCTCTTCACGCCGCTCATGAAGCTGACGACGGGCAAGCAGGCCGTCGCCGTCGTGTCCGAGGCGCTCGAGTGCTGCGGCGGCGCCGGCTACATCGAGGACACCGGGCTCCCTCGGCTGCTCCGCGACGCGCAGGTCCTCTCGATCTGGGAGGGAACGACGAACGTCCTGTCCTTGGACTCGCTCCGCGCGATCGCCAAAGAGGGCGCGCTCGCGCCGTTCCTCGCCGAGATGGAGGCGGCGACGAACGATGTCAGCCCCGAGGTCGCCCCGCTCGCGAAGGCCGCGATGACCGCCGCCGGGCACGCCGCGGCGTGGCTCGAGAAGACGTTCGCCACCGACGCACAATCTGTCGAAGCCGGCGCGCGTCGGTTCGCGTTGACGCTCGGACGCTCGGCGGAGCTCGCGTATCTCTCGAGCCACGCGTCTTGGTGCCTGACGAACGAGAACGACCGACGCCCTCTCATGGCCGCGACGCGCTTTTTGAAGAATCGCGTCGACTTCATCGAGGACGAATCCACGGACAACCGCGCGCTCGCGATGGATCTGTGACGCGTCCGGGAACAACCGCCCACGCTGCCAACCCAAAGTCCACCATGACGAAGCTCGCGCTCCGCCTCGCTCCTCTGTTCGTGACGACCACGCTCGCCTGCTCGGCGACACCCACACCCGAGCCGCTCGTGCCCGGACCGACGGCGCCGACCTCGGGCGTCTCCGAGGGCCCTCCTGCCCCGACGGATGATCCCTTCGCGCTGCGGCAGCCGATCCGCGAAGAGTGGCTCCCGATCTTGAAGGGCCCCGAGCCGACGTTCGCGACCGTCGCGCTCGGAGAGCTGCCGAAGGGCGTCCCCGCCGCGCCCGCAGCCACGTGCGACGCCTATGTGAAGCGCGCCGCGAAGACGAAGCCGAGCTGCGCCGATCGCACCGCGGCGCTCACCTTGCTCGACCAAGCGATTCATCGGGTCGATCAGGACCAGGCGCTCGTCGAGCTCGAGTCGTGCGCGGGTCTCCCCGAAGGGCTCGTGCGATCGCTGCGTTCCGAGCTCGCGCCCGAGGTCTGCTCCGACGTGATGGTCGAACCCGTCCTCACGAAGAAGGACGCGAAACTTCCAGGGGCGATCCAGCATGCGCTCATTGGTCAGGCGCTCGCGGCCCGTCTCGCGCGGGCGGTCGGATCGCCGCCATCCTTGCAAGCGCCCTACACGAAGGAGCGCGTCAGCAAGTTCGTCAAAGGCCCGCTCTTCAAGTGGTTCAACGATCAGGCCGTCGCCGTGCAGACGCTCGCGCAGTCGGGCTCGGAGCTCTCGTATTACGGCAAGGGCGTCGCTGCGCTCGCCGCGGGCGCGGCCGATCTGCGGATGGTCGAGGTCATGCGCGAGGTGCCCATCCCCGACGAGTTCAAGAAGGATCCCGAGCTCGCGAACGCCTACTACTCGTCGCTCGACGAACAGCTCGAGCCTCGCAAGGATCGCGGCCGCAACGGCGCGCTCGTCGGCCTTCAAGAGATGGCGCACGCAGGAGTCAACGCCGACGCCCGCACGCTCCGCGCGCGCTCGCTCCTCGCGAAGCTCTACGCAGGGCGTCGCATCGACTCGCTCGACGCGCTCAGCCGCCCCGCGGCGCCGGCGCCCGCGACCGAGACCGTCACCCAAGGGCTCGCCGCGAGCCTGCCTACGTTCTACGCGAACCTCTTGCTCGATCCGGCGACGATGGCCGATGCACGGACCATCGACACCCTCGCACCGCGAGGTCTGCCCGTCGCGCTCCGCGTACGGCTCAAAGAGACCGACGAGAAGCTCACCGACGACGTCCGGCTCGCGTATGGACGGGCGCGACTCGATCTCGGGATCCAGTACTGGCGGGCCGACGACTTCGACGCGGCCGCGTATCAGTTCAGCAAGGTCGATCCGTCGAAGCTCGCCCCGGAAGACCGCCTCGCGTTTGCGATCGCGATCGCGCTGCGCGGCGGCCCCGAAGACGCGACCGCGCTCATGTTGAAGAACGAAGCGCTCTCGCCCAACTTCGCCGACGTTCGCGCGCTCGACGTCGTCACGAAAGAGAACAAGGCGTCGCCCGTCGGAGCGATGGCCTCGTTCGACAGCGCCGTCGTGAAGCAGCTCGCCGCGCCGCGATTCAGCGACGGCCCGACGACGTCGAAGTATTGGGACGACGTGGCCAGTCGTTACGAAGCCGCGTCGACCATGGCCACCGATCCGCACCTCAAGCTCAAGGCGGACGATCTGTCGAAGGCCGCCGCGGCGACCGCGAAGTTCGCCGAAAAGGGGAACTGAGGCGCCCCGGGGCCTGCGGCGTCGCTCGAGGCAATACCTCGACGCAATACGCATAGCCCGCGGCGATTCCGACGCGCCCGCCCACGCTAGCTTCGGTCGCGCGTGACGACTAAAGTCCAGGGAAGATGAGCAAAGTCGCAGTTTCGGTCGGAGATCAGGTCTACACGAAGGAAGGCGGCGAGGAGCTCGGCTCCGTCCGCTACGTCCACGCCGAGGAATTGGTGATCGACATCGAGGGCGGCGGCGACTTCACGATCCCCGCGACGTTGGTGACCGCCGTTCACGATGGCAAGGTGATCATCGACGCGACGCACGCGTCCGCCGCGGTGAAGGCGGCGATCGCGAAGGCGCACGCGCAGGAAGAAAAGGGCAAGTAGCGCGCCGCTGGACGCGAAGCGCGCGAGATCAAGCGGCGCGCGTCGTGGGTTTGAAGGAGACCTCTCCGCGCGCAATAGAGTGCATGTCTTTGCGCGGAGCCCCCACCGCCCATGGTATCGAATACGACGCTCAGTAAAGTCCCCGCGGTCACGCTCGGATTTTGGATCATCAAGATCGCTGCCACGACACTCGGGGAGACGGGGGGCGATACCGTCTCGATGACCCTCGATCTCGGCTACCTGATCGGGACGGCCATTTTTGCCGCGGTGCTTGTAGCGCTCGTCTTCGCGCAAATCTCAGCGAAGAGGTTCGTGCCGTTCCTGTATTGGGCCACCATCGTCGCATCTACCACCGCTGGAACGACGATGGCCGACTTCGCCGACCGGTCGATCGGGATCGGGTATCTCGGGGGCTCGGCGCTGCTGCTCGCGTGCGTAGTCGCCTGTCTCGTGGTCTGGTATCGCTCGGCCGGAACGATTTCGGTGGAAACGGTCTCTTCGCCGAAGATCGAAGCGTTCTATTGGCTGACCATCACGTTTTCGCAGACACTCGGCACAGCCCTCGGGGATTGGATCGCGGACGACACCGGCCTCGGCTATCTCGGCGGCGCGCTGCTCTTTGCCGTGCTCCTCGGGGTCGTCGCAGCGACCTATTTCTGGACAACGATCTCGCGTCCACTTCTGTTCTGGATCGCCTTCATCTTGACGCGTCCCCTCGGCGCGACCGTCGGTGATTTTCTCGACAAACCGCACGACGAAGGCGGACTGGCGCTGAGCCGCCCGATCGCCACGCTGGTGCTGGCGGTGTTCATCGTCCTGGCGATCCTCGTCCTGCCGCAGAGAGCCGGACGTCACCCCGGAGACGATCGGGCGCGCGCCTGATCGCGTCCTACCGACTGGCCACTATTGCCAAGTCGCCTCGATTGCGACGGCCGAGAGCGGCGCGGGGGCGCGCCTCGATACCGGCGGCGCGCGGAGCGAGCCCTGGGCAGAGCGGGCGTTCGCGCTATGCTCCGGATTCGACACCATGGCGGACGCGAAAAAGCCACTCGTCCGAACGAGACAGGGCACCGACTTCGAGATTCGGACGCTCGGCATTCGTCGACGTTTCACAGACGACATCTTCCACCGCGTGTTGCTCATGCGTTGGCGGCGGTTCTTCGCGCTCGCGGCGTTCGCGTTCCTTGCGGTCAACGGCATCTTCGCCGGGCTCTACATGCTGCAGCCGAGCGCGGTGAACGGCGTGCGTCCTGGCTCGTTCCTCGACGCATTCTTCTTCAGCGTCGAGACGTTCGGGACCATCGGATACGGCGTCTACACGCCAGCCACGACCTACGCGCACGTGCTCGTCACCTCCGAGGCGCTCATCAGCCTGCTCGGCTCGGCGATCGTGACCGGCCTCACGTTCGCGAAGTTCGCCCGGCCGACCTCACGTGCTCTCTTTTCCGAGAAGGTCGTCGTCGGCCACCGCGACGGCAAGCGCGTGCTCATGGTGCGCATGGCGAACGCTCGTCACAACAACATCGTAGAGGCGCAGGTTCGCCTCGTGCTCCTCACCGATCACGTGACCACCGAGGGCGAGCGACTCCGCGTCCCGCGGCTCCTCCCCGTCATCCGCGACACGAACCCGTTCTTCCGACTCACGTGGACCGTCATCCACCCCATCGACGACGCGAGCCCGTTCAGCGGCGACGACGCCATGACGCGACTACGGGAAAAGAACGCGCTCCTCCTCGTCACCATGACGGGGCTCGACGAGACGATCGCGCAGCAAGTGCACGGTCGCTACACCTACGAGCTCGACGACATCGCCTGGAACGCTCGCTACGCGGACGTCCTCACCGTGGACTCGGACGGAACGCGCGTCATCGACTACAGCCAGTTCCACCAGGTCGTCGAAGAAGCCCTCGTCGGCAAAGCCGGCCTCGATAAAGCCGGCGACGACAAAACCGGCGACGACAAAGGCAGCGACAAAGAGCGCGTCGCCGCCGAGTGAGCCCCGTCGCCTGTGCGTGCGGCCGGGTGAGCCCCGCCGCGTGAAGCCCGCCGCGTGAGCCCCGCCGCGTACTTGCGCCTGAGCGTCGTCAGCCGCCCGGCAGGCTCGACTTGCGCCCGGCCATCGCGATCTGGTCCCAAGTCGGCTCTGCGCCGCCCGTCATGATCGACAGCTGACGCAGCCGCAGCACTACCCGCGTCACCGTCGACGAGTGCGAAAACATCACGCCCCCGCCCGGACGCGACTGCTCGAACACCGCCTCTGTCCCCGGCCGAGGGAACGGATGCGAGAGAAACGTCGCCCCTTGCTCCGTGTGTTGGCCACCCAAGAGCCGCGCCCCGAGCAGACCGTGCTCGCGGTCCGAAGCGTTCGAGCCAATCTCGACCACATCGATGCAGACCATGTTCACGTCGACTCGATAGATCCGATTCTGAGTCCAGACCTCGACCATCGCCCAAGTCGTCTCGACACTAGGCGGCCGCCGAATCTCATTGACCAGCTCGATCTCGATCGCCGGCAAATTGGCGAACTTGTCCGGAACACCAGGCAAGCCAGCCGCTCGCGAAGGGGGCGCTTGATCAGCCATACCCAGACCCTAGCACGCCCACCCCGCCCCCTCTCCGGAGCGCGACGAAGTCGCCCCTCGCCCTCTCCGCTCTCCCCGGAGCGCGACGAAGTCGCCGCTCGCCCCTCTCCCCCGGAGCGCGACGAAGTCGCCCGCTCGCCCTTCTCCCGGAGCGCGACGAAGTCGCCGCTCGCCCCTCTCCCCCCGGAGCGCGACGAAGTCGCCCGCTCGCCGTTCTCCCCCACGACGACCTCACCCGGTAGGCCGGATGGCTTTCGTCGAGACCAAGCGAGGTCGGTGGCTCGTCGCGCGGAGCGTACTCACGTACGCGAGCACGCGAGCCGCCGAGATCGCGCCGGTATCGGCGAAAGCCGCCGGCCTACCCCTAGAAGCGGGCTTGGGCGCTGCCCCCAAACCCGAGGAAGTGCGGGCTGACGAACGTGCGCAGCGCGACGGACCCCTCGTTCGGATCGCGTTCGACGAACGTCGCGTTGTTGTCGTACGCGTACTGCATCCACACGATCGTCGCGAGGATCTGCGAGATGTCCCACTTCAAGCTGACGCGCGCCTGAACGATGGGAACCGCGCTCGTGTTGACCGGAAGAATGGCGATGTTGCCCTGCTCGCGGACGACGACGGTGCGGCTGATCGGCGCGCTCGAGCTGTCGACCGACTCGCTCGTGAACGTGCTTGGCACCTGCACGCCGAACCCGACGCCCGGCGTCAGTCGCGGGCCCTCGAAGTAGTAGTCTGCCGCAGCCGCGACGAAGAGCTCGGGGGTCGTCGACGCGTCTTGGGGAAGCGTCTGGAACGGGATGAAGCTCGGCTGATTGCGGAGGACGTACGGCAGATCGCGGTAGATGCCCGTGAGGCTCGTGCGGAAGAAGCCGGCTTTGAGCTGGCCCTGGAGCGCCGCCGCGATGGCCGGCTGGATGGTGACCTGACCGGCGACATCGAAGTCCTTCAGTCGCTGAAGGAGGACGTCCGTCTCGGCGCTGACGGCCCAGAGCACCTTCTCCGGGACGTACTTCTCGGGCTTGAAAATAACCTGGGGTTTGTCCGGATCATTCCGATAAAGGGAGAAGTCGATCGACTGACCGACAGGCATGTCCTGGTGGTGAACGACCACGCGACCCGACACGCCGCCCGTGAAGACCTGCAGACCTTCGACGTCGGGAAGATCGAACTTACCCTGCGTGAAGAAGCCGCCGCCGACATCGAAGTGGAAGTTCTCTTGCGGGTCGGCGCCTGCGCCGCCGAGGATGCCGTAGTTCGTCTGGCCGATGCGGATCTGCTCGACCTCGCTCGTGCCAGGCGTGAGCGTCTCTTCGACCTGGACGATCTGCGCCGTCTTGAAGCCGACGAAGACGTTGAAGAGCGGGTGCTCGTAGGAGATCTTCGCGCCCGGCGAGCTGCCCACGATGCGCGGGAAGATCGACTGGTTGATGCCCGCGGCCGTGCCGCCCCAGCTCAGATCGTAGAGATAGCCGAGCCGGAAGCGGTCGGTGTCGATCGGCCAGAGCGTGAAGCCGAGGCCCTCGACCTTCTTCGGGTCGTCGTAGTGGGCCGTGTGATAGAAGGCGCGGATATACGAGCCCGCGTCGTAGAAGGCCTGATTGAGATTGCCAGTCTGCGAGGCCAGCGCCGCGAGATCGAGGCGCACGATGAGCGAAGCTTCGGTGTCGAGATCCTCGATGAAGCCGGGCATCTTCTTGTAAAGCGCGAGGTGCGTCAGGTTCTCGCGCCCGCCGAACCTGGAGTTCAGGTTGTCGAAGAAGAGGCGATATTGCTTCCGATCGCCGATGTTGACGTTCGGGCTGAGCGGGAACGCCTGGCCGGTCTGTTTCAGGACGTCGTCGTCACCGATGACCCAGGTGAGACGGGTATCCATGAAGTCGCCGATGCGAGTCGGGTGCTCGTCGCTCTGCGTCTTCACCTCGCGCGGTTGGTCGGCGTCGCCCGCGGCGGCCGCCCCAGCGCCCGTCGCTGCGCCAGCGCCCGCTCCGGTGCCAGCCACGCCGACTCCGGCGCCCGTGGCTCCGCTCGCGCCCGCTCCGCCGACGGTCCCGCCCGCTCCTGCCGTGCCGCCGACGCCTGCCGTGCCGCCGACGCCTGCCGTGCCGCCCGCATCGACGGGCGGGGTCGGCGCGAGCTTCGCAGCGCGCGCCTTCGCGTCGCCGGCGTTCGCACCGCCCGCTTGCGCGACCTGGTCGAATTCCTTCGCGGCCAGCGTCGCGTAGCCCTGCCGCTCGTGACAATCCGCGAGGTCGAAGAGAAGCTCGTTCGGCTTGGGACCCGGATCGTCCGCAGGCGCCTTTTGCGCGACCTGATAGGCCTGCTCGAACGCGACGCAAGCGGCCGCGACGTCCCCTCGGAAGAGCGCGTCGTTCGCGTCCTTCTTCAGATCGGCTGCGGTCTTGTCTTGGGCATACGCCACCCCGGCGAACGCGCCCAGGAAGACGGGCACGGTGAACAGCAGGGCGAGAGCAGTCTTGCCGCGCCGTCCGTTCGCTCGGCGCGCCGAACGAGACGAAGAACCAGTGTCGCTGGAGAAGAAGCCCATGTTGGTCAGTTCGAGCCCGCGTCGTTGTCGCCAATGGTCCGAAGCTCGACGCATGCTTTCTTCGGCCCTGTGATCTCGCTCGAGCATCCGGGTGCCGAGCAAACTACGTCGTCCGTGCAGCGCGCCTCGATCGTCCAATTGAGGCTTCCGCCGGAGAAGTTTCGAAGCGTGCCGGTGACCGCAGCGATCTGCTGCCCACGATTGGCCACCGGGTTGAACTCAGGCGCGCCGTCGGTCTGCACTTGGATGATCGCTCGCGCGACCTCTGCCCCGTTGACCACGATCGGCTTGTAGACCTTGTAGTTGCCGCGCGAGATGTAGCTGGTCCATTCGGTGCACTCGGAGTCGGCCGAGCACGCGTTACCGCAGGACGCTTCGGCTTCGTCGTTGAAGTCGACCTTGCCATCGCCGTTCAGGTCGCAGTTCGACTTGTCCTCGTCGAAGGAGTTGTTGAGGGCGGGCTTCGGTCCGAACTTGCGCGTGATGTGGACGTCCGTGATGCGGACGAGGCCACTCTCGAGCTTCTCCATCGCGACCGGGTCGTCGATGATCGTGTCGTCGAGGAGCGGCGGCTCCGGCACCTTGCACTCGTCTTCGTGGCCCGCGTAGAGCGGGTCGATGTCGAACGACGGAAAGTTCAGCTCGGTGAAGCCGAAGAACTCGCTGACCGTACCCGACAGAAGCGTGATGCGGTCGCAGACGCGCATGCCGCGCGGCGTGGAGAAGTTGAACGCGTAGAGGTGGTTATAGCCCGTCGCCTGGCCGGACAAATCGGTGACGTAGAAGCCGTCTTTCGACACGCGCGTCACGACCAGATCGTGGAAACCAGACGCGTTGATGTTGATGGCTTCGTAGGGATAGGGCGTCTCCGAGCCGTAGCCTTGGACGTCCTGAATGCTGGGGAGTGAGTAATGCACTGCCGGCGAAACGCCTGCGGAGTACGTCCCGCCCGTCTCGGTGTCGTCGTCGGCGTACGCGCAGCCCGGATCGTTCGGGAAGTCGACGAGGACGTCTTCTTCCGGATCGTCGTTCTTGCCGTTGCCGCAAGCCGGTGTCGTCCCGGGCTTTGCCGGCTGGTAGCCGATGTCTTCCACCCAGAGGCGCGCTTCTCCGTAGATCGCCGTGACGGTCACGCGGGCTGTCACCTTGCCGTCCTTCAAGCGAAGGTTGCGACCGAGGTTCTCGCCGTCGGTGTTGTCGACGGTGACGACGGCGCCCGGCTCGACGGTGAGGCGAACCACACCGTTGAAATCATCGGCGGGGTTGCCCTCGGAGTCGACGGCTTGGACTGCGACGTCCCACGTCTCGTTCGTCGCGCCGGTGTTCGCGGGGAGCGGGTCTTCGGCGTTCGGCGGATCGAGATCATCGACGCCGAGCACCTCGATGCTGAAGGTCTGCGTCCCGAAGTCGACGTCCTTCTGCGTCGTGCAAGACGTCGCAGCCGCGAGCAGAGACAGCGCCACGAGGCTTGCGCCGCGCGCGAGCCAGCCCGGCAGCGTCGCTGTCGGACCTGTGGCCGGAGTCGTGCCGGTCGACCTCGAGATGAAGAAGCGTCTCATTGTCCGACCATCCTCATGCGCCCGTCGGAGAAGTTGCCGAGCCCGCGGTCCACACACGCGAGGAACTTGCACTGCTCGCCCGCCGCCGCGCACGGGGCGATCGAGTCTTCACAGTGCTGCTCGATCTCGGCGTTCGGCGCCGCGAGGCAGGTCTGTCGCGTGAAGGTCGCGACATCGTCGCGGCACTGGGCGAGAACGCAGGAACCTGCCCCGCCGCAGCTCTTCGACGGATCGGTCTTGCAGGTCTCGCCCTCGATCGCCGACTCCGGGCACGTGCAGACGTAGGCGCCAGTCTCGACGTTGCAGAGCGACGGATCCGCGCCGTCCTTGCAGCCGCAGTCGGCGTCCGTCGAGCACGTTCGCAGGTCGCCCGCCTTCGACGCGCCGCAAGGGATGCCCTGACGGATGTAGTCGATGAGCGCGTCGCGCTGCTGGACCTTCGTGTCGAATTGGGTCGTGTTGCGTTGAAGAACGCGGAACCCGCTGCCGCCGCCGCCCAGGTAGTTGCTGGTCGCGAGCTCGTAGTAACCGAACTTCTCGATCGGCTGCCAACAGATGCCCGCGTCGACGTCGCACTGCCCGAAGATCTTCGCCGGACATTGGCTGTCGTCGCTGCAGTGGACGACGTCGCCGTTTCCGTCGAACGCCGCGCCGATGAAGATGCCCGTCGCCGTCTGGCTGGCGCAGTTGATGACGATGCGAGCGCCGGCGATCTGGATCTGAGACACGCACCCGCGTCCGGCGCTTCTGCGTGCGACGAAGTCGAACAGATCTTGGAGCTCGACCCCGGAGAGCTGCATCTTCGTGATCGAGTTGTCGAACGGGAAGACGTTGTACATCTGCTCGACCGAGATGGGCCCAGGGACCAAGTCGGCGCGGATGCCCGTCGTGTTCGTGAGCGAGAAGTCCGTCTGGATGCCGAGACGAAGCCACATCGCGTTCGAGATCATGTTGCCGAGCGCCGAGTCACCGCCCGAGGACGACGACCGACGCGAGCCGTCCGGCGCATAGCCGACGAGGAGATCGAGGTTCGCGAGCTGATCGAGCCCCTGCGCGTACGGCTCGAGCACGTTCGAGACGATGGGATCTTCGGGCACGCTGTCGTTGACCGGGAACAGCGTGTAGTCGTTCGTCAGGACCTCGAAGCCGTTGAGCGGGTCGTAGCAGGTCTCTTGGGCCTGGTTCGGATCGCAGAGCGGCGGGAGATCTTTCGGATCGTTCGAGAGGACGAGGTCGAGGCGACCGACGTACTTCGCGAACGCGCCAGAGTGGGCGAGGATCACGTCGCGCGGCTTGCAGTAGCGCTTCAGCTTCTCGCCAGAGGTCGGGCCGTCGACCTCGATGTAGTAGCTCTTCGCGTCTTCGTCGTAGTGGTCGGTGCAATCGCGGACGTGCTTCGGTGGCTGGAGCACGATGTGGTTGTGCCCGCCGAGGACGACGTCGATGCCGGTCGTCGAGCTGATGAGGCGCTCGTCGACCTCGAGGCCGAGGTGCGAGAGGACGACGACGACGTCCACGCTCGGTCGGAGGAGATCGATGTACGCCTGCGCGATCTGCGTCGTGTTGAGCGGCGTGATGCCGAGGCGGTTCGGCGTGTCGAAGATCGACGTCAGGCTGGACAGGTTGGCCATGCCGATGACCGCGACGCGCAGGCCCTGGGCGTCGAACACCGTGAACGGCTGCAGGACGCTGCCGAGCGGAGAGGCGCCGGGCTGCGAGGGATCGTCGAGCTTGTAGTTCGCAGCGAGCGCGGGAAAGTTCGCCCACTTCTGGAGCTGCGTCCCGAGGTTGCGCGCGCCGGTGTCGAACTCGTGGTTCGCGACGAGCATCGCGTCGATGCCGATGGCGCTCTGCGCCTTGATCTCGGCTTCGCCGGAGAAAAAGTTGAAGACCGGCGCGCCCTGGAAGCAGTCGCCACCGTCGAGGTGAAGCACACGATCGGAGCGTGCGCGCTCGCGCCCGATGATGTGGGACATCCGCGCGATGCCGCCGACGTTCGCGATCGTGTCGACCGCGCCCAGGCCGAGCCCCGCGTCGACCTGCCCGATCTGCAGGTTGTACGGGAACAAACGCGAGTGGATGTCGGATGTATGCAGCAGCGTCAGGTGAACCTGACCTTTGAGCTGCGTGGGCTCCCGAGCCTCTTCGTCACACCCGCCGAACACGAGCGGCGCGAGTGAAAGACCTAGGACGCCTGTGGCGAGCGCCGACGTGAGTCGCGTACCGAGTCTTCCCCAGCGGAACATGGGCACGCGCGGTAGTACGGAGGATGGCCACGGGCCTCAAGGGAAAAGTCTCCGAGCTTCGTACGGCGCGGCGCGTCTCGCTTCGAAGGTGCGAACGGCCGGTGACGGTCGCGTGACGCTCGCGAGAGACGGCGAACGCGAGCTATGCTCCGCGCCGGTGGGCGACGCAGGCTACTTCTATCGCAGGCTGCCTCGGCGGATCTTGGGGCGCGTAGAGGATCTCGTTCGCGACCTCGAGGCCGCGGCAGACGGGGACCTGGTCGCGATCGTCTTGGCGGGCGGCGTCGCACGCGGCGAGTTCCGTGAAGAGTCGAGCGACATCGACGTCGTCGTCGTCCTCGAGACCGCGAAGCGCGAGGTGCTGTCGAAGATCGGCGGACCGCTCGCGGTCGCGCGCGCCGCGGCGCGCATCGACGTCACGTTACTGCAGGCCGCAGAGATCGACCGCTCGAGTGATGTGTTTCCGCTTCTCTTCGAGGACCTGCGCGCGAATCGGTTCGTCCTTTGGGGCAAAGATCCTTTCGTCGGGCTCGAGGTCGCGCGCGAGCACCGACGTCTGCGTGTCGAGCAAGAGCTTCGCGAGGCCGCGCTCGCGCTCCGGCGCGCCGCGGCCGAGGCGCGCGGCGACGCGAAGGCACTGGGCGCGGGCGTCGAGCGCGTCCTGTCGCGCATTCGCCTCCCCCTTCGTGGGCTGCTCGATCTCTTGGGCGTCTCGTGCGACTCCTACGCGCTCGAAGCCGTCCTATCGAAGGCAGGCAAGAAGCTCGTCGTGCCGACGGCGCGCCTCGGTCGACCGACCTCTCAACCCGAAGAGTGCTGGGACGAGCTCGCGACGCTCCTCGCAACGGCCGTCGCGGCGGTCGACACCCTGGACGCGAACGCGGCGTGAGGCGGGCCCTTGTCGTTCTTTCCGCTCGACCTACCCCTCGCTGAATTCGTCGCGGTCTACCTCGTGCTCGGCACGGTGCTGCTGCTGGCCGGCAAAGGGGCTGCCCTGGGCGTGACCGGGCTCCTCGAGCCGAAGGCAGACGCGAGCCAAGATCGCCGCGTCGATGGACCGCGGCTCGTCGAGGGCGAGCTCCCGACGGACGATGGGCTCGTCGCTGCCGCGTATCTGCGCGGAGGGATCCAGGGCGCAGCCGACGCGATCCTCGCGAGCGCAGCCGGCGAAGCGTGGATGTTGAAGGACGACGAGGCCGGCGGCCTCGAGCTCTTCGACCCTCCGGTCGGCGCGTCGCTTCGATCGGCGAAGCTCCGTGGGCGCATCTCAGGGCCGCACGCGTCGTTTCGTGATGCACGATTGGCCGCGCTCGAGGTCGCGAAAGACGAGAGCTTTTGGATCAGGCGGACGCTCTCGTCGCAGAATCTCCTCCGCAGCGCAGGCAGCTGGTTCTTGGGCGCGCTCATCTTCGGCGCCTTCCTCGCCATCGTGGTCGGACTGGGCGCCGTGCGCGCAGCGAACGCCGACGCGAACGGCGAGTCGCCGCTCGTCGCCCTCAGCGTGGCGTGCTTCTTCCTCTTCGTCGCGGGCGCGCTCTCGAAGACGAACCGCGCGACCGGAGCGGGCGAGCGCTACGTCTCGTGGCTCGAGTCGTCCACGGACGCGCTACGAGACGACGTCGCGAGCGCGAGGGCGACGGACGCGGGGGATCTCGCGCTCGTCGGCGCGGTGCACGGGGTCGCGGAGATACCCGTGTTTCGAAAGTGCATCGACGAGCTGGCGGCGGAAGCGGCAGCGTGAGCGCCGCGCCGACGTTCGCGTTGCGACGCTTCGGAGCGTCGTCGTCGTCGCCGACGGACGATCAGCAGAAAGAGGCGGTGGCGAAACGGAAGCCGACGAGGCTCGTCGCGACGGTCGCGTTCGGGCGCGGAAGATCGTCGTCGTCGTCGTCCTTGCGCTTCTTGTCCACGGACCGGCCGGTGAAGAGCGCGGCCAGCTTGCCCATGGCGAGCTTGGCGCTCTGACCGCGAGAAAGCGTGGGCCGAATCGGCGCGTGGATGTTCATGAGCGCGCTCCTACCACGAACCACACGCGCCGTTCCAGTTTCTCGCCGATCGCGTCCGGGGCTCGACGTCTCGTGCCGATCCCACTACGCGGGCGGTGGGCCATGGCGACAGTTCGGTTCTTCGTGTACGGGCCACTCCTCGCGAGAGAGCCCGAGCACGCGAAGCTCGACGGCGCAGAGCTCGCGGCCGCGGCGTCGACCGTCCCGGGCTACTCGCTCGTCGAGCTCGGACCGCTCGCGGCGCTCGTTCGTGAGGGCGAAGGCACCGTCATGGGCGAGGTGTACTTGCTCGAGGCGCCGACGCTGACGCGGCTCATCGGCGAGCACCCCGGCCTCTATTCGCTCGCGCCCGTCCCGCTCGCGGACGGCACGTCGGCCGAGACGCTGCTGCTCGACGCGGTGAACGCGCGCGGCAAGCGTCGCATCCGCGGCGGTGATTGGCGCACCAGGCTCGGGCCGCTGGGCGTGCCGGGCCCGCGGCCGGCGGGGCCGTTCGTCAACTGGGCACGGACGCGGCGCCGCTGAGCGTCGCGCGCGCGGAGCTCAGAAGCGCACAATCGCTGCGGCGCTGAGCGACGGGCGCGGAGCTGGCTCGCGTGTGACGGGCTAGCCGAGTGGCGCCGCGAAGCCCCACCCCTCCTCGAGGAGCGCGTCGACCGCTTCGAGTGCCTCGCGGCGCCGCGCGTCGCGTTCGCCGCGGAGCCAGCGCCACCTTCGACCCGACTCGGTGAGGCGCTCGACGAAGACGTCCGTCATCCACGCGCGCACGCCCTCTCCGTCGCGCAGCCCGTCTTGCTCGAATGGCACATCGTCGGGGTGCGTGAGCAAATAGAGATGACGCGGCGGCGTCGCGCCCTCGGCCTCGACGACCGCCGAGCGCGCGCCTCGGTAGCGCTCGTGCCAGATGCCCGTCGTGAACGCGTCGGTGTCGCAGATCAAGATCGGCGCTCCCGCACGCGCCGCGGCAAGCTCGCGCCGCGCCTGCTCTCGAGCGATATCGGCGAAGTCCTCGCTCTTCCACACGAGCGACTCCATCGACGCTTCGGGACCGAGCGCGGCGAGCTTCTCGGCCGTCACCTCGCGGCCGACCTCCGGGACCCACGCTGCGTCTGCGAACGCGCCGCCTCGAGCGCGCAGCGCCTCGGTGAGCTCGGCGGCGAGCGTCGTCTTGCCGGTCGACTCCGCTCCCACGAGGATCACCCGAAACGCGAGGTCGCCGCGGACGGGCGCCGCGAGCGAGCCCCAATGCGCGACCGGATCGGCGCGCACGGCCGTCCCAGAGACCGGATGCGTGCCGCGAGCTGGATCGACCGCGACGTGCCGCGCACCGAGCCGGCGCGCCAGCTCTTCTCCGTAGCTCTCCGAGGTGAAGACGGCGTCGATGGGCACTTCGGTCACGCTCGCCGCCGCCTCGAGCATGAGCTCGACGTGCGCGCGCCACGCCGCGTCGCTCTCGTAGTCGACCAAGTGATCGTCTGCGATGCCGGTCACCGTCACGTTCGCGTCGCCCGCGTGCACCTCGCGCATCCATCGCGTGCGCTCCGCGAGCGAGAGGCGCTCGACCGCCGCCGCCATGACGACGACCGTGACTCGCTCGGCGCCCGCAGCAGCCTGACGGACGAGGTGGTGATGTCCCGCGTGCGGAGGGTAGAACTTCCCGATTACCAAGCCATGCCGGGCCTTCATGCGGCCATCTCCGCTCCTAGATCGGCCCGCCACGCGCGAAGCCCCACGACGCAGAGCGCTCCGAAGACGACGTAGAGCGCAGCCGTCGGATAGAGCGCGCGCGACACGTAGAGGGGCACGCTGATGACGTCGACCAAGATCCAGAGCCACCACGACTCGAGCAGCTTCTCGGCCTGTCCCCACGTGGCCGCCAGGCTCAACGTCAAGACGCTCGCGTCGGCGAGCGGGGCTGGCGAGTCGGTCGCATGAGATAGGAATACAGAGAGCAACGCGGTCGAGACGATCACGGCGACCGCGAGCCACTTCCACTCATGAGGACGCGTGCGGCGCACGGGCAGCGTCTCGCCCCGATCGCCCTTCTGAACCCACCGGTACCAACCATAGACGCCGAGCACGAAGAAGAAGCCCTGCAGCGAGCTGTCGCCGTAGAGCTTCGCGCGGAAGAACAGCCACGCCCAAAACACGTTGTTCAAGAGGCCGAGTGGCCAGTTCAGAATGTGCTGCCGGGCGACGAGCGCGACGCACGCAGCGCCCGCGAGGTCGCCGAGGATCTCGGCCCACGTAACGGGCACACCGGCGACGACGAGCGCCGCGCTGTCGAGCCAAGCCACCATCAGAGGCGCAGCGTGTGCCGTCCTTCGCCTGCGTGCTCTGCGCGGCGCAGCACGTCGCCCAGATCGAGGTAGTCCGTCGGGTGCGCCGCTCTGTGGTGGAGGACGACGCGACTGGCGCGATCGACGAGCAGCGCGCCGCCCTGCTGCGTGACGTCACCGTCGTCGTCGTGGCGCGGGATGTAGCGGCCCCGCGCATAGAGCATGACCGAGCCGATCGAGCCGCGCGGGCCATAGGTCGCCCACGCCGATCGGGCGAGGCCAGCTGCGCGATGCGAGGCGAGCGATGGATCGACCACGAGATCGACGTGCGCGTCCTCGAGCTGCACGCGATCGCGAAACGGCAAGATCCGCGACGGCTCGGCTACGCCGACGAGGACGACCCGCACGCCCGAGGCACGCAGCTTCCCGAGCCGCGGCGCGAGCAGAGACACCTGCTCCCAGCAGCCCGGACACGCGAAGTGTCGAAGGAAGACGAGGAGCGCGGGCTGCTCGGCCCAGAACGTCGCGAGTCGCTTTCGAGCCCCGTGCTCGTAGCAGACGATCGCGTTCGCGAGATCGTCGGGCGCGTTCTGGTCCGTGAGGTCCAAGCCCACGGAGTGTAGCGCCGGCGCCGCCTTTTCGGGCGACTACGCCGCGACTTCTTCGGGCGACTACGCCGCGACTTCGCGGGTCGAGGTCGCGCGGATGACGCGCCCGAGGCCGAGGGCGACGAGCGCCTCGTCGGCGAGCTCACCCAAGTCTTCGCCCGGACGCACCTCGACGAGGGCGACGACCTGACACGACGGGGCGAGCGGGAGGCGCTCGGCGATCGCCTCGCTCAGGTAAAGCGGCACGACTCCGCCCTCGAGCGCGAGCTCGGCGCGGACGTGCGAAGCGCCGAGAACGTTGCGACGGCGATAGCGACGTTGCTCGCGCAGCCCGCGCGTCACCTGCGACTCGACGAAGCCTGGGGGGAACGGCAGGTTGTCGGTCGCGCGATAGAGCTGCGAGAGGAGCGCGGCGGCGCCCTCGGACGAGAGCGGCATGGGGCTGTCGACGACGCGCTCGGCGAGCTCGATCGCCCCGCGTAGCTGGCGATCGCTGCTCGACAGGCGAGACGCGACCGCGATCGCGAGCTTCAGCGCCTCGAGATCGTCGAGGCGCACGGTGAGCTCGCCCATGACGACCGCGAGCGGGAGCTCGAGCTCTTCGGACGCTACGTTCAAGGTGCGAAGCCGCTCGAGATCGACCGGCGTCCCCGCGCTGAGAACACGCAGGACATCGAGCTTCGGCGGACTTCCGACCGGCACGGGCTCGAGCAGCTGCGCCATCGCGCGGCTTCGACGCAGGCGCCCCGGCACCTCGAGATCGAAGCCAACCAGATCGATCAGCGCGTCACGCTGCGCCGGCGCGGGCGGAACGACCGTGATGGGGTGATCCTCGTCGACCGGCTCGGCGAGCGCGACGCGCAGCCGAAGCGGCTTGTCGAAGAGCGCCCGCGAGCCGCGGAGCACCGCGCGATAGGTAATCGTCGCGATGCCGCGGTCCGCGTCGATGACGAGCGTGTCGGCGACGAGCTCGGGCGCGGCGACGTCGCCGTCATCGATCAGGATCGTCGGCGCGATCGGCGCGAGATGGGTCGTGAGCGTGGCGTACTCGGGGTGGAGCCCCTCGAGGACGAGGCGCTCGGCCGACGAGGGCGGCGCTTCGAGTCGCTGATCCTGCGGAGCCGACGAGAAATACGCAGCGTCGAAGCCGTCCGGAATCGGAGTGTGCGCGGGCGTATCGATCCAAAGACGATCTTCGGCCCGAACACGCCTCGCACGAGCGGGCCAATCGGAGGCGATAGGTCCGGTGCCCACCACCGGGATTGGCATACTCGGACGCGGGACCCAGCGCGCGGGCACGAGGCTCGGTACGGCGGTCGGCGACGGCGCGACGCCGATCGGGTTCTCGGTCCCAGGACCGCCCGCGGTCAGCTCGTAGCGAAGCGGGACCTCTCGGACCAGCGGGCCGACGACGACCGCCGTGCCCTTCTCGTCGAACGCGCGAGCGGCCCAGGCCTCGAAGCGCTTCTCGACCGCACCGAACGAGATCCGCGCCGCGAGCTTCGTTCGCGCGGTCGTACCGCGCACGTGGCCCACGACGAAAAGCTCGGGGCTGCGCTTGAAGGGCACCGCATCCGTGGGCCAACCGTCCACCTCGGCGTCGCGCCACGGCTCGGGCTCGTCCGAGAGCGGCGAGTGGTGGGGCTCGAGTCGGAACGTCGCCTTCACCGCGATGGACACGGCGCGCTCGTCCGTCGCCGGACACCACTCGAGCGTGCCCACCACCAATTGCGGCGGCGCGGCGACCTCGAGGTCGACAGCGGCCCAAGCGTCGGTCGTCTGGGGGTTTTCGTCGATGGCCACGCCCTTCCCCATACAAGGTGTGTGCCTAACCCTCACATCTGGAGCAAGTCATTGACACCATTGAACTAAGACGGCGCAGCCGCCGAAAACACAGGTTTCCGAGCGTCCCCGCCGAGGACGTGGTGTGCAACGCTTGTACATCGCGTCGGGGTCGACGACGGCGAGCACCTCGTCGAACGCGCTGCGTCGACGAGGTAGTGCGGGCGGAGGCGCGGCGCGGGGGCGGGGGCGGCGGCGACGGCGCGGGGGCGCATCGCGGGGGCGACGGCGCGGGGGCGTATCGCGGGGGCGCATCGCGGCGGCGGTGGCCCCGAGACGTATCGCTGCGAAGGTTGCTGCGCCAGCAACTCGAGCTGCGATACGCCGCGCGCGGGCGGCGGCGGCCACCGCGAGCCCAAGACGTATCGCTGCGAAGGTTCCTGCGCCAGCAACTCGAGCTGCGATACGCCGCGCGCGGGCGCGGCGGCCACCGCGAGCCCAAGACGTATCGCTGCGAAGGTTGCTGCGCCAGCAACTCGAGCTGCGATACGCCGCGCGCGGGCGCGGCGGCCACCGCGAGCCCAAGACGTATCGCTGCGAAGGTTGCTGCGCCAGCAACTCGAGCTGCGATACGCCGCGCGCGG
>Ga0164241_10001667_pt1 | contig 26387 bp, 20 predicted proteins | sample OricomyardsoilBY_FD_108780 | JGI IMG/M metagenome (GOLD analysis project Ga0164241, IMG submission 108780) | Backyard soil microbial communities from Emeryville, California, USA - Original compost - Back yard soil (BY) | ecosystem: Environmental > Terrestrial > Soil > Unclassified | place: USA... | reverse complement strand
TGTTTTGCTGTTGCATTATGGAATGGCAAAGACCCTATCTTAAAAGAACGCCTTTTCGGTTTAAGCAATCCACAAGGAAATCATGGTGAAGATGTAAAGGAGTTATATTATTACCTCGATAATATTCCTACGCATTATTATATGGAGTACCTGTACAAATACCCGCAACAGGAATTTCCGTATGAATTACTTCGCTCAGAAAATAAAAAGAAAAATAAACTCGACCCGGAGTATGAAATCCTTGACACGGGCGTATTCGATAACAATGAATACTTTGATGTAAAAGTTACATATGCCAAGCAAAGTGCGCGGGATATTTTTATAAAGATTGACGTTACCAACCGCAATAAAAAACCTTCAGAGATTACTGTATTACCTACACTATGGTTTTATAATCGCTGGCAGCACGGTGACCCTGATAAAAAACCTTCGATCAATTATGTAAACAAGACGACTGTAAAAGCAACGCATAGACGATTGGGGGATTATTATTTTTATTTTCAGCCTGCCGATAAATCTTTCATGACGGAGAATGAAACCAACATGCAGAAGATAAAAGGCGAAAAGAATGATTCCATTTTTACCAAAGATGCTTTTCATGATGCGATAATAAACGGGCAGAATATCACACAGTTGGCACAAAATAAACAAGGGACAAAGTTTTCACCGGTGTATAAATTGAAAGTAGCTGGCGGAGAAACAAAAACCGTTTATTGCCGATTAAGTGATGTTTTAACAGAAACTCCGTTTGCTTCTGGCTTCCGCGATATATTCCTTACACGTAAGCAAGAAGCAGATGAATTTTATACAGCTATTCTTCCTGCAGGTATTGATGAGGATATGGCGAATATTCAAAGGCAGGCATTTGCAGGCTTGTTGTGGAATAAGCAATATTATCATTTCGATGTAGAAAGATGGTTGAACTATGACGATGGTATTTCTCCTGTAAACAATAATAAAAAAACAGGGCGTAATAGTGACTGGACGCATTTGAAAAACCAGGACATTATTATGATGCCTGATAAATGGGAATATCCATGGTATGCCGCATGGGATTTAGCGTTTCAATGTATTCCGATGGCATTGATAGATCCCACATTTGCAAAACATCAGTTGCTATTGATGATGCGCGAATGGTATATGAAGCCCGATGGCCAGTTACCTTCTTACGAATGGAATTTTAGTGAAGTAAACCCTCCTGTGCAGGCATGGGCTGCTATGGAAGTATATAATATTGAGAAAAGAAAAACGGGTAAAGGCGATATAGCATTTCTAAAAAAAATATTTCACAAACTCCTTATCAATTTTACATGGTGGATCAACCGGAAAGATATTCGGGGCAACAATATCTTCGAAGGTGGGTTTTTGGGTTTGGATAATATTGGTGTATTCAACAGAAGTTTTCATTTTCCTGGTGAAATGCAATTAGAACAGGCAGATGGAACCAGTTGGATGGGGACCTATGCACTGGATATGATGGATATGGCTATTGAAATAGCTATGAATGATGAATCGTTTGAAGACACAGCGACTAAATTTTTTGAGCATTTTGTTTTAATCGCAGAAGCGTTGAATGAACATCGCTTATGGAACGAAGCAGACCGTTTCTTTTATGATGTATTGTGCGTAGGTGACGCTGATCCCATCCCATTGCGTATTCAATCTATTGTGGGCATAACATCTCTTTATGCGGTTTCTACTATCAGTAAAAAGGTTTTAGACAGATTGAAAGATTTGAGAAAGAGAATGACATGGTTTGAAACCTATCGGAAAAAGAATAAAAAATTCTGGCCAAATGAAGAAAGAAGCGATGATGGAGAAATATTGTTATCGCTTGTTCCTAAAGACAGATTAAAAGATATTGTAAAGCGATTGATTGATGAAGCAGAATTTTTATCCGATGGTGGTATTCGTGCTTTATCAAAATACCATGAGCAACATCCTTATTCTGTAACTGTCGAAGGGAATACGTATAGTATACAATACGATCCCGGTGACTCTACCTCAGATTTGTTTGGAGGAAACTCTAACTGGCGCGGACCTGTCTGGATGCCAATTAATTATCTCATTATAAGATCGATTCGTAATTACGGAGAATTTTATGGAGATGACCTTTTAGTAGAATATCCTAACGGTTCAGGAAATAAAATGAACCTGAAGCAGGTAGCAGATTGTTTGTCACAAAGGGTTATTAGTCTTTTTAAAAAAGATGACGAAGGTAACCGCAGGCAATATGGTGACCAGAATTGGTTTTATAAACAACCCGGTAACGAACATTTGGTATTGTTTTATGAATATTTCCATGGTGACAATGGCCGTGGGTTGGGCGCCAATCATCAAACCGGCTGGACAGCATTGGTAGCAGAATTAATCAGCGAACAAAAAATTTCTTCGATAAGAAAAGAGGACAAAAATTTATCCTTATCTTAGGAAAATGCTTACTCGCTTACCTATTGCCTGTCTGGTTGTAATTTTTACAACCACTTTTTCTAATGCACAGAATTTACAGGATACTCCCAAAGTTGCAATCACTTTAGATAGCCTTAAATCGTTTTATTCAGCAATGAATAATTCGGAAGCTGTTTTGTATAATGGAAAATTTCATTATGGTTATTCTCCATTGATAACCGGCATTCCATATTATGAATCCGAAGACTGGCAAACCGGATCTGTAATTTTTGAAAACATTTTATACGAGAATGTTTTAATGCGCTACGACCTTGTGAAAGACCAGCTGGTGGTGCAGGATAAAAAAAACAGTGGCATAGGTATAGCGCTTTATACCCCACGCGTAAAAGCATTCTGGTACCCTGGTAATACATTTTATTTTTTTGAAAAAAATCATGACAGTACTTCTTTGTCAGAAGGTTTCTATAAAGAGATGGAGAGAGGCAAAGTCATTCTATACGGAAGGTTTACAAAATATATTGAAGAAACAATCAATGGCCTCACGCTGGAAAGAAAGTTTCAGAATACCAACAAATATTATATTGTAAAACAAGGTACCTATCATGAGATACGTACTAAGAATAATCTGTTGAGTGTTTTAAAAGAACACAAAAGTGAGATTCAAAACCTCTGGCGTTCAAATGGAATTATTTTTAAACAACAACCACAAACTGCAATTACACTGGCAGTTCAATTGTACAACCAAAAAGAGAACTAATTCTTTATGAGACTGCTTTTCCTCGTTTTTATAATGACGTTCTGTTTTTTTACCAATAGTATGCAGGCGCAAGGCCCCGGTGAAAAAATTACAGACGATTTTGATAATGTAACTCTACCCGAATTTTTCAACCGGCTGGAGCAAAAAGTACCGTATAAATTTTATTATAATATAGATCAGGTAAAAACATCTGTATTAAAACTGTCGGTGAAAGACCTTACGTTGAAAGAAGTATTGCAGGAGGCTTTCAAAGGAACTGACATACGTTTCTCAATAGACAGCCTTAATAAATTTATTTTTATTACCAGCAAAGTTTCATTGACAACAGATTTGCCAAAAGGTTTTTTTGATAATGACATGGCTTCTGCTTCTCCGCGTTCTGATTCGTTGACGAATTATGACCTGGATGTAAAGAAGGCGACAAAAGCGACAGCAGGTAAATTATATGAAATCGGAAAAAAATCAAATCAAACAAAAGGAACAGTTATACTAACCGGAAATATAAGAAATGCACGAACAGGAGAGCCTGCCGGAAATGTTTCCGTGTTTACGGATAGTATCAATGCTACTGTGACAGATGCATATGGGCACTATTCACTTACTATTCCTGTAGGAAGCCGCATATTGAATGTGCAATCTATTGGTATGAAAGATACCAAACTGCAATTGATGGTATATAACGAAGGAAAGCTGGATGTAGATATTGAAGAAGAAATACGTACACTGAAAGAAGTGGTTATCTCCAATAAAAAAACAGCAAATATCCGCAATGTGCAAATGGGTGTAGAAAGGCTTACAATTGCAAATATTAAAAATGTGCCCACAGTATTTGGTGAATCAGATGTATTGCGCGTAGTAACCAGTTTACCCGGTGTAAAAACTGTAGGCGAAGCGAGTACAGGCTTTAATGTAAGAGGTGGATCGGCAGATCAAAACCTGATATTATTTAATGATGCTACAATTTATAATCCTTCACACTTCTTTGGTTTATTCTCTGCATTTAACCCGGAAGTAACAGAAGGAATCGAGTTGTATAAAAGCAGTATACCTGCAAAGTATGGCGGACGGCTTTCGTCTGTATTAGATATCACAACAAGGGAAGGAAATAAAAAACAATTAACCGGTTCAGCGGGCATTGGGCTTGTTACAAGCCGTGTGCATCTTGAAGGGCCTATTGTAAAAGATAAAACATCATTTATACTTGGTGCAAGAACAACGTATGCAAACTGGCTGATGAACCTGCTGCCCGATGAATACAAGGATAGCAAAGCTTCTTTCCAGGATTTGAATTTTTCTGTGAGCCATATGATTGATAGTAGTAATAGCCTTTACTTCAGTGGCTATTTCAGCAATGACCGCTTCTCATTAGGAAATGATACTCTGTATGGTTATCAGAATAAAAATGCCAACATTAAATGGAAACATAGTTTTACCAATAAGTTCAAAGGAATTTTTATTGCAGGCTATGATCAGTATAATTATAATGTGCAAAGCGATAATAACAAAGTAAACGCTTTTAAATTGGGCTTTGATATCAGGCAGTTGAGTGCAAAAGCAAATTTTGATTATTACGTTAATTCAAAACATGCTTTCGATTTCGGTTTGAGTACTATAAGGTATGATTTAGCGCCGGGATATTTTAAGCCTTTTGGAAAAGAATCTGTTGTAAAATATGATGAAGTGAATGGTGAACAGGCTATGGAAAGCGCTGCATATTTTACGCATAAATTTTCTCCCAGCCCATCAATATCATTTAACACAGGTATCCGTTATTCACTGTTTAATTATTTAGGCCCGCAGAATGTAAATATCTATGCTCCGGGTTTTCCAATTACAGAAACAAACCGTACTGGTACTGTTTCTTATGGCAAAGGAAAATCTATTCAAAACTATAGTGGGCCGGAAATTCGCTTCTCTGCGCGGTTTGTTGTCTCTCCCACATTTTCTGTTAAGACAGCTTATAATTCTACACGGCAATATATTCATCTCTTATCCAATACATCTATCATTGCGCCAACAGATATATGGAAGTTGAGCGATCCGAATATCCGCCCACAAAAAGGCGAGCAGGTTTCAATAGGTTTTTATAAAAATTTGAAGTCAAATACAATTGAAACATCTGTAGAAGTATATTATAAGAGAATAAAAGACTACCTGGACTATAAACCCGGCGCTACTTTATTTTTAAACCATGCTATCGAAACAGATGTGTTGAATACAAAAGGAAAAGGATATGGAGCAGAATTACTGATTAAAAAACCAGGAGGCAAATTAAACGGATGGATCAGCTATACCTATTCCCGAATATTATTACAGGCATACGATACCACTCAAGGTGTGTTAATTAATAATGGTGAATATTACCCGGCGAATTATGATAAGCCTCACGATATTACATTGGCAGCCAACTTCAGGGTCAATCACCGTTTCAGTATATCATTAAATTCTACGTATAGTACAGGAAGGCCTATCACATTGCCTATTGCCAGGTATTATTATGCCGGTTCTCAACGCGTATTATATTCTGACAGGAATGCGTACCGCATACCGGATTATTACCGTACAGATTTAGCAATGAATATAGATGGCAACCATAAAGTGAAACAGAAAACACATAACTCGTGGACGGTAGGTGTGTACAATATGTTTGGCAGACAGAATCCTTATTCAGTATTCTTTGTTTCTGAGAATGGCCGTGTGAATGGATATAAGCTTTCCATTTTCGGAAGCGCCATCCCTTTTATCAACTATAATATCAGATTTTAATGAAAAAGGAATTTGCATATATCTGTATCAGTCTTTTGCTTATCATAAGCTCCTGCAAAGAAAGCTATGAACCTCCGAACATTGCGATGCCTAAGCCACTGCTGGTAGTAGAAGGAAACCTCGATCCATCAGGCCCCGTTTCTATACGGCTTACAAGAACAGTAAGCCTGGATAAAAACAATACAGTACAGGCAGAAAATAATGCGCAGTTAGTTGTGGAAGGGAAAGATAATTCTATACGTAACCTCACATTTGTTGGTAATGGATATTACAAATCGGCAGCTCTTAACCTCGCTATCGGTAATGAGTATCGTTTAAAAATTATTACAAGTACAGGCAAACAATATTTATCTGCTTTTACAAAAGCACAAATTGCACCTGCTATTGATAGCATTACATGGCGACAGCAACCTGAAGGTGTACGCTTATATGCCAATACATCTGACCCCGCAAACGCTACACATTATTATATGTGGAATTTTACGGAAACATGGGAATACCATTCCGGCTTTTACAGTGAAGTGTTTGTGCAAAGTAATGGAACACTTCGCCCACGTATATTGCCTGCAGAAGACGTACATATTTGCTGGAAATCGGATTCTTCTAAAACCGTATTGATTGGAAACTCATTAAAACTGAATGTCGATAGAATTAGCGAAGCGCAAATACAATTTGTGCCTGCTAAAGAAGAAAAGATGTCGGTGCGCTACAGCATACTAGTAAGGCAGTATGCGTTGAGCAAAGATGCATATGCTTATTTTGAATTGCTAAAGAAAAATACAGAAAGCCTTGGTTCTATTTTTGATCCGCAGCCATCAGAAGATAAAGGAAATATAACCTGTGTTTCAGATCCTTCGGAAAAAGTAATTGGCTTTATTACTTCCAGTACTGTGCCGGAAAAAAGAATTTTTATTTCGAATAGTGAGCTTAATGACTGGAGGTTATTGTACCTGGAGTGTATGGTAGATACTGTTCCTAAATCTACGCAACGAATACAGCAGGCATTGTCAGAAGGCAAATTACCGTTCCAGGATATGGGAGGCCCTATGCCGTATTTGTTTTCTTTAGCACCTTGTGTAGACTGCACGACTAAGGGCGGAACAACAACAAAACCTTTATTCTGGTAATATGATAAATGAACCAAGCATATGAAAATTGCGTTTTTTTTAGCGGGGTTGGTGCTGTTCATAAGTTGCCGCAGGCCTTATGATCCGGGATTGCCCGATAAGAATAAGCTGTTGCTGGTAGTAGAAGCGAATATTAATCCTGGCGGTGGTACTACTGTACGCCTTACACGTACTGGAAAACTTGATGTTAATACCACAATTCAATCTGAAAATAATGCACAGGTAATTGTTGAAGGAAAAGATAACTCAAGCCGTATCCTTACATTTTCTGGGAATGGAAATTATACAACCAATGCGGCTTTTATTATTGGCAATGAATACCGGCTGCATATACGCACCGTTGCAGGAAAAGAGTATGTATCAAAATATGTAAAAGCACAAAAGACTCCCGATATTGACAGCATCAGTTGGGAACATGAATCAAGGGGTGTGCAGGTACAGGCTAATTCACATGATCCGAATGATGCTACCCGTTATTATCGTTGGGAGTATGTAGAAACCTGGCAGTATAATTCTCCATACCCGCCTAGTCTTATTTATGTTAATGGTACTATCCGTAATCGTGTTTATCCCGCTGAAAATGTAAGTGTATGCTGGAGTACCAAACCTTCTACAAGTATTATTTTGGCTAATTCTACCAAACTCGAAAAAGATATTATCAGCAGGTCCCCGCTTATTTTTATCCCAAATGATGATGAAAAAATTTCTCAGCGTTATAGTGTAATTGTAAGCCAGTATGCATTGAGTAAAGAAGCCTATGACTTTTATGAATTACTGAAAAAGAATACCGAGTCGATCGGTTCTATATTTGACCCACAGCCTTCGGAAGCAACTGGTAACTTTAGTTGTGTCACAGATCCTGCCGAGCAGGTAATTGGTTTTTTAACAGCTTCGACAGTTACTACTAAACGAATTTTCATTACAGTACAGGAAGTACAACCCTGGAATACGCGGTATGGTTGCCAGGACTACCGGGTACGAAAGAATGCAGATAGCATTAGTGAAGCAATCAAGAATTCCTTAATACCCGTTGATGATTTACAACCAGACCCTTATTATTCTTTTAGCCAGGTTCAATGTGTTGACTGTACGGTTAAAGGAGGAACAACAACAAAACCATCATTCTGGTAATACAGGCATTATGTCAAAAGATATGATAAACAAAAAAAAATTACTTATTGTCTTCTTCGTTTTAGCACAGGCAAGCTTTTGTGTAGTTCATGGGCAACAAAGTTTGCAGGATAAGTTTAAATCTTATACTGCAAAAGCAGTTCATGAAAAAATATATGCCCACACAGATAAAGAAGCATATGTAGCAGGAGAAATTCTGTGGTTTAAATTATATTATGTAGAAGCAGACACCCATCGGCCTTTACAATTTAGTAAACTGGCGTATGTAGAATTGATAAATGAAAAGGGAGAGTCCGTATTGCAATCAAAACTTTCGTTGGATGGATTACAGGATAATGGCTCTTTTTATTTACCTACGTCATTAGCTACCGGAAATTATGTGTTGCGTGCATATACAAGCTGGATGAAAAATTTTGGCAGTGAATATTTTTTCGAAAAGAAAATAGCTATTATCAACACGCTGACCTTGCCAGAAAAAAGCCAGTCTTCTGATACTTTATCTGCATTAAGAATAGATTTTTTCCCCGAAGGTGGAACATTAGTAAAAGGAATAAAAAGCCGCTTAGGTTTTTTAGCAGCAAATAGAAAGCAAGCTGTGTCGACTGCGCAGGGTTTTGTTATAGATAATAGAGGCGATACAGCAGCAAGGTTTTCAACGGCACAATCAGGAATGGGAAGTTTCGATTTTTTACCCGAGCCTGAAAAAACATATACAGCCTCTGTAACCATCGATGGACAAAAGCTAACACAAAAATTGCCCCAGGCTGCTGATAATGGATATGTGTTAACAGTCCGCAATCTTTCAAAAGATAAAGTAGAAGTGCAGGTGCAACGAAAAAGAATGCAAGGAGAAAATGAAGTGGCTCCTGTTTTACTTGCTGTTCATACAAGGAAAACATTATTTGTAGCTGAGACCAAATCTATTAGTGATAATGGAACTGCCACTTTTTCTATTGATAAATCACGTATCGGAAAAGGCGTCATTCATTTCACTTTATTTAATAGCAATAATCAGCCTTTGTGCGAAAGGCTCATTTTTGAAAAACCTGATAATCAGTCGCAGCTACAAATTATAACAGATAAAAAATCGGTAGCAAGCCGCGAAGGAATTGATTTATCTCTGCTAGTTGAGGATAAACAAGTAGCTGATAAATCTTTTTCGCTTTCTGCATCTGTGTACAAACTGGATACTTTGCAGAATGAAACCCCGGCTTCTATATCTGCGTATATGTGGCTATCTTCTGAATTGGGAGCGGATATCAGCAATGCTGCTTATTATTTTTCTGATGATGCGTCTGTACCAGAAGCTACTGAGAACTTAATGCTTACATACGGTTGGCGAAAGTTCCGGTGGGATAATGTGCTTAATACTAATTCCGGCTTGGTAAAATATTTTCCTGAAATCAACAGTCATATTGTTACAGCTAGAATGACAGATAGCCGTGACGGAAAAACGGTTCCACAAAGAGAAGTGTATTTATCAATAACGGGTAAGCGCTTTGGTTTTTATACTGCAAAAACAGATGCCAATGGAATAGCCCGCTTTGAAGTAAAAGATTTGTATGGCAACAAGCAAATGATTGCGCAACCGGCTGCTGAAGAAGACTCAATGTATAAAGTAGAAATTCTGAAGCCTTTTGCGGATGAACCGGTTACTAACAAATATTCTTTTTATCCTCTTTCAGAAAAGTTAAGCACAGTTTTATTACAGCGAAACCTTTCTATGCAGGTACAGAATATTTACGCAGCAGATAGTATGCGGAATTTTGTGAACCCCGATATTCCGGATACACTTCCTTTTTATGCCAAACCTGAAACTGCTTATGAACTTGATTTGTATAAGCGCTTTACAACAATGGAAGAAGTGTTGAGAGAGTATGTAGCCGGTGTAAATGTTGTAACTAAACGAGGAGGGCTTGCATTAAAAGTGTTTAACCCTGATATAAAAGACTTTTATAGTTCATATCCTTTAGTAATGGTAGATGGTGTACCGCTGCAGGATGTCAATAAAATATTTTCTTATGATCCGTTGAAAGTAAGAAAGCTTGATGTAATACAGAGCCGCTATGTATATGGTAGTTTATTATTCAGTGGTATTATCAGTTTCATTACATATGATGGAGAGTTTGATGCTTTTGAATTAAGCCCTAAAGTAATTGCTATTGATTATGCGGGATTACAATTACAAAGAGAGTTTTATTCCCCTCAATATAATACTGAAGTACAAAGGGCAAGCCGCTTACCTGATTTCAGGACTACTTTATTCTGGAAACCAGATATTAAAACAGATAAAGAAGGCAAAGCGTCATTGCATTTTTTCTCATCCGACAGTAAAGGCAGGTACATTGTAATTGCACAAGGAATAAATGAGAAAGGTGAATTAGTAAATGCCTCTACGAGTTTCGAAGTAAAATAAATTATTCTTTGGTAGGAACTTTGCTGATATATTTCATGTATTAAAATCATATCATGGAATTTGGAAGAGTTGAAGAGAAAGAGTTAAGCAAGATTGACTTCGTCTTGCCGGATGACCCTGCTTTTAATAAAAAAATTTTAAACGGAAAAGCAGTAAAGCATCCCAAAGTATATATCGGCTGTGCCAAATGGGGGCGTACAGAATGGGTCGGCAAAATTTATCCGCCAAAAACAAAAGAAAAAGATTTCTTACAACATTATGTAGATCATTATAATGCTATTGAGCTAAATGCGACCCATTATAAAGTATATGGTGAAGCAGGCATTCGCAAATGGGCAGAGAAAGCAAAAGGAAAAGACTTTTTGTTTTGCCCTAAAATGTACAAAGGCATCACCCATTTTGGTAACTTAAAAGGAAAAGAGTTTATTACGAATGAATTTTTCCGCGGTATCATGGGTTTTGAAAAACATCTCGGCCCCATCTTCGTACAGGTAAGCGATACCTTTTCTCCTAAACGGAAAGATGAATTATTTACCTATTTGGAAACATTGCCGAAAGATTTACAGTTTTTCCTGGAGGTTCGTCATCCGGATTGGTTTGGCAAAGAAAAAGATAGAGATGATCTCTTTAATTTTTTAAAAAAACAACATATCGGTGCCGTCATTACAGATACTGCGGGTAGAAGGGATTGTGCCCATATGTATCTTACTATTCCAAAAGTATTTATTCGTTATGTAGGGAATAGTTTACATCCTACAGATTATACACGCATAGATGATTGGATAAAAAGAATGAAATACTGGATGGATAATGGCATGAAAGAAATTTATTTTTTCATGCATATGCATGATGAAGCTACTTCTCCGGAGCTGACTGTTTACCTGGTTGATAAGATGAATAAAGAATGTGGTCTTGATTTAATCAAGCCAAACTTTGTCGATAAAAAACTATTGCCCAGGCAAAAGGGTTTGTTCGATTAATGAACTTCATACAGTTCTTCCCAACGCGTTGTATAGCGGGGGCTTCTTTTTTCCTGCCGCATCTTCCAATCTCTTGTTGTACCGCTTGCAGCAAACTTTAGCACATCATCGCGTTGGCTGAAGTTGATGTTGTCAATCATATCCATCAACCGCCGGTCACAGTTTCTTGTTTCATCTATAAAGAGGTTTCCTTGTATAGAATGATCAGGTACCAAACCGCTCAGCATTACGCCCGCTTTTTTATATTGTTTTGTTTTATCGTATAACCTGTCTACAAGAGCTACTGCAGGCTTAATCAATTCATTGGTATACGAAGTAGCTACAGGCAAAGTAACGTGCTGAAATAAAGTGCTGCCGTAGCCACGGTTATTAAAACTTATCTGGTGGTCTTGTTCCTTCGTTACTACAAACACACTGATAGTATTGGCAGCGCTATACTGCCTTCTTAGTTTTTCTGCGGCACGCGATGTATAAGTAGCGATAGCTTCTTTTATTGAATTAATATCTGATACAGGGCTGCCAAACATCCGGGTGGTAGCAATCATTTTTTTTGTTACCAGTTCATCTTCCATTTCTTTAGCAGGCTCACCACGTAGTTCTTTTATTAATCGTACGCCTACCACACCTCCGAGATAAGTATGCGCAAATTCTTCGCTCACATTTCGTAATTGTAAGGCATCATAAATGCCCCAGTTTTCAGATAATTTTTTTGCATATTGCCTGCCTATGCCCCATACATCGCCCACTTTAGTATATTGTAAGGCATGTACTATTTTATCATCATTATCCAGAACGGTTACGCCTCCGCTTTTTTCTTTATTTTTTTTTGTAATACGGTTTGCTAATTTGGATAATACTTTCGTTGGCGCAATACCTACCGATACTTTTATTCCCGTCCATAGTTCTACAGTATCTTTTAATTGTTTGCCGATAGAATAAAGTTCTTCTTTGGGAAACATACTCAAATCCAAAAAAGCTTCATCTACCGAATACACTTCCACATTTTTTTTACCTAATAACGTACGCAAAGTTTCCATTACCCGCCAGCTCAGGTCGCCATAGAGATTATAGTTAGAGGAGAAGACAGATACATTATGTTTTTCAATTAATGGCTTTGCCAAAAAGTAAGGCCCTGCCATTTCCACCCCTAATTGTTTTGCTTCATCACTGCGGGATATAATGCAACCATCATTATTGCTAAGCACAACAACAGGTTTATTGTCCAGATGTGGTTTAAACAACCGCTCACAGGAACAATAAAAATTATTGCAATCAATAATAGCTTTCATAATGTTGGATGAATTGAATACGTAACCATACCCCACACAGAAAAATTACTGAACTCCGCCAGGTTAATATTTTTATATCGCTCATTTTCTGCAATCAAAAAAGCGGATGAAAAATTTTTATGAAAACGCCGCACCAGCATTTCACCATTCAATATCGCTACAATGATTTTTCCATTTACCAATTTCAACGAGCGGTCGACAATCAAAATATCACCATCAAAAATTCCTGCACCCTGCATAGCATCTCCTTTCATACGAAAGAAAAACGTAGCCGGTTTGTTATGGATCAATTGTTCATTAAGGTCAATACCGCGCTCCATAAAATCATCTGCAGCAGCACCGAATCCTGTGGCATTCGCAGTTTTTACTTGTTGTTGCGTATAATTTTTTGAGCCTTTGTAGGCTGCGCCGTAAAATTCTTCTCCTTCCATATAATTAATTTTTTTGTTAACCAGCTTTTGTATTTCATGGCATCGACTGTTGTGTCACTCCCTTCAACGTTCCGTTTTCATGGCAACAAGTTAAAAACATTTTTTTGTAAAACTAAATATTTTAGTAATTTCATGCTAAATAAAATGGGAGGTAAGTATGCAGAAAATTATAAACACTATACCGGGGTACCGTGTATATGAATACCTGCTTGTCCTCAGCCCGCACGAGGAATTATGGAACCGTATTCAGAAAGTAAAAGAAGAATTTGCCGGCAAGTATGAATGTGAGCAGGCGAAGTGGGGCAAGGCACATATTACACTGGCCAACTTTGTGCAATACGAAATGATGGAAGAAAGATTGCTGAACCGCCTTCGCGTTGTAGCGATGGGCACTACACCCTTCAAAGTAGAGCTGAAAGATTTTGGAAGTTTTCCTTCACATACTATTTATATCAATGTACTGAGCAAAGTAGCTGTACAATCATTAATTAAAACAGTGCGTACCGAATCGCAAAAATTAATGAAGCTCGATGATGATAATAAACCGCATTTCATCATGGAGCCACATCTCACCATTGCAAGAAAGCTAAAGCCCTGGCAATACGAGAATGGATGGATGGAGTATAGCAACAAACATTTCACGGGACGTTTCATTGCAGGAGGAATGACATTGCTACGAAGATTAGCTGTTGAATCCCCGGATGGGCCGCGGATGAAATACCATGCAGTTGCTAATCTTCAGTTTGAGAATATGCCTGTGCTGACGAAACAGGGCGAGTTGTTTTCTTTTTAAACCACGGAGGCACGGTGACACAGCGCAATGCAGTAATAATTCAACCGCTCACAGAGCGGGAAGAATGGCTTACTTATCAGATTGTCGGTATTGCTATTACCGTACATAAAACAATAGGAACCGGTTTACCGGAAAGCGTTTATGAGAAATGTTTTTGTTACGAACTGGAAAAGCGAAACATTCCTTATGCACGGCAGGTGAAAGTGCCTCTGCGATATGATAAACTTATCATCGATGATGGTTTACGTATTGGTATATTGGTTGACGAATTAATTATTGTTGAACTAAAAGCTCAGGAGACTTATCATCCGGTATGGGAGGCTCAAGTGTTAAGCTCTCTCAAACTTACCGGTAAACGCCTGGGCTATATTCTGAATTTTCATGTTCCGTTGATGAAAAACGGAATTAAAAGAATGATAGTATAATCTCTTTCTCTATTTACTCACTCTCTGTGATCTCCCTGTTCTCCCTGTCTCCGTAGTAAAAAATATTTTTTATGAATGAAAAATTAAAACAGGATCACTATAAAGTCGCACCTAAAAAACACGATCCTGAAGATGAAAATCAAAAGCCTGAAAACTATCTCGCAGGAAGGGGCGCGCAATTCAATACGAAAAATCGTTTTTTAAAAGATGAACGAACAAGAGAACATATCGAAGGCATTGATGACTGGACAGAAGACAATTCGCCTACACAATACTTAGAACAGGAGTCGAAAACAATTGTCAATAAAGTAGAGAGTAAAGATGTAGGCATGATGTACAGCATGAATCCCTATGCAGGTTGCGAGCATGGATGTATCTATTGCTATGCACGAAATGTACATGAGTATTGGGGTTATAGTGCGGGTTTGGATTTTGAGCGAAAAGTAATTGTAAAAAAGAATGCGCCGCAATTGCTTCGTAAATTTTTAATGCATCCGAAATGGGATGCCACACCTATTATGCTCAGCGGCAATACAGATTGCTACCAGCCTGCTGAGCAGCAGTATCGCCTTACGCGGCAAATGCTCGAAGTGTGCAATGAATTTAATCAGCCTGTAGGTATACTCACAAAAAACTCCTGGATACTGAAAGATAAAGATGTATTGCAGGAGATGGCGAAGAAACAGATTGTTTCGGCCATGGTGTCTATTACATCGTTTAATGAAGACCTGCGGAGAGTAATGGAGCCGAGAACGACAACGGCCAAACAAAAACTGAAAGTGATCAATGAACTAAGTACAGCAGGTGTCCGTATGGGCATCATGATGGGCCCGATGATACCCGGCTTGAATGAACACGAAATGCAACGCATTATGAAAGCTGCAAAAGACAATGGGGCATCATTTACAGCCTATACTTTTATAAGGCTAAATGGGGCAATTAAATTTTTATTTCATGATTGGCTGTATAAAAATTTTCCGGACCGGGCCGACAAAGTCTGGCATCTTATCGAACAGTCGCATGACGGAAAAGTGAATGATACCCGCTGGGGCGTGCGTATGCGTGGGGAAGGGCATATCGCTCAAATGGTAGCACAGCAATACAAAAAATATGGAAAGCTTTATGGTATGAATGCAGAAGAATGGAGCTTGAACCGGGCATTATTCAAAAGGCCGGGAGAGCAAGGAAAATTATTTTAATGTATAAAATATTATAATTCAAAATAATAAATATATTATTCATAGAATTGAATCGCTTTTGTCTGTCCCAGGCGCTATATAAACCCCCAAAATAGCAGGTTACTGATATCTTTTTTATAGCATAAACGGCCGGATGATTTTTGTCCGGCCGTTTACTTTGGTAACTGGCAATATTCCTTTTTGATGAAAATTAAAAGAGGCTTTTCACGTATAGGATTTAATGTTTATTGATTATTAACCCTTGGGGATAAATCATTCACAATCTGTAAATTTTAAATCATTGCCACTCCCAATCTCCCCTTTATATTTGCAGCAAATCCGGAAGGCCCTTTCTTCCGGAATAATAGTTTTGCCGGTCCTTTTTTGAAAATTAAATGTGACCGAGGTGGCGAAGCTTTCTAAAAAATTTACTGTTGTCTCGCAAGTGGTTAGCCGTATATAGCCGTCCCCGTTGGGAAAAAAAAGTCAATCAACTCCTGCTCGAAAAAGGATTTGAAAGCTATTGCCCATTGAATAAGGTGAAACGAAAATGGAGCGACCGTGTAAAGACAGTCGAGGAGCCTTTATTCAAATCGTATGTATTTGTAAAGGCGAATGATGAAGACCGAACTGCAATAAGAATGACTCCTGGTGTTATCAATTTTGTGTATTGGAATGGCAAGCCCGCTTTAATAAAAGAAAAGGAAATCAATGCCATTCGCCGCTTTCTTGATGAGTATGCAAATGTAGAATTGCACCCGATGAATGTCGAAATAAATCAAAGAGTAAAAATTACAGCCGGCCCATTGATGGATCATGAAGGGGAAGTATTGGGTATAAAACGCAAAATGGTAAAAGTTGCGATTGATAGCCTTGGCTATGTATTGGTCGCTTATATTGAAAGAAGTAAATTATCTTCGGCACAGACGAACGGTGCCTGAGCAAATTTGAAAACAAATCACAAAAGATTTATAAATGAAACTTATCCAATCCTTTCTATTGCTCGCCATCAGCACATGGCTGTTTTCCTGCAAAACACAGCAAAGAATACCTAACTACCTTGAGAGATTAACAGATACAACTGGCAAAGGCGTAGTGCAGTTTCCGGAATTAAGAATTCAAAAAAACGATTTATTATCTATTCAAATCGTAAGTGAAAGTACGAACCCACAAGCGGATGCATTATACAATATTACATCAACAACACCTGGCACATCGGCAGGCACAAATAGTGGGGGTTTTTTGGTTGATATGAAAGGCGATATTCAGCATCCGAAACTGGGAGTTTTTCATGCCGAAGGGTTGACAAAAGAAGAATTGGCCACACAGATAAGAAAAAAACTTATAGAACCAATAGAGTTACTTCCGAATCCGACAGTTATAATACGTTTTCAGAATCTTCATGTAACAGTTATGGGTGAAGTTGGTTCTCAGGGCGCTATCGCATTGCCAGGAGAAAAAGTAACCATCCTGGAAGCAATTGGATTAGCAGGCGGCATTACAGATTATGGTTTAAAAAATGATGTAAAAATTTTGCGTGAAGCGGACGGGGTAAGAACAATTGGTAAAGTTGACCTTTCATCAGATTCCTTATTTTTTTCCCCTTATTATAACTTAAAGCAAAATGATGTTGTATTAGTAGACCCTACTCCGAGAAAACAGAAAAAGGCAAACCAGGACATTGCTTTCCAGAGGGTAAGTTTTGGAGTAAGTATTCTCACTGCACTTATTGTAGTTTACAATTTCATTGTTAGATAAATAATCTATAACCTTATTGTAGAATGGAAGATCAAATAGTAAATAATAATAGAAGTGAACTGGGTAACCTTAGCGTAAGGGATCTTTTTTATAAATACCTGCGCTTTTTACCTTTATTTCTATTGGCGCTGGCGCTTTCTTTATTAGCAGCATGGGTTTATCTGCGCTATGCTACACGTATATACGGAGCTTCGGGCACAATGATCATTAAAAGTGACAAAGGGTCCCAACGTAATGATAAAGTAGAAGACCTTATTTCCGGCGGCTCACGTGTGCAAAATATTCAGAGTGAAATGGAGGTGATAAAGTCAAGGCCATTAATGGAAAGGGTTGTAAATAAATTGCATTTGCAGTTTAGCTATACTGCTGTTGGAAAAATAAAAGAGTTTAATGCTTATAAACAAAGCCCTTTTTTGGTAAAAGCATTTGTGATAAAAGATTCCTTACGAACTTTTTCTTATCGTATAAAATTTATTGATGAAAAGAAGTTTAAAGTAAATGGAGACTCGCCTGCTATTGAGTTAGGCCAGACGTTTGAAGATGCCAATGGCATTTTTCAATTTAACGAAACAAATATGCAAGCTACTCCAGGTTCGGAATTCAATCTGACCTGGTCTCCTACTACTGCGCTTGCAAGATCGTATGCAAGCATGGTAACTGTAATGCCTAAAACTTCTGGTACGGGAATACTCAATGTCAGTATGCAAACTACAAACCCTTGGTTAGGGGCAGATATTATTAACCAGCTAATGGTGCAATACGATACGATGACTGTTGAACAAAATAATTCTTCGAACGACCAGATACTTAATTTTGTAGATGAACGCCTGAATATATTAAGTAAGGAATTAGATACAATTCAAATAAACCTTCTCTCTTATCAACAAAAGCACAACCTTATTGATGTAGATGCCATATCAAGCGATTACCTTGACAAAATAAACTCTGCAGATAAAGAAGTCAGTATACAAAAATCACAGATGGATGTGGCTTCTATGATTGAAGACTATCTCAAGGATAAAAAATATAAATTTTCGCAGGCAGTAGTACCTTCTTCATTGAGTATAGAGGATTTAACTTTAAATGAACTAGTTACTACATATAATACAGCACAATTAGCACGGCAATCTTTATTGGATGGTAATGTACCGGAGGCAAACCCTCTGGTAAAACAGGCAGAGGGCCAGATTGAAAAATTAAGACAAAGCATTTTAGAAAATATTAAAAATATAAAAGCTTCTTATGCAGAGAAAATTGCTACAATCAATCGGAAAACTGCAGTAGAAACTTCTCAGTTCAGAGACCTGCCTTATAAACTAAAAGAGTATGTAGAATTACAAAGGCTGGTAAATACGAAGGAAGCGCTTTATACTTTGCTTCAAAATAAAAGAGAGGAAGCCGCTATCGCAAGGGCAGCTACAATTTCCAACTCAAGTGTAATTGATAACGCAATTGGTTCTGATGTACCTATCAAGCCTAATAAGAAGGGTATACAAATGATTGCCATTGTTATCGGTATTGGCCTTCCTGCTTTACTTATTTTCCTTGCAGAAGTTATTAATGATAAAATCACTACCCGCTTCGATATTGAAAAAATTACCAAAGCACCTGTATTGGGAGAAGTGGGGCACTCCTATTCTGAAAAGACTTTGGTGGTGAGTAAAATAAGCAGGAGTATGGTGGCGGAACAATTCCGTATTATCCGGTCTAACCTGCAGTATGTATTACCAAAAATTGATAAGCCGGTTATATTAGTTACCTCTTCTGTGAGTGGGGAAGGAAAATCTTTTATCAGTACCAATATGGGCGCTGTAATGGCACTCACTGGTAAAAAAACGGTGATATTAGAATTTGATATCCGTAAGCCAAAAGTTTTATCAGGATTGCAAATGAGCAAAAAGCCGGGTATCAGTAATTACCTGGTGGGAAACCTGGAATTAAAAGATTTAGTAATTCCTGTACCTGATTATGAAAACCTGTTCATACTTCCTTGCGGGCCTATTCCACCTAATCCATCCGAATTATTATTAGATGCGAAAGTGACTGATATGTTTGTATGGCTGAAAGCGAATTTCGATGTAGTAATAGTAGACACCGCCCCTGTAGGAATGGTAAGTGATGCCATGACACTCGGAAAATTTGCTGATTGTACATTATACCTGGCTCGGCAGGGGTATACATTTAAAAAACAGATAACCCTGATTGATGAAATGTATACAGAGAAAAAACTACCACGTACATCTATTATCATCAATGATGTGAAAGTGAAACCTGGCTATGGTTATTATGGCTATGGAAGATATGGCTATGGCTATGGCTATGGACAGAAAAAAGGAAATACGTATTACGAAGAAGATGGCCCTGCCCCAAGTTGGCTTGACAGAACATTGGATAAGCTTAATCCTAAAAAATGGTTTAAGGGTTAATTAGTTGACAAATGAAAGTATTAGTAACAGGTGGAGCGGGTTTTATTGGTTCCAATCTCGTAGAGAAATTATTAGCAGATAACCGTATCTCACTCGTTCGGGTGTTAGATAATTTTGCTACGGGTTCCCCAAAAAATTTGCAAAGCTTTACAGCGTCAGAGAAATTTCATTTTATAGAAGGTGATATACGGAATTATGCAACTTGCTTAAAAGCATGTGAAGGAATTAACTGCATATCACATCAGGCTGCATTGGGTTCGGTGCCCCGTTCTATTAATGATCCGCTTACAACAAACGAAGTAAATATTACCGGCACTTTAAATATTTTTACTGCTGCTAAAGAACAAAAAGTAAAAAGGGTTTTATATGCCGCCAGCTCTTCTACCTATGGCGATCATCCGGGATTACCTAAAACAGAAGATATAATCGGTAAGCCGCTTTCTCCTTATGCCGTTACAAAATATGTAAATGAGTTGTACGCGAATGTGTATGCTTCGCTGTATGGCATTGAATTTATAGGGTTCCGTTACTTCAATATATTCGGGCCGCGTCAGAATCCGAAAGGTGCTTACGCAGCAGTAATTCCGCTGTTTGTAAAAGCTCTATTAGAAAATACGCCGCCTGTTATTAATGGGGACGGTTCCCATAGCAGGGATTTTACATTTGTTGATAATGCAGTGCAGGCGAATATGCTGGGCATTTTTACAGATAATAAAGATGCGATTAACCAGGTATATAATATCGCTTGCGGCCAGCAGACATCTCTTTCTCAATTATTTGAAGGCCTCAGGGAGGAGGCACAAAGTACACTGCAACCGGTACATGGGCCCGAAAGACAAGGCGATGTAAAACATAGCCTTGCTGATATATCAAAAGCAGAGAAATTATTACAATATAAACCATTGATTTCCGTTAAAGAAGGCCTGCGTGCCACTTTTAACTGGTACAAAGAAAATATTGACCAATTATAACTGTTACCTATGAGCAAAACGATCCTCATTACCGGCGGTGCCGGATTTATTGGCTCGCATGTCGTACGCCTTTTCGTTACAAAGTATCCCCAATACAAAATCATCAACCTGGATGCATTGACATATGCTGGTAATCTTGAGAATCTCAGTGATATAGACCAAAGTCCGAATTATACTTTTGAAAAAGTAAATATTCTGGATACTGAAGAATTGGAAAGAGTATTTACCCAATACCAACCGGATGGTGTTATTCATCTGGCTGCAGAATCCCATGTAGATCGTTCTATTCTTTCACCGCTTGATTTTGTTTACACAAACGTAATAGGAACTGTCAACTTGCTGAATGCCGCGAAAAAATTGTGGGCAGGTAATTATGATGGTAAACGTTTCTATCATGTTTCTACCGATGAAGTATATGGCGCTTTAGGCGATACTGGTTTTTTTACAGAAGACACAAAATACGATCCGCATTCACCCTATAGCGCTTCAAAAGCATCTTCAGATCATTTTGTCCGTGCTTATCATGATACGTTTGGATTACCAATAGTTGTTAGCAATTGTTCTAACAATTATGGCCCTTTCCATTTTCCTGAAAAGCTGATACCTCTTTTTATCAATAATATTATTAATAAAAAGCCTTTGCCTGTTTATGGTGATGGTTTGTATACAAGAGATTGGTTATTTGTAAAAGACCACGCTACCGCTATTGACCTTGTGTTTCATAAAGGAAAGAATGGCGATACTTATAATATCGGCGGCTTTAATGAATGGAGAAATATTGACCTGGTGAAACTATTGTGCAAACAAATGGATGAAAAACTAGGCCGTACTGCAGGAGAAAGCGAACAATTAATTACCTATGTAAAAGACAGGCCGGGCCACGACAGGCGCTATGCTATTGATGCATCTAAAATAAATAAAGAACTTGGATGGAAACCTTCTGTAACATTTGAAGAAGGCCTTAGCCAAACACTCGACTGGTACCTGCAAAATACAAAGTGGCTTCAAAATGTTACCAGCGGCGAGTACCAGAAGTATTATGCGAAGCAGTATAGTTGATTGAAGTTTTAGTTGATCGGTTAATTTGTTTAATCGCCCACATGTACATTTATTCATTTGAGAAATTAGAGGTTTGGAAGGATACGCGCATATTTGTAAAGAATGTATATCAACTAACACAAAGATTTCCGGCAGAAGAAAAGTTTGGGATCGTTTCTCAACTCAGAAGAGCAAGTGTATCAATATCGAGTAATATTGCGGAAGGTGCGGGACGCAAAACAGCTAAGGATCAGTCATATTTTTACCGCATAGCATTTAGCAGTTCTTTAGAAGTACTGAACTTGTTTATTATCTCCAGTGACCTTGGTTTTATAACTGAAGATAATCTTATAAATATCAGAAGGGAGATCGAAAAGATTTCAAATAAACTTAATGCACTTGTAAAACGTATAAACGCATAACTACTCAACAAATCAACCAGAAACCAATCCACATATAAACACAATGAAAGGTATCATTCTCGCAGGCGGCAGCGGCACAAGGCTTTACCCGATTACAAAAGCAATCAGTAAGCAATTAATGCCGATCTATGATAAGCCGATGATTTATTATCCATTGTCTGTATTGATGATGGCAGGAATTAAAGAAGTATTAATTATAACTACTCCGGAAGATAATGCATCATTCAGGCGTTTATTAGGTACCGGTGAAGACCTTGGTTGTTCGTTTGAGTATGCGATACAGGAAAAGCCAAACGGCCTTGCACAGGCGTTTGTTATTGGTGAAAAATTTATCGGTAAAGAAAAAGTAGCATTGGTATTAGGCGATAATATTTTTTATGGAACAGGATTGGGAACACAATTAGAAAAGTTATCCAATATTGATGGCGGATATGTATTTGCCTACCAGGTAAGCGATCCGGAACGTTATGGCGTTGTAGAGTTTGATGAGAAAATGAATGCTATTTCTATTGAAGAAAAGCCAGCCAAGCCAAAATCGAAATTCGCAGTTCCGGGGCTTTATTTTTATGATAATGAAGTGGTGAAGATTGCAAAAGAATTAGCACCTTCCCCACGAGGCGAATATGAAATTACAGATGTAAACCGCGAATATCTCAGAAGAGGTACATTGAAAGTAGCCGTTCTCGACAGGGCAACAGCATGGTTAGATACCGGTACTTTTGATTCTTTAAGTGATGCAACAGAATATGTACGTGTCATTGAAAAAAGACAAGGCACCAAGATTGGTTGTATTGAAGAGATAGCTTACCGCAAAGGGTTTATCACTAAAGACAGGTTACTCAAATTAGCAGAAGGCCTGAAAAAAAGTGGGTATGGCGATTATCTCGCACAACTCGTAAATGAATAATTTTTTTGTACATCCTTCAGCCATTATTGATGAAGGTTGCCAGGTAGGTGAAGGCAGCCATATCTGGCATTTTACACACCTGATGACAGGCAGTAAAATTGGAAATCATTGTAACCTTGGCCAGAATGTTTTTATAGCATCTGGTGTAGTGTTGGGCAACAATGTGAAAGTACAAAACAACGTATCTGTATACGAAGGAGTGATTTGTGAAGATGATGTGTTCCTCGGCCCTTCAGTAGTATTTACAAATATTTTATTTCCGCGTAGCGCCGTTGTTAAAAAAGGGCAATACCAAAAAACCTATATACGTAAAGGCGCAACCATCGGCGCAAATGCAACAATCATTTGTGGTATTGAAATAGGCAACTATGCATTCATTGGTGCCGGCGCTGTAGTTACTAAAAATGTATTGCCTTATGCGTTGGTAACCGGCAATCCTGCTAAACAAACTGGCTGGGTAAGCGAAATGGGTGAGAAACTAATTTTTAATAAAGAAGGAAAAGCAGTTTGCCCACACAGTGGTGATGAGTATACATTGGCAAATGGGGTTGTTTCAATTAACAATTAACAGTTGGCAACCCCCGATCTGAATCTTAACCTTAGTCTCAACCTTAATCTCAGTCTCAGTCTCAAACTTTCTCTCAATTGAAAAACTTCGTCCTCATAGGTGCTGCTGGTTATATCGCCCCAAGGCATATGAAAGCCATTAAGGAGACAGGCAATAATTTATTAGCAGCTATCGATAAAAGCGATTCAGTAGGAATAATCGATACTTATTTTCCAAACGCTGATTTCTTTACAGAGTTTGAACGGTTTGACAGGCATATAGAAAAATTAAAACGCAAAGGCACACAGATTGATTATGTAACTGTCTGCTCGCCCAATTATTTGCATGATGCACATATCCGTTTTGGTTTTCGCATAGGCGCTAATGTTATTTGCGAAAAGCCCGTGGTACTCAATCCATGGAATTTAAATCCATTGATTGAAATAGCGGAAGAAACAGGCAAATCAGCTAACGTAATTCTTCAGTTACGTTTACATCCTGCCATTCAGGCTTTAAAGGAAAAAGTAAGTACAGGGTTTTCAGTAAAAAAATTCAATGTTAATCTTACATACATTACGCCAAGAGGTAACTGGTATCATAATAGCTGGAAAGGTGACATAACAAAGAGCGGCGGCATCGCTACAAATATTGGTGTACATTTTTTTGATTTGCTGTTATGGATATTTGGTGATGTAGCAGAAAGCCGTGTAGAAGAACATACAATCGACAAAGCAAGAGGTTCCCTGGTATTAGAAAAAGCAAATGTGAAATGGTTTTTAAGCATTGATCCCAATGACCTCGCTGCGCATACTTCTGCAAATACCATTCATTCATTTCGTTCTTTAACTGTTAATGACGAGACAATCGACTTAAATGAAGGATTTGCTGACTTACATACCCGCTCATATGAAGAGATAGTAAATGGAAATGGCTTTACTATAAAAGAAGCGGTTAAAGTAACTGAACTATTGCACCAGGTCAGGAATACGATACGATGATACTAAACAATGTGTGGTATTGCGGGCATATTATCAAAAGACAGCCGGTTGATTACAAAAGAAAGGCTGAAAGAAATGACAGATAGCATTGCTAATCGCGGGCCGGATGGAGAAGGGCAATGGATAAATGAAGAAGGGACTACGAGCTTGGCCAATCGCAGGTTAGCGATTATAGACAGAAGCGAAGCAGGTAAACAACCGATGCATTTTTTGAACCGCTATACCATTACCTACAACGGCGAGATTTATAATTATAAAGAATTACGGAACCAGTTGGAGAAACAAGGCTACACTTTTAATTCGCATACAGATACAGAAGTAGTGATGGCTATGTATGACTGGAAGAAAAGCGATTGCCTTAATGATTTAGATGGCATGTTTGCCTTCGCCTTATATGATGAAAAGGAAAAGCAATTGTTTTGCGCACGTGACCGCTTTGGTGAAAAGCCATTCTATTATACAAGCAATAGCACTCATTTTATTTTTAGTTCTGAAATGAAAGCGATCTGGGCAGCCGGCATCTCCCGGACAGTGAATGAAAAAATGTTGTACCGGTATCTGGTGTTTAATGAAGAAACAAATGCTGCTGATCCGGCGGAAACATTTTATAGTAACATACAAAAACTTCCTGCCGCCCATTATTTATATGTAGCGCAGGATTTATCTGTGCAGGCACAGCAGTATTGGAATATTGATCCCGCATTGATAGATACCACAATCAATGAGAAGCAGGCAGCTGATAGATTTAAAGAGCTGCTGCATACTTCTGTACAACGGCGTTTGCGTTCAGATGTAGCCACCGGCACTTCTTTATCCGGTGGGCTTGATAGTTCTATTATTTTAAAAATGATAGATACAATAGATAAAGAATCTTCTCAAGCTATACATCGCCACGCTTTTTCTGCACAGTTTCCGGGTTTTGTAAAAGATGAAAGTTATTACCAACAGCTTGCCATTAAACAAACGGGGTTTATACAGCATATAGCTACGCCAACAACAGAATCCATGTTGGCAAACCTGGAGAAAATTTTTTATCACCAGGAAGAACCTTTTGGTTCTGCCAGCATCAATGCGCAGTACGAAGTGTATGCATTGGCAAAACAAAATAATATCACTGTATTATTGGATGGGCAAGGTGCGGATGAAATACTGGCTGGCTATCCCGGCGAACATTTTGTTCCTTTTATCAAAGAGTTAAAGGGAAAAGATAAATGGGATCAATGGACAGCATTTAAAAAATTATATAAGAACAATACTATTAACCCTGCGGGACGCTTGTTATTAAAAGCAATCTTACCCTCATCACTTACATCTTTAGTACGCAGTTGGGCAAAGCCAGCAGATACTACCTGGTTAAATAAAGATTTTGTTCACGCATATCAGCAAGAACAAAAGGAAGAAAAAGAAAGCAGCCGTTTAAATAACGCACTACATACAAGTGTATCCGGAGGCGGGCTGGAAACATTGCTCCGCTATGCCGACCGCAATGCGATGGCGAATAGTGTAGAAGTGCGCCTGCCTTTTTTATACCATGAGTTGGTTCATTTTTTGTTTACGCTACCTCCTTCTTTTAAAATACATAATGGTTGGACAAAATGGATTAGCCGCTATGCATTTG
>Ga0164241_10001666_pt1 | contig 26394 bp, 24 predicted proteins | sample OricomyardsoilBY_FD_108780 | JGI IMG/M metagenome (GOLD analysis project Ga0164241, IMG submission 108780) | Backyard soil microbial communities from Emeryville, California, USA - Original compost - Back yard soil (BY) | ecosystem: Environmental > Terrestrial > Soil > Unclassified | place: USA... | reverse complement strand
GTGAAAGTCGGAATTAAGATTGGTGGCACTGTCTGCAATCGCTGGAATTTGTGCCTGGGCAAAGGGGATAAATAAGATGGAAAGGAGAAGGGTAGCGTATCTTTTCATAGGCTTTGAATGGGCATGGGCATTTAGATAAAGGAGGGTTGGGCGGTCACATCCTAAATGGGTTTTAATGATCATTTTAGCGAGTCGAGGTGTCTTTCATCGAATGATTGGTATGTAATCCAATATAATCTAACCATTTTGCAGTACCGGGCACAACGTTTATTTAATAATTAAGTTATGAGAGTTTGGAGTAGTCTATTTGCTTGTCTTTTGGTTTCATCACTGGCATTGGCGCAAGAAGTGCAGTCACAAAAGCCGGCCGCTGCACAAATGCTGGAGGGAAATTATACATTGGATGATCGCTTTAATTTGGTAAAGACCAAGTCGCAGACGTTCCAGGATTATAAAGTAATTAAGGAGTTTGTGCTCGAAGGCTTCTGGAAGATTACCAAGGATTCCATAAACAAAGGGAAAGCAAGCCTGCGCGAAGCGAAGGCAAAGATCGCACAACTGGAAAATGATGTTCAGGTAGCGAAAGACAATCTGAACCAAAAAGAGGCTTCAATAGAAGGAATCACTTATGAGAGTACACACATTTCTGTGATAGGTATCCCATTTACAAAGAGTGCTTTTATCATTTTGGTTACGGTGGTGGTAGTGGGTTTGGTTTTTGCGTTACTTGGCTTATTGGGTGCATTGAGATTTACAAGAAGTAGCATGAAGGAAAGAGCGCTCACTGTTGACCTGCTCACCAAAGAATTTGATGAATACAAGAAGAAAGCATTAGATAAAGAGACGAAGATCCTTCGTCAATTGCAGGACGAGCGGAATAAATATCACGCTTCTCCCAGGTAATATCTTACCGCATTAACGAAATTGAAGCCACTTTTAAAGTGGTTTTTTTATGCCCCTACACTACATAAGATTTAAATCTTTTTGCAGTCTATATCCGAACTTGATTAACGTCAACAAATACTGCATTTTGCAGAAAATACACCCCAATGAAACCTACTGTTAACTATTATTCAGGAATTCTTTTGATCTCTTCCTTTTTAAGTGCCCTGAGTTTACATGCTCAATGGATGGAGAAAAATAATGGACTATATGGCGGAAGAATAACAAGTCTTGCTAAAAATTCAAGAAGTTTTTTTGCAGGAACGAACAATGGTGTATTCAGATCTCTTGATAAGGGAACGAATTGGCAGGATGTCAATACTGGTTTATCTGAGTTAACGGTTAATTGCCTCGCGGCAAACGATGATGCGGTATTTGTCGGAATCGCAAACGGAGGCTTGTATAAATCAACTGATGATGGCGCCACCTGGCATCCATCTAATCAGGGACTTCCAAGAAATGATGGATTTATTTCCAGTATAGCGGTTAGCGAAAATAAAGTCTTCACTTCTTTATCGGAGGGATTATTTTTCTCAAATGATAATGGTGCTACATGGAGTGCGACCAGTCCTGCTTTAAACGCTTATCAAATTTATGAAATGATTTTCCATAAATCCAAACTATATGTAGGAGCTAGCGAAGGCCTCTTCTACTCAGAGGATAATGGCTCAAATTGGATAAACGTTGGTCTTGGTGACCTATCACATAAATATGTAAGCCATTTAACTAGTGATGACAATAATTTGTTCGCGAGCGTGTCCGGAATAGGAACTTACAAAACCAGTGATAATGGTTTGAACTGGACTCTTATCGAAGGGAAGTATTTAATGGCTCCGGTCGGTGATAAACTTATTGCCGCTGAATGGTTTGATGGAATTTATTCTTCAGGAAATGCGGGTGATTCCTGGGAACGAAATGGTTTTGAATTCGTCAACCGAAAATTTAATTGCATTCTTACCGATGGGCCAATAGTTCTTGTTGGAATTTTTAATGGTGGCATCGTCAGATCAACTAATAGTGGAGTAGACTGGGAATCATCAAACACAGGCATAGACAATGTGTACGTTTCCACATTTGCAGCAACGGATAATGCAATCTTAGCGGGCACATATGGATCCGGAATATTCCGATCTGTGGATGATGGAAAGAGTTGGACAGAAGCCAATGATGGCGTTAACACAGATGAAATTCGCGCCTTAATTCCATTTCAAGATAAAATATTTGCAGCTACAATGGGTAATGGATTGTTGGTATCGGACAACGATGGACTGAAATGGGATTGGGTCGGGGGTGTGAGTGCCGGGTTGACAACCTCATTGGCTGTTAGTGGTGATTCGTTGTACGTTGGCACGGCTGACGCAGGCGTTTTTCGATCCACAGATGGACAACAATGGACGGCTGTTAATGATGGGTTAAATACACTTGAAGTAATGTGTCTATTTGTAAAAGGAAATACACGACTGGCCGGAACTGACCGTGAAGGTGTATATGTTTCGAGAGGTCATCAAGAAGGTTGGACGAAAATTAATGGATCACTGGATAATAAAGTGATCGCTTCTTTTGTAGCTACTAAAAATAAAATTTTTGCAAATGCCAATCAAGGTATTTTTGAAAGCTCGGACAATGGTGCTACCTGGTCTTTGATTCAAATCGGGTCTTCTCCTGTATTTGTAAATTATATAGGAGTCATTGACGATAAACTTGTCGCGTCTGACTATCAGTTTGTTTATGTTTCTTCGGATGAGGGCAAGTCATGGTTCAGGTTTTCAAGTAATGTAAACAATTCTACCACCTTAAGTGCCTCTATTCAGTATGGGACAGACGTCTTCGTAGGCACCAACATAAAGGGCGTTTGGTCAATGCCCGTTGATGAATTTTGCATGCTTCCAAAGCCAACTGTTACTATTGGCTATACTGATCCATTAGGCCCAATACTAACTTCAAGCGCATCCTCAGGCAATCAGTGGTATTTAAATGACCAAGCTATCAATGGGGCAACATCCGTTCAAATGGTTGTTAAAGAGGTTGGCGTATATTCAGTAAAAGTAACGGCAGGCAAGTGTATGAGTGAATTTTCTAATCCGGTAAATATTTTAATTACTGGAATGGACGATGGTAATAGCTTTCCGGTTGTATTATATCCCAATCCTGTTTCTAATATCCTTATCCTTTCTTCCCATGAAAAAGGAAAGAAAAAGATATGGATTTACACGGCAGAAGGAATTGCGAAAGACTTTGCGGAAGTTTTGGACAGTGATTCAGAAATTAATGTAAGAGATTATTCACCTGGTATTTACATCATTAAAATTCAAACTGAAAAATCAGTAGCTATTAAAAAATTTATTAAGAACTGATACATAATAAATTGACATCTCCCAAGGGATTGCAATTAATTACTGATACACCCTCACATAATCCACTTCCATCTTCTGTGGCCAGATGGATTCATCTACTCCTTCTTTGCCACCCCAATTACCACCTACGGCTAAGTTCATAATTAAATGAAAACGCTGATCGAAGGGCCAGCCGTTGAAGTCATCCCCAGGTACACGGGTTACGGTGTGATATAATTTCTCGTCTACGTAAAAGTCCACCTTGTCTTTTGTCCAATCCACAGCATACACGTGAAACGCTTCCTGGCTACCAGCTATCGTTACCTTGCCTTCCTTTTGCGTGCCTTTAACGTGATTGTATTTTCCGGAATGCAATGTTCCATGGATGACGTTAGGATCATAGCCCACTTCTTCCATAATATCAATCTCACCACTTTCTGGCCAGCCTCCATATTTCCAGTCCGTAGATAACATCCAGATGGCAGGCCATGTGCCTTTGCCTTTAGGAAGTTTTGCTTTTATTTCGATGCGACCATACAGCCAATCGCCTTTCCCTTTAGATATGATACGTGTGGAAGAGTAATGCTTACCACCGATTTCTTCTTTATGTGCCTCAATAATAAGGTTTCCGTTTTCCACTCGCACGTTTTTAGAGTCAATGGTGTAAAATTCCAGTTCATTGTTTCCCCATCCGCATACATCGGGACAGCCATCACCCAGGTCATAACCCCACTTATCGGAAGCAGGTGCGCCTGGAGTATTGAATTCGTCTGACCAGACAAGGTTTAATTTCTTGTCCGATTTTGGCTTCTGGGCTTCGGTGCATGAAAGACAAAAAGCCAGAAACAGGAGTGATAGAGCAACTTTCATAGGGTTCAAGCTAAATATTTTTGGCGAACTTGTAACCATTGCGAGAGGCCGAAGTTACCCTCTCTGAAAAACCCGGATTTGGAAACACTTGCTGATAACTCCCTGATGATCAAGGTACGCGATGGCGACCTGGATAAACTGGGATTGCTCTTTGAACGCTACAAGAAACCGTTGTATGGCTTCTTCTATGGAATGAATAAAAATCAGGAACTAAGTCAGGACCTGGTACAGAACACATTCTTCCGGATTATGAAATATCGCCATTTGTTCCGCGGAGATGGCGATTTCAGAACATGGATGTTTCACATCGCGCGCAATGTGAGTCATGACCATTTCCGAAAGGATAAGTTGAAGGCAAAGGATGATGTTGACAAGTGGCAGGACAAGATCGGTCACGATGAAAACCGATCTAATGAAATGCAGCAGGACGAAGAACACCTAATGCTCTCCATGGCCATGGACAGACTGCCCGCTGATAAACGTGAAATCCTTATGCTAAGTAAGTACCAGGACAAGAAGTACAAAGAGATCGGTGATATTCTGGGTTGTTCGGAAGGTGCAGTGAAAGTAAAAGTGTTCAGAGCGTTGCAGGAATTGAAAGTAGTATATCAGCAGTTGGAAAAGAGAATGTGAGCTGGATGCTGGTTACTAGATTCTGGATAATAGTAACAAGAATACAGCATCTGGATTAAAGATAGAATGAATATGGAAAAGTCAAGCATAGAAGAATTAGTAGCAAAGTACAACGAAGGACTAGCCGATCCTGCTGAAATCAAATTGCTCGAGCAATTGATTGAAGAAGGGACGGTTGAGCTTACTCAGTTGCGCGAGCTTAGCAGGCTGGATGATCAGATTGTGAAAACAGAAATGCCTTCACCTTCATTACAAGTTGACGATGCTTTCTACTCCATGCTGGCTGAAGAAAAACAAAAGCAAAGAAAAGGCAGTTTCTCTTTTCAAATTGACTGGAGTGTATTGTTACCACGACTTGGTTTTGCTGCCTTGTTGATTGTAGCTGGTTTTGCGGGAGGTTATTTCTTGCAGCGTCCTACAACAGCTAATCCGGAAGTGAAATTGCTGACACAGGAAGTGAGTGATTTGAAAGAAATGATGATGCTCTCCATGCTTGAGAAAGAATCAGCTACCGATCGCCTAAGAGCAGTGAGTCTCACCAGCGACATGACGAGTGTGAGCGATAAAGTGACGGAAGCGTTGTTTAAGACATTGAACAATGATAACAACGTGAACGTGCGTCTTGCGGCACTGGAAGCGATTAAACCTTACGTGAAGGATAGTAATGTAAGAAAGCAACTGGTGTTATCTATTGGGCAACAGGATTCACCACTTGTACAGGTAGAACTGGCGCAGTTGATGGTGATCATCCAGGAAAAGAAGTCGGTGAAAGAATTGCAGAAGTTAATGGATAGCGACAGAACCCCGAAGGAGATCAAATCGAAGATTAAAGAAAGCATTGAAGTATTGATTTAATAAATCACAATTCTCCAAGGTTTGATTGCCGCGGTTAACAAACACGGGAGAATTCGAATTGGAGAATAAAAAAAACTAAAGACATGAAAAAGATTTTAAACATACTGATTGTGCTGGGCCTGCCGCTACTTGGCGCTGCACAATCCTTTACCGAAACGATTACGAAAGAACTTACCTTCGAAAAAAAAGGACCTCAAAATGCATTGATGGTCATGAACATCGATGGAGATATAAAAATTGAAGGTTATGATGGTGATAAAATCATTGTGGAAGTAGAGAAGATCATCAACGGAAAAACACAAGCTCGCCTGGAGAAAGGTAAAGCTGAAATTCAGTTGGGAATACTGGATCGTGCCGACACCATATTGTTATACGTTCAGGGACTTTGTAGTGAATTTGGAAAGATGAACCGAAAAAGAAACAGCAACAGTCGCTGGAATCATTGGGGCTACAACTGGAATGAGTGTGGAAACGGGCAAGGTAATTGCAACAACAATAATAAGGATTACGATTACGAAATGAATTTCACTATCAAAGTTCCCAAGTCGATTAACCTTCTCACGTCTACAATCAATGATGGTGACATCAGCATTAGCAATTTCACTGGTCATCTATTGGCAGAGAACATCAACGGAAGTGTACGACTGAAAGGAATTTCCGGAGCAACATATGCCACGACAATTAACGGAGACGTAGACTTGGATTATACCAGCAATCCTCCCGGTGATTCGAGATACTATACTTTGAACGGAGATATCAATGCGAATTTCAAAAAAGGATTGTCTGCTAACCTCGCCTTCGAAAGTTTTAACGGTGAGTTTTATACGAACGTGAACAGAATAGAATCCCTTCCGGTAATGGTAGAAAAGAAAGCAAATGGTGAAGGTATTAAGTATAAAATTGGAGGAAGCCGGTACAAAGTGGGCAACGGTGGCGTGCTGCTCGATTTTGAAACCTTTAACGGCAATGTGTATTTAAAGGAAAAAGAAAATTAATTCAGGTCTTATCAATTTGATCTGAGAAATAGAAAAATTTAGAAACAACAATTATGAACACGAATAAGAACACGATAAAGTACATTTTTTCTGTCCTGGCTTTTGTCACCTTTTCACTGACGACCTATGCGCAGAATCAGGCAAACGGAAATGAATTCACGATTCCATTAAGCGATCCCGGAAAACGTGCAAAACTAAAAGCACATTTGAACTCGGGCTCGATCACCATCAAAGGCACAGCACGGAAAGATGTGTTGGTAAGATATGTAGCCGAAGAAGAGAATGACGACCACAAAAGCAAAAGCAAAGATGGTTTGCGCAGAGTAGGGGGCGGAAGCGCTGAACTGGAAGCAAGTGAAAATGACAATTATGTGAAGATCAGCTCCGGTTCATGGAATAGTGAAATCGATGTGGAGATTGAGGTGCCTGCCGGTATTGATCTTTATGCGGACACCTATAACGATGGAGAATTGATGATCAGCAATATTCAGGGCGAACTGGAGTTGAAAAATTACAATGGTGAAATTACCGCATTGAATATTTCAGGTTCGGTGATTGCAACTACGTATAACGGAGATATCAAAATCACTTTTGATAAAGTAACAGATGGAGTACCAATGTCATACGTGACCTATAATGGAAATGTAGACCTGACATTGCCGGGTGCAACCAAAGCTTCTTTCAAAATGAAGACCGAACAGGGTGAGATCTACACCGGCTTTGATATGAAAGTAAGCTCCAGCGGATTGGTGCAAAACAAAGACGGAAGATCAGGCACATATAAAGTTTCTATTGATGAATGGAAACGTGGTGAAATCAACGCAGGTGGCCCTGAGTTCACGATGAAAACCAACAACGGAGATATTTTTATCAGGAAGAAATAAGATGTCAGTCTGAGTTTATCGAAGACTAACAATACCTAAAGAAAGCCAGCTCATCACTGGCTTTCCTTTTTATGAAGCTATTCTTTCGCTACTCCCAATTTTTTTAATACCAGGTTTGAAATATCCAGTTTCTCATCCGCATAAATCACGATATCGGATTCTCCCGCCTGTTCATTTAATATGAAAGAAAACTGATTCTCGATAGCAATGTCACGGATTGCTTTATCAATCTGAGCATAAACCGGTTCAATTAACTCCGCTTGTTTCTTCTGGAAAGAAGCTTGTGCATCCTTCTGAAGCTTTTCAATAGACTGCTGAAGGGTTTGGAGTTCTCTTTCTTTATCCGCTCTTGCCTGAGCAGCCATTTGATCATAACCAGACTGATAATTAGCCAGCTTTTTTTGAAAATCGATGTAATTGGTTTCTATCCGACTTTCGAGGTTGGTTTGCAATACTTTCAAATCACTTTCGATTCTCTTCACTTCAGGCAATTTGCTGAAGATGTAGTCTACATTGGCATACCCGATTTTTAATTCCTGGGCTGAAACATTGGCCTGGGCTAGTAAGCAGACCGTAATAACAAGTAATGTTCTCATGGTTTTTGTGTTTAGGTGAAACTAAATTTGACAACTCTTCATCTAGGATGGATTCGAGGAGGTGAAAGTTTTATAGTATCTTTCATTTCATGTTAAAAGCGGAATCACCACGACTTCTTTCGCTCGATTTCCTGCGCGGCTTCATTATGGTGTTGCTTGCCCTGGAGACAGCAGGTTTGTACGAACATCTGTTTGACCTGAGCGAAGGCTCGCGTATCCAGATTTTCTTTTTGCAATTTTTTCATCATCCCTGGCATGGATTGCGGTTTTGGGATTTAATTCAGCCAGCGTTTATGTTTATGGCGGGCACAGCGATGGCTTTCTCGTTGCACAAACAACAACAGCAAGGCATGAGTTGGTCGGAATCGTTCCAGCGGATACTGAAACGGTGTGCATTACTTTTCTTCTGGGGAGTGTTGGATTATGCGGTAAGGCCACAAGGATTGTCATTTGAATTATGGGATGTACTCACGCAATTGTCGTTCACTATGCTTGTTGCTTTTTTAATTTTTAATTGGTCGACCAAAGTACAAATAAGTGTCATTGCGTTTCTTCTAATTTTAACGGAAGTACTTTATCGCTTTATTAATGTTCCCGGATTTGATCAGGCGTTTGTTGATCAACATAACTTTGGAAATTATGTCGATTTGCTTTTAATGAACAAAATCAACGATGGAGGCTGGGTAGCAATCAATTGTATCCCTACAGCTGCTCATACCATCGGAGGAGCATTGGCTGGTAAATTATTGTTATCGGGATTACCTGGAACGGATAAAATCAAGAGACTGCTTCTCGCAGGATTGGGTTGTCTACTGCTTGGTTATCTTCTTGATTGGACCATGACTCCAATTATCAAACGAATAGCAACCACTTCATTTGTACTTGCTTCCGGTGGATGGTGCCTTTTTGCTTTAGCCCTATCGTACTGGTGGATTGATATTAAAAATCATCGTAATCATTTGAAATTTTTTACCATTGTTGGGATGAACTCCATTTTTATTTATTTGTTTTTTGAGATTGTCGGATCACGATGGTTTAATGGATATGTCTCCGCAATTACGAATGGATTAATGTCACTGGTTCATTTCCCGGAAGGGATAATGCTGATCATTACTTCGCTTTGTATTTTTTCGCTGGAATGGGGATTATGTTATTTTCTTTACCGAAAGAAGATATTCTTTAAACTTTAACAGATTGTTCATTTAACACATTACAACAAGTTGTTTAGAACTGTATCTTAGCGAATCATGGCTCCCATAGAACTCATTAATGTTTCTCATCGATTTGGCGACTCTACAGTGCTTGAGAATATTTCTGTGGCGTTTGAACAATACAAAATCACAGGCATTATCGGGCGAAGCGGAAGTGGTAAGTCAACGTTATTGCAGGTAATCAATGCGTTAGTAGAACCATCACAAGGTCATGTTCTCTTTTATGACAAACTCGTTAGTCACCTGAATCCGTATGAGATGCGGCAGAAGATGGGTTATGTAGTGCAGGGTATTGGATTGTTTCCACACCTTACTGTAGAGGAAAATATCTTACTGAATTCAAAGATTACAGAGAAACTGCCCGATCCGATTCGCATAGATACATTAATGAAAATGGTAAGCCTTCCTGCCAGCTTCAGGAAAAAATATCCATTTGAGCTATCCGGTGGTGAACAGCAACGAGTGGGGATATGCAGAGCATTATTTAATAATCCTCCCGTTTTATTAATGGATGAGCCCTTTGGTGCTCTCGACTCCATTACCCGTTATGAAATCCAACAAGAGGTTTTGGAACTTCAAAATGCAGAACCGCGCACGATATTGTTTGTAACACACGATATAAGGGAGGCATCCCGCATGGCCGATAATCTTCTGGTCATCGAGGGCGGGAAGATTCAGCAGTTTGATAAAAAAGAAAAGGTCTTTGAAACTCCTTCCAATGAAAGGGTTCGGAAATTAATTGAGACTTCAGCATGAGAAGGCTACTATTTACCCTGATGTTTATCATCCCCTTTTTTAGTCATGCACAAAAAATACGTGTGGGTGCCAAGCATTTTAACGAAGGGTACATTGTCAGTGAAATTATTGCTCAATTGCTGGAGCATAACGGGGTGGAAGTAGAGCGCGTTTACCATCTCGGTGGTACCATGGTTGCTTTTTCTGCTTTGGAACAAAACGGGATTGATATCTATCCTGAATATACGGGAACCATTGCCTCGGAAATTCTGAAATCGGAGAAGCATATTTCTTATGGGGAGATTCAGCGATTGCTTGGTTATCTGAAAAAAATGGAGATGTCAACTCCATTTGGATTTAGTAATACCTATGCGCTGGTGACAACAAAAAAAATGGCAACGGAGAATGATATTCAAACAATATCTTCACTACAGAATCGACCTAATTTGAAAATTGGCATTAGTTATGAATTATTAAAACGAAATGATGGGTGGGATAATCTTGCTCAATTGTATCAATTGAAACAGAAGCCAACAGGGTTGGAACATGGATTGGCTTACAAGGCATTGAACAGTGGAAGTATTGATGTGACCGATGCGTACTCAACGGATGGCGAGATCAGTGAGTATGACTTGCAGGTATTGGTTGACGATCGCAGTTTCTTTCCCAGTTACGAAGCTGTTGCATTGTATCACACAGACATTAACCCAAAAGTAAAGGGCATAGTAGCACGGTTGAAAGGAAGAATCGATGAAAAAGAAATGCAGATGATGAACGCATCTGTCCTTTATGATAAGAAAACATTTGCGCAGGTAGCAGGTGATTTTCTTAAGATGAAGGGCTTAACAAATGACGAAATTCCTATCAAGCAGCAATCCATTGCCGCTGAAATCGCCCAAAAAACAATACGCCATCTGATTCTTACCTTTAGTGCACTTTTCCTGGCAGTAATTATCGCTATTCCATTAGGGGTAATGGTTTATCGCAGTCCCCATATTTCAAATACTGTATTATACTGTGTAGGACTGTTTCAAACTATTCCTTCCATCGCCTTACTGGCGGTGATGATTCCATTGACTAACATTGGGGTGTTACCAACTATTATCGCCCTGTTTATTTATGCGTTACTCCCGATCGTACGAAATACAGTAACCGGATTGCAATCGGTAGATCCAATTCTAAAAAAGATTGCAGTAGGAATGGGCATGAATCCGATGCAAAAGTTAAAATGGATTGAATTTCCATTGGCATTACCCACGATTATTACTGGCGTTCGTACTGCCGCAGTCATGAGTGTAGGCACCGCAACATTGGCAGCTTTTATTGGTGCGGGTGGACTTGGTGAGTTTATTGTAACTGGTCTGGCACTTAACAATACAGCATTGATTTTACAGGGAGCTGTGCCAGCTGCTTTGCTAGCTCTAGTTACTGAATTTCTTTTTACGGGGCTTGAAAAAGTGATTGTTCCTTCTTTTATCAGAAATCAGGAGCTAACTAGAAGAAAAGAAAATAAGTGATCAATACGAAAGTGATTACTCCAACAGAAATAAAAGTAATGGCTATTGAGCTAAGCCCTTCCATCTCTTCAGGAGAGGATTCTTCGTCTTCATCGTCATAGGGTAGCTGTGTGTCGCTCATAATCAACCGGGTTTTTGCTAAGTTGCTTCTGAAAAGATACGAAAATATTTATCCATGAAGTTCGTGCCAGGCGAAAACTTATAGGGACGGTTATTAAAGTAGCAGTGAGTGAAGTCATAATATAAACCCAGGCATCTGGCTGGATGGTGAGTCTCAAAATCACATAAGTGGCCACCATGATCATCACCTGGAAAGCATAGCTCACATACATGGCTCCAAAGAAAAAAGAGGGTTCATGTGCAAACCGGAGTCCGCAATGTGGGCAGTACTCATGCATTTTTGAAAAGTGTTTGACATTATAAAAAGGCGTTACAAACATATCGCCTTCCTGGCAACGCGGACATTTTTCATGCAGTATGCTGTACAACTTTGTTCCCTTGTTCATGGCCTGATCTTTTTAGTGTGAGATTCTATGCAAGTGTACGCAACAAGCCGAAGGTCAAGGGTGTACAAATTACAGGTGTTGGTGCACCTTTCGTTCGCTTTCGCGGAATTGTTCGGGTGGGACGCCCATGTATTTCTTAAAGAACCGGTTGAAGTACGATTTGTCGTTGAATCCTAAATGATCTGCAATTGATTTGATGGTGGTATTGGTGTAGGCCAGCAGTCGTTTTGCTTCCAGTAACTGACGTTCATGGATTAAATCGCTCACCGTTTTATTGAGTGCCTTTTTGCAAACATCGTTCAGATGTTTGGAGGTGATGTTCATTTTGTCCGCATATTCACTGGCAGATTTTAATGTAAGGAAATGTTTTTCAATCAGCGATTGCAGTTGTCTGAGTTGCATCGTTATAGTAGCACTGAAGGATGATTGGATTTTTGAATGATATCTCGACATTCGGATCAGTAAAATTTCCAGACTGCTCCTGAGAATTTCATCCCGGCCAATTTCAGTCATCCCGTTTTCTTTCACCATTTCATTTAACAGTACTATCAATGATTCTTCTTTTTGTGAGTTTAATTGAATTCCTTCTGTTGGAATGAACGGCAGATCCGCCAGTTTTTTATCCTGCTGATTCATCAGGTAAAATGAAGAAGTAAAAAACAGAACAAATCCCTTGGTGTCGGCAGACAATTCCCAGGAATGCACCTGCCCTGGAGTGAGAAGAAAGGCAGTAAATGGTTTTATTTCATGCGTTTCAAAATCGATGAAATGGTGACCCTTACCTTCCGTAACAACTAATATTAAATAACAATCATGGCGATGTGGATGATGTGTTTCTTCACGCTCACGATTATGTGTTTCCAGTATTTTTATGTCAAAGAAAGAGCTCTTACTGTTCGCATTGCGAAAGGTCTCGATGTTGTAAACGGGTAACGTTTTAGAGTCTTTCTTTTTCACTTATGGGCAAGTTAATTCGATAATGCTTTTTATAAAATCTATTACCTAAATAATGCTCATAAAATGCTATTTTGCTTACTTGTTATACCCTAACTATTCTATGAAACGCTTTCTATTCCTGGCTTTTCTTTTACCAGTATTTGCTTTCGCGCAGCGCGGCATTACTCCATCCGACATTTACCGGTTAAAATCCGTTAGCGATCCTCAGCCATCTCCTGATGGAAAATGGGTCGCTTATGTTTTATCCACACCCGATTCAGCAAAAGATAAATCGGACTCTGACATCTGGATGATCAGTTGGGATGGAAGTGAATCTGTTCGGTTAACAGCCAGTCCGGAAGGAGAGAGCCGACCTCGGTGGACTCCCGATGGTAAGTTTTTAACCTTCATGTCTTCACGTTATGAAACAAAATCCTCGCAGATCTGGAAAATGGACCGCAGAGGGGGTGAAGCAGTGAAGCTGACAGAATTAAAATATAGCATTAGTGATTATGCCTGGAGCCCCGACTCAAAAAAGATCGCTTTGATTATTAAAGACCAGGAATCAAGCGATGAAGCGGATAAAAAGAAATCAGCGAAACCCATTGTAATGGATCGTTATCATTTCAAATCAGATGGTGATGGATACCTGGAGCGTAAACGTGATCATCTTTATGTGTTTGATATTGAAACAAAAAAACTGGATACACTGACACGCGGTGATTATGATAATGAAAGTCCTGCATGGTCGCCTGACAGCAAGCAACTCGCTTTTGTGAGCAACCGTACTTCTGATCCGGATCGTAACGGAAATACAGATATCTGGGTGATCGAAGCAAAGCAGGGAGCTGAAGAGAAGCAGATCACAAAATGGATCGATGCTGATGTAGGCCCTTCATGGAGTCCGGATGGAAAATGGATTGCTTACCTGAAATCGCAAACACCGGAATATGATATGTATGACCAGGGGCAAATCGCAATCGTTTCTTCCGATGGAGGTGAACCAAAAATACTGAATGCGAAATTAGATCGTGATGTTTCTACTCCGCGCTGGGCGGCAGATGGTCAATCCGTTTTTGTGATTGTAGACGATGACCGGAGAAGTCATATTACTTCTTTTGATCTGAATGGAAAGATGACACAAGTTACCTCCGGTGATCGCGTATTCGGTTCACTGCAACGTGTGGGTAACACTACCAATTGGGTGGCGATGTCAACCGATCCGAAAACTCCCAATGAGATTTATGTGATTGAGGAGGGTAAACTAAGAAGGCTCACACATGTTCACGATGAATTTCTAAAACCATTAACGTTAGCTTCTGTGGAAGGCTTCACTTCAAAAAGTAAGGACGGCACCCTTGTTAGCGGACTTCTTATTTTGCCACCAGGAAAAACAAATAAAGAAAAGCTTCCCCTGGTGTTATGGATCCATGGTGGGCCAACCGGACAGGATGATTTTGGATTCGACTTCATTCCTCAGATTTATGCAGCAAGAGGATATGCAGTGGCAACGGTAAATTATCGTGGTAGCAGTGGAAGAGGCCTTGCATATAGCAAATCCATTTTTGGAGATTGGGGAAATAAAGAAGTGGTCGATCTGATTGGTTCGGTGGATCACCTGATTAAAATCGGAGCAGTTGATCCGGACAAAATGGTAATTGGAGGCTGGAGCTATGGAGGAATTCTTACCGATTACATGACGGTAACTGATCAGCGATTCAAAGCTGCGGCCAGCGGTGCCGGAAGTGCATTGCAACTTTCAATGTATGGTTCTGATCAATACACGTTGCAATACGAAACAGAATTGGGTGTTCCCTGGAAAAACAGGGATAAGTGGATGAAGGTTTCTTATCCCTTCTTTAATGTAGATAAGGTCAAGACACCTACATTATATATGGTAGGAGAAAAAGATTTCAATGTACCAGCGGCTGGTGGCGAACAAATGTATCAGGCATTGAAATCGTTGGGTGTGCCTTCTGAGTTTGTAGTTTATCCTGGCCAGCATCATGGTATTTCTGTGCCGAGTTATCAAAAAGATCGCCTCACTCGTTATCTGGATTGGTATGGAAAATATCTAGGCACCCCGAAATTATCAGCTACCGTTCCGGCTAAGAATTAAACCTTAATGAGCAGCAATACGATCAAGAAAAAAATTATTGCTGTATTAGAAAAGGCTCATCCTGCACTAAATCAATTGCAGGATGAATTTTTTATTATTGGGACTTCCGCGCTAATTCTATCTGATATTCCAATTAACGATACAAAAGATATCGACTTGTTAACTTCATCCCGTGATGCGGACAACTTAAAGAAGCTTTGGAAGGAGAGGTTGTTGAATTATAAACCAACGGAGATTACCAGGTTTAAATCCAACTTTGCCCGTTTTCAATTTGGTTCGCTGGATGTAGAAGTAATGGGTGACCTGGAAGTGTATTCAAAAGGGCGCGGTGGAAAGTGATGGTCAATAATTTTAAAACGATTCCACTTGCCGATTCACAAATAAAGATTCCAACATTGGCCGAACAGATAAGAATACTTCAGCTTTTTGGAAGGCCAAAAGATATCAATAAGATTGTACTGGTCAAGAAAATGATGTAGTCACATCTTCCTTTCAACTTAAAATACCCCATCCAGTGGAAGGATTAGGTATTTACACTAAAGAAAAGAAGTCCAATATTTGTGGAACAACAAACCTAACCTCGTTATGGCAAATCAAGGTGTTAGCCCTTCTCTGGAAAGTGATAAAATGAGTGCGGGAAAATTAGTTTTAACTGCCGGTCTTTTAGCGGGCATCATGGATGGCTCTGCGGCTATGATTCAAACCGCTATTGCCGGTCGTACTATGGAAGGTTTGTGGCGCTACGTTGCCAGTGGTTTTTTTGGTAATGATGCGTTTACTGGCAGCTCGGCAATGATTGTTTATGGAATACTCTTCCATCTTTTCATTGCCATGTCGTGGGCGGTGATTTTCTATTTTCTATACCCTTATCTCAAACAATGGTTTAAAAATCCTGTCGTTCTTGGAATGCTCTATGGTATTGTCGTTTGGGCCGTTATGAATCTGATTGTGCTTAAGTTAGCAAACACGCCAAAGGGACCATTTAATCCAGGGCGTGCTGCTATTGCGGCTGCCATCCTAATGGTGTGCATCGGCCTCCCCATTTCACTGATGTTTAATAAATTTTACAAAGGCAAGAAATAGTCGGAATCATTAAGCTCCTGATTGAATTATTGCGATGATATTCGAACCTATTTTGGTGGGTTTTTCATTCGTCTTTTAATTCCAGCCTACTTGTATTCTGATCTAATCATTTGTGATGAAGTGGGCTATTACTAAATTTAGCGAATTTATCATTGATGTCATTCCATCAAACCTATCACAGCTCAGACCATGCTTTTAGAAATTGTAGTTTATAACATTGAATCAGCGCTTCGTGCGCAGCAAGGTGGTGCTGATCGTATAGAGTTATGTGATAATCCAGGTGAAGGTGGAACAACTCCTTCGTATGGAACCATTGAAGCGGTTCGGCAAAACGTAAGTATGGATGTGTATGTAATGATTCGTCCAAGGGGTGGAGACTTTCATTACAATAACTATGAGTTTCATTCCATGAAGCGGGATATCATGCAATGTCAGAAGATCAGTGTGGATGGCTTGGTATTTGGAATTTTAAATGCAGATGGAACGATTGATAAAAAACGTTGTAAAGAATTGATTGATAAAGCACGACCATTAAAAGTTACTTGTCATCGAGCGTTTGATATGACTCGTGATCCATTTGAAGCATTGGAAGATTGTATTGAAGTGGGATTTGATCGCATTCTTACTGCTGGTCAACAATCAGTAGCCTCAAAAGGATCTGAGCTGATTGGTGAATTAATCAAAAGAGCTAACGGACGAATAGCGATTATGCCTGGTTCAGGTGTGAATGAAAATACAGTTGAAGATATTCTTAGAAAGTCGAAGGCACAGGAGATTCATTTCTCTGCCACCGCCTTTAAGAATAGCGAAATGAAATATAAAAATCCGCAGATTGCAGGAATGGGTTCCGAGGAAGGTTCTGATTTTAAATTACGCACTGTAGATCCGGAACGTGTGAAAAAGATGAGGGCGCTTGCTGAAGGAGTAAATCGTTAATGGTTATTCGTTAATCGTATTTCAATCTACGATTAACGAATAACGTTTAACTTTTTTATTTCTCTCTCTTACCGTTGATAGGGAACGTACCAAACTGACCTACGCTGGTTGTTCCGTTCAGCTCATCACCTGTTATTGTTCCTGTGATGGTTACTGGCATGGTGTTGCCATTGAAAGTCACTTCATAACCAATGTTGATTTCGTTGCCATTCATCTCCACTTTAGAAAGCGGTGTTTCTTTATTGTTTCTGTTATTGGTAATCGTACCGATAAACCTGTCTCCTTCTTTCTTTATGACAATTTTTCCGGCACCTGCCTGAGGTGAGTCAATTGTATATGTCCACGAGCCTTCGGGATTAACCACTGCTGCTGGATCTGCGGTTGCCATTTTTGGATTTGGTGTTGCCGTTGCCTGAGGGCGTCCTTGCTGGGCTCCACCACGCTGACCGCCTTGCTGCTGGCCACCATCCATTCCACCACCACCATCGCCTTCTGATTTCATATCATCATTACTGATGGATTTCTTTTTTCGTAATGGCTTATCAAAACCCATCTTACCAATTCGATAACTAAAATTGATTTTGAGATTAATGTTATTCATCACATTCGTGCTGTTTTGGATGATGATCGGACTTACTGTTTCATTCTTCACCTTCCAACCGTTGAAATTGAAAAAGTTCTCTGCTCCGAATCCGATGCTTCCTTTCTTATTCGCAAAATCTCTCTTTAAGCTTAGGCTATACACAGCAAATCCTCCCTGTGTGCCTTGTAATTGTACCTGGCGCCCACGATAGAATCCAAAAAACTGAAAACCCCATAATTTGGTGAGACTATAGTTACCAAACATTCTCACGTTATATACAAACCCCTTATTACTGGCCGAATAGTTGGGGTCAGGATTATTATTTTTTAAAACTGCGTAATACACATCTGAACCACCATTAAGCGTAAACTTTTCGGAAATGGTCACATTGGCAAAAAGACTTGCTCCATAGGCATCTTCATTACCAATATTCTGGTACGTTGTTCTGGCTACATTGTCGACTCCGTTGAATGATACTACATCTTTAATGCTCTGAATCGCACCCGTAGTATTTCTGACAAATCCCGAAAAATTTAAAGACGTAGCCTTGATGAAGGTGCTGTATGAAATTTCATAGTTATTCGTGTACTCCGGATTAAGCAACGGATTACCCACGCTGATACTCAACGGATTGGAGGCTTGTACATTTGGATTTAAATACTGAAGTGATGGACGTTGAATCCTTCTGTTATAAGCTATCTTAATGGTATTACCATTTGTCAGTTTTTTCGACAAGTTCACACTTGGTACCAACACGCCATAAGAGGGTATTTTAATTTCTTCCTCGTTGGCAAAATGTGCATTAATTGTAGTGTATTCATAACGTGCCCCTGCTTTCAAACTATAAGACTTGGGGAGCAAGGCGGTGTATGAGAGATATCCTGCAGAAACATTCTGATTGTAGTCGAAATCATTGCTGAGCGTTTTATTCGGAATAGGAATAAAATCGCTTCCATTAGACGCGTACAAATAATTGTATTTGCTGGAAACCTGGCGGCTGATGTTTTTTGCTCCAAACTCCATTTGATTCTTCTTATTTATAAAAGGTGTTTGATAGTCAGCCTGAAGAGTCATTTCAACATTGTAGCTGTTATTGTCATTGCGTAATAAACTATCTACATTATTACCATCGACCCTGAAAACGTCATTGGTAAAATTATTTACCCTGTTATTCCGGTCATACGATCCCATTAAACTAAATTCCTTTCCTGAAGTTTCAAACAATCGGGTATAGGTGAGGCTGGCATCGAGGTTCTCTGAATTATCTTTAGTATCAGTATTTCGAACACTGCTGCCCAGATAGCTTCCATCACTCATTGTGCGCAAGGTGGCAAGATCATCCTGAAAATTTCTTCCGTTTCTCGCGCCCAGGCGAACAGAGGCCGTCAATGAGTTGTATTTATTAATGTCGTAGTCCCATCCCAGTGAATAACGTCCGAACAAGCCGCGGTTTAGTGTGCTCGCATCCTGCACGGTTCGTGTTTGAATAGATTCTCCGTTAACAATTTGGGTTAGCAATTGATCACTTGAGTACTTACCTGTCACATTGTAATTGCTTCGTCCCCATCCGCCCAATGAGAATCCCATCTTACCTGTTCTTACGCTTCCATTCAAACCTAAATTGGAACCGCGGAAACCTGCCGAGCCATCTACACCAAGAGAAAATCCCTGAATATTATTTTTCTTCGTAATGATATTGATAATACCACCTGAACCTTCTGCATCATATTTTGCGGAAGGCGAAGTGATTACTTCCACGCTTTTAATTTCATCTGCAGGTATTTGTTTTAAGGCATCAGATACACTTGATGCGGCTACAGAGGAAGGCTTTCCATTGATCAACACTTTGAGATTCTGATTTCCTCTTAAAGAAACGTTGCCATCCAAATCGACTGTAAGCATAGGAACCCTGCGCAACACATCTGTTCCATCCCCACCTTTTGTTGTATTGTCATTTTCTGCATTGTAAACCAGACGATCCACTTTTTCTTCTACTAAAGTGCGCTGACCTTCTACAACCACCTCATCCAGTTGTTTGGTGGTAGCTGCAATCTTTTGAGTGCCAAGGTCAATGTTTGATTTTTTGTCCGAGATAATGATATTATCAAGAGTAATGTTTTCATAGCCAATAAAAGAGATGACGATACGGTATGTTCCGTTGGCTACTTTATTGATTACAAATTTTCCTTTCTCATCGGCTACTGTTCCGTTTACTGGCTTGCTCGTAGCAGGATCTTCCAGGGCAATGGTGGCAAACTCAACAGGCTGATTGGTTGATCCATCAGTCACAACTCCTGATATTTTACCATTTCCATCCTGAGATTGTGCCCAAAGGGTGGAAGAGGCCAAAATTGTAAGTCCAAAAAGTAAAATTCGTGTCATTTTTTTCATTCTCATGTAAATAATAGCCATCCCGAAGAGTTATTCATTTATTCTAACTGCAAAACAACGATTTGGTTTCCACTTTAGGTGTGCTATTATACCATCGGCATTTTCTTCTCGATGGTCAGGCTATTTAATCGACCAATCCGAAGGCAGATCAATACTACTAGTCGATCGGACATATCAGTGGATCGGTCTAAAAGAGAGATGAAAGGGGAATGATGTAGGCACTATCTCTTATTTTTATGCGTAGTTGTTAAAAAATTATTAACAGGGCATGAAATGTCCACTCAATGCCTTCACTCTAAAATGAATAATAAAAGTGGCCACTCCATGTGTCCACGGACGAAAAAATATTAACACATGAATACCTTCTTTAGTAGAAACCGTGTAGTGCTGTTCCATATTTCATTCTGGTGGGTGTACCTGTCTTTTTTTGTTTACCAGATCACTACGTTTCGCAGAAAAGAGATTGAACTGGACCAGGCGTTATTCCATGCAGGTGTTCAGGTAGCCTTTAACATGCTGGTCTCCTACCTCAACTATTTCATTTTTCTTCCTCGTTTCCTTGATAAGAAAAATGTAGGTCGTTACTTGCTCGAGTTCACTGTCCCTTTCATAATACTTATTTGGCTTCGCGTGCAGTTGCAGCGCTATATGATTGATGGATACACCTATCATGAGCATTATTTTTACAGCACTACCTATGTTATTCAGACTGCAGGAACCACATTATTCATTGTCATTTTTATAGCCATGCTTCGTTTTGCCAAAGATTGGTTTGAACTGGAAGCGAAGAAAAAGGAACTGGAAAATGAACGACTCACTGCTGAGCTGACTTTCCTGAAAGCACAGATTAATCCGCACTTTTTATTTAATACTTTAAACAATCTCTATTATCTCGCTTATTCTAAATCAGAAAATACCACGGAGGTCATTGCCAAGCTTTCGCAGATGATGCGCTACATGATTCATGAGTCGAATTATCCACAGGTGCTGTTAAGTCAGGAGATTGATTACATGCAGAGTTATATCAGTCTCGAAAGACTGCGATTGAATAACCAGATTCCCATTCAGTTTGATATTGAGGGAAATACCGAGAGCGCTAAAATAGCACCATTGATTCTTATTACCTTTTTAGAAAATGCATTTAAGCATGGAGTCAATGGCAATGATCCCAGTGCTTTTGTGAAATTGTTGCTTAAGGTAGAAGGCAAAGAGTGCCTGTTCAGGGTGGAGAATAGTAAAATTCGGGTAGTAAGCTCAGAGGCTGGGAAATCGGGTATCGGTTTACAAAATGTAAAGCGTAGATTAGATCTCAGTTATTCGGGTAAATACCAATTAACGGTATCCGACAAGCCGGAAAGTTATATTGTTGAATTGAAACTGACATTATCTTGAAGATCACCTGTTTGATAGTAGATGATGAGCCATTGGCGCGAAATCTTCTTACGGATTATGTAAGTAAGGTTCCTTATCTGGAATTGATCAAGGCATGTACCGGCCCACTGGAAGCCATGGAAGAATTGAGAAAAAATCCGGTGGATTTACTCTTTCTTGATGTTCAGATGCCTGAGTTAACAGGGATCTCGTTTCTGAAAAGTCTTCAGAAAAAACCTTTTGTCATTTTAACCACTGCCTATTCGCAATATGCGCTGGAGGGTTATGAGCTGGATGTAACCGATTATTTATTAAAACCGATTACATTCGAACGATTCCTCAAAGCAGTAGATAAGGTAAGTCAGCGACTTTCAGGTTCAGCGCCAACGGTAGTGGAGAAATCAACAGCGGAACCTGCGCCTTCTTATATTTTTGTAAAAGACGGAACAAAGCTGGTGAAGATCCGCTGGGAGGATATTTTGTATGTAGAGGGATTGAAGGATTACGTCACTATACACACCCGTCAACAAAAAGTAATTAGTCTTCAGCGCATGAAGACAATGGAAGAGGAATTGCCTTCTGATAAATTCATACGCATCCACAATTCCTATATCGTTGCACTGGATGCCATTGATTCGGTGCATAAAGACAAAGTTCAGATCGGCCAGGCTTTCATCCCGGTAGGAGACACCTATAAGAAATCATTCCGCGATTTTATTGAGGGAAAACAGATCGGTTAAGACTCAAAGGCCTTTGATCATTCCAACGAAGTGAGGAATCTTTGAAAGAGAATTTGACATTTGAAGCCAACGATTTCTCCTTCCTCGAAATGACCAATAGCTTAAGTAGAGAATATCGGATCCCGATAGTCATCCCTATCCGTCAAGTTAAGATGCTATATAAAAATGAGGAGGAATCTGATTTAGCCAGCAAATAATATTTATGAGTTCCAGAGGAACGTAAAGTATTATAACCCAGGAATTCATTCCTGGGCAAAAAGGAATAACTAATCGAAAGAGTTCCGGAGGAGCGGTCTATATGGTATGTAGTAATGATAATAGAAATGTATCGAGCCTAAGGCTCTTGGGTTGGATAGGAGTTATGCGGGTGGACTGAAGTCCATCCTTACAAAATAAATCGAGCCTACGGCTCTCCTAGAACCGATGATAAGAATATAACGATAAGGTACTTTGACCAGTAGCAAATAAAAAAGTCCGCTTTGTTAAAAACGGACTTTCATCGTGGAGAATATCGGAGTCGAACCGATGACCTCTTCCATGCCATGGAAGCGCTCTAGCCAGCTGAGCTAATCCCCCGAAAACCAAGGGTGCAAATATATTTTAAAAAAGCAGGCTCGCAAATGAAAGGTCTGAGGCTAAGAAAATAAAAATCCGATTGTTACTAGCGGGCTGTTAACCTAGCCCATAATGGAAATCATGTCCAACGCTTTTCTGCCAAGTGCCTGATTGCCACTGATACGAACTCGTTTTTCAGCTTCAGATTTGGCCATCCCTTTAGTTAGTAATTTCCAGGAATCAGCAGGTTCTATCTCAACGCTAGCAGTAGCGGAAGAAGCATCCGTAAATTTCCAGCCTTCATTCTCTTTAATAATGGACCACTTGCTTCCGGTTTCTCCGCTAACGACTACAGACACAATTGTTCCGTTCTCCGCTTTTACATTGCGATAAGTATAAGGCAATGCTCTCATAAAGGTATCAATCAACGGATAGAAAAATGGTCGGTCCATAATTCCTTGCTTTCCTACAGCCTCACGAATCTGTTGCTGATGATGCCACTTCTCAGTGTATTCCCTTGCAATATGAAACCAGTTTTGTGATACGGCTTCACCTGCCCAGGCTACGGAGAAGAGTGCAGGTTCAAATGGATCCAGTTCTTTGATCGCTGCGCAGTATTCTTTGCCAGTAGATTCAAGCAATTCAATTAATAAAGCAGGACTCATTCGTTTCAGGGCTTTCACCCAATCGGCATTTATTCCATTGAGGAAATCTACCAGGTCCTGGTAGCTGTTGATGTTCTCCGCTTTCAATCCAAAGTGCTTATCTCTCAACATAGAAATGAAACGCACATTGCCATCCAGCAAATGAGCAGCAATATCTTTCACTGTCCACTGCTTTGCCAATGTGGGTTTGTTCCAGTCTTCAGGAGAAAGTGATTTTAATAATTCAATCAGCTTCTCATCTAAAGGTTGGAAGAGGTGGAGTGTAGGGATGGGAATCGAATTCATTTCATTTAGGTCAATTCTAATTCATAATATTTTAGCATTAGCCATCTAAAATAGATCAATACAAAAATTAACAGTAATAGTATTCCGAAATATACTTGCCATTGAGAGCTTACTTCTTCAAAGCTACAGTTTAGAGGATTTGAGTAATCATACCAGATAGTCTCTAATTTTTGTTCTATCAGCTTGGACTGTAAATCATCTTCAGCAACACTTTTATTTCCAAATCCTTTTTCGAATGGAATAATAAATTCTTTATTGTTAGCAATAAAACTATAGTCAATTGAATAAAAGAATTCAGGTTTGTCATTTTTTAACCTGCTCTGAACGCCACTGTTTTTTTTAATTATAGCATTTGTTTGACTCCAGCGTGTTGAGAAAGAAGTAAAAATTTGAACTATTAAAAAAGGTATTGCAAAGACAAGCACAAGACTTGTCAATGCCTGAATTGGTAGGTGAGATGCTGCCTTTGTAATTCTTCTTATTTGCTCTTTAGCACTCATACCTGCTGCTATCAAATCGCATTTTTAACATGTCGATCATTTTCCACCGGGAGGACAATTTTTGCGTAAGTAAGTTGAATACAAAGTAGAAAGATGCTCAAACGTTCCTTCTCCTTCCGAAATGCTGTGCGTGCGATTGGGATAAGCCATAAATTGGAATTGTTTATTGTACTTTACTAATTCGTTGATCAGCATTTCTGCATTGGAGTAATGAACATTATCATCACCTGTTCCGTGAATGTAAAGCAAATTGCCCTTCAGGTTTTTTGCATATGAGATCGGTGAGCCATCAATAAAGTCCTGCATGTTTTCCTGAGGCAGGCCCATATAGCGTTCCTGGTACATGTTATCATACGTTAATTGATTGGCTACGGCAGCAACAGCAATTCCTGTTTTATAAATTTCAGGATATTGGAACATGAGGTTAAGCGTAGCTGATCCGCCACCGCTCCAGCCCCACACGGCAACTCGTTCCGGATCAACAAAATTCCATTTCAGTATTTCTTTTGCTGCATTGGCCTGATCGCTGATGTTTATCTTTCCCACTTTACGATAGATACTTTTTCTCCAGGCTCTTCCTTTTGGCGCTGGCGTTCCTCTATTGTCAATCGACATATAGATGTAACCTTCTTCGGCCATGTCTCCATTGAACATGAAGTTGTCTGCTGTGCCATACGTATCATGGACATTGGCACCCCACGGTTCAGTGTAAACAAAAAACACAACGGGATATTTTTTAGTAGGATTAAAGTTGTTTGGCTTCACCATCCAGCCATCCATTTCAACTCCTTCTGCTGTTTTTACTTTGAAGAATTCTACCTTCTTGTCCTCGCTGGCTGCCAGCAGTTTTGATTTGATGCTTTCCTTGTCATTCATGGCCTTATGATTAGAGAAGCTGATCAATTCATTAACCGGTTTGGTGTAGCTGTTATTGAAATAGTGATAAGCAAATTTTCCACTGGGTGAAATGGTGTAATCATGTGTTCCGGATAATTCAGAAGGAGAAACGAGTTCCACTTTCCCAGTTCCATCCAGTTTGGTTTTATATAAATACTTTTGAGTGGCATTAGTAGGAGAGGCCAGGAAATAAACTGAATTTGTTTTTTCATCTAACAATCTCAAATCCATTACATCATAATCTCCTTTGGTAATCAACACTTCCTTTCCGTCTTTTCCAATACGATACAAATGTCTCCAGCCATCCTTTTCACTCATCCAGAGAAATTCTTTTCCACCATTGATCCATTGAAATTTATGTCTGAAGTCAATGGCATAGACATTTTCCCACGGTGTATAGATGTCAATCCATGCTTCATCTTTTTCAGAATGAATCAATTTGGCAACACCAGACAATGGATTGCATGAGAAGATCTTGCTTTCGTTTTGTTTACGATTCATTTGCTGCACAAATAATTCACCAGGTGAATTCCATTCAATGCGTGGAATATAATTTTGTTGTGCATCTCCAGGTACAGCAAGCCAAACTGTTTTCTTCGTGTTGATATCCACTATACCGATTCGTGCAGGTGACGGATTTTTTCCCGCGGTAGGATATTCTACCGGAATGATCTTCGAATAAACCGAATCAGTATTATTGATCATGTTGAAATCCGGAATCTTAGTGGCGTCAATCTCCCAAAAGGCGATATGCTGACTATCCGGACTCCATTGGATTCCATCACGACAGGCAAACTCTTCTTCATACGCCCAATCGAATGTTCCATTGATCAACTTACGGGTTCCATTGGTGGTAAGCATTTGAATACGACCCGTGATCAGATCTTCGGAGAATACATTGTGCTCACTGACGTATGCCACTTTGTTTCCGTCTGGTGAAAACTTGGCAAACAGCAACGAGGATCCAGATTGACTTAAGCCCAACTGTTTGAGCTTTCTTGACTTGAGGTCAAACACCCAATAATCACCACGGGTATCCAATCTCCAAACCTTTTTGGTATTGGTATAGATCAACAACTTGGTTTGATCTTCAGAAAAATAGAAGGTTCGGATTTTCAGGTTACTCATTCCGGGATAGGTGAGATCTGCCTTCGTTACCAGTACCTTCTTACTGTTGTCAGGCAACGAATACTGAGTGATTTCATCGCCTTCAATGCGGTAATAACCGTTGCCTTCTTTTGTCCAGCGAATGCCCT
>Ga0164241_10001665_pt1 | contig 26403 bp, 27 predicted proteins | sample OricomyardsoilBY_FD_108780 | JGI IMG/M metagenome (GOLD analysis project Ga0164241, IMG submission 108780) | Backyard soil microbial communities from Emeryville, California, USA - Original compost - Back yard soil (BY) | ecosystem: Environmental > Terrestrial > Soil > Unclassified | place: USA... | reverse complement strand
GGAGAGCCGATCGGCATGAGCGGCCTGACGCTTGTTCAGGACGGATCACTGGACCTGGATCCGGAACGGGCCCGCACCTATGCCGTGGGCCTTGTCGTGGAGCCGCGTTGGCTGACCGGAGCGCGGCTGTCGATCGACTGTCAGCGCACCGAAAAAAGCCACGAGATCACCGCGTTCGCATCGGGCGACGCCGCCTATTTCCTGGCGCGGGAGACGCTCTATCCTTCCCGCGTCGCGCGGGCGCCGCTGACGGACGCCGATCGGGCCAAGGGCTATACGGCCGGCGAGGTGATCTTCGTCGACACCAGCGCGATGAACAGTGGACGCTCCATCGCCGAGACGGTCGACGTCAGCGCTGAATATCGCCACGCGCTGCGGCGCGGCGTCGCCAGCGCCTCTCTGCGCGGCGTCTGGCAGCCCACTTACCGTCGTATGGACGATCCTGAAAAGCCCTGGACCCAGATCGCCGGCTATAGCGACGGCCCGCTGCGGGTCCGCGCGACCGCCGGCGCGCAATGGTCGGGCGATGTCATGACCTTGGGCGTCAACGCCCAGTACTACGGGCGCTACAAGGCCGCGTTATCAGGCTTCGGGGGCGTGGTCGACAGCACCGCCATCACCAGCCTGGCTGGCGTGCGCATCCCCTCTCAGGTCTATCTGGGCGCCTTTTCGCGGTGGGCGATCGGCGACCGGACCCAGATGCAACTGAACGTGCGCAACCTGCTGGACGCCACGCCGCCTCTCAATGCGGCCGTGCCAACGGGCTACAGCACCTATGGCGACGCGCGGGGACGCGGCTTCGAGCTTGGCCAGACACGCCGATTCTAGGGCGCGGCGACCGCGCGGATTTCGATCGTGTCGCCGACGCGGACGGCCCGCACCGGCAACAGCAGCGAGACGGTGCGCAGGAACCGTTCCGGCTCGCCCAGCTTGAACCGCCCGCTGACCTTCAACGCCCTGACGCGCGGATCGACGATGACCATCTTCGAGCCGCCATAGCGGTTCATCTCGGCCACGGCGTCGGCCAGCGGCGTGTCGGAGAACTCAACGAAGCCGTCGCGCCAGGCGAACGCCGTGGCGAGGTCGAAAGGCTCCACCCGATCGGGGCGGCCCGCCTGCAGCACCAGGCGCTGGCCAGGCTTCAACTCGTGGTCCGGAGCCGCGCCCTGGGCGCCGATCGCGACGCTGCCCTGGGCCAGCATCACCGCGATGGTCCCAGGCTCGAAGCGGACAGCGAAGGCGGTCCCACGATCGACGATGGTCTGGTCGCCGGCGTCGACCGAGAACGGACGCGCCGCGTCGTGCCCGACCTGGATATAGGCCCGGCCCTTCAGCAGGATCAGCCGGCGCGCCTTGTCGTTGAAGGCGACATCGATGCGTGTGTCGCTGTCGAGATCCAGGCGCGTGCCGTCCGAAAGCGTAAGCGCGCGTCGCTCGCCTACGCGAGTGGCGAGCCGCGGCAAGGTCGCCGACGCGGAAGCGACCTGGGAAGCGGCGGGCTGCTCGCGTCCGGACCAGTAGCGCCAGCCGCCGGCCGCGCCCAGCAGGACGACCGCCGCGATCGAGGCGGCGACCAACGCCTTGGGCCACGTAGGCGGACGGGCAGCCAGGGCGCTGGCCCGTAGGGCGTCGGCCAGCGGATCGCCTTCCATGTCGTCGAGGGCCTGGCCCCACACGGCCTGACCGCGCCTCCAGGCCTGAGCGTGGCGTTCGGACCGCGCCAGCCAGGCGAGGAAGGCCGGATCGGCGGCGGTCGCCGGATCGGCGTCGTGCCGCGCCAGCCAGTAGGCCACGGCGTCCTCCAGTGGCATTCCGGACGGGGGCGTTCGGCTAGACGTCATGGCTTTGTCTCCCCAAGCGCGAGAAGCTGCTTGGCGGCCCTCTGGATGTGCTTTTCGACCGCGCTCAGCGACAGTCCGAGGCGCCGGGCGATTTCTGGATGCGAGAGCCCCTCCAGGCGGCGAAGGATGAAGATCGTCCGCGTCCGTTCCGGCAAGGTCATGATGGCGCGGGTGGTTTCACGCAATGCCTCGCGGGCCAGGACCGTCTGCTCGGGGGATATGTCGCTTTCGCCGTGCAGGTCGGGTTCGAACGCGACATGGCTGGCGCTCATGCGAACACGGCGGCGGCGGAACCTGTCCTTGAAAACGCTGGCGGCGGTTTCGAACACATAGCCCTCGAACCGGTCCAGGTCCTGGCTGTTGCCCCGTCGCACGATGCGCAGGAACACTTCCTGGACGAGGTCGTCGACCTCGTTGGCGTCCGGAAGGCGGCGCTGAAAGTAGCGGGTCAGGGCGCCCCTGAGCGCACGGGAACGCGTGGCCAGATCGCTCTGCCCGTCATCCTTCGAAGGATTTTCCCGTCCCGCGTCCATGCGTGGGGGAGCATGGCGCAATTCGGTCCAAGCCGTCCACATGGGCGCGCGCCCTTCCTTGGCCTAAGGGGTCGCGGGCGGCTCGTCGAAGTCGGTGGACGCGCTGAGTTTGCCCCAGTGATCCACCTCGACCAGGCGGCTGCGGTCGGCCGCGCTGATCGCGGCGATCGCGTCGCTGCCCAGAGGCAGTCTGAGCGGCGGTTTGTCCATGGCGGCGACCGCCAACAGGACCTGCGCCGCCTTCTTCGGATCGCCAGGTTGCTTGCCGTCATATGCGGCCTGCATCCGCGCCGCCGCGCCGACCACGGCGTCGTATTCCGGGCGGCCAGCCTTCAACCTTGTGGAGGCGCCGGCGAAGTCGGTTCGAAAGCCGCCGGGCTCCATGATCGTCACCTTGACGCCGACCAGGGCCATCTCGCGGGCCAGAACCTCGGAGAAACCCTCGACTCCCCACTTGGCGGCCGAATAGGCGGCGCGGCCTGGCGCGCCCAGGCGGCCGCCGACCGATGAGATCTGGATGAAATGGCCCGAGCGCTGTTGGCGAAACAGCGGGATGGCGGCCTTGGTGACGATGATCGCGCCCAGCAGGTTGGCGTCGATCTGCTTACGGAAGTCCTCCAGGGAGGTGTCCTCCACCGAGCCGATGTCGCCATAGCCGGCGTTGTTGACCACGACATCGAGGCCGCCGAACGCCTCGACCGCCAAGGCCACGGCGCGGTCGGCGGCCTCGGGGTCGGTGACGTCCAACGCCGCTGGGCGCACGGCGTCGCCGTAGCGCTCGACCGGGTCGGCCAGGGCGCGTGGATCGCGGGCCGTGGCGATGACACGATGGCCGGCCTTCAGCACGGCCTGCGCAAGGGCGCGGCCCAGGCCGCGCGAGGATCCGGTGATGAGCCATCGCTGAGACATGATCTTCTCCTTAGGGTTCTCGCGCGGCGCCAGGGATCAGTTGGCGGCGGCTTCGATCAGCTTGGCCACCTCGTGCGCGTGCGAGATCATCACCACGTGCGAGGCGCCGGGAATGGCGACCACCGTCCTGGCATGGGCGCGCTGGGCCATCCACTTCATGGCGGCGGGCGGGATGTTGCGGTCGGCCTCGCCATAGACCCACCACGAGGGGATCGTCTTCCACGCGGTCGCGACGGACTTCTCGGCCCCAGCGGCGTCGGTCAGCGGCCGCTGGGCCACGGCCATAAGCCGAGCCTGCGCCAACGGCACGTCGGCGGCGAACTGGGCCGGGAACTTGTCCTGCTGGATATAGAGGTCATGGGCGCCGCCGGGCAGGTCGACCGGCTTGTCCAGCGTGGGCGGCAGGGTGCTGCCCGGGAACTTGCCGGTCAGGTCGAAGATGCTCTCGCCGACGTCCGGGGCGAAGGCGGCGACATAGACCAGGCTCTTGACGTTGGCCGCGCCGTCGGCGGCGGCCGAGATCACCGTGCCGCCGTACGAGTGGCCGACCAGGATCACCGGGCCGGGGATGGAATTGATCACGGTGCGGACGGCGGCGGCGTCGTTGGCCACGCCGCGTAGCGGGTTGGCGGCGGCCACGACGCGGTAGCCGTCGCGCGTCAGGTCGGCCACGACGCCGTTCCAACTGCTGCTGTCGGCGAAGGCGCCGTGCACCAGCACGACAGTCGGCTTGGCCGAAACGCGATCTTCTGCGTGGGCGGCGGCAAGGCCCGTGAGGCTGATGGCCAGGGCGAGGCCGATTGATTTTCGGGTCATGGGGGATCTCCGCGATGATGGATAAGGCGGCCAGATTGACCGCGGGCTCGGATGGATCTTGGAGGAACCTGCGGCTAGCCGAAGGTGAAGGCGTAGACCCGCAGGCCAGGATCGACGGCCTCGATCTCGAAGGTGCGGTCAGAAACGGGGCGCGCCTGCCGGACCAGCTGGTACATGCGGGGCTGATCGACCAGCGCCACACCGTCGGCGCCGGCGTCCCAGCCGTGATCCTGGCCCGGCGCCTGGCCGTCGAGCTTGACGCGGACCCGCACGGGCTTTCCGGGCGCGGACGGGGCCATCACCAGGTGCAGGTCGCGAGCGTGGAAGCGATGGGCGATCGTGGCCGAGGCGGAGGTGCTGGTCGCGAATTCCTCGCCGACGTTCCAGGATCCCGACAGGCTCCAGCGGTTCAGCGGCAGCAAGCGCGGCGGGTGGTAGAGCTGCTGCACGTCGCGATGCGGACCGCCCGGCGAGACGAAGGCGTTGGCCTGGCCGTAGCCGACGTAGGTCTCGCCCGAGCCCAGGTCGCGCCAGTCGGCCTCGGCCTGCGGACCGACCCCGGCGACGGTCGAGAGCGGGCCGGAGACCGCCAGCAGCGTCTGGACGAGGCGTTCGATCTGGTCGTACTGGCCCTCGCCGTCGACATGGCCATGCCCGCGCCCCTCGGCGTCGATGACGTAGAAGGCCGGCCAGGCATTGGCGCCGAAAGCGTTCCAGATCCGGCGGGCGCTGTCGACGACGACCGGAAACGTCACGTCCAGGTCCTTCAGCGCCTGTCGGACGTTGGGCGTCTGCGTCTCGAACGCGAACTCCGGCGTGTGGACGCCGATCACGGTCAGGCCATGCCCGCCGTACCGCGCCTGCCAGGCGCGCAGATAGGGCAGCACCCGCAGACTGTTAATGCAGGAGTAGGTCCAGAAGCACACCACCACAGTTCGGCCGCGCAGGGCGGTCGCGTCGAGGGGCGGGCCGTTGAACCAGGGGCCGGAAAGCTTCAGGGCGTCCAGCGACGGCGAGAACGCCAACGCCCGCGCCAGGGCCTTGCGCGCCGGCGGCAAGGCCAGCGCGCCGCCCAGCGACAGCGGGATGAGACCCGCCGTCACGCCCTTCAACCAGCCTCGGCGGGACATCCGGTCAGACGAGGTTGAGCGTGACATCGATATTGCCCTGCAGGGCCTTGGAGTAAGGGCAGGTGGCGTGGGCCGCCTCGACCACCTGACGGGCGACCTCGGGGTCCAGGCCCGGCGTCGCGACATTGAGGCGCGCGGCCAGGAAGTAGCCGGCCCCATCGGTGTTCAGGGCGATCTCGGCGTCGATGGCCACGCCGTTCAAGGCTACGCCCATCTGCTTGGCCGCGATGGCCATCGCGCCCTGGAAGCAGGCCGACCAGCCAGCCGCCAGCAGCTGTTCGGGATTGGTCCCGGCGCCGGGACCGCCAGGGGTCGAGAGCTTGATGTCGAGGCGTCCGTCGTCGCTGCGCGCGGCGCCGTCGCGGCCGCCGATGACGTGGACCTTGCCGACGTAGAGGGTCTGGGTTTGGGTCATGGAATTTCGTCCTGTCGAGGGGATCAGCGGAGCGAGCGGAAGGCCGCGCGAACCTCTTGCGCGAACACCTGGGGCTGCTCCCAGGCGGCGAAGTGGCCGCCGTTCGGGGCTTCGTTGAAGTAGAAGAGGTTGGTGTAGGCGCGCTGCGCCCAGGTCTTGGGCGCGCGGAAGATCTCGCCGGGGAAGACGCTGACGGCGACCGGCAGATCGATGACGCCGCGGGCGTTGAAGTTGTTGGAATGGTCTTCCCAGTAGATCCGGGCCGCCGAGGCGCCGGTGCCGGTCAGCCAGTATAGCGAGAAGTCGTCGAGGATCTCGTCGCGGGTCAGGACCTTCAGGGGATCGCCGCCGCTATAGGTCCATTGGGAGATCTTCTCGTACATCCAGGCGGCCATGCCGACGGGCGAGTCGACCAGCGAATAGCCGATGGTCTGGGGCCGGGTGTTCATCATCGCCGCGTAGGCCGCGTTGTCGCGATAGAAGGCCTCCAGCTGGTCGAAGGCCGTCCGCTCCTTGGCCGTCAGGCTGGCGGGCGCGGGGTCGCCGGCGGCCAAGACATGGGCGATCTCGGCGGGCACCACGGCGGGCATGTTGAGGTGGATGCCCATCAGGCCCTGCACCTTCTGCAGCGCCATGCGCTGGGAGATCACCGAGCCGCAGTCGCCGCCCTGCGAGACGTAGCGGTCATAGCCCAGCCGCTCCATCAGCTGCGACCACGCCCGGCCGATGTGGTCCGAGCCCCAGCCCGGAACGGTCGGCTTGGCCGAGAAGCCGAAGCCGGGGATCGAGTGGATCACCAGATGGAAGGCGTCCTCGGCCTTGCTGCCGTGGGCGGTGGGATTGGTCAGCGGATCGATGGCTTTGAGGAACTCCAAGATCGAGCCCGGCCAGCCGTGGGTCAGGATCATCGGCAGCGCTTTGTCGTGGCGCGAGCGGACGTGGATGAACTGGATGTCCAGGCCGTCGATCTCGGTGACGAACATCGGCAGGGCGTTCAGCCGCGCCTCGACCTTGCGCCAGTCGTAGTCGGCGCCCCAGTAGCGCATCAGCGGCTCCAGGGTCTGGCGGCGGACACCTTGGGTGTCGTCGGACACGGGCTCGGCGTCGGCCCAGCGCGTGGCGGCGATCCGACGCTTCATCGCGAGGATGTCAGCCTGCGGGATCGCGACCCTGAACGGACGGACGGCGGACGAGCCGGCCTTGGCCAGGGCAGGGGCGAGGGCGGCCGCGGCGGCCACGGCGAGGCCGCCGACCACCGCGCGGCGGGTGGCCGGAAGAAAGGGGTTCTTCACAGGAAAACTCCGTGAGCTTGGGGAGGAAAGGAAAAGCCCGCCGCGTCAGGGCGCGTAGCGGGTGAAGACGTAGTCGCGGTCCGGCACGCGGGCGGCGTGGCAGGCAAAGCAGGTCTCGTGCTGGGCTTGGTCGACCGCCTTGCCGTCGATGAAGCGGCCGAAACCCCAGCCGCCGGTCGCGGCGTAGGGCCTGGAGTCCTTGACCATCACCTGGACCGTGGTCGCCGCGCCGGGGATCGAGGCGGGGGCGAAGTCGGGCGAGGGCGTGTGTTTCCAGGCCAGCTTGACCAGCACGGTCCCGTCCGGAAACGGGCGCGTTTGGCCGGTTCGATAGGCGCGTAACGCCTTGCGGTTACCGACCGTGGCGCGCAGCTCGTCCAGTGGCGCGGCCTCCTGGGCGGGGGCGACCAGGACCCAGTCGCGATAGCCGGGCGGGATCCGTACGCCATAGATCGGCGAGGCGTCGGAGGTCGGCCTGGGCGCCCACGCCCAGGCCGTGGCGTCGGCCCAACACAGACCGGCGACCAAGAGGGCCGCGCCGCCAGCGAGAACGATCAGGATGGGCGATTTCATTGACTCAGCCCTGCAGCTTGTCAGCGTCGAGCACGGCCTGGGCGAAGGCGGCAGGCGCCTCCTGCGGCAGGTTGTGACCGACGCCGCCGATGATCAGGCGATGGGCGTAGGGACCCTTGAACTTTCCGGCATAGGCGGCCGGCGGCGGATGCGGCGCGCCGTTGGCGTCGCCCTCCATCGTGATGGTCGGAATGGTGATCGGCGGACCGGCGGCGAGCTTGGCTTCCAAGTCGTCGTATTGGGCCTCGCCCTGGACTAGGCCCAGCCGCCAGCGGTAGTTGTGGATGACGATCTCGACGTGGTCGGGATTGACGAACGACTTGGCCGTGCGGGCGAAAGTGGCGTCGTCGAACGTCCACTTGGGCGACGCCAAGGCCCAGATCAGCCGGTTGAAGGCTTCGGTATTGGCCGCATAGCCGGCGCGGCCGCGCTCCGTTGCGAAGTAGAACTGGTACCACCACTGCAGTTCGGCGGCGGGTGGGAGCGGGGCGGCGTTCGCCTTCTGGCTGCCGATCAGATAGCCGCTGACAGAAACCAGCGCCTTGCAGCGCTCGGGCCAGAGCGCAGCCATGATGTCGGCCGTCCGCGCGCCCCAGTCGAAACCGGCGACGATGGCGCGCTGGACGCCCAACGCGTCGAGCAGGGCGATGGCGTCCAGCGCCAGGGCGGCCTGCTGGCCGTTGCGCGGCGTGTCAGCCGAGCGGAAGCGCGTCGTTCCATGGCCGCGCAGGTGCGGGACGATGGCGCGATAACCGGCGGCGGCCAGGCGCGGCGCGACCTCGGCGAAGGCGTGGATGTCGTAGGGCCAGCCGTGCAGCAGCAGGACCGCCTGGCCGTCCTTGGGGCCCATCTCGACATAGCCGATGTTCAGCAGGTCGGTGTCGATCTGCTTGGGCGCGTCGAAGGCGTCGGCCATCAGGATCGAAGCCTGAGCCGACGTTCCGGCGCGGGCGCCGAGTGGGAGGCCGGCGAGCACGGTCGCGAAGGTCGCCGCGCGGATGAAGCCGCGCCGGTTGAGGTCTTTGTCCTCCAGGGGCGTGGTCGGCATGGTGAGATCCTCGGGCTGCGGGTTCCAGGGAAGGCTAGACGATCCGACGCCGGATCGGCGTTAGCGCGTGTGAGCGTGCGTGATCGCTTGTTATCGCGCAGGCCCGACGTCGGATGGACAGGGGGTCTAGGCGGTCCATCCGCCGTCGATGGTCAGACTGGCCCCGGTCATGTAGGCCGCGCCCGGGCCGGTGAGCCAAGCGACCAGGTCGGCGATCTCCTCCGGCTTTCCGATGCGGCCGAGCGGCAGTTTGGGGGTGATGTACGCCATCAGATCGGCGGTCATGTCGGTCGCCACCGGGCCGGGCTGGACATTGTTGATGGTGATCTGACGGGGCGCGAAGTCGAGCGCCGCGCCGCGCACCAGTTGGGCCACGGCCGCCTTGGTCATGGCATAGACGCTGGAGCCGGGCGCGCCGATCCGTTCGGCGGTGTTGCTGCCGATGGTGACGATGCGTCCGCCGTCCAGCAGGTGCGGGGCCGCATGGCGGATCGCGGCGAACACCCCGCGCACATTGACCGCCAGCATGCGGTCGAAATCGCTGACGGCGAACTGGTCGATGGCGCCGCTGATCAGCACGCCGGCGTTCACGACGAGCACGCCTAATTTTCCGAAGCGTTCGACGGCCGTTTCGACCGCGATGCGAACGGCTTCAGGATCGGCGCTGTCGGCCTGAAGGGGCAGGACGCTCCCGCCGTTGTCTTCGACGTTCTTGGCCAGGGCCGCCGCCCGATCAGGCGCGCTGACATAGGTGAAAGCGACCGGACGTCCATCGGCGGCCAGTCGACGGACGATCGCCGCGCCCATGCCGCGCGAGCCGCCGAACACCAGGGCCGGGGCGCTGGACGAGAAGGTGGTGGTCATGTGGTCTGTCCATTATTGACTGATTGGTCCGAAACCCATTCGCTGTTCCTGACCAATCAGTCAAGGAGATTCTGGACTTGTCGATCCAGAATGATACTATGCTGGATGGCCAGACCTTCCGAGTTCGACCGAGACGAGGCGATCGCCGACGCGATCAAGGTGTTCGCGCGCCACGGCTTTGAGGCGGCGTCGACCAACGATCTGATCCAAGCCATGGGCATCGGTCGTCAGAGCCTCTATGGCGCATTCGGGGACAAGCGCCGGCTCTTCCTCGAGGCTCTGCAGCGATACGCGGCCGACTCCTTGGCGCAAATGGCTCAGGCTCTTTCGACCGGGACGGCCGCGGAAGCCATCGAGGCGGCCTTGCTGGTCGGACTTGGCTCCAGCGATGATGTCGAAAGCGGCTGTCTGGGCGTCGGCTCAATCGTCGAGTTCAGTCGCACTGACCCGGAGATCAACGCGCTTAACGACAAAGCCGGCGACGTCGTAATTGCCGCCTTCGCGGAGCGGGTCCGGGATGCCGTAAAGACCAAGGAGTTCGACGCGGGGCTGAATGCCGACGCCGTCGGCCAAATGCTCTTGGTCTTGCGATCAGGCCTCAAGGTGGCGGCGCGGGGTGGTGCAAGCCAAGAAGGGCTTCGCGACACTGTGCGTTTGGTGCTCCGCGCCTTGAGAAAGCCAAGCGCCTCGAAGTCCGATCTATAGGTCGTGTTCTGGATCGGCTGTGAGATGGCGGGCGGACGTTGCGGACGGTCGAGCATTTGGCTCCAGCAGAGGACTGCCTAGATCAACAGGCCACTAGCGTTGGGCCAATTTGAGCGTCGTCGACTCGTTTCTCGCTTACACGCACCGCAGTACCCGGACCGCAGTACCCGGTTTCATGTCGGTCACCGTCACGTCGGCCCTCAGTTGGGTCGCGAGCGCACGGACGATGCTGGTTCCCAGGCCCGGCGTTTCGACACCGCCTTTTGGCATGCCGACACCATCGTCGATGACCGACAGAGACCAGCCCGGATCCGTCGTACGATAGGCGACCGTGATCGTCCCGGCCCGCTCCTCGGGGAAAGCATGCTTGAGGGCGTTGATCACCAACTCGGTGACCATCAGGCTCAGACTCACCGACCGATCTGAATTGGTGAAGCTACCGTCGGCATCGACGGTGATCGTCAACTGGTCGGGATCGCGGATCATCGAGGCGGCGATGCTGGCGCAAAGCTCGGTCAGGTATTCACCAATCAGCACGTCGGTCTCGCCGGTCGTGGCCAATTGGCGCTGAATAGCCGCCACGGACATCACCCGATTGTGGGCGCTGTGCAGATGGTCCCGGGTCTCTTCGGAGTGAACCTTCCGGGCGCTCTGCAGCAGGACGCTGGCTATGATCTGCAGACTGTTGGCCACGCGATGCTGCAGTTCCTGCAACATGACGGCCTTATCACGCACGAGGTCGTCCTTGATCTTCTCGGCCAAACGCTGATCGGTGACGTCGGCCACCGCCATCAAGAGCAGCTGCCGCGCCGGAGAGTCGAAGAGAAGATTTTCGGCGCTGAGCACCAGGCGGCGTGGCGCGCGGCCTTCGCCTTCGAGGTCCATTTCATAGGCGGCGATCTTCGCTCTGCCCGACGCCGTGGCTTTGAGCAGCGACTTCAGTTGAGGCACGTTCCATTCGCCGCTCCCCAAGGCGGTGACCATCTGCCCAGCGACGCTTGCTGGGTCAATGCCGAAGGCCCAGCAGAATGACGCGCTCGCGGCGATCACCGTCAGATCGGGATTCAAGAGCAGAAGCGGCTCGGACGACGATCCGATGATCGCCATGGCCAGGTGATTTCCGGCGTAGCCGCCGGGTATCGAATGGGCAGCCACAGCTGTCCCCCAGAGACCGGAGACTCGCGAAGCGAAAGCCATGCCCAGTCCAAATTTGGAAGATTCTACAAGGTCGATAACCCGACACTGTCGAAAACTGGTGACACCTTAGCATGCCTTAGGCTCATTCCAGACAAAACTTCGAAACTGTTATCGCTCTCCGCAAACTATTCATTCCGGTCCCAGGGAGCCGCCTCAATAGGCGGGATGGCCCTTTTCGAGCATCGTGTCTTGCCAGTCCGCCAGATCGGCGAGCCTGCGCCATTCCTTGGCCATGCGTTGGCATTCCATGATGACGGCGCCGTTCGACGAGGCTTCCGTCGCTTTGTCCATCCGATCGGCCCGGGCGCGGTATTGCTTGGCGGTCATCATGATCGGCCATGACCTTCGGTCTGGGACCAAGACGACGAACGCCTTGGTCGGTCGACTCGCGCAGGGGCCAGCCTATCGATCTCTCGATCGCGATTATCGCATGTTGGGGGAGAGATCATGAGATTCTCGATGACAATGTCATCCGTCCTCGCACGGGCTCCAAGAGGTAGTCTGTCTCCGTGAGCACATAGCGGAACGGACACGGCCCGCGTTCGCTACAGCTGAAGCATGGGAAAAACGCGCCACGCGCGCCGACCGAGTCTAGGATGGCGAATGACCCAGTTCTCCCCGGACAATGCGCTGCTTCGGTCGCTGTCGAAAAAAGATCTGGAGAGCTTGCGGCCGCATTTGGAGCTCGTCGACCTCAAGGTCGGCCAAGTGCTCTACGAGATGGAGGATCCGATCGACTGGGTCTATCTGCCGGAGGTTGGGCTGTTGTCGCTGATCACCGTCATGGTTTCTGGAGCGGCCTTGGAAACCTCGATCGTTGGCCGAGAAGGCGGTGTCGGCTTCGTCGAGGCCTTGGGCAGCGGCACCATGTACACTCGGGTCATCGTGCAGATTCCGGGTAACGCTTATCGCCTACGCGCCGTGGCCTACCGGCGAGCGTTCGACGACAGCGCCCCCATGCGCAAGGCGGTCCATCGCCAAGTCGAATTGCTGCAGGCCGAAAGCCGACAAGCCATTGCGTGCCATGGCTTGCACAAGGTCAAGGCGCGCTTCAATCGCTGGCTGCTGGAATGCCAGGACCTTTCCGGCGGGCTCGAAGAGATGCCCCTCAAGCAGGAGTTTCTCGCCGTCATGCTGGGAGTGTCGCGCACGGCGATCACCCGCATCGCGATGGCTGCTCAAAGGCAAGGCCTGATCCGCTATGCTCGCGGCTCGGTGAAGATTCTGGATCGCAACGGCCTCGAAGGAGGCGCCTGTGAATGCCGGGCGTCGGTTCAACATCTGCGCCGGCAGCTGGAGCCGGACAGCGTCTTGGGTAAAGCTTGAGGCTAGCTGGCCTTTAGGACGTGGCGAGAACGCTGGAAGCGCGCCGTGAATGCCCGCAACGGGTCGATCTTCTGCGCCGCCCAGCCTGATCGAAAAATCGTCTCTGGATGGTCGTTGAATCCCCAGTTTGGCGCGACCTCGCCGACCACTCGGACCGGCCGACAGGGCAGAGTGGAAAGCAGGTGTTGAACCTAGGCCCAGGGGAGCCGCCACTAGCAGGCCATGAAGCCGACGCTGCGCCACCCAGAGGCCGAACTCGAGACACCGCGCGCGCCATTCAAGCCTGCGCACGGGGCGTCGAAATCGATCCGGCCAAGGCGCTGGCTTTGACCCGGCTTCAGGATCGGTCGATCCGGATGTGAAGCTGGTGCTCAACCAGGCTAAGCTGGCCATGCATCGCCCGCGTCGGCCTCTGATGGATGACTAAAGCGGCCGGCCGGTCAGGCCGCTGACGATGCCGGGCCACCAATAGTCCTTGGCGAACGACCAGGTCGCGACCACGACGAAGGCGGTGGCGGCCAGCAGGACCGTGGCGGCGGCCAGATTGAGGACCGTCCCCCCGGGAGACCGGCGAGCCCGGATGAAGAGTTCGGCAACGACCAGGTTCGGAAGATAGAAGGAGAACGCCATCACCGCGTCAAACCAGCCGTTGAAATGGGTGGTGTGGCCGACGCCGTCGGCGACTAGAAACCAGAATCCGTACTCCATCCGGTAGAGCCAGGAGCCAACGGCTAGGGCGAACAGCCGGATGGCCCAAGCGCGATGGACCTCGTACCGCGCGGCGCGCGCGTGGGCATAGGTGAGGATCGAGCAGACGACCATCAGCGCGCCGTAGAGGCCAAAACCGATGTTCATCGTCGCGCCGCCGATCGTGCCCTTGGTCACGATGAAGATCAGCCCGCCAGCGCCGGCCAAGGCCGCGCAGGTCACATAGAGGCGGCCCAGCCAGCGGTGCACGGCGGGGAGGGATCGCCGCAGAGGACCGATGAGCTGAACGGGACCGAGCAGCAGTAGGACGCCGCCGGTGATGAAGTGCGCCCCGATGGCCAGGGTCGCTGGCGGGGTCCGGGCGTCATGCAGGCCGATGAGCGACTCGTTCCAGCGATCCGCCGCACCGCTCGCCGCCACGCCGCCAAAGAAGGCGAGGATATAGGCCCCGAAGATGGCCGCGCTCAGCCAACTGACAATCACCAGAGCAGTCGCGCTTAGGGTCAGTGCAGGCCTTGCCTGTCGCGCTTTCGAAGCTTTGGCGGCCAGATCTCTCAAGCGTGTCATCCCCCGATGCCGCAGACATTTTAGCCGACCCGGCCGTCGCCGTCATGCCAAAGCGTCTGCGCGTGGGGCTCGCTTCGCGAAAGCAGGCCGCAGGATGCGGTCATACCGTCATACGAGGCGCGCGGCCGTAGTGCTCGTTGAAGGCGCCCTCAAAGGCCCTGACGGAGCTCAGCATCCGATTTCCGTTATCAAGCCATGGTCTGTTTCCGGTGCACCTTTGCCAAAGTCACGGCCACAATGGACGGGGTGGCGGGCGGACTTTGCAGACGGTCGCGATGAGCACGATGACGGGTGATCGGCGCTGGGAAGGCTCTGGTCGTCTCAGCAGGTCAAACCGCTGTGCAGCAGTTTCAGGCCCACCTCCAGGCAAGCCAGGCGCACCGCGCCACGCCCGATGTCCCCGAAATGATGCTCGCGGGTGATCGTCTCGAAGCCGGCGCGCGCCATGCCGAAATGGACCAGGCCAGGCTCTTCGTCGGGCGCGCCAGGGCCTGCGAAGCCGGTGACGGATAAAGCCACATCTCCGGACGAGGCGGCCAGAGCGCCGACGGCCATGGCCGCTGCGACCTGAGCCGACACCGCGCCGTACCGAGTCAGGAGGTCGGCCGGCACGCCTAGAACTTCGCGCTTGGCCGCGTCGGTATAGGCCACGAACCCCCGCTCGAAGGTGTGGGCGCAGCCTTCGACGTCGGTCAGCAGCGACGCCAGAAGGCCGCCGGTGCAGCTCTCGGCGGTGACTAGGGTCAGGTTGCGGTCGCAGGCGATCCGAAGCACCGTTTCGACGAGGTGCTCGATCTCGGCGGACAGGGTGGCGGAGAGGGTTTCAGTCATCGATCAAGCCTTGGGCACGACGCTAATCTTGCCGCCGCCTTCCAGGGTCGCCAAGCGCACATCCCCAATCTTATCGATCTGTTCGATGCGCAAGCCTTCAGCCAGGTCGGCGTCGCTGATCTCGTGGCGGGCCATGGCTGCCTCGTCGGCGACGCCGTCGCGGACCAGCACCACGGGGCCGCACTTGATCCAGCGCGCCAGGAGGTTCCAGCGCAAGGTCGCCATCGCTAGCAGCCGGTGAAGCACCGCGATCACCAGCGTTGCGGCCAACCCGCCGAAAAACGGTGCCTTGCCCGTCATGGCCCGGCTGATGTTCGAGCCGATGACGATGGCCACGATGATGTCGAGTGGCGAGATCTGCGAGAAGGTCCGGCGGCCGGCGATACGGATGCACACGATCCCAAACACGAAGAGCACCAGCGCGCGGACGCAAAGCTGAAGCACGCTGGCGTCGCCGTTGTCCGGCCCAATCAGCACCCGGATCATCTCCATCCGAGTCTAACCCGGCAGCGAACATCTGGTTCAGGCTTTGCAGACAGGCCGGCCGCCGCCGCGCCGTCGCGCACGGCCAGGACCTTGAAGCTCGCGCTGCGCAGGGTGTAGTTCAGCCAGGCGGCCGCGAGGCTTCTCATAAGGTCGGCGTAGAGATCCGTGCGACGCAGCCTATTTTCATCTTCGCCTGGGGCGGTGTCATACTGGTCGCGCTCCGAGGCGATCAATCGCGCCAGGCCAGACCGTTCGGCCGCCGCCTGGCGTCCTGCTATTTTAATTCGCCTGGACCGATGAGCGCCGCCGCCAAGGCAAGCGTCGCCGCCGCACCGGCCGCCAGCCACAAGCTTTCTAGGCCCAGGCGCGGATAGGAAAGCGCGCCTGCGAGTGCGCCGAGCGCAAGGCCGGCCCAAAGCAGCAGATAGGGTGTCCACGCCCAGCGATCGCCACCGAGGAAGGCGGCGGCTATCCGTTGGCCAAGTTTGACCAGCGTGCCGGTCATGTAGGTCAGGCCTATGCGGATATCGCCATTTTCCTCGAACACGGCGTTCTCCGCGCCCATGGCCAGTCCCATCGCGACAATGGCGCTCCGGGTCGCGCCGACGAGGTGCAACCCGGCCGCTACGGCTAGCAACCCGGCAACGAGGACTAGAACGACTGGGCGTCGCTGAGGACCAGCGACCCTGCCGGCCACCGAGCCCAGGATCACGCCGAGCACGAACGTACCGATCAAGGCGCCTGCCATCCATGCGCTGGGCGAGCCTTGCGCCAGTCCAACGCCCAAGCGCGTGGAGTTGCCGCTCATGAAGGAGACGAAGAACCCGCCCAGTTGCAGGAAGCCGATGGCGTCGACATAGCCGGCGAGAGCGGCCAGGCAGGCGGCAAGCCATCTGACGCGACGGTCGAAGCGGGTCATGCAGACGTCTCACGACTTGGGCCGGACCGGCCAACCACGCGCAGCGTGACAGCACGGCGCTTCACATGGCAATCATGACGATCGTCGTCCCCGAGATGTCGAGCTCCTTTGGCCGCAAGGTCAGGCCCCGCAGGAGAGACGAATGGCCGACCAAGATCCCATCGCTGAAGCCGCGCTGACCGTGATGGACGCTATGCTGGACGCGGTGGTGGCGATCGACGCCGACGGCGTCATCCTGGCGTGGAACGCGGCCGCGACCCGGATCTTTGGATGGAACCGCGAGGAAGCTGTCGGTCGGGCGATGGGCGATCTCATTGTTCCATCCCAGCATCGCGACGCCCATCACGGCGGCATGCGTCGCTACCAGCAAACCGGCCAGGCCCGCGTCCTCAATCGCCGCATCGAGATCTCCGCCGTCGACAAGCGTGGCCGAGAGTTTCCGATTGAGTTGTCGATCATCGCCACGCCGGCCGGGCCCGCCGCCTTCATCGGCTTCCTGCGCGATATCAGCGATCGCCGGCGCGCACAGGAACGCCTGGTGCTCAGTGAGGAATCCCTGCGCCTGACGACCCAAGCCGCCGAAATCGGCACCTGGGATCTGGACCTGACCACCGACACCCTGACCTGGTCGGACCGAACCAAGGCGATGTTCGGCATCTCTGCGGAGGCGGCCTGCACATTGGACGACTTCTATGGCGGCCTGCACCCTGATGATCGGGAGGCGACGAGCATGGCGTTCGCCCAGGCGCTCGATCCAGATTTCCGGACGGTCTATGACGTCCAGTATCGCACGGTCGGCAAGGAAGACGGCCTCGTGCGGTGGGTCGCGGCCAAGGGCAAGGGCCTTTTCGACGCCGACGGTCGATGCGCGCGCGCCGTCGGCACGGCCATCGACATCACCGCGCGCAAGCTGGCCGATGCGCGCCATGCCTTCATGCTTGAGCTGAGCGACCTGCTGCGCGGGGCCGAAACCGAGGTCGCCCTGCAAGCCGCCAGCGCTCTGATGGGCCGCTATTTCGGCGTGTCACGGGTCGGCTACGGCTTGCTCGATCCGGTCGAAGACGTCTTCGACTATTCGATCTGTTGGACCGACGGAAGCGTGCCGCCCTTGCTCGGGCGCTTTCCCGCCCAGGCGTTCGGCCGCAAGATCGTCGCCAAGCTGAGCGCTGGCGAAACCGTGGTCGTCGATGACCTCTTCAGCGACGCGATCAGCGATGAGATCGAAACCTTGGACACCGCGTCCAGTGTCGACACGCGCGCCATCCTGGTCGTGCCGTTCCTCCGGGCCGGCCGCCTGCGAACCATCGTCTATCTCAACGACCGGCCGATTCGCCGCTGGAGCGCCGACGAGATCGGCTTCATGGAGGAGGTCGCCGAACGCACACGCCAGGTCATCGAACGCGGCGAGGCCGAGGCTGCGCTCCTGGCGCTGAACGCCACGCTGGAGGCGCGTGTCGAAGCCCGCACGCGTGAGCTGCGATCGACCGAGGAGGCGTTGCGTCAGTCCCAGAAAATGGAGGCGATCGGCCAGCTCACCGGCGGCATCGCCCACGACTTCAACAATCTTCTGCAGGGCATCACCGGGAGCCTCGACCTAATGCAACGGCGCTTGCAGGAAGGTCGTACAACCGAACTCGATCGCTACCTCGTCGGCGCCATGGCCTCGGCCAATCGCGCCGCGGCCCTGACCCATCGCCTACTGGCCTTCTCGCGGCGCCAGCCGCTCGATCCCCGGTCGGTGCAAGCCAATCCGCTGATCGCCTCGATGGAAGAGCTCCTGCGACGCACGCTGGGCGAAACGATCGAGCTGGTGCTGTCGCTGCCCGAAGATACTTGGTGCACACGGTGTGATCCCAATCAGCTTGAGAACGCCGTGCTCAACCTGGCGATCAATGCCCGTGACGCGATGCCCGATGGCGGCAAGCTGACGATCGAGACCGAAAATATCGCATTCGACGAGGCTTCCCCAGCTGGGGAGCGCAACCTTCCGCCGGGCCAGTATGTCTGTATCAGCGTCAGCGATACGGGCGTGGGCATGGACTCCGACACGATCGCCCGGGCCTTCGAACCGTTCTTCACCACCAAGCCGACCGGGCAGGGGACGGGTTTGGGCTTGTCGATGATCTATGGATTTGCAAAGCAATCCAAGGGTTTCGCCAAGATCGAGAGCGAACCTGGTCAGGGTACGACGTTCAAACTCTATCTGCCTCGCGACGAAGGCGAGAGCGCGGAGCAGGATTCCACCATTGCTCTGGTCCAACTCAAGGGCGCGCATGATGGCGAGACCGTCCTCGTGGTCGAGGACGAACCGGTGGTTCGCGCGCTGATCGTCGAGGTGCTGAGCGAACTGGGCTATCGCGCTCTGGAGGCTGACGATGGCCCGTCGGGCCTGGACATCCTTCAGTCGAGCCAGCCGATCGATCTGCTGATCACCGACATCGGCCTTCCAGGCCTCAATGGCCGCCAGATCGCCGACGCGGCGCGGCTGCAACGGCCGGGACTCAAGACCCTGTTCATGACCGGCTACGCCGAGACCGCGGCGGTGGCCTCGGGCTTCCTCGATCCTGGGATGGCGATGATCACCAAGCCCTTCGCCATGGACGCTTTGGCGGTGAAAATCCGGGAGCTCATCGAAGGAGGCTGAGGATCCACGCAGTGGATCTGTTGTCCCGTAGGGTCGTCGACGCGCTATCGGCTCGACGCTCGCGCACGGTCGAAATCCTTGTTGGGTTCGCCGGCGCGCCGTTGGGGCCCAACGGCGATGACGATGGCGAAAGTCTGACCGACAGCCGTTCAAGAGGCCTTGGTCCTGGCCGTCCTGACGAGGACGGCATCATGACAGTGACCACACTACGCGCCGCCCCGTCGTCACGCGAGAGGCGCGCCCTTGGGCTTGCCGGTCAAATCCGGGTGTCACGCATCGCCCGGCGGGGAGGGGCGCTGAGCCGACCAGGTCAGCAAGGCATCCAGCGCGGGGCACAGAGCCTGACCCCAATCAGTCAGGCAATATTCGACCTTCGGCGGCACCTGGTGGTGGACGATGCGGCGTACGATCCCGTCGCCCTCCATCTGCCGCAGCTGCTGAATGAGCATCTTCTGCGAGACGGCGGGGATCGCCCGTTCGAGGTCCGAAAAGCGCAGCACCCGCCCCCCAAAGAGATGGAACAGGATCACCAGCTTCCATCTACCTTCCAAGAGCTTGAGGGCGGTCTCGACACCGTCGGCGGCTGTTTCGCGCGTGTACTGTTGGGCCATACTTTTTGGTAAGTACCTTACTTTTTTGTAGGTTCTTGTCTTTTAGATCAGTACGATCGATGTCTCCGGTCTACAAGTTCGAGCCGGAGATCGACGTGACCGTCATCCTTCCCAAACCCATTGCAGACTACTTCGCCGCCGACGCCGGGGATGGCTCAGCGATCGCCCGTTGCTTCACTCCGGACGCCGTGGTGATCGACGAGAAGCTCACTCATCGGGGACGCGAGGCGATCGCACGATGGAAGGCCGAGGCGTCGGCCAAGTACCACTACACCAGCAAGCCTATCGCTTGGGTTCGCGACGGGGATCAGGCCGTGGTGACGGCTCGGGTGGTTGGAAACTTCCCCGGCAGCCCGGTGGATCTGCGCTATGCGTTCACGCTGGCCGGTGAAGAGATCTCGCGCTTGGAGGTCGTCCAATGACCTTCGACCTGGGCCTCGCGGGGCGACGGGCCCTCGTCACCGGGGGCACAAAGGGCGTCGGCGCGGCCGTGGTCGAGGCCTTGCTGGCGGTCGGCGCGACGGTCCTCACGACGGCCAGGATTGTTCCGGATGTGGCGCGGGAAGGCCTCCAGTACGTCGCCGCCGACCTCATGACCGCCGAGGGCTGCGCGACGGTGGCCCGTGAGGTTCTCGCCCGATGGGGCGGCGTCGACATCGTCGTTGACGTGCTGGGCGGTTCCAGCGCGCCGGCGGGCGGCTTCGCCGCGCTGAGTGACGATGAATGGCTGAAGGAACTGAACCACAATCTGATGCCCGCCGTGCGCCTGGACCGCGCGCTTGTGCCGGCGATGATCGCGCAAGGTTCCGGAGTCGTTATTCACGTGACCTCGATCCAGCACCAGCTGCCGCTGCCGGAGTCGACCACCGCCTACGCGGCGGCCAAGGCGGCGCTCTCGACCTACAGCAAGAGCCTGTCGAAGGAGGTGACGCCCAAGGGCGTCCGAGTGGTTCGCGTGTCCCCGGGCTGGATCGAGACGGATGCGGCCGTGGCCCTGGCCGAGCGCCTCGCACGAGAGGCGGGCGTCGACTACGAAGGTGGCAAGAAAATCATCATGGATGCGCTCGGCGGCATCCCACTGGGACGTCCGGCAAAGCCCCAGGAAGTCGCCGATCTCATCGTCTTCCTAGCCTCGCCGCGCGCCGCCGCCATCAGCGGGGCCGAGTATGTCATCGACGGTGGGACCGTGCCGACCGCCTGACCTGGACTGCAGCCTGAGCTGTGTCTAGGGCTTGGCGTATTCGAACAAAGACATGGCCTGGAAGGCGGCCTTGCTGGCGTCCGCAACGATGACCTTTGCCCTTGCAGATGGATGAATTCGACCCGGATCGCCACGTCGTCGCGCTCGGCGCGAGAGCCTGGTTCATCGCTCGGCGTCGTTGCGCTTTGGATTCGGCTATTGGCCCCAGGTCGCGAAAAGGCCGACCGCAGCCAAGGCCATCACCGCGGTGGCGGCCCAACCGACGACTTTGAGGCCCGGATGCAGCTTAAATTCGCCCATGGCGGCCTTGTGGCTGGACAGGTGCATCATCAGGGCCATGACCGGCACGGCCACGACGCCATTGATCACCGCGCTCCAGAACAAGGCCTTGATCGGGTCGATGGGGCTCATGTTCAGCAAGACGCCGAGCAAGGTGGCCACGGCGATGGCGGCGTAGAAGGCCTTGGCGCGGCGGGGCTTGCGCGCCAGACCGACGTGCCAGCCGAACGTTTCGCCAAGCGCATAAGCCGACGAGCCGGCCAGGACGGGGAGCGCCAGCAGACCGGTGCCGATGATCCCCAGGGCGAAGACGAAGAAGGCGAAGGGGCCCGCGATCGGCCGCAGGGCTTCGGCGGCTTGCGCAGAGGTCTGGATGTCGGTCACGCCGTGGGCGTTTAGCGTCGCCGCCGCCGTCAGGATGACGAACAGGGCCACGGCGTTGGAAATCGCCATGCCCACCATCGTGTCGATGCGGATGCGCCGGAACTCGGGGGGCGCCTGTTGCGGCGCGCGTTGAAGGGGTTTGGCGTCCGGTCGCTCCTTGACCTCCTCGACCTCTTCCTCGGCCTGCCAGAAGAACAGGTAGGGACTGATGGTCGTGCCCAGGATCGCGACCACGGCGGTCAGATAGCCGGCGTTGAGACTGACGTGCGGCACCACGAGATTGTAGGCCACAGTGGTCCACGGAATGTGCACGACGAAAGCGACGCCGACATAGGCAAACAGCGACAAGGTCAGCCACTTGAGCACCGAGACGTAGCGCGAGTAGCGGGAAAAGACCTCGAGAAGCACGCTCACCAGTCCGAAGGCGGCGACATAGGCCAGGGCCGGCCCACCGATCAGCAGCTTTAGGGCCGCGCCCATGGCCCCCAGGTCAGCGCCCAGATTGATGATGTTGGCCACCACGAGCAGGGCGACGATGCTGTAGCCGATGCTGGCGGGATAGTGCCGCTTGAGGTTGCCGGCGATGCCGCGGCCGGTGACCCGGCCGATGCGGGCGGCAATCTCCTGGATGGCGCACATCAGCGGCCAGCTGAAGAGCATCACCCAGCTGAGGCCGTAGCCAAATTGGGCCCCGACCTGGGAATAGGTGGCGATGCCGCTGGGGTCGTCGTCGGACGCGCCGGTGATCAGGCCCGGGCCCAGAACCTGCAGCAGCTTGGGCCGTTCGGGCTGTTTGACATCCTCCGCGCGATTGGGCGCGGCGGCGCTCACGCGTCGGCCTTCGATTCTTCGGCTTCGGCCGCCAGAAGGAGACGCTGGGCCGCGCTTCGCGCATGCTCAAGGCTGGCCACCTTGTGCAACTGTTCATGATCCAAGGCTGTGTGAGGCACGAGGATTTCCAAGATCAGGCGATCGATCTCGACGATGGTCTTCCTCAAGCTCGCGGCGGTGTCCTGCATCGAAAATCCCCAAGGTCAAGCAACGACCTAGGACCTCAATTGCGGCGCGATCAAGCCTTGATCCAAGATGACGTCGCCAGGCTCTTTGCGGCTCAGGTTTCAGCATCCTCGTTCGCCATCGCCCGCACCAGATCCAGAACCTGGCGACGAACGCGGCTTCGGCCGATGCGCGGGAAAAGCTCGGCCAACTCCATGCCCTCGGTTGTGGCCAGGAAATCCTGGAGCATCTGGGCGGCCTGACGAGAGGGCTCGTCGGCTTCGGACCCGCTCGCCGGATCGGCGAGGCCGTCGAAGAAATACGAGACAGGCGCCTTCAGCGTCTTGGCAATGTCGTAGAGCTTGCTGGCGCTGACCCGGTTGGCGCCACGCTCGTACTTCTGAACCTGTTGGAAGGTCAGGCCCAGGCTATGGGCCAGTTGTTCCTGACTAACACCGAGCAACTTGCGCCGCATGCGAACGCGGCCGCCAACGTGCAAGTCGACGGGATTGGGCCGTCTGGCTTCAGCGTCTTCGTTCATTGGCCACCTCCAGGCATTTTGCGCGACAGTGTCACGCGCATGGTGACGGCGAAAGCACGACGACGGCCCTTGATGCGGCGAAGATTCGTCTGGGAACGTCCATCTGAAAGAGGCCTGTTGTCGCTGGCAGGAGATCAAACCACCGCCAGGATCGGCTCAAACAAGGTCGTCTAATACTCGACAGGCTAGGGTATTCGCAGGTGCGCCCCGAAGAAAGTTGGCTGCGGGTCTGGGCCATAAATGTGCGCTCTCGCCCTTCTGCGAGCCAGGCCGACGACCTTTAGGCGGCCGCTAGTGCGCTGCCGAGGTCAAGTCCACCACCAGATTCATGTATTCTGGGCGCACTAGGCGCGGAGCAGGACCGACAGGACGATGAAGGCCAGGGCCGCCGCGAGGATGGCCAGGGCGGTGAGGCCAGCCCAACCGGCGGGGGTCAGCAAGCGGGCGGTGGGACGGGAGCGGGCGGGCATTACCGCGATAGTACGGCGCCGCCCATGGCGGCGCTAGGCGGACTTGCGGATCGTCAGCGCTCTGGGCTTGAGGCGAGCGTTCTCGTCCACGCCGCTCGGGCGCGCTCTGAGCGCTTTCGCGTCCAGATCAAGACGCCTGCGGTGGCCAGCGCCATCATGGTCAATCCGACGCTCACAGCCAATCGTCAAGCCAACCCTAGGCCTCGGCCATGTGCAGAGCGGAGATTCATTTCGGTGAGGGTCTTCGCCTCGTTCAGTCCCTGGGGCGCGATGGTCTTGAGCAACTTGCTGCCACCCTTGCCAATGGCGAGCCTCCACACATGGCGCTCCCGTGCTCCGCCCCCCGCCCTCGAGCAATGTCGCGAGCAGGGCCGGTCGATCGGACCTAGATTCGGTAGCGCGCTTCCAGCAGGTCGATCTCGCGCACGATCTTGCGGGCCGCCTCGCCGTCGAGAACACGTTCGCGCACCATTCGGAAGATGGCGTCGCGCTCGGCCCCAAGGCCGGCGACCCGTAGTTGCCGCTCGATCTGCTCGACCTTGCGGTTGATCGCGGCGGCCTCGGGCGTCTGCAGGCGTCCATCGATCCGTTGTCGATAGAGCTCCATGATCCGCGCCGAGGCGTCGGTGTAGAGGTCGGCATCGTCTCGGCCTTCGCCCAGCGCGTGCTGCGCCGTCTCGATCGCCTGGATCGCGGCCTGCGCCGCCACGGCGCGGGCCTGGTCGATCTCGGCCTGATGCGACGGCTCTGGCGGAAGCACGAGGTTTCGCAACGCACGCGGCAGTCCGACACTGGCCACCAGCAGCGAGACGATGATCACGCCCGCAGCCAGGAAGATCGCCAGGTCGCGCGCGGGAAAGGCAGTTCCGTCGGTCAGGGTCAGAGGCAGGGTCAGGACGCCGGCCAGGGTGATGGCCCCTCGCACGCCAGCAAAGGACATGCCCAGAACCAGCCGCCAGCCGATCTTGGGTGGGCGTTCGCCCCGTCGATGCGCCCGAAACAGCGTCCAGCGCAATGAGGTCCAGACCCAGGCGAACCGGGTCGCGCCCAACGCCACGCTGATCGCCAGCACATAGATCGCCAGCCACCAGGTCTCGTGATGGCCGGTCAGCCGCACCGTCTCGGCCGCCTTCTGGAGAATGCCGGGCATCTGCTCGCCAAGCAGCACGAAGATGATCCCGTTGGCGGCGAACTGGACGGTGTCCCAAACGGCTGTGCGCCGCACGCGCGTCACCGCAAGGCTCTCGCCGGACTGTTCGGTGAAGCTCATGGTGATTCCGGCGGCGACCGCGGCCAAAATCCCCGAGCAGTGGAAATGTTCGGCGAAGAGATAGGCCCCGAAGGGGATCAGCAGGCTGACCAGGATTTGGGCGCTGGTGTCCTCGCCCAGACGACGCGTCAGCCACTGTTTGGCTCGGGTGGTCAGCCAGGTGACGCATACCCCGATCGCCACCCCGCCCAGCGCCACCCAGAGGAAGGTGACAAAGGCTTGCTGCAGCGAGAAGGCCCCCGTCAGCATGGCGGCGACAGCAAAGCGCATGCACACGAGGCCCGAGGCGTCGTTGAGCAGGGATTCGCCCTCCAGGATGTGCATCATCCGCTTGGGAATGGGCGCGCGGGCGGCGATGGCGGAAACGGCGATCGGATCGGTTGGCGAGATCACCGCCGCCAGGGCGAACGCCACTGGCAGGGGCATGGCCGGAATCATCAGATGGATCAGCCAGCCCACGCCGACGACGGTTAGCACCACCAGGCCCAGGGCCAGCTCCAGCACGATGGCCCGATCCCGCAGCAGGTCTTCCTTCGGAATCCGCCAGCCATCCAGAAACAACAGCGGCGGCAGGAAGAGCAGGAAGAAGAGGTCGGGCTTCAACTCCACGGTCGGTACGACCGACACGGCGATGACCGCGCCAAGGGCGATCTGAACGAGGGGGAGAGGCAGGCGGCTGAAGCGCGCCAGCGACCCGCTGATGATGACAGCCAGCAACAGGACCAGGATCGTGACGACGGGATCCAAAACACCTCCAACGGCGACACCTCAACCACATTGCCGCGGTCAGGCTTGAGAGCCCAGACTATCGTCTGGCGCGACCCCAAAGCCAATGGACTGGGTTGGTGGCGTGGGAGCGCGACGGGGCGCTATGGACGTTCAGGAACGATCCGAGAGTAAGGCCCCGCTGGTTGCCGATTTCGATACACTGTGCTCGAGCCAGGCGCGCACGTCCGCGCCCAGTGCGGTGCGCAACATACTGGCCGGCGCGGACGAGGGCGTCGTTGCGGAGGGAGGCAACAAGGTCGAACGCCTCTGAAGGGCCCGGCGTACCGACCGAGAGGTTCCTTAGGCGGGGCGAAAATTCATGAGTGTAAATAATTCTTAGTGCGCGGTGGCAGGCTCTTGCGAGCGGCAATTTGGATCGTGCCCCCAGTGGTGGAGTTTCGGCCCGGGCCGCGCCGACTTGGCCTGAACCTTGAACTTGCCGGCCCGATAATCGAGACCTCTTCGCCGCGCAAGGCGACGTCCTTCAACGCGGTCACCACACCCTCGGCGATGGCTTTGACCCGGCTCTTGGTCAGCTTGTCGTCGGGGGTCGCGGCACCGACGAGATGCGATCTGGATCGGCGCCGAGGCGCAGCGCCGCGCGTTCAGGCGGCCGTGGCCAGAGCAGTACGGCGACAGTCAATGCCAAGTGCGCGCCGGCTGAAAGCCACGGCCCGCCCGCGGCCTTCGCGACATTCACGCTGACGAAGCCGTCGAGCAGCGTATTGCAAAGGTTCCAGCCCCAGTGAAGGCCAACCGCCGCCCAAAGATTTCTCCAGCGCCAAGCTGCGCAGGCATAGGCCAGTCCAAAGCAGAACAGCCGCATCCATTCGACGGGTCCTTCCGCGAGGCGGAAGACATGGTTCAGCACGTAGATGATGCTGGTGGTCAGGACGAAGGCCGGGCCAGACCAGCGCACGCCGGCCGCTCCTAGCCAGAACCCGCGGGTCACGATGTCTTCGGCGATCGACGGAACGAAGGTAGAGGCCAGGGCGCCCAGGACGAGGAAGGGGAGTGGGCCGGCGAGCGCGCCCCCCGGCATCGGGCTGCCGATCCTCGTCCTGGGTGCCCCGGCCTCT
>Ga0164241_10001664_pt1 | contig 26414 bp, 21 predicted proteins | sample OricomyardsoilBY_FD_108780 | JGI IMG/M metagenome (GOLD analysis project Ga0164241, IMG submission 108780) | Backyard soil microbial communities from Emeryville, California, USA - Original compost - Back yard soil (BY) | ecosystem: Environmental > Terrestrial > Soil > Unclassified | place: USA... | reverse complement strand
TCCTCGGCCATTTCGCGGCCTACACGTTCGTGCGGCCGTTCCTCGAGCATCAGGCCGGGGCGTCAGCGGCGTTCATCACGGCCGCGTTGATGATCTACGGCGCGGGCGGAGCGGCGGGCAACTACCTCGCCGGGTACACGGTGAGCAAGAGCGCGCGGGGCAGCTTCATCGCCGGCTGCGGCGGGCCCTTGCCGTCCATGGCCACGAACTCTTCGAGGTTGCCGGCCATGTCCATGACGCCAAACGGGCTCTTGCAGCGCGCGAACGAGCCGCCCGGCGCCCGCAGATCGCGCAGCTTACCCTCCGGGCTCACTACGTCGAGGCGATCGGCGTTGCAGGCGCTCGAGTCGCGCGCGAAGCCGTACGGGTACGGCCGCATCTCTTCGCCCTCGCAGGCGAAGTTCCACTCGCTCTCGCGGCACAGCCGCTTGCCTTGCGCGGCGCAGGCCTTCTCACCGTGGGTGAAGCTGCGGTGATTGGCGGGCAAAGTCTCGCCCGACTCGACGAACTCGGTTCTATCGATGCAGTAGCGCAGGTGCCGGCGCTCCTTCGATAGGCACTGGCTCGGGCCGTACTCGGCGCAGCGAAACTGCTCGTAGCGGCCCTTGGGATCGAGGTACCGCCTGCAGTTGAGCTGCACCTTGGGGCAGTAGTCGCCCTCGACCAACACCATGTTGTCGCCACAGGGCGACGCTGCGGCCGGCTCTTGCAGGGGCTGCTCGCGCAGTGACGCCAGCTGAAGCTCGGCATGCCCGCCGCGCGCAGCAACAGCGGGCGCGCTGTCGAGACTCGCCTTGGTCGATGGCGCCGCTTCGAAGCGCTGGCAGCTGCTGGCCAACGCCAGGCCAGCGGCCAGGAGCAGACAACCCCGCACGAGGCTCGCTTGCCGCGGGGACGCGGCTCGGATCCGATCGGCAAACGGCAAGCGGGGGACTCTTCAGAAATCTCTCACCTCCGTCAACCCCAATCAGCCCGGCTAGCCGGCTCAAATGCTCAGTGCTGCCATATAATCTAAAGCAATTTCAGTGGCGTAGGAGTTCAGGTTTAACGTTCATTCGATGGCGGGTGCGCGCGATGAGTCGTCCTCGGCCGCCTGCCCGACGGGGGCGTCGCCGCAGCACCGGACGCCGATCTGCAGGTCCCGGAAGTTGTCGTCGTGGGCGGTCGTGGCGGGCCGACATCGATTGCGGGCCGGCATCCACCAGCCGCCCTTGAGCGCGTTGCGGAACGGCGCGTTCTTCTCGAAGCCCTCACGCGCAGTCGGCTCGTCCATGTTACCGGTCAGGTTTTCGACGCCGAACGGGCTCGTGCACTCCGGTCGCGCGTCAGCGGGCTCGCGCAGGTCCTTCAGCACCTGCCGGTGCGGGTTCTTTTCGTACAGATCAGTGTGGTCCTGATTGCAGACCGGCCGCCGCTCGTAGCCGTACGGGTAAGGCCGCATCTCTTCACCCTCGCAGGCGAAGTTCCATTCGCTGTCGGTACAGATCCGCCGGCCCAGGCTCTCGCAGGTCTTCGAAGCGATCTCGAAGCTTGCTTGGTTTTGGGGCAGCTTCTCGCCGGGCGGCGTGTACTCGCGCCGATCGATGCAGAAGCGCATCGGCACGCGCTTGCCGACGCAGCGCGAGCGGTGCGAATACTCGGCGCAGCGCGCGAACGGCAAGGCCGGGTCGTCGAGCCAGCGATTGCAGTCTTGGCGGACGTCGGTGCAGTAGTTGCCTTGCACGAGCACCATGTCCGTGGAGCAGATGGGCGGTGGCGGTGGTGGCGCTTCGACCGGCGGCGGCGGGAGCGCTGGCAATCGGACGTGGGACACGGCGGCGGCGTCGGCTTGGGGCCGGCCAGCGCCGGAAACGGCGCTCGTCGCGACCACGACGCCCAGCCCGGCCAGGATCAGCAGCGCCAGCGCGGCGTGCCAGCCGCCGACCTCGACCTCGGCCCGAGGCGCGCTGCCGCCCGACGTGACGGCGCTGGCGCGGTGCGGAGGAGAGCTCGAGGCCGGCACTCCCGCAACTTAAGCATTCTGCCAGCGAAGGCGCACTTATTCGCGGATCTCGACGGCGGTGCCCTCACCCATATCGTTACCTACATTGATGCCATGCCAGCCGGCAGGCACCGGCGGATCGGTCCAGAGAAACACGTAGCGTGCGTCGATCGGGGCCAGGTTCACGCAGCCGTGACTGCGCGCCGTGCCGAACACGTCGTGCCAATAAGCGCCGTGGAGCGCGTAGCCCGCGGCGAAATATTGAATCCAGGGCACGTCGCGCAGCTCGAAGTCGGAGGCGCCGCGCCGCGTCGTGATGCCGTACTCCGGGTCGCGACCCTTCTTCACGTTGGCGAGCCGCCGCGCGTCATCGGCGGAGAGCTTTTCGCCCTTGGCCTCGGCGGCTTTGAGCCGCGCGACGGTGGCGGCGCTCGCCGCCGACGTCGGCGCGGCGTGGGCGCGCGCGCCGCCCGACACGCTCGAGTTCTCTTCCGAATCCATCGCCGCCGCGATGTGCTTGCTCGTCAATCGAAACGAGCCGCGCGGCGTCGACAGCGTGGTCTTCGGATCACCGAGCCGATCGCGCCCGGTCGAGACGAGCGTGGCGTACACCGGCTTCTTGCCCTCGTAGAGCACGAGCGCCTGCTGCCTGATCGAAATGTCGACCCATTTCTCGCCTTTTTGCGCCACCGCTGGCAGCGCGCTCGGCGCCTCTGCCACCGCCAGATCGCGGGCGCGGATCCACACCGTCTTGTCTTTGGCGGTCTGATAAAAGCGCTCGCCGGCCTTGATGCGCGCCTTGCCCGACAGCGGCACGACCGCCCGAAACGGCAGCGCTTCGTCGGGCCGCGCTTCGTCTTTGCCCTTGATCAGCTTGAACGTGCGGGCATCTTGCGTGTTGACCCACCCGAGCGGCAGCGTGACCTTGTCGCTGAGCGGCACGCCGTGAAACGCCGAGCCCGAATCGGGCTTGAGCTTGCTGGTCGGAATCAGGCGCATGTCGACCGTCACCGCGAAGCGCCGCGCGAGGCCGTCACTCTCGGTGTTGAACGCACCGACAAGAGACAGGCCGGTCTTCCTTCGAACCCGATCCGCGAACACGGCGTACTCGGGCACCTCGTAGCCCGAGACGTTCGGGATCTTGCGCCCGCCTTCTAGCCACCACGGCGGCGGATCGTCGGCGCTTTGCCCGCCAAACAGCTCGTTTTCGCTCTGTTCGAGCGAGGTCTTGAAGCCAGGCGGCAGCTTGCCCCCCGGCAGCGCCGCCCCGCGTTGATCGAGCGGCACGTCGTTGGCACCCAGGGTTACCTTCTGCACCTCGGCGTGGTTTTGCTGAAACCACTCCAGGTGCTCGGCCAGCTTGAACTCGCTCTTCTCTTGTTCGCTGCGCGAGGGCGCCCGCAAGTACTGCGGCGCTGTCGCGCGCACGAAGCCGTACTTGTACGGCAGCGGCCGGCTCAAATCGGGGCGGCGCACCGCGGCTCGCAGCAACGGATGGCTCAGATCGATGCTCACCTCGTCCGTGCAAACGTGACCCATCGGATACACGCGATACCACTGCCCCTTGCAACCTCGCCCGCGCACCGGCTCGGCATCACGCGCCACCGTGCCCCCGAGCCGGATGTAGCCGAGCTTGCGCGAGCCGGTGTCGGGCAACTTGTAAACCGTCGCCGCGATCACCAGCGAGCCCACCTGGGGCGAGTCTTTGGGCGCGGGCGTATCGAGCTCGCCATGATCGACGGCCAGCGACGCCGGGACCGTCGCCGCGGCCGCCGACGCGCTCGGGCTCGGAGCCGTCGCGCTACTCGTGCGCTTGCAACCAAGCGCGAGCAACAGGACCCAGGCGAAACCAACACGGCGCAGCAAAGCCCGCCAGTCTTAGCCGCGGCGGCGGCTTCCCTCAACCCATTGCCGCGTTCGGGGCTGCCGCGCCGCTGCCTGACTCGCAGAAACCTCCGTGCCGTCTGCCGGTCGCGCTCGTACGCCGGGCCGCGCGGGGCGACCGAGGGCCGCTACGGAAGCTTCTGCGAGGTGAGCTGCTGGGTGGCAGCCCACGGCTCATCGGAAGGGTCAGGCGCGGTGGGCGCCTTCGAGCTTGCCTTCGAGCAGGCCGTACAAGATCGCGATCGCGGAGTGGAGGCGATTTTCCGCTTGGTCGAAGATCACCGAGCGCGGGCCATCGGCGACGTCGGCCGTGACTTCTTCACCGCGGTGAGCGGGCAAGCAGTGCAGGAAGATCGCGTCCGCCTTGGCCTTGGCCAGCAAATCGGCGTTGATTTGGTACGGACCGAGCGCGGCGTGACGCGCCGCTTTGGTGTCGTCGGAGTCGCCCATCGAGAGCCAGACATCGGCGTAGAGCGCGTCGGCGTCGCGCACAGCCTCTTCGGGATCGACGGTTTGCAGCACCTCGGAGCCGGATTTCTTGGCCACCGCGCGCGCCTCTTCGACCAGCTCGTCGGCGATCTGGTAGCCGGGCGGGGCCGCGATCGCGAAATCGGTGCCGGCGAGAGCCGCCGCCTGCATCAGGCTGATCGCGACGTTGTTGCCGTCGCCCACGTACGCCACTTTGCAGCGATCGAGCGGTCCACGCTGCTCGGCGAGCGTGAGGAGATCGGCGATGCTCTGGCACGGATGATGACCGTCGGTGAGCGCGTTGATGACGGGGATGGTGGCGGCGGCGGCCAGGCGCTCCACGTCGTCGTCTTTGAACGTGCGGATCACGAACGCGCGTGAAAAACGGCTCGCGACGCGGGCGGTGTCTTCGATCGTCTCACCGCGGCCGAGCTGCACGTCGTTCGGACCGAGCGTGACGGGCGTGCCGCCGAGCCGCGCGATCGCCGTCTCGAACGAGATGCGCGTGCGCGTGGACGGCTTGTTGAAGTAGAGGCAAACGGTCTCGCCGGCCAGAGCTGTGCGGCGCGCGTGCGGCTTGGCCTTGAATTTGGCGGCGCGCGCCAACAAGTACTTCAAATCCGCTCGACTCAGATCGCTTGTCTTGAGAAAATCCTTCATCCGTTGCCTCGAAGCGGCGAAACCTTGCCCATGGCCTTGATCGATTGCAAGCCCTTCTCCGAAACACGGGCATTGAGCAGCTCGCTCCCGGTGATCTTGCCCGAAATGCCCAAGTGGCGGCCGGGTGGCGCCGGTATGAGCGACGCGCACGACGCGGCATTCGCGGTCATCCGACGCTTTTGCTCCTGCACCGCTTGGTGCGAGGAGCCAGACGATCATCCATCGCGCGCGCGACGAGGCTTCGAGAGCCGAGAGCCGAGAGCCGAGAGCCGAGAGCCGAGAGCGGCGCGCTGCCGGTTCGACCGTCGAGCGCGTGAGGACAACGACTTCGTAGCCTGTCTGTCGGCGCTGGGCGGCTTCGGCGCGCTCGCGCTGCGCGTGCCTCACGCGTTCGCCGCAGCGGCTGGCGGCCGCCGATGCAGCGAAGCCGCGCACTCCACCGCTGCTGCGGCAGTGAAGATTTCTTGCTTCACAGAACCGCGCCCGGCGCGATGCTCTGGAGCGGCTGGGCCCGACCACGTCGACGAAGAAGGACGGGGCGATCGGGACTGCGAGCACTGAGACAAGATGATTGCCCAAACCGTGAGCTTTGCTCGCGGCCGCACGATTGCCGATCGACCTGGTACCGGTTCCGGACCGTGATGCTAAGCTGGCTCCATGCGTCAGGCTTGGCTCGCGCCCGCGGCTTTTGGGCTTTTCTTCGTAGGTTGCATGGTCGACGGCACGGCGCAGTCCGACGGCACCGGCGCCACGACCACCGGCAACACCGGTAACACCCCCTCGCAAGCCGGCTCCAGCGCTGGCCCAGGCGCGGGCGGCACTGCGTCGACCGGCACCGCCGGCACGCCCCCGACCGGCACCGCCGGCACTGCGTCGACCGGCACCGCCGGCATGCCCCCGACCGGCACTGCCGGCACCGCGAGCATGGGCGGCACCGGTGCCGGCGGCACCGAGAGCGGCACCGGCGGCACCAACGTGCCCAACGAAGGCGGCACCGGCAGCGGCGAGGTGAATCCCGGCATGGGCAACGGCTTCTTCCCGACGTCGATTTTGCCGAGCCACGCCAAGACCGCCTACACGACCTGGAAGGGCAAGTACCTCAAGAGCTGCAGCGCGTCGCGCTACCGCGTCGCCTTCAACGGCGAAGAGACAGTGTCCGAAGGCATCGGCTACGGCATGTTGCTGACGGTCGCCCACGGCGATCAGGCCGAGTTCGACGGGCTGTGGGGCTACTACAAAGACCACTCCAGCGGCGGCGTGATGGCGTGGAAGGTGACGGGCTGCTCGGCAGGAGGCGTCACTGACCCCAACTCCGCGTCGGACGCCGATCTCGACGCGGCGATGGCGCTGATTCAAGCGAGCTGCAAGTGGACCGGCGGTAACTACCTGACCGAAGCGACGACGTTGATCGCCGCCATCAAGGCGAAAGAGACGATCGAAGGCGGCGAGAATTTCTTGAAGCCGGCGTCGACCGGCCTCGATAGCTGCCAAAACGTGTCGTACGCCTCGCCCGGCTACTACCGCGCTTTCGCGAAGAAGAAGCCGGATCAAGCCGCGTTTTGGAACAAGCTCGCCAGCGACAGCTACGTGCAGCTGGCCCGCACCGCCAACGCGTCGACGGGCCTGGTGCCCAACTGGTCGAGCACGAGCGGCGGAGCTGGTTGCGGCGGCAAACCCGATGGCGATCGCTACGGCTACGACGCCGCCCGCACCCCCTGGCGCGTCGCCACCGACTACGTGTGGCACGGCACGCCCGAGGCCAAGACCTGGCTCAACAAGATCAGCACGTGGGTGGACGGCCCGGCCGGCGGTATCACCGCCATCGGCGACATGTACCAGCTGAACGGCATGAAGGAGAGCGCCAACCACACCTCCACGTTCACGGGGGCGTTCGCGCTCGCCGGCATGGCCAAAGATCAGTCCACCGCCAACAAGTACGGCACTGCCTTCCGGTCCATCTCCGACAACGCCTACTTCGAAGAATCGCTCCGAGCCGTGTACATGCTGCTCGCCGCCGGCCTGTTCAAGGACGCTTGTGATTAGCCACGAGCGGCCCTAGCCTCCCGGGCCCCATGGCAAACCCGACCGCAACGCTGAGCACATCCCTAGGTGACGTCGAGATCGAGCTGTTCACGGACAAGATGCCGCTCACGGCCGGCAACTTCATCAAGCTCGCCAAGGCCGGCTTTTATGACGGCCTGCACTTTCACCGCGTCATCAACAACTTCATGATTCAGTTCGGCTGTCCCCACAGCCGCGACGCCAACAGCCCGCGCGCCGGCACCGGTAACGGCCCCGACGGCACGATCAAAGACGAGCACCCCGAAGGCGCCAAGCTGTCGAACGAGCCGGGGACGCTGTCGATGGCCAACACGGGTCGTCCTGACAGCGGCAGCTGCCAGTTTTTCATCAACACCGTTCACAATCACTACCTCGACTGGTTCACGCCCGGCGCGTCCAAGCACCCCGTCTTCGCCAAGGTCGTCAAAGGCATGGACGTGATCAAGAAGATCGAGACGACCAAGACCGGCGCCGGCGACCGCCCCGTCACGCCCGTGCAGATGGTGAAGGTCACCGTTCACGACTGAGCCCACCGAGCAAACGCCGGATTTTTACAGGAGGGTGGGAAGCCGCCGCGGCTTTTCACCGCTCCGCTGCCGCATGAATGGGTCGGTGACGCGCCGCCCTGACCTGCTAGACCTGGGTAAGTGCCCCCCGCGGCCGCGCGATTCTGTTACATAGAGCTGCGCGGGCGAGGCGGTACCACGGGCCTTGAGGTACATTTGAGGCAAGTTTGAAACCGGCTTCGCTCTATCCGCCAGCTCCCAACGAATACGAGATCGGTCCCGGTCACGTGCTCGGTCGGTACGAGCTGCTGATGCCGATCGCGGCCGGCGGCATGGCGATGGTGTGGGCGGCGCGGCTGAAGGGCACGCGCGGCTTCCAGAAGATCGTCGCCGTCAAGACGATGCTGCCGAAGCTCAGCGAAGACGAGCAGTTCGAGAAGATGTTTCTCGACGAAGCCTCGCTGGCGTCGAAGGTTCGTCATCCGAACGCGGTCGAGATCCTCGATCTCGGCGAGCAAGACGGCGTGCTGTTTCTGGCGATGGAGTGGATCGACGGCATTCCGCTCAATCAGCTGATGAAGGCGGCCAAGCGCAAGACGGGCGTGCCGCCGACGGTCGCGACGCGCATCGTGATGCAAGCCTGCGCCGGCCTGCACGCCGCCCACGAGCTGACCGACGGCAAGGGCAAGCTGATCGGCTTGGTCCACCGCGACATCTCGCCGCAAAATATCCTCGTCACCTTCGACGGCGTCGCCAAAGTCGTCGATTTCGGCGTTGCCAAGGCCACCGCGCTCGGCGACGGCGCGACCCAAGCCGGGCAGCTCAAGGGCAAGGTCGGCTACATGGCGCCCGAGCAGGTGCGCGGCGAGCGGATCGACCGCCGCTCCGACGTGTTCGCGATGGGTATCGTGCTTTACGCGCTCACCACCGGCAAGCACCCGTTCCGCCGCGAATCCGAGGGGGCGACGCTGTTTGCGATCACCGCCCCCGAGCCCGTCGTCGCTCCGCGCAAGCTGATGCCGAACTACCCGCCCGCGCTCGAAGAGGTGCTGCTCAAGGCGCTGGAGAAAGATCGCGACAAGCGCTACGCGAGCGCCAACGAGCTGCTCAAGGCGCTCGACAAAGTGCTGCCGATCCACGCTCGCGGCTCCGACGAGGAGGTCGGCGCGTTCGTGCTCAGCTTGTTTGGCGAGCAACATCGCCAGACCCAGGCCAAGCTGGCGGAGGCGCTGGAACGCGCCGACCAGCACCAGCTCTCCGCGCGCGCCTATTCTGAGTCGACGCTGGCTGGGCAATCCGGCGTGAGCGCGCTTTCCACCGTCGGCGTCGCCGCGAGCCTGGCGCCGCCGGCGCAGGTTACCGAAGATCTCGACGTCGTGTTCGCGCGCGGCCGCCATCGCTTCGTGAAGCTGGCCGTGTTCAGCGGCGCGTGCGTGGTGGCGGGGCTCGTCGTCGTGCTGTTGTGGCTCGGCGGGAGCAATCAACCCGATCCGGCGCCCAAGCCCGCGGCGGCGGTGGCGCCGGCACCGACAGTGCCCGTGCCCGCATTGCCGCCGACGACGACAGCGGTGCCAGCGCCGAGCGCCGAAGCAGCGCCGAGCGCCGAAGCAGCGCCCGAAGTGCCGGCGTGGTTGCGTAACCGGCCTGCGGCGGCACCAGCGACCGCGCCGCCACGAGCCACGCCGGTCGCTCCCGCGGCTCCGGCGGCCTCCGCCGCGCCAGCGCCGAAGCGCCCGTGGAAGCAAGATCCGGGGTTTTAGCCGCTCAGAACTTGCCGCTCAGCGTGGCGCCGAGCGGTGAGCGAGCGTCGAGCGGCAAGCTCGGAACCAGCTCGAGCTGCGCGCTCGACGAGGCCACCGGCTCCTTCTTCTTGCGTTGAAAGAGCAGCAGCGCCCCCGCCGTGCCCACGGCGGCGATGCCGACGCCGAGGGTGATTTGGGCGCCGTAGTGGTAAAACTTCAGATCGTCGTAGCGCGAGGCCTTGCTCGGCGGGCACTTGCTGCGCGTCGGACACGCTTTTTCGAGCTCGGAGAGCGTGCTCTGCCGCAAGCCGAACAGCACCCCCGAGCCGATCAAGCTGGCGATACCGACGCCGCCGATCACGAACGGCACCACCTTGCTCGGCGGCTTGTCCGGTGCTGGCGGCGCCGTCACACCCGCGCTCACGACCTCGCGCGGGAGCCGCTCGAGGATGATCTCCAGCGTCGTCGTCTCTTCTTCTTTGAGCGTGACGCTCGCGTCGAACGGCTTGTGATTGGGAGCCTTGGCCGTCACGGCGTGCGGGCCCGGATCGAGCGGCACCTCGACGCCGACGGAGCTGTCACCGACCGCCACGCCGTCGAGCTCGATGGCGGCGGCTTTGGCGCCGGCGCCGCGCTCGATCACGAGCTTGGGGATGCGAGCGCGCAGTCGGCGCACGTTCTGCTCGACCTCTTCTTGAAAGTCGGGGTTGACGCGATCGGCGTCGGCCAGCGCCAGCTCGTAGCCGCCGAGGGCCGCGACCCAGCGCCCCAGGTTTTCTTCGCACACCGCGATGTGGAACCGCACCTGCGGCGTCATCCTCACCTGCCCGACCTCACGAAAGGCTTGCAAGGCCGCGGTCCAGTTGCGCGCCTGCTCGAGCTCGGTGGCCTGCTGAAACTGAGCGCGAGCTCTCTTGAGCTCCGCCGCGTCTTGCGCGCTGGCCGGTACGCCGCCTGCGAGCAAGGCGCAGGCGAGAGACAGACTCGTAAACAGGCGGTGCGGTCTCAACCTCGACAGCATAACATTTCGCCGATCGCAAAGCGCGCTGGCTCGACGAGCGAGGCACCGACGCTCCTGAGCACCACCGTCGAAAATGTGCGCTCGGAGCGGCACTTCTTGCCCCGCCGATTGCGGGAGACGCTCAGAAAACCCGATGTTAGCGTCGGCCGTGTCCTTCGAGCCGCGCGCGGGCCTGTTCCGACTGCTGGCGCCGATGTGCCTTGTCGCATCGGCTTCGGCGCTCATGGTGGCCGCCTGCAGCGTGCCCGATTTCGAGTTTCCCGAGCCACCCGCGATGGTGGGTGCAGGTGGTGAAGGCGCGCCTCCGTCGACGATCCCGCACTGTCAAAACGGCGAGCTCGACAGCGACTCGGGCGAGTCCGATTTCGACTGCGGCCGCGGCTGTGGGCCATGCGGTGCGGGCAGGCATTGCACCGACGTCGCCGATTGCGAGGCCGGTCTGCTTTGCCACGAAGGCGCGTGCCTCGGCCCCGGTTGCATGAACGACGCCCTCGACGGTTCCGAAACCGACGTCGACTGCGGCGGCGGCAGCTGCGTGCCGTGCATCACCGGCAAAAGCTGCGTCGTCGGCCGCGACTGCGACAGCGGCGTGTGCGGTGAAGCCCAATGCCTGGCGCCCGCCTGCGACGACGGTGTCGAAAACGGGAAAGAGACTTCGCTCGATTGCGGCGGCGGCTGCGCGCCCTGCCCGGTCGACGAGCCGTGCCGCGTCGGAGACGACTGCGTGAGCGGTGAGTGCAACGATCGCACCTGCGGTACCGAGTGCGCCGATGGGCTCGCCAACTGCGACAAGCAGAACCTCACCGGCTGCGAGGTGAACGTTCGCACCGATCGGAGCAACTGCGGCGCCTGCGGTAACGCCTGTGATCTGCCGCACGCGACGGCGGAATGCAGCGCCGGTGAGTGCCGGATCGCGACTGATGGCTGCGAGCTCGGCTACCAAGACTGCAACGGCGATCCGGCCGACGGCTGCGAGGTCAACCTCAAGACGAACGCCCTCAACTGCGGCGCTTGCGACAAAATCTGCCCTGATTTGAACGGCGAGCCGAGCTGCGTGTCCGGCCTTTGCCAAATCGATTGCGCCGAGGGCTTCGAGGACTGCGACGATACGCGCGACAACGGCTGCGAGGTCAATCTCGAGACCAACGCCCTCAGCTGCGGCGCGTGCGACCACGAATGCCCCGCCCTGCCGGGCAACAGCGCCTACTGCAAGGCGGGTCACTGCGGCCAGACGACGTGCCCGGAGGGCCTCGGTGATTGCAACGGCGAGCCAGAGTCGAGCGGAGAGTGCGAGACACCGCTCGACGACGACGTCGACAACTGCGGCGCGTGCGGCAACAAATGCCAGGCCGTCAACGCGGACGTGGCATGCGTGCACGGCAAGTGCGTGATCACCGCCTGTCACGGCAACTTCGCGGACTGCGCGCGGGGCTACGCCGACGGCTGCGAGACCAACACCGACGTCAGCACCGCTCACTGCGGCGCCTGCAACCAGCCGTGCGCCGTGAAAAACGGCAGCCCGAAGTGCGACGAGGGCTCGTGTCAGATCAAGAGCTGCAACGGCACGTTCCGCGATTGCGACAGCGATCCGGAGACAGGCTGCGAGATCAACGTCGGCAGCAGCACCGAGAACTGCGGCGCTTGTGGCACCGACTGCAGCGGCAAATACGCTCACGCTAGGTCCGTCTGTAGCGCCAGCTCGTGCTCCGCTCCGATCTGCGATCCTGGCTACGGTGACTGCACGGGCGGCATCCAAGACGGCTGCGAGAGCGATACCCGGCAAGATCCCGCGAACTGCGGCGGCTGCGGTAAGGCGTGCGAGACGGCGGGGGCGCACGTCAGCTCCAACGCCTGCAAGAGCAGCCAGTGCGACCCGAAGTGCATCACGAACTACCAAACCTGTGACGACGACGCTCACAACGGCTGCGAGTCGGACCGCACCAGCGATCCCGCCAACTGCGGCGCGTGCGGCAGCGTTTGCAGCACCGCGCCCGCCGCTCACGTGAACGCCAACGCCTGCATCGGCAGCGACTGCAGCCCGCAGTGCGCCGGCACCTACCGCGACTGCGACGAGGACGGCCACAACGGCTGCGAGGTCGACACCGCGATCACGCGGACGCATTGCGGCGGGTGCGACAACGTGTGCGACAACAGCGCCGAGGCCAACGTCACCGCGAACAACTGTAGCGGCAGCAGCTGCCAGCCGGTGTGCAAGTCGTCGTTCGACGACTGCGACGGCGAACCGGAGAACGGCTGCGAGACCGCGGTCGACGACGACCTCGACAACTGCGGCGCGTGCGGGCGGGCTTGCGCCAAGCTGCACGCGACCGCGACCGCTTGCGCGGCCGGCATTTGCGCGCCGTCGTGCAGCCCCGGCTGGGGCAGCTGCGCGACGCCCGAGCTGGGCTGCGTGACCCCGCTCGGCACCGCCACCGATTGCACGAAATGCGGCGACGCCTGCGTCAGCCCCAGTTCGTTTTGCGAGCCGACGGGCTGCGCCGACCACCGCGACATCGTGGTCGTCAACAGCGGTGCCGGCAGCGTGGGCACCAACAACGGCTCCCATGCCACCGCGGGCTGGAACCCGGCTGGCCCCGGCGGCGCCGTGCTCGCGGTCAAGCATGGGCTGCAAACCGCGCGGCTGACCAACGGCACCGCCAACGATCGCATGATCGTGGCCGGCGTGACGTCGACGGATGCCTACATCAATCCCCCCAGCTTGACCGTCACTTACAACGGCGCAACGATGAAGAAGGCGGTCGAGAAGTCCGACTCGAACAAGCAGTCGTACGCCGCCGTCTATTACCTGCTCGACTCGGCGATGCCGGCCAGCGCCGGGACCTACGAGCTGGCGGTCAGGTTCGGCAACCCCGGCAGCTGGGGTCACGGCGGCGTCGACGTCGTCGAGCTCAGGAACACTGGGCAGCAGGCGCCGTTCGTGCTCGGCGGGAGCGGCACCAGCACCTCGTGTGGGACGACCCCGGCGCGGACGGCTGCCCTGACCTTCGGTAAGCCCGAGCCGGGCTCGTTCGTGTACGGCGTGCTCGCAGCGCGCGGCGGTAAGAGCGCTACCCTGGCGAGCGCCACCGATCTAGTCGAGACCTGGAATCAGCGCCAGATCATGCCTGATAACCTGATGGCAGCGGCGGCGTACACGATCGCCGACGACAGCCGGACGCTGACGTGGACCGTCGGCAATTGTTACAACTCGGCGACGGCCATCGTCGGCGTCGAGCGCCTGAACGGAGACTGAGTCAGTCTTCGGGCTTGCGCGTCGGCGTCACCATGCCGGTGAGCGGCGTCTTGAAGGTGGTGCTGGGGGTGCTGATCGCGCTGGGCAACGAGGCGGTGGCGGGCGGGGCCGGCGCGGTCGCGATTGGCGGAGGGACCGACGGGGGGATCGACGGAGACGCCGGCGGCACCGACGACGCGCGCAGCGGCTCCGGCGGCAAGATCGATCGGAGCGACGCGGGGCCTTCCAGGTAGAGATCGCTCTCGTGGTAGATGTCGACGGCGCGCGCCAAGAAGATCTTGATCACGGCCGCGGTCGGGACCGCCAGCAGCACCCCCAAGAAACCGAAGATCTCGCCGCCAACGAACAGCGCGATCAGCACCCACATGTCGGGAATGCCGACCGTCTTACCCATCACCCGGGGCGCGATCACGAAGCCCTCGAGCGTTTGCACGATCGCGTAGGCGATCACTACTCCGACGAGCTGTCCGGCGTTGAACCCACCGAGCAGCGACATGAGGAGACCCGATATCAACGCGAACGCGCTGCCCAGATACGGAATGAAGCTGAGAGTGCCGGAAATCAAGCCGATCGGCAGCGCCAGCCGCACTCCGAGGATCGAATAAGCGGTGCCGTAGAGCACCGCCATGATCGCCATCACCGTCAGTTGTCCGCGCACGAAATGGCTGAGCGCGCGATCGATCTCCTGGGCGTACTCCGTCACCACTCGCCGATAGCGTCGCGGCAGGTGGCCGCGCACCCCAGCCGTGATGCGATCGAAGTCGTTGAGCAAATAGACCGAGAGCACGGGTACGACCAGCGCCGCCACGACCGAGCCTGCCACCGAGAAGCTTCGCGCGACGAGCGCGGTCAAAACGCCGCCCGCCGGCGCCAGCAGCGAGCTCGCGAAATCGTTGGCGTTCGCGCCGAGCTTCTCCATCCACTCGGTGGTGGTGTGGGGGACGTGGACGCCGTGCGCGGTCAGCCACGGCTCGGCGCTGACCATGAGCGCCGAGATTTTGCCCGGTAGCTCGCTGGCGACGGTGGCAAGATCGCTCGCCACCTCCGGCAGCACCAGCGCCACGAACGCGCTGATCGCGCCGAGCAGCACCACCAGCACGATCGCGATGCCAGCGGGTCGCGGCACCTTCCACGCCTCGAAGCGATCGATGACGGGGTCGAGCACGTACGCGATCGAAAAAGCCAGAAACAGCGGCGTCAGGACGGAGCGCAGCCAATACAGGAGATAGCCGCTCGCCACGACGCCGAGCACGACGTAAAACTCCCGAGGCAGCACCAGCTCTCTGCGCGGCGTTTCGTCCACGCTCGGGCTATACCGGCCCGCGCCAGCCGGCGCAACCAGCGCCGGCCGTCAGTCGCACGAGCCTGGATCGGCGATCGTCGTGCGCAGCGTGAAGGTCGAAGAGACTGTGTGCCGCTCGGCGAAGAAAAAGTGCAGCGGGTAGAGCTCGCCGAGGATCAGGCCGTGGCTGGCAGCGATGTCGTCGAGCGCGATTTCCAGGGAGGCGCGCCGGTGCGTCCCGCCCAAATTGATCGCCAGGCGGCGATTGACGAACACCCACATATCGTCGTCGCCCGCGAACGAAAACACTTCTCCGCCGTGATACTGAAAGCGGGTGCTGGCCTGGAGCGTGAAGTGATAGTTGTGCAGCCGCCCCTCGTTGCCGAACAGCTGCCCGTCGATCGGAAAGAAGAAGTCGTTACTGTACTCGAACGATCCCGGATCTTCCTTCGACGCCGAGAGCTGCAAATCGAGCGGGGCGCTTTGGTTGATCGGGGGCGAGTCGTGAAACCATTGATCGAAGTCGAGCTGGCCAGTCGTGGTCCGCGTTTTCGCGACGGGAGCGTAAACCGGCGTGTCGTCCACGCCCAGCACCTCGCGGACGATGCCGCGATCGATGATGTCGCCGAAGCCCTTCTCGAAGTCGGGGTGGGCGGCGGTGAAGTCTCGAATCGTCGCCTTCAAGTGGGGCGGCTTCGGCAGCGGCGCGTCGCACTTGCCGAAGACTCCGTCGCGACAGGTGCGGTGACCGTCGCCGCAGACGCTCGAACAGTCTTGCTGCACGAGCGGCGCGACGCAGGGCTTCCACGCGCCCCCGCTGCAGCTTTGCTCGCCGTCGGCGCAGCCGTCGGAGCAGGGCCGCGTCGCGATCGGCACCTCGCAAGCTTGCCAGAACCCGTTGTGGCAGACCTGGACGCCTCCGCCGCAGTCATTGGCGCAAGGCCGCTCGGCGCCGGCTTTGCCGCACACGTCGTCGAGTGAAAGCTCCGTGCGCGACCCACAAGAAAGCATGACGACCGCCAGAAGCACGGCTGAGCCGCCGCCAGCCAAAAGTGGACGCCGCACCCTGCGGACTATTGCTACACCGGGCAGCTTGAGCAAGCCGGAATCGGCGTCCACCGCCGATGGGCAAGACTCCTGCCATCGGCTACCGCGACCCGTCGAGCCTCAGGGTCGAAAGAGCTCGGCGCGGGGCTCGGTCCAACCGGGAACGAAACGCGGACACGGCGCAGTGCTAGCCGGCCCGCTGAGCGCCATGTCCGAAAAATCGAGCCCCGGCTGACGGTCGTAGCGCAGATCGCCAGCGATCTGGCGAGCCGGCGCGAAGTACGGCAGGCGCGCGAACCGGAGCATGGCGCGAAAGCGGCAATCGACGCGCCGCAGCCGGGACAGCTCGGCCAAGTCGGCGCTGTATTCCGAGCGCCAACGCACGCCGCCGAAGTTGGCGCGCGAGAGCGTGGCGACGGGGGCCGTCGGCTCGACATCGCTGCCGGCGGAGCAGTCTGTCGCGCTCAGAGGTCCGAGCGCCACGCTAGCGCGCAGCACGCGGTACCGGCCACCTTGCTCGCCCGCGAGTAGCGCCTCCCAACACGCCGGGTTCGCCGGCATCGGCGCCGTCGCGATGTCATGCACGGTAAGAGCCGGAAATGCCGTTCGAGCGGCGGCGCGCAGCTCGGAGCGCGCGCTCGCTCCCTCCGCCACGAACAGCAGCGCCACGCTGAGGCAGCCGCCGAGCGCGAGCGCCACGCGCGTCGACTCCGAGGTGAGCCGGCCTACCGCGAACGTAGCGAGCGCCAGCCCGAGCAACGCCAGTCGTGACGCCGTCGGCACGAACGGTACGAACCAGCAGATCGTGAGCACGCTCGCCAGCACCAGCCACAGGAGCACAGCCAGCCAGCGCCGGGTTAACCCGCGCGCCACCGCCGGCACCAAAATGGCGAGCCATAGCGGCTCGACGATGAAGATGCTGTCGCCGTAGAGCCAGCCGCTATACACGGGCCAGAACGGGTGGATCCCGTAGTTGTTGCCGTAATCCATCAACAGGTGCAAGACGGGACCCGCCAGCGCCAAAAGCAACAGCCACTGCTTGCGGTCGGGCGTGAACGCCGCCGGATTGGCGCGCGCCCGCCACCGCCACATCCCGAGACCGAGCAACCAAGCCAGTGGCAGCGCCACCAGCAGCGTGTGAGTGTGACCGCGGTGCTGGAGCAAGCTGCCGAGCGGTTTGGGCCCGTCGATCCAGCTGTAGACGATGTCGATGTCGGGCAGATTGTTGGCGAGCGCGGACAGCAGCGAAGCGGTGGCGCGCACCTCCGCGCGTGTCTCACGGCGCCAGACGCAGACGGCGTCTGCCACGAGCATGCCGAACAGGCTGTGCGTGACGTTGTCCAAGCGTCTATCCGGCCCCTTCGAGCCGAAAGCGACCCGCGTAGACCGCGAAGCCGCCGCCGCGCGCGAAGCCGATCAGTAGCACCCGAAAGCGCTCCGCTAGCTCGATCGCGAGCGAGCTGGGGGCTGAGATCGCCGCCAGCGCCGGCACGCCCGCCATCACCGCCTTTTGAACGATCTCGAAGCTGGTACGGCCGCTCACCGCCAGCAGATGCTCCGACAGCGGCAAGCGCCGGTCGAGCGCCGCGCGGCCGAGCACTTTGTCGACCGCGTTGTGGCGGCCGATATCCTCGCGGGCCACGAGCAGGCTGCCGTCGTGGGTAAAGAGCGCGGCCGCGTGGAGACCGCCCGTACGCGAGAAGATGGGCTGGTGCTCGGGCAGGCGCTGCATCGCCCTCGACACGACACCGGGCGTGAAGCGCGTCTCGGCGGCCACCGGCGTGAGCCGCGCCAGCAGATCTTCGATGTCATCGCGACCGCAGACGCCGCAGGCGGCGCTGCTCAGGGTACCGCGCTTGACGACGCGAGTCGTGGCGAAGCCTGCCGGGTCGTGACCTTCGGCGAGCAAGAAGCCGGCCTGAAGCTCATCGTCGTGACCGGGCGTGCGCATGGTCGTGGCCAAGACTTCACCGTGCAGCTCGATCGCGAACGGCGCCTCCACCACCACCTCTTCGCGCCGCTCGCTCGCGCTGCCATCCGCGCCAATTTGCAGCGTCGCGACGGAATGTATATCGTCCGACCCGCTCGCGGTCGTCACGAAGCACGCTCGATTCGCACGCTTGTGTTGTAGCCTGGATCGTTACAATCCCGCCAAAAGACTTGGTTGGGGAGCGGAAAGAAGCGCCCTCGTCGTCGGAAAGCCTACCGAAGTTAGGCGTTATCTGGCACTACAATCGAGTCGTGGCAGCTCCGCTCTCCGAAGTCTTGGCCATCATGCAGCGCCTGGCTCCGCTACAGCTCGCCGAGAGCTGGGACAACGTGGGGCTACTGCTCGAGCCGGTGCCGGTCGCCGAGAGCGCGCCGCTGGCGCACACGCTACTCACCATCGAGCTCACGAACGAGGTCGTCAGCGAGGCCGAGCAGCTCGGGGCGAAGCTCATCATCGCGTACCATCCTCCGATTTTCCACGGGCTCAAGCGGCTGCGCAGCAGCGAGCCGGCCGAACGCGCGCTGCTCCGCTGCGCCGCGCGCGGCATCGCGATCTTCTCGCCCCACACCGCGCTCGACGCCGTGCCGGGCGGCGTGAACGACTGGCTGCTCGACGCGTTCGGGGCCGGTGAGCGCGGGCCATGCGTGCCCCACCCTGCCGACGCCCGCTGCGGCCAAGGCCGCTTCGTACGTCTGGCGTCGCCCATGCCGCTGTCGGAAGCGGTCGCGCGCATCAAGCGCCACCTGGGGCTATCGCAGCTGCGCGTGGCGGCGGCCCCGAGCCACGCCGGCGACGGCAGCCCCATCCGCAGCGTCGCTGTCTGCGCGGGGGCGGGCGGCTCCGTGTTCGAGAAGCTGCCGCCCTTCGATCTGTTCCTCACCGGTGAGATGCGTCACCACGACGTGCGCGCTCGCGCCGAGGGCGGAAGCAGCGTCGTGCTGTGCGAGCATACCCATACCGAGCGCGGCTTCTTGCCCATCTTGGCGGAGCGGCTGTCCGCGGCGATCGGCGCGAAAACCTCCTTCCACGTCTCTCGATGCGATCGCGATCCGCTGTCTCTGGTCTGATCGGGTGTCTCGGCACCGCGCTGGCGCTCGGCTTCGCCGCGTGCGCTTCGCGAGAGCTACCGCCGCCGCCCCATCCCGATCCGCCGTTGCGCCACCCCCAGGCAAAGGCTCGCCCTCCGTCCGTCACGACGGCCGTCCCCACGCCATCCGTCGCCGAAGCCCTCGCCCGAGAGCCGTCGACGGCGGACAGCGAGCCAACGACGGCCGACGACGAGCCCGAGCCAACCGTCCCGGAAGCGCCCGTCGCTGTCACCTCCGCCGCGCCGGCCGCAGAAGCGGCTGGGCGCTGCGCTTCCGTGCCGCCGCTGTTGGCGAACGGCGCCGTCCCGCCGGCGCCCGCTCACGCTCCGCTCGGGCAAGACGTCAGCATCCCGGGCGATCGCCCCGCCTACGTGTTGCCCGGCGAACCCGGCGATCCACGCGTGATCGTCTATTTACCGGGCATGTGCGGCGACGCAACCGCGGCCGACTACTTCCGGGAGGCCGCGCGTGCGCACGGGACCTTGATCGCGGTGCGCGGCGATACGCCATGCGACAACGGCCGCTTCAAATGGCGCGATGATCCGGCCAAGATCCAGGCCCGCATCCGCGTCGCCTTCGAGCACGTCAACGCCGCGCGCGGCGGGCAGCTGCGGCTCGAGCAAGCGCTGCTGTTCGGCTATTCGCAAGGCGCCGATCGCGCGGAGAAGGTAGCGGCGCTCTACCCCGAGCAGTACCCGCGCGTGGTGCTCGGGGGGCCGCCGCTGAAGCCGTCACCGACCAGGCTCGCTCACGCAAAGCGCGTGGTCGTGTTGGGCGGTGAGCTGGAGACGACCGAAAACATGCGCGCCGGCTTCGGTGCCTTGCAAGCCGCCGGTATCGTGAGCCGCTTCGTGACGCTCGAGTGCGCGTATCACGGCTACTTCGGCACCAACGCGGAGGCCCAGCTCGCCGACGTCCTCGACTGGGTCGGCCAGCCTTGAAGGCGCCTCTGCCGAGTTGCAAGTAAATTCTCGCCCGCGCTACCCTCGGCGGTTAGCGCCGCCACGGCGGCGTTCGCGGCGAGATTTCCCGGGCGTTGGCCAGAGACGTTGCCAGGCACGCCTGCTTCCGGACAGGATTGGCGTCGCATGTCACGCCCCAGTCGCCGTCCCCAGTCGTCTCCGGACACCGAGACCACGGAGTTCGAGTCGCTCCGCGGCGAGCTCCGCTCGCGTTTGCACTTGGCGAGCAAGGAAGCGCAGCGCCAGTGGGAGGCGCTCGAGCTGAGGCTGATCGAGCTCGAGCGTGGCTTGGAAGGACAGCGCAGCGGCGTGCGCGAGGCGGCCAGCGACGTCGCGACCTCCATCGCGCGCATGTTTCGCGATCTGATGGTGCGGCCCGGCGAAGGCACAGGTCCCGCCCAGGCCCCCGTGCACGACGCGATGCGCACGCGCGTCTACTTCGTCGCGCCCGAGGACACGCTGGCGCGCGCCGCCCAGTTGATGTGGGAGAAGGATCTCGGCTGCTTACCGATCTGCGGTCCGGGCCGCAAAGCGATCGCGATGCTGACCGATCGCGATATTTCGATGGCCTCGTTCGTCCAATGGAAGCACCTGGCCGAGATCAGCGTCGAGAGCGCGATGTCACGCGAGCTCCACACCTGCTCCCCGGACGACGAGCTGGCGCGGGCGGAAGACATCATGAAAAGGTTCCAGGTCCGCCGGCTGCCGGTCGTCGACGCCGAAGGCACGCTCGTCGGCCTGCTGTCGCTGGGCGACGTTGCCCGCTACGTCTGGCAGCACTCGCCGCGCCACAGCAGCAGTCAGGCTCAGCAGAAGCTGGCCGAGACGCTGGCCGCGATCTGTGAGCCGCGCTTCCACTCGATTCCGCCACCTCCCCCCGCGCCGTGAGCGCTCAGCGGCGGGCGTTGTAGCGGAAGCCACCTTGCCTCGCGTAGCGTGAGAGCACGTCCCCGGCCGCCGCCGCGCTCACGCCGGTGAGCACGGCCGTGCCGCGCGCTTGCAGCTGCTCTTTCCAACGCGGATCGCGCGGGCCTTCCTCGAAGCCGGCCGCCTCCGCCAGCTCGACTGGTGCGCCGCACACGAGCCGCGACAGGCCTGCCCAATGACAAGCGCCCAGACACTGCACGCACGGCTCGGAGCTCGCGAACAGCTCGTAGTCACCGCACGAGAGCGTGTAGCTGCGGAGCCGAGCCTGCGCGAACATCAACGCCACGATCTCGGCGTGGAGCAGCGATGAGGCCTGGGGCATGACGAGGTTCATGCCGGGCGCGACGATCTTACCCGACTCGCGCTCGTAAACGACGGCGCCGAACGGCCCGCCGCCGTGCTCCACGTTGCGCCGGCCGAGCTCGATCGCCAGCTGCATTCGCTGCTCGTCGCCGCCCCGCGGCGTCTCGAGATCACACTCGTTCAGCACCCAGTCGGGCAGCGCGAACGTGACGGATTTCGGAAGGGTCATGGCTCTAGAGCGTCAATCGAAGCTTGAGCCCGCCCGCGTCGCGCGTCGCCCACGGTAGCATCTGAACGCTCGCCGCGCGCTGAGCCGGCACCTTCTTGGCGCCGTAGACGATCAGCGGAATTCCAGCCGCCCCCAGCACCGCGCCCGTGATCGCGAACAGGTACACCGGCACGGAGTATCCATCGCAGTCATCGACCCGATAGCGTTCGCTCGAGGGCAAGACGCCGCTCGGATAGTTGCCCAGGATCGCGTCGTCGCAGCGTGCTTGAGCGTTTGCGGCTGACAGCGCGATCAAGAGCGCGATCGGCGCCGCCGACACCATCACGATGCCGCCGACCATCGCCGCCTTGTTGCGGCGGCGCGTGGCCGGCGCGTCGCTCGGTGGCGCGGGGACCGCCACCAGCGGCGCCGTGCCCGCCAGCGATGGCGGTGGCGCGATGGTGCCACCCGTCTGCGGCGACGCCGACGGCGGCGGCGGCGGCGGAGTTTCGGCAACGGTGGGCGGCGCCGCTGCGACAGAGGCGTCAGGCGCTCCCGCTGGCGCCGCGCTCGCTGCATCGGGCGCCGCCGCGGGCGGGTCGGAGGGTGAGGCGTTCGGCGACGTGCACTTGCCGTCTTCACACACACGGTCGCCTTTGCAATCGATGTCCTTGGTGCACTGAGCCCGCGCCACCGTGCTCACGAGCAAGCCCCCCACCGACAGCCACCGCACCCAACCTACTTTCCCGCGCATGCGGAAAAACTAGCGGCCACGCTCGCCGCCAGCAAGCGCGCACGGCGCGGGCGCCGAGCCAGGGGTCGAGAGACCAGAACGGCCAAGCCTACCAACACCGACATCTACCGGCCCCCGTCACGCGTAAGCGCCGGCATTTATGTCACGTTTCGGTTAAAACGAGCAACACCTTCGTCTCTGGCGGAGGAGTTCGCTGTGCTCTAACCCTGTGTACAGTTCATGAGCTCAAAAACGCACCTCCGCGACCTTACGGCGACCGGCTTGCTCTTCGCGTCGGGCCTGCTCTTCGCTTGCTCGGACAACCAGTCGACCGACGGCGCTGCCGGTGGCGCGACGGGCGCCGCAGGTCAGACGAGCGCGGCGGGCGGCCCGTTCGCCGCAGGCAGCGGCTCAGTCGCCGGAACCGCTTCGGGAGCCGCAGGCAGCGGCTCAGTCGCCGGAACCGCTTCGGGAGCCGCAGGCAGCGGCTCAGCCGCGGGCGCGACCGGAGCCGCAGGCGCAACCGGAGCCGGCGGGGCGACGGGAGCCGGCGGGGCGACGGGAGCCGGCGGCTCGAACCCATCGACGGCAGGCACTGCGGGCGCCGGGACAGGCTCGGGAGGCGCTGGCGGCAACCCCGGGACCGGCCCGAGCTTCCTGATCGGCGCCGACATCACCTTCCACGAGCCCCAGCCGGAAGGCACCCGCGCCAATTTGCTCGCCACCCTCAAGTCACACGGCTTCAACTCGATTCGGCTACGCACCTTCGTCGATCCCAAAGCCGCCGACGGCTACGACAAGACCAACGGTGACGCCGACATCGCCCACACCACAGCGTTCGGCAAGCAGATCAAAGACGCGGGTATGGGCCTGCTCATCGACTTTCACTACAGCGACAACTGGGCCGATCCGGGCAAGCAGTGCGTGCCGATCGCCTGGCAGAGCTACACCACGATCGCCGAGCTCGCGACCGCCGTGCATGACTACACCAAAGACTCGATCACGAAGCTGATCGCCGGCGGCGCTCGCCCCGACATGGTGCAGATCGGCAACGAGACCACGCCCGGCATGCTGCTCCATCGCTGCGACAGCGGCGGGCAACCGACCGGCAATAACCCGGTGCAGGGCAACACTTCGAATTGGGCAAACCTCGGCGCCCTGCTCAAGGCGGGGGTGGACGGCGTGAAGGAGGTCGATCCCACGATCTTGGTCGCCTTTCATATCGATCGCGGCGGCGACAAAGCCAGCGACAACCCCGGCGCGGCTCTCGAAACGAGCAGATGGTGGCTCTCGAACGCGGTCAAATACGTCATTCCCGACGCGTTCGGCGAGTCATGCTACCAGCGCTACCAGGGCGATCCCAACAGTGCGGCCAACACCAAGGCGAGCTGGACCAGCACGTTCGCGGGCCTGGCCAGCGACTACCCGATGATGAAATTCTTCGCCGCCGAGTACGGCCCGATGCAGCGTGAGATCAACGACGTCTTGTTCAACATGCCCAACAAGCAAGGGCTCGGTACTTACAACTGGGAACCAGCCACCCAGGGCGACTGGAACACCGGCCACGACCTGCTCCGCCGTAACGGCACGATGTACACCGAGCAGCCCGACCTCGCGAAGTACGACGAAATGAAGACGGCGTATGTCAGTCGTCTATGACGGGCCAACCGTGAGGCCGCGGCGTCGATCGATGAAGCTTGGATTCGTTCTCATTTTCGCGGCGCTGGCCAGCTGCAGCAGCGACGACGACCCGCAAGCGCCCAAACGCTGTGACGAGCTCGCGCAGTCGTTTTGCGAGATCAACACGACCTGTGCCCTCGCCACCTCCGCCATCACCGAAGAGAAGCGCGAGGAGTCGCTGTCCACGTGCGTCTCGGCGATCAAGCAGTCGTTTGACTGCGCCACGGTGTCGAAGATCAAGGGCGATCCGGATGCGTGCATCGCAGATCTGTCCGACATACCGTGCGACGATTTCGATGCCACCGCCGGACTACCGATCCCTGCCAGCTGTCACGGCGTCTTCGCGCGGTAGAGCTGCGAGCCGAGCGGGGCCGGCCCCGCTGCTCGAGCAATTTGGGGCCGACCGAGCGGCGAGAGCCTACGCCGGCACCTGCAGCGCGCGGGCGTCGAGCGGGCCTCGCTGTTCGAAGACGATGCTCGAATCATCCAGCGCGCGGCCGGTCACGAGATGTACGCGACCACCGAGGGCTACGTGCGCGAGGCTTCGATCTTCCGTGGCCGTGTCGGTGAGCCGTTTTCGGCGCTGCCCGTGCTCAATCGTAACAACGAATTGATCACCGATGAGCTAAGTGTAGGAAAAGAAAGCGTCCCCAAGGGGATTCGAACCCCTGTTACAGCCTTGAAAGGGCCGTGTCCTGGGCCGGGCTAGACGATGGGGACCGTTTGCAAGGCGCGGGAAGATAGTTCGCAAACGCCAGATCGACAACGATAAAACCCAAATAATTTCAGGCCGGACGGCTAGGAGGACGCAGGGGCTTTGGCTATGGTCCCGCCCGTGCAAAGCGCGTCTAGTTCGCGAGCTTCAGCGGGAGCTCCGGCCCAGGGCGGGGCGAAGGCCGAGAAAGTGCCGCCTTTTTCGTTGATCTTGACGCTATTCGTGCTGTCAGGCGCGACCGGGCTCATCGATCAGCTGTGTTTCTCGAAGTATCTCTCGTATGTCGTCGGGGCGACGGCGCACGCGGTCAGCGCGGTCTTGTCGGCGTTCATGACCGGCCTGGCGCTCGGGGCGTTCTTGGGCGGAAAATTTTCGCGCACCGTGAAGCGACCGCTGCTGGCCTACGGCGTGCTCGAGCTGGTGGTGGCAGTCACGGTGGCGCTGTCGCCGGCGGCGTTTCAGGCGCTCGCCCCGCTCTACGCCGCGATCGCGCGGAGCGCGCCCGGCTCGCTCGTGGTGCTGAGCGCGGTGCGGTGGCTGGCGGCGCTGTTGATCGTGGTGGTGCCGACGACGGCGATGGGCGCGACGTTGCCGTTGCTGTCGCGGCTGTTGCCGGCGTCGAGCCTCGAGCCGGCGGCGGTGGCACTGCGCGAGCGACGGCTCGGAGCGCTGTACGCCTCGAACACGGCGGGCGGCGCGATCGGCGCCCTGCTGGCCGCCTACGCCATTTTGCCGGCGCTCGGCATGTCGGCCACGGTGTGGCTCTCGGCGCTCGGCAGCGCGTGCATCGGCGCGCTCGCTGTCTACTTCGGGCGCCGGGCGCCGGTGTCGCCGCCGCCAGCGGGTCCGGGCACCTCGGGCATTCACCGCGCCAAGGGCGTGGCGCGAGACGCGCTGACCGCGTACGTGGTGGCAGCCGCCTCGGGGGCGTTGGTGTTCGCGGCCGAGGTGATCTTCACGCACTTGCTGGCGCTGATCATCGGCAACAGCGCCTACGCGTTCGGGCTGATCTTGGCCGCGTTCTTGTCGTGCTTGTTCCTGGGCGCGTCGCGCGCGGCGGCGATCCGCAATCGCTTCGGCGAGGCCGCCCTCCCCTTCGGATTGATCCTGACCGGGCTGGCGCTGGTGCTCACGCTCCCGCTCTGGGACAAGTTGCCGTTGGTGTTCGAGGGCACCGGGGAGATTGCGGCGTCGTTCGCGGCGCGCGAGGCGTTGCGCGGGCTGATCGCGTTCCTGGTGTTGCTGATTCCGACCGTGTTCATGGGGCTCACCTTCCCGCTGCTGCTCCAGCGGGTCGCCGGCTCCGACGACCTGGGCTGGTGGGTCGGTCGCCTCACCACCGTCAACACGCTCGGCGCCGTCGCCGGCTCGCTCGCGACCGGCTACCTGGTCTTGCCGGCGTTGGGGTCGCAGGGCGCGCTGTTCGCGGTGGCGCTCGTGTTCGTGGCGACCGGCTTGCTCACCACGCAGTTCGTGGCCGGACGCGCGCGCCAGCTCGCCTACGCGCTGGCGGCGAGCGCGGTGGCGGCGTGGCTGCTCACTCCCCGCTGGGATTTGGCGCGGCTCACCGCCGGGACCAACGTGTACTTCGACGGCTGGACCCAGCCCGACGAGATCCCGTTCGTGCGCGACGACGTGCACGGCGGAGTGACGACGGTCACGCGCCTGAACGGGGTCTACACGCTGTACACCAACGGGAAATTTCAGGGCAACACCGGCTGGGAAATGAGCGCGCAGCGCTTCTTCGCGCACTACCCTTCGATCTTCGTCAGCCGCTTCGACCGCGCGTTGATCATCGGGCTGGGTACGGGCACGACGCTCGGCACGATCGCCTCGTATCCGTGGAAGAAGCTGGAGCTGGTCGAGATCTCACCGGCGATCGTGGAGGCCGCCGATCGCTATT
>Ga0164241_10001663_pt1 | contig 26416 bp, 21 predicted proteins | sample OricomyardsoilBY_FD_108780 | JGI IMG/M metagenome (GOLD analysis project Ga0164241, IMG submission 108780) | Backyard soil microbial communities from Emeryville, California, USA - Original compost - Back yard soil (BY) | ecosystem: Environmental > Terrestrial > Soil > Unclassified | place: USA... | reverse complement strand
GACGCGAGCAATACGTCAGGAAGCACGACGTACGCGGTGTACGCACCGTTTAGCGTGATCCCGTTATGGAACAGTCAGGGAAGAGCAGACAGAGCGGTGATGGGAGGAACGGCAGCGCCGGGCCAGTCGGACATCACCGGTAGGACTAGTTTTTCTTTCGAGTCGCCGGCTTTCTACCGGCAGGGCGCTCTCTGCGGCGCTGACGAGCGACGAGACGCGCTTATTTGAGCATAGGCACTGACGAAAAGTTAGGAGTCGTCATATATTACATGTTATAACATGAATTGCCCCATCAGGAGAGCATAAATGACAATTGCAGTTGCCGGAGCGACCGGCCAACTCGGCCGCCTGGTCGTCCGGGACCTCAAGACACGGGTCGCGACATCGAACATCGTGGCGCTCGTGCGCTCCACTGCCAAGGCGGCGGAACTCGGCATTTCCGCGCGCGAAGCAGACTACGATCGCCCGGAGACGCTCGGACCAGCGCTCGCCGGCGTCGACACGCTCATGCTCATCTCCGCGAGCGAAGTGGGCAAGCGCGCTGCACAACATCACAACGTCATTGAAGCGGCAAAACGCGCTTCGGTAGGACGCGTTGTCTATACGAGCCTTCTGCGCGCAGCCAGCTCACCCCTTTTGGATCTCGCCGCCGAGCATGTCGCGACGGAGAACGAGATCAAGGCGTCGGGGCTGACGTACACGATCCTGCGAAATGGCTGGTACACCGAGAACTACACCGGCTCGATTCCAGCAGCGCTCACGAACGGCGCGTTTTTTGGCAGCGCAGGCGAAGGCCGGATCTCATCGGCGACGCGTGTCGATTACGCGGCTGCTGCACTCGTAGCCGTAACCGAACCAGGGCATGATGGGCAGATTTACGAACTTGCCGGCGACGAGTCGTACACCATCGGCGATCTGGCCGCCGAGGTCAGTCGGCAGACCGGCCGCACGATTCCATATCGTGATATACCAGAAGCCGAATATGCCGCAGCGCTCGTGAGAGCAGGTCTGCCTGACGGCTTGGCGCGTATGATCGCCGGCTGGGACACAGGCGTCAAGCAGGGTGCGCTCTTCGACGACGGACATCAACTCTCGAAACTGATTGGTCGACCGACAACGTCGCTGTCAGACGTGGTACGCGATACGCTCTCGGCGGCGCGCACGTAAACCGCAAACGCATGAGGAATCCGCATCCTGCAGCCGTTGGAAAGTTCGGGGTCTTGCGCCGTGCACACGCAAGACCTCGATCGCGGACATGTCGACGATACCCGGACGCGACTGGCGCTTTTCTTGCCACACTCGTGACTGCCGCTGAATGCTGACACCATCCAGCGGTTGCCCGTACCTGTATGCGAAGACGACGAAATCCCTCACGACGGAGTGATGTATGGCCAGCGCATTCGAATTGAAGCTGAACAAGAATGGACAGTTCATGTTCAATCTCAAGGCCGGGAACGGCGAGATAATCCTCACGAGCCAGCACTATCAAACGAAAGCAAGCGCGGAGCACGGAATCGCCTCTGTGAAAGCGAACGCTCCACTCGATGCGCAATATGATCGGAAGACGTCGACGAGCGGCCAGCCGTATTTTTCTCTCAAAGCCGCGAACGGTGAGAGCATCGGGCGAAGCGAGATGTACTCTTCCGCGTCCGCAATGGAAGGCGGCATTGCATCGGTCAAGAAGAATGCACCTGACGCGACCGTAAAAGACATGACCGACAAGGCCGTATAGTTACAACGAGAACGACCGGCGTTGCATCAAACGTCCGGAGCTACTGTGACGACACACGCGCGGAGGTTGTCGACGAAAACTTCGTCTGCAACCCCTGCGTGCTTCTTTACGCCATTATCTTCTGCGGTTTGTCATAACCGGATGACCCCGTTGCCCTGGAAGCGAGAAACTTCACGGTTCCTGTGAACGCGAAGTAGAGGCTTGCGATCATCGAAATGTAGATACCCGATCCGATTGATATTGCCTTCCATGCGGCGTCACTGACCTGATTTGCGATTTCGCCCATGGATCCGCCCTGTGATCCTCCTCCCATCACACCATCGAGTTTGTGCAGCACCATGTAACCGATGAGCAGCATGAATATGAGAGGGAGCAATGCGCCGAGCGTTGCGCGTTTGTCCTTCCAGAAATGATGAATGAACGGCCCGACAATTGTGACGAGCGCAAGGAGTCCGTAGATGCCCGTGGACGCCGAACCGCCGCCGAAGCTGTTCATCGGATTACCGGTGTTGATGAAACCGAGAATCTGCCAGAAGGTGATGTGTACCGAGGAGCCAAACATGTTCAGGGACACAGCTGGCAGCATCCACCATCCAATTATCAGTGCAGCTCCAGCGACCAGGCTCGGGATCCCGAACTTGGCAACAGCGCCGGACGCGAGTGCGGCTCCACGTTCCTTGGCGGCAGCCATCGCCACCTCGGCCTGCTCTTTCGCCAGTTGCGACTCGGGCAGCGCGGTTATACCGACAACATCTCCGCGTTCGTTAAGCTCGACGTCGACCACCATCCCGACACGAGGTGCTTCTTCTGAACGCCACGCACCCTCAAGCTGAAACTGGTACTGCTGACCTTCGGCAATCAACAGGCCGGGACCGGCACTGGTATCGCGTATGATCTTGCCGCGCTTTTTCATTTGACTCCCGATAAGCAATGCGATGATCTGTCTGCCTCGATCCAGCCTGCGGATGCGAGCTTCTGTCAGGCAATGCGTCGTATCGGGTGAAAAACCGTCACCGTGTCAATCGGGCATGATTGCGGAAAGTTTGTGGATACTCCAGATCCCGAACGTCGGGCCGAATGCAAGGACCGCGAAGGCCCAGCGCCAGGAGATCAATTGTGAGATCTGTGGTACGGTCTGGATCGTGACCATGGTCAACAGGAAGCCGAGCGAAGTCTGAACGGTGAGCGCAGTGCCCACAGCATGCAGCGGGACGCTCTCGGTCACGAGTACCGAGAATTGCGCGCTGTCCGCGATCACGAAGAAGCCCCACACGAGCGCGATCGGAACAACAAGCCAGAGCGTCATTCCGAAAGTGAATCCGATCAGCAGCGAGCACATTCCACTCACGGTCATCGCAACGCTGACCAGCCATTCGCGGCCGCGTCGGTCGGCCACCAAACCGCCCCAGATGCATCCTGCTCCACCGATAGCGAGTGCGGCAAACGCGACGATCGACGCGATTGAAGTTGCAGTCGATGAATGATCACGCTGTGCGGTGATGCTCGCGGAGATGAACACTGGCAACCATGTCCAGGCCGCGTAGAGCTCCCACATATGACCGAGATAGCCACCAGTCGCGAGGCGGAATTTCGGTTCGCGCGCAATGCTCGCAACGAGGCCCCACGAGAATGGACGCGGGGGAAACGGATATGGGCCATCCCGATAACTAACGAGGATCAACACAGCCGCGGTCAACGCCGCCGCCGATGCTGTGAGGACCACCGGAGTGATGCCGGCGCCGGGAATCGCGTGTACCAGATACGGCGTCGCCTTCCCGACAGTCAGCGCGCCGACGATTCCACCCACCGCAAGCCCTCGTCGCGCGCGAAACCAGGTGGATATCATCTTCATCGCAGGCGGATAGACCGCTGCCAGCGCCATGCCGGTGATCAATCTGCAAACCAGCGCGGTGCGAAAGCCCGGTGCGATTACAAGCGCTGCATTCGCGATTGCACCAGTAATCGCACCGGTCGCGAACAGTCGGCCCGATGGTACTATATCGACAGCATTCAGTGTCGCGAGCATGGCGGTGCCGATCACGAATCCCAGCTGCACTATAGCTGTAAGCCAGCCGGCCTGCGATGCGCTCAGATCCCAGAGTGTTTGGTATTGCGCCGATACGGCGCTCGCGGCGAACCACAGCGACATCCCAAGCAACTCGGCGCACGCCAGCAACACGAGCATGCGCCACCGCGACGGGTCCGTGTCAGCACCACGTGTCGCTGGTCCCGTAGCCGCTTCGGTCGATACGTCGCCTACCATTTCGAATCCATGGTGCATGAAACTGGCGGGCAGGTAACCGCCACGCAATGCAGGATATTTATCGGGATGTGCGAACTGCTATAACCAGTCTGCTATAACCAGCCCTTTTCGCGGGCCATGCGATCTCGGTGCTGGTTTTACCTTCACCGGCGTAGCGCAGTGTCTGGCGCTCTCTATCCGTCAGCGGATCCGGCGCGGACCGCATTCGCAGCAGGCGCGGCGGCTTGCGTGATGGCTTGTGCAGCGGTCGCGTGTGCTGAAGCGAGACTGACAGTGCCGACGGCAATAATGATGAGATGCAAGTGCGGTGGACGCATGTTGGATATTCTCCGGAGACGGCCACTGGGTCGGCCCGAATTGAGCATGACTTGAGCCCGAGTTGAGCGTCGCAATCGCGGCGCGTCATTCAGTATGCCGAGTCTGAAGCATGTCACCAGAATCGGGTGACATGTGTCACCTTTGTCATCCTGGAAGCGTAAGTTCTTACGCATATGACGACACCCAACAAGTCAGTTACGCCAGCTGAAGCAGCTACCCCAATGATTACCCCCGAGCAGTTCTTTGCCGCCGACCTGCGAGTGGGGCGCGTGCTGAGCGCGGACCGGTTTCCGGAGGCGCGGAAGCCGGCGATCAAGTTGACGATCGACTTTGGGGAACTGGGGATCAGGCGATCGAGTGCGCAACTCACGGTGCATTACGAGCCAGCGGAGCTTGTTGGGCGGCTGGTTATCGCCGTGGTCAACTTTCCGCCGCGTCAGATCGGACCGTTCATGTCGGAGGTTCTGGTACTGGGCGCGTGTGAGACTCCGAGCGACGTGGTGCTGTTGAAACCGGATATGGATGTGCCGGTGGGGACCAGGATTTCGTGACGGGGATAGGGATCCTGACGCCGCCTTCGGCGGGCGGAATGACGGCAGGGCGACGTCGCAGCTCCGAGTCATCCTCGCGGAAGCGAGGATCCATGTTTACTGCGGGCGGAGTGGAAAGTGGATTCCCGCTTTCGCGGGAATGACAGGGGGTCATCGCGGGGATGACGGGTGTATCATCGCGGGAATGACGGCGCTTGTCCGAACAATCGTTCGACTAGGTTCACGCTTACTGGGCGCCGGGCGCGGGTGTGTGGACGTAGACGGCTGTCGGGGGGCCGTCCGCTTTCATCTGGCGTAATTCCCGGAACTCGAATCCGAGCTTCTCCAGCAGGGCGATCGACGGCGTGTTTTCGGGTGAAACGAGGCCGAGTGTTCGGGGGAGGTTGAGAGGACCATATGCCAAGTCGAGAACCGCGCTGGCGGCCTCGAATGCGAAGCCCTGGCGCCAGAATTCCGGCAACATCGCGTAGCCCAGATCGGCGTCATCGAAGGTCACGCGCTTGAGCAGGCCGCAGAGCCCGATAGGCGTCTGGACCGGCTTGAGGACCACCATATAAGGCCCGTGTCCGTGGTTCCGATAGCTGCTGATGGGACCATCGAGCAAGTAGTTGGTGGCCTGCTCGAGCGATCTGATCCCGCGATCCCCGATATTATCGATGAACGACGGATCGTTGACGAGCCGCAGTATGAACTCGGCGTCGTCGGTTGTGAGAAATCGCAGGATCAGGCGATCGGTTTCCAGGACAATCATCGGCGGTAACACGGCATGCGGGCTGAAGGAACACGTCGGGGCGCACAGTGCAAGGAGCACATCGCGAGCAGCACATCGCGAGCAGCATATCGCGAGCGGCGCGTCGAGCGGCGTGGTTCTGAAGATGACTGGCAGACTACATTTGGAGAAAGTGCGCCCGCGGCCTCAGGTCTGACGGGTGACAACAGGTCCAGGTCAAAGTCAAAGTATCACCGTCCTATCGAGGCTATCCGGTGGCTCCTCAGTTCATCTATGTAATGAAGGATCTGCGCAAGGTCGTTCCGCCTTCGCGTGAAATCCTGAAAGGAATCTGGCTTTCGTTCTACCCCGGCGCAAAGATCGGAGTGCTTGGCGCAAACGGGGCTGGCAAGTCGTCGCTTCTTCGTATCATGGCGGGTGTCGACCAGGATTTCCAGGGGGAGGCGTGGGCGCACCCGGGCACGCGGATTGGCTACCTGCCGCAGGAGCCGCAGCTCGATCCGGACAAGACGGTGCGTGAGAACGTCGAAGAAGGGGTGAAAGCGACGCGGGATCTTCTGAAGAAATTCGAGGAGATCTCGATGAAGTTCGCGGAGCCGATGAGCGACGACGAGATGAACAAGCTTCTGGAACAGCAGGGTCGCGTGCAGGAGCAGATCGATGCAGCGAATGCGTGGGAGCTGGATCGCACGATAGAGATCGCGATGGACGCGCTGAGATTGCCGCCAGGTGATGCGGCGGTAACGAATCTGTCCGGTGGCGAGAAACGTCGCGTTGCGTTGTGTCGCGTATTGCTGGAGCAGCCCGACATGTTGCTGCTGGATGAGCCGACCAACCATCTGGATGCGGAATCGGTTGCGTGGCTGGAGCGGCATCTCGCGGAGTTCAAGGGAACGGTGGTTGCGATCACGCACGATCGATATTTCCTGGATAACGTCGCCCAGTGGATCCTCGAGCTGGATCGCGGTGCCGGAATTCCGTACGAAGGCAACTACACGTCGTGGCTGGAACAGAAGCGCGCACGACTGCAACTCGAGGAGAAGAGCGAGTCAGCGCGTCAACGCACTCTAGAGCGCGAGCTCGAGTGGGTGAGAATGGCACCACGCGCGAGACAGGCGAAGAACCAGGCACGCGTGAAGCGATACGAGGAGCTGGCGGAAGCGGACACGGCCGAGAAGACGATGTCGCACGAGATCGTGATACCGCCGCCACCGAGGCTCGGCAACGACGTCGTGATTTCGAAAGGGTTGAAGAAAGCATACGGTGACAAGCTGCTGTACGATGATCTGACATTCTCGCTCCCGCGCGGTGGAATCGTCGGCGTGATCGGACCGAACGGCGCCGGCAAGACGACGATGTTCCGTATGATCGAAGGGACGGAGAAGCCGGATGCCGGATCGTTGACGATCGGAGATACGGTGGTGCTCGCGTACGCGGATCAGGAACGTCAATTGAATCCGGGCAAGTCGGTGTACGACGAGGTGAGTCAGGGCCACGATCTTATACAGGTCGGCAAGCGCGAGATGAACGCGCGCGCGTATCTGTCGAGCTTCAACTTCAAGGGGACGGATCAACAGAAGAAGGTTGGTGATCTATCCGGTGGCGAACGGAATCGACTGCAGCTTGCGAAGGTGTTGAAAGCGGGAGGAAACCTGTTGCTACTGGACGAGCCGACCAACGACCTCGACGTGGATACGTTGCGCGCGCTGGAAGATGCGTTGATCGACTTCGCGGGATGCGCGGTGGTGATAAGTCACGACCGCTGGTTCCTGGACCGGATAGCGACGCATATGCTGGCGTTTGAAGGGGATAGCGAGGTGGTGTGGTTCGAGGGGAACTACAAGGAGTACGAGGCGGATCTGCATAGAAGGAAGGGGATAGATGCGGATCAGCCGAAGAGGATCAAGTACAAGGCGTTGGTGCGGGGGTAGAGGGCGGAGAACGTGTCGACGACAGGGGAGCCATGTTCGCGCAGTCCGTCGAACAATCGTTCGAGAAAAGAAGGTGCACTCCCTGAATTATCAGATAGCGGTGATATGCATGGAAATCCGCCCTTTTCTATACCTGACGGCCACAATGTGTATACAAATCGCCATTTTTCTATACATGTTTTCAGGAAGTGTATAGCATGAAGCCAGTCCAGCCGCTGTCGGCTCTTGTCGCGACCAGATTCGAGACGCCTGCAATCCTGAAGCAGCTCGCAGTCGCGAGCCGACAACTGGCAGAATTGAAAGGTGTGGCCGCGTCCATCCCACACCAGGGGATTCTGATCAACACGCTGGGCATGCAGGAGGCCAAGGACAGCTCTGCGGTGGAGAATATTGTCACCACGCATGACGAACTCTTCCGGGACGACGCCTTTCCAGACGAAGCAGCGAATCCTGCCATCAAGGAGGTTCTAAGGTACCGGCAGGCGCTCCGAGTCGGCTTTCAATTGGTACAGCAAAGCGGTCTTGTCACCAACAATCACATTTTGCAGATCCATGCCGAACTCGAGCGGAACGACGCTGGATTCCGGCGTGTTCCGGGCACGACGCTGAAGAACAACGCTGGGCAGGTAGTGTACACGCCGCCAATGCCCGATCTGGTTCCAGGTCTCATGGGTGAGCTTGAGCACTTCGTGAACGGTGAAGCGTCGTTCGATGCCGATCCGCTCATACGCATGGCGCTCATCCATCATCAATTCGAAAGCATTCACCCGTTTTACGACGGCAATGGTCGAACGGGGCGCATCGTGAACGTGCTGTACCTGGTGAAGGAAAACCTGCTCGAAATTCCCATTCTGTATCTCAGTCGGTATATAGTGCGAACCAAGAGCGATTATTACCGGTTGTTGCAGGCAGTGCGTGATGACGACGAGTGGGAGGCATGGGTTCTCTACATGCTGACTGGTGTCGAACAGACGGCGCGCGACGCGATTGCGACGATTGGTGCCATCAAGATTGCGCTTCTGGATTACAAGCATCGCATTCGGGGGAGCTATCGCTTCTACAGCCAGGATCTGATCAACAATCTCTTCACTCATCCATACACGAAGATTCAGTTTGTGGAGGACGAACTGGGAGTGTCGCGGCTCACCGCGATGAAGTACCTCGACGCGCTTGTCAACGGTGGTTTTCTGGAGAAGCGAAAGGTCGGGCGCTCCAACTACTATATGAATGTCGCGCTCAATGCGATCCTGACTGGCGATGCAATGACGACGCCGGCATAAGAGCTGAGTGGGGACGAAGTGGGGACGAAGTGGGGACGAAGTGGGGACGAAGTGGGGACGGACTCCCTGGCCGGATGACGGCGACTGCACCCAACTGTCCAGATTCAGGTCACGACTCGCAGCGTGAGCGATGGATTGCGCGGAACTGCGTGCATTGCTAGCGTACGCACATAACACCATGACAGAACGTAGACACGGAGCATCTGCTCCAAAAACGGACAGCAAGGTGAGTGGCGAAGATTGGTATTGCCGCGACATCTCCGGACAGATGCACGAGCTAGTCGCGTTCATCGATCTTGGATTGACGGAAGTGATCAACACCGGCGCAACGTTCGACGGGTGCACGTTTCGGCGCTGCAGATTCAATGCGTCGGTTCATACCGACGCAGCGTTCGTCAACTGTAGATTCGTCGGTTGCAGCTTCTTCGATGCCAGCTTCACTGGATGCAAGCTCGTCGGGAGCATGTTCGAGCAGTGCAGCTTTGATCTAATGAAGGTGAGTGGCGGCAACTGGTCTTTCGTCGGCATGCCTGGTGCCGATCTGCGCGCAGCATCGTTCAGCGACATGCGGATGCATGAAGCAGATCTGACGGGCGCGCGATGCCACGGCTCGACCATTCGCGACGTCGACCTGTCGGGCACATTGCTGCACGGCGCCGATCTCTCCGAGTGTGATCTGCGTGGGAGCGATCTGGGTTCGCTCGACCCGTCCACCGTCGAGCTCAAGGGAGCGATTGTCATGATGAATCAGGCGATCGTCATCGCGATGGCATTCGGCCTGGATGTGCAGGTGGAGTAGGGAGGGAGCTTCACTCGATTCACTGTTGCATCCCACGCGTATCCCGCGCGCATCCCGGTCATCCGCTCGCCAGCGTGATCGTGAACGTGCTCCCTTCACCGGGAGCGCTCCGCACTCGCAGATCGCCACCCATCCCGCGCGCGAGATCGCGACTTATCGCCAGACCGAGTCCCGTGCCGCCGGGTGTGTGCATGAGATGACGATCGATCTGCACGAACGGATCGAAGATCAGATCCTGTCTGTCGAGCGGAATTCCGACTCCCGAGTCGGACACGTGCAGAGATACCACGTCGTGAGAAGACGGCTCACCTTCTGTCGCACTACCTTCCGCGCTCATTGCGATGCGGCCGCCGCTTTCGGTGAACTTGATTGCGTTCGACATCAGGTTGACCAGTATCTGCTCAAGCTTTTCGACATCGGCACGCACCACAAGATCGTTCGGGATCGTGATCTCGAAATCCAGCAGCTTCTCGGCGAGTTGCGGTTCGACCATGGGAGCGACGGATGAAACGGCGTCCACCAGTCTGACACTCGTCACGTGGTAATCGATCCGCCCCGCCTCAAGTTTTGCGAAGTTTAGCACGTCATTCACCAGCGAGAGCAGATGTTGCTCGGCACGTTGAATGCGCTTGAGCGCCGTGCGCTGATCATCGTTCACCGGACCATGAACGCCTAATTCGAGCAGTTGCGCGTAACCTGCGATCGCATTCAGGGGAGTGCGCAGCTCGTGACTCATCGTCGCGAGAAACTCGCTCTTGACGCGATTTGCAGCTTCGGCCGCGATGCGCGCATCGTCGGCCTCGGCGCGTGCGTTCTCCAGATCCGTGAGTGCGTTCATGCGCTGAGTCGTCTCCTGCACCACGACCAGCACACCGTTGATCGAGCCATCATCGTCGCGCACCGGACTGTATCCGTAAGTCCAGAAGACATTGTCGATGATACCATTGCGCTCGATCGGGACGAGATGATCCTCATGCCACGTCGCCTTGCCTGTCGTCATGACCTGCTCGATCTGCGGACCGATGATGTCCCAGATCTCAGCCCAGTGCTCGCGGCCGCGTGCGCCGAGTGCTGCGACATCGCGACCGCTCCCTCCGAAGCTCGGTTTGTAGCCGTCGTTGAAGATCTGAATCAGATCCGGGCCCCACCACAAGAACATCGGATGGCGGGATTCCAGCATTATCGCAACGATGGTGCGGAGCGATTGCGACCATGCAGAGACCGGCCCGAGCGGAGTGGACGCCCAGTCGAACGCGCGGCAGCGGGCGGCCATCTCGCTGACTCCGGAGAAGAGCGCGTGCGGGGGCCGGGGCTGGGACTCGGATTTGGTGGATGGAGTGTTCAAGACCGACTCGCGCCTCGATTTCGCGTCCTGCGTCGCATGTCCAGGGTGTCGCCGGAGTATATGAATATGGCGAAAAGTGGCGCGGTGGGTTTGGAGGAAGGACGGAGCGTTCGTTTGGGCTATGTGATGGCCTTTGCAAGCAGGATGAACGCAAGCTCGGAGCTCTTGGGCAGACCAAACCGCTCGTCGCCGAACGGGAATGGACGCACCCCGCCCGTCGGCGAATAACCGTGGCGATGGTGGTAATCGATGAGCTCGGTGCGTTGTCTGATGACAGTCATCTCGATCATCCGAGCGCCGAACCAGGTCGCTGCGGCGTGCTCGGCGGCGGCTATCAGTTGCCTGCCGAGTCCGTCCCCACTCCGCCCGTTTACCCCGTTTACCCCGTTTACCCCGTTTACCCCGTTTACCCCGTTTACCCGGGCCCCTTCACCCCGAACGTGATCGGCAGTCTCATAAACTGGCTCACCGGGCATCCTCCAATCCGCGCGGGTTCGAACGTCGCCGTCGGCAGCCACTGGATCACTGAGTTCAAAAACGATCTGTACGTATCCAGCTCGGTGCCGGTCGGGTGCTGTTTGCCGGCTGGCCAGACTTCGGCGATCGTGGATGGTACGACGTGTCCGGTCGAGTCCACTTCGAAGCTCGTTACAACTTTCGCGGACGCAGCGCTGTTAGTTCCCGCGAAAGGGTCTGCCGGCGCGGTCGTGCTGGTTGAAACTGTCGGTGTAAATGGGGGAAACAGTACCAGGAATGTCGGGAAGATGGTGCGCACGAGCTGCATCGGAAATACCTGGCCGAACGAGGGCAATGCGAACCCGATCGTGTATTCCGCGGAATCTCCCCGCGTAGTGCTCGGCCAGTACACGCCGTCTCCAGCAGCCTGAGCGTCCGTCGCGACTCTCAACAACAACAGGTCGGCTTTCGACGGTGACGTTGTATTGACCAGCGTGAACGTCGGAGCACCTTCACGATGTACGATCACGCGCAGCGCTGCGTGTGATGCCGCATCGCGCCAGGTAATAGTCGGCTCGCTACGCGGCAAGTCCGACCCCGAGCCGCCCAGCCGGCTTCGCATGCGCTGCGACACGGACTGGACGAATAGATCTCCCATCTCCCCGAACGCAGGATCCGTCGAATCCGCAACAGCACCACTGAGATAAACAAGCATCTGCTTCGACGGCTTCAACGATACTGTGTCCAGGCATGATCTGGCCCGCAGCGACGGGATTACCACATCTGTCTGCGCGTCGACACTGGCCGCGCACAACACGATGCTCGTGAAACTTGCGACGAGGGCCGCCATCTTCCAGCGAGCACAGTTCGTGGAAGTCATCACGATCATCGTGCGCGCACAGAAAACTTGTACATCGATCTCGAATGGTACTCCGCTCCCGGATGCAGTATCGTGGATGGGAATCCTGGATGATTCGGGGAGTCCGGAAAGTGCTGAGTTTCCATGACGAGTCCACTTCGCTGGTTGTAAACGATGCCGTTCTTTCCCCTGAGTGTGCCATCCAGAAAATTTCCGGTGTAGAACTGCATCCCGGGCTCACTCGTGTACACCTGCATCACGCGACCGCTCGTCGGTTCATACACCGTCGCGGCGAGCGTGAGCTGAGGCTCACTACCTGGATCAACACCGTCGGCGCTGTCCTTGCGCAGTACAAAGTTGTGATCGTACCCTTTCGCGAAATGCAGCTGCTCGTTGTCTGCGTTGATGCGCGCGCCAATCGCAGTCGGTTGCCGAAAATCGAATGGTGTACCGGCAACACTGCGAATTTCACCGGTAGGAATGAATGTTGAATCGATCGGCGTGAAACTATCTGCATCGATCGCCAATACGTGTCCGAGCACATTGCTCCTGCCACCATCCGCAAGATTGAAGTAGCTGTGTTGCGTGAGATTGATGGGCGTGTCTTTATCCGTGGTCGCCCTGTAGTCGAAGATGACTTCGTTGCTGTCGGTGAGTGTGTATGTCACGGTAACGATGAGATTGCCGGGAAACCCTTCCTCGCCGTCCGGGCTCGTGCGTGTGAACACGAGGCCGACCCGGTCGGGTTTCTGAAACGATGTGGTGCTCCACATGACTTTGTTGAATCCGACATTGCCACCGTGTAGGCTGTTCGGGCCGTTGTTCCTGGCTAGTGTATAGTTCTTTCCATCGAGGGTGAACCTGCCACGAGCAATGCGATTTCCGTAACGTCCGATCAGAGCGCCGAAATAAGGTGATACGGTGGCGTACGGCTGCAGCGAATCGAAGCCCAGTACGATGTCGCCGAGCTGACGTCTGCGGTCGGGAACTCGCAGCGACGTGATTATGGCGCCATAATTGATGGCGCGAAGCTCGATGCCGTTTGCATTGGTGAGTGTGTACGCGGTGACAGCCTTTCCGTCCGCTGTCGTTCCAAATGGTGATTCAGTTACTGATCCTGACTGCATCTGTTCGGTCTTGTGTTCGGTATTGTCGGCAGAAGTCTTCGCCGTGCAGGCTGTTCCGATGGCCAGTATAATGAAGGCGGCCCAGGTTCTGGGATTCAGGAAGTGGTTCATGTGGCTGTTGTCCGTCGAACGAGTGGGGAGCAAGTTTCCGGAGCACTTCAAGTTTCGATAAAGTACGGAAAAAGTGGCCGCCACACTCATACTGTAGGGGTCCCGGGCTGATGAGCAAGGCTTTTTTTACACGGCGTATACACACAATCCGATGGATCGCCGACGGGCGTGCGCCGTTCCTGACAACTCTGTTCGTGGTCGCCTTCTGTGCCACGCCGGCATCGCTGACCGCGCAGTCTTCCCGCGCTCCCGATGAGCTGGCGATTCCACTGCCAGAGAATCCCAGACCCGATTTCCAGCGGGCTGAGTGGCTGAATCTGAATGGTCGCTGGCATTTCCGGTTCGACCAGGCCAACGAGGGCGAAGCCGCGGGTTGGTACGCCAGGCCGCTCGTCGCGACACACTCCATCCTGGTCCCGTTTTCATGGGGCACGCCGCTCTCGGGGGTGCCGGATAGCGCGGATATCGGCTGGTACGAGCGAACCATAAGTGTCCCCACCGCCTGGCGCGGAAGACGGATCTTTCTGGTCGTCGGTGCCTCCGATTGGCGGACTTCCGCCTGGCTCGACGGATCCAGACTCGGCGATCACCAGGGCGGCTACACTCCGTTTTCGATGGAGCTCACGTCGAAGGTGAGGTTTGGTGGCGACCAGCGACTGACGATGCGCGTGGACGACAGTCCGCACGCATTCAAGCTCGAGGGCAAGCAGGGTTACGGCAAGGCACGCGGAATGTGGCAGACAGCCTATCTCGAAGCGCGCGGCGGTGATCCGCTGCAATACGTGCATTTCACACCGGACATCCACAAGGGACGTGTCATCGTGGATGCGCGACTTCTGGATCCCGCGTCACAGGATGTGCAACTGCGTATCGCATTCAACAATTCCGATACGCTATCCGCCGGCGGTGCGCAATTTCCGTCAGTCGTAACGCAACGCATCGCTCGCGGTACGACCACTGCACATTTCGAGATTGCAATCCCGAATGCGCGACTCTGGTCGCCCGACGATCCATTTCTCTACCAGGTTGCGATAACGGCGAAAGGAACCGGAATCACCACCGATAGCGTCGATGCGTATTTCGGAATGCGTGAAATTTCGGTAGTTGATCTTCCGGGCACGAGCATTCCGTATATCGCGGTGAACGGTAAGCCAATCTACATGCAGCTCGCGCTGGATCAGGCGTACCATCCGGAAGGGTTCTATACTTTTCCGACCGACTCGATCCTGCGTAATGAGATCGTACACGCGCGACAACTCGGTCTCACGGGACTGAGGGAACACATCAAGATCGAAGCGCCACGCAAATTGTACTGGGCCGACAAGCTTGGTGTGCTGATAATGGCCGACGTGCCGAACTGGTGGGGTCCGCCGGATTCTACCGCGTTCCACGAGCATGATTATGCACTGAGCGAGATGATCCAGCGAGACTACAATCATCCGTCCATCTTCTCGTGGATCATGTACAACGAGACCTGGGGCCTGACCAGCAAGGTCAACGACAAGGACGTGTATCTGCCGTCCACGCAGCGTCGCGTGATTCAGAGCGTACAACTCGCAAAGCGACTCGATCCAACGCGACTGGTGGAGGACAATTCGCCGTGCTGCGGATGGGGCCACACTGTCACCGACATCAATTCGTGGCACGAATACATGACCGGATGGCAGTGGCAGGATCATCTGAACATGATCAGTGACAGCACGTTTCCAGGCTCACCATGGAACTTCGAGCATGGTTACGTGCAGGGTCATCAGCCGATGATGAATTCCGAGTTCGGTGACGTGTGGGGATACAACGGATCGACCGGCGACGTCGACTGGAGTTGGGATTATCATCTGGCAGTAAACGCGTTTCGCACTCATCCCAAGCTCGCTGGCTGGCTGTATACCGAGCTGGACGACGTGATCAACGAATGGAACGGTTATCTTCGCGCCGATCGCACCAACAAGGAAACAGGGCTCGGAGATCTGGTGCCCGGAATGACGATTCGCGATCTCAACTCTCCGATGTACATCGCAGTGGGGTCGTCGACGGTGATGGCCAGCTCCGCGCAGGCAGGCCAGACCTTGCAGGTTCCACTGTATGCGTCGTTCATGACTGGCAGTCACGCGTACGGTGATTCACTTACGCTTCGCTTCGAGTTGTACGGCTGGAATTCGCTCGGCGACCAACAAGTTTATTCCACATCAGCGCGCCGGATCGCGTATCATCCGTGGATGTCCGAGGCGCTCGCCCCGCTGACTGTTACGATGCCGAATGAGCGATCCGTCGCGGTTCTCGCGGTGAGACTCGAAGATGCAGCCGGTGACGTATTGCAGCGTAACTTTACGACGTTCGTGGTGAACGCAGCCGCGCCAACGGTTGTGCAACTTGCTGACGGTCGACGTGCGCGCGTCGTGAGCGTCGGCGCGACGTCGTATTCGAACGCACACTGGTCGCAGAAGGGCTGGAACGTGCTCGACAGTCTCAAGGCCGACGGTGCCGGGTCGGGGTTCTTCGAGTATCGAATCCCGTGGCCGCGCGATGTGAAGCCGGTTGACGTGAAGGAAGCGGAATTCATTGTCGAGGCGTCGTCGAAGGAATTGTTCGGCAAGGATCGCGATTCCACGGTGCGGGACAACGGGGACTACATGCGCGGTGGCGGTCTTCAGGATCCGAGCCGCAACCGGAACGCGTACCCAATGACCGACGAAAAGCTCTTTCCGAGCGCGGTCACCGTCCGCGTGAACGGGGAGGTAGCGGGGCGCTACAATCTCACGGACGATCCAGCCGATCATCGCGGCATTCTGTCGTGGTATTCCCAGAAACGGGACAAATTCCTGCGAGAGGCCGGCTCGTACGGTCAACTGCTCAGGGTCCCCATCCCGGCGGCCGCGGTAGCACGCGCCGAGCAGACCGGCGAGATGGTGGTGCAGCTGGAAGTGAGCGATGCGATGCCGGGCGGGCTCGCGATATACGGAGCGCAGTTCGGCCGCTATCCTGTAGATCCATCCGTGGTGATCGTTCTCGGAGGCGCAGGACGCTAGCCGCAAGTCGGCCTGGTCTGTCCATTACCGCACGCCCGACCGCACACCCCGGAGTTCGATTGCGGGTGATCCAAGCCCGGATCTTCCAGCCCGGGGTGGGTTCAGCGCGTACACTATCTAGCCGGTATCTCCGCCGCTAGAATTTCACGAGTTCAGCTGTTCAAGCACCATTATCAGAAGGCATTCGAATGTCCATGTTCCGATCTCTCTCCCTTGTCGCGTGTCTGGCGTCGCTAACCGTTGCCGCAGTGCCGGCGACGACTGCAAGCGCACAGTCAACTGACCTTTTCTCCGAAATGCACTGGCGCGAAATCGGCCCGACGCGAGGCGGCCGAGCGCGTGCGCTGTCTGGTGTGCCCAGCCAGCCGAACGTGTTCTATGTTGGTTATGACAACGGTGGAGTGTGGCGGTCGACCGATTACGGTTCCAACTGGGTCCCCATATTCGACAACGAGCCGACAGGTTCGATCGGTGCGATCGGGGTTTCAGCGTCGGATCCGAACATCATATATGTAGGAACCGGTGCCGGAATCATCAGGCCGGACCTTTCGACCGGCGACGGCATGTACAAGTCCGTCGACGGCGGCAAGACCTGGACCCACCTCGGTCTGCGCGACAGTCAGATGATCGCAAATATCGATGTCGATCCGACCAATCCGAACCGGTTATTTGTAGCTGCGCTAGGTCATCCGTATGGCCCGAATCCGGAGCGTGGAATTTTCCGTTCCACGGATGGCGGCAAGACGTTCGAGAAAGTTCTGTACAAGGATGAATACACCGGCGGAAACGATGTTCGCATCGATCCGAAGAATCCGAACATTGTCTACGCGGCGCTCTGGCAGCAGCAGCAGAGCTACATCGAGGGCGGAGAGTTTGGCGGCCCAGGCGGTGGAATCTTCAAGTCCACTGATGGCGGCACCACATGGAAGCAACTGACGAACGGTCTTCCCGCGGGTGTGATCGAAGCCAACCTCGGTATTTCTCAGAGCAATCCGAGCACGCTCTACGCGATGGTGGCTGGAATATCCGGTCAGGCAAATCCGGGTGGTCGGCCAAACACAACTGGCACTATAGAGTTCTACAAGACGACGGACTCCGGTGAGCACTGGTACCTCGCGGCGCACGATCCCAACACGCCGGGCGCATCGGCGAACGCGGTGCTCGATCCTCGCCCACTCGCCCGCATTGGTGGCGGCGACCTTCCGACAATTGCCGTCGATGGGAAGAATCCGAACGTCGTGTACAGCGCATCCACAGTATTCTGGCGCACCGAAGACGGTGGTGTAACATGGAGCGCAGTGCGCGGCGCACCGGGTGGCGACGATTATCAGAAGATCTGGATCAATCCAAACGATACCAACATCCTGCTCGTTGTTGCGGATCAGGGTGCGATCGTTTCAGGAAATCGTGGATTCTCGTGGAGCAACTGGTACAACCAGAATACAGCGGCGATGTATCACGTCTCGACGGACGATGCATTCCCGTATCGCGTCTGCGGCGGGCAGCAGGATTCCGGTTCCGCGTGCGTCGACAGCAGGTCGATGGACGGTGAGATCACGTTCCACGACTGGCATCCGGTGAACATTCAGGAGTATGGCGTTGCGGCGAGCGATCCAAAGGATCCGGATCTTGTCTTCGGAAGCCAGCGCAGCAACGTGTCACTGTACAATCGGAAGACGGGTCAGACGAACACAGTCGGTCCGGACGCAACCGCTCGCGGAACGGCGTATGGTCGCAACGTGCGCACGATGCCGATCCTCTGGTCACCGGTAAATCCGAAGCTGTTGTTCTACGCTTCGAATGTGGTGTGGAAGTCGGCTGACAACGGTCACAGTTGGAGTCGCATAAGCCCGGATCTTGCGCGCCAGAGCTGGGCTGTTCCCGCTACGGTCGGCAAGTATTCGAGCGAGGTCAAGCCGTCGCCCACTGGCAGCATCACAGCGCTTTCAGCATCTGCTCGCGACGTCAACGTGATCTGGGCTGGCACGGATGATGGAAATATCCAGGTGACGATGGATGGTGGCGCGAAATGGACGAACGTCACTCCATCGCAGATCAAGCCGTGGACGCGCATCTTCAACATCGATGCGGGTCACTTCGATACGAAAACCGCATACGCAGCTGCAAACACAATGCGTATCGACGACATGAATCCGCATCTCTGGCGCACGCACGACGGCGGCAAAACATGGACGGAGATCGATCATGGCATTGCGCCAGGCGTGGTGACGAACTCGATTCGTGAAGATCCGCGCAAGCCTGGCCTGCTGTACGCATCAACGGAGACGCAGGTCTGGGTTTCGTTCGATGATGGCGACAACTGGCAGTCGTTGAGACTCGATATGCCTGCCGTATCGGTTCGCGATATCCAGATCAAGGACGACAGCATCTGCATGTGTTCCGATCTGATCGCGGGGACTCACGGTCGCGGTTTCTGGATTCTCGACGATGTCACGCCACTGCGTCAGGTGGCCGCGGCTCGGAGTGCGACATCGGCGTATCTGTACAAGCCGGAGACAGCGCTGCGCATTCGTCTCGCTACAAACGATCCGACGCCGTGGCCTCCTGAGATGCCAGCCGGTGAGAATCCACCTAACGGCGCGATCATCGACTACTATCTCGCTTCGGATGTGTCCGGACCGGTAACGATCGACATTCTCGATGCGGGCGGCAAGCTGGTACGCACGTACACGAGTGAGCTAAAGCGCGATCCGGATCCGGCGGTGGATCGCGACGCGTACGACAAGGTTTGCAAGGAAGCGCCGAATTCAGCGGATTGCTCGGTGCCGTTGTACTGGCCGTCGCGCATCAAGTCGGTTCCGACCAGCGCCGGAATGCATCGGATAAGCTGGAACCTGAGGTATCAGCCGATGGCGCAGGAGCGCGGTGGTGTGGACGCGACCGGTGCAGTTCCGCATCGCAGTTCTCCGGCGCCGAGCTCACCGTGGGCCCCGCCGGGCAATTACACTGTTCGTCTGACCGTTGCGGGGAAGAGCTACACGCAACCGCTCACCGTGCGTCTGGATCCGCGGGTGCACATCACCCCAGCCGCGCTTGCGCAGAACACGAGGCTCTCGATGGAGATGTACGAGCTTGCGCGCACGACAAGGATGGCGTACGGCCAGGCGCGCGATCTCGAGGCGAAGCTCGAGGCAGTGAACAAGGGACAGCAGATCAACATCGATGCATTCAAGGCTCAGATAGATTCTGTGGCGCCAAGCGAGGCACGCGGTGGTCGTCGTGGGTTCGGTGGTTTCGGTCGTGGCGGCGGAACTCCGCCGGTCACGCTGAATGGTGCGAGCACATCATCGCTCTCGGCGTCGCTCGCGATGCAGTCGGCGGAAATGGCGCCCACCGCGGCGCAGATCGCAGCGTGCGCACGTGCCAAGGAGCAGGCAACTGCTGCACTCGCGCGCTGGGATGTCATGAAGACGAAGGGGTTGGCGGCGTTCAATGCGACGCTGAAAGCGAAGGGCCAGCCGGCATTGACGTTGCCCGCACTCAGACTCCCGCCAGCGATACCGGCGGACGAGAATGGCAACGTGAATGAAAACGAAAACGAAGGTTAGATGATATGAAGTTTGCACGATTCCTGTTGCCCGCCGCGTTCGCGCTTGCATCTGTTCTTGCACCGCGCGACGCGGCGAGCCAGGCGTCGTATCTGTTCGTATGGGGCGGTGGTACCGGGCCCGGTGCGAGTGATTTCATGGCTACAATCGACGCCAATCCCGCATCCAGGACGTACGGTCGTGTGTTGGCGAGTATTCCCACCGGCACGATCGGGATGCCGCATCACACGGAGCACGAGATGCCCGTCGATGGGCACCTGCTCGCCAATGATTTTCCAGCCGGCCACACGTGGCTCTTCGATCTGAACAATCCGCTCAAGCCGCGGATCATCACATCGTTTGGTGACGTTGCTGGATACAGTCATCCGCACTCGTTCATCAGACTGGCGAATGGAAACGTTCTTGCCACGTTCCAGTATCTCACCGACGCGACGACGAAACGTGAGATGCAGATGGGCGCGGCCGGCATGCACGGAATGACGGATCCAGCTTCGCATCGCACCGGCGGTCTCGTGGAAATGGACGAGCGTGGCAAGGTACTGCGTTCCGCGAGCGCGGTTGACACGTCTATCAAGAATCGGTACCTGTATCCATACAGCGTACTTCCGATGCCCGGGATCGATCGCGCCGTCTCGACAACGACCGACATGAACCTCGGTGACACGACCGCGACATCGCAATGGATCCAGATCTGGAGACTGTCAGATCTCAAGCTGCTGCGCACGTTCGCACTCCCGAACGGACCGAAAGGATCGCGCGGATATGCCAGCGAGTTCACCGGCGAACCGCGTCTGCTTGCAGATGGCCACAGCGTGTACATCCACACCTTCAACTGTGGATTGTATCTGTTGAAGGGCGTTGGAAGTGCAAGGCCAGTCGCGACTTTTGTACATTCGTTCAACGGAGTGGATTGCGGCGTTCCGATCGTCACATCGCACTATTGGATTCAGACCGTACCAGCGGATCACGGGCTGGTCGTTCTCGACGTCAGCGACCCCCAACATCCAAGAGAGATCTCGCGACTGAGTGTTGGCGCGGATGAGGAACCACACTGGATCGCGATCGACCCCAGCGGCAAGCGCATCGTCCTGAATTCCGCGGGTCACGGAAATCGACTTCTGCTGATCAACTTCGATCCGCGGACCGGCAAGGTTGCGCTCGACGAGCGATTCCGAGACGCGGGCAGCAAGACGCCCGGTATTGCTCTGAGCGGCGCAAACTGGCCGCGTGGCTTTACGGGGAATATTATCCCGCACGGAGCAGTGTTCTCGCGGTAGTTTTCGCTCAGGGACTGTTTCGCACTCCACGTCGCCAACCGGTACTCCTTCTGAGCCCAGCCAGAGTCACCTCCACGAAAGCCTCCGAGGATGCGTCGGATTCGGCCGCTGCGCGTACTCGCGCCAGGGTCCTCATTGCGCTGCTTGCCGCTGGCATCCTGTACGGCGCAGGCCCGTATCTGCCTGGTCTTCTTGGCGCTGCCGTTCTCTATGTGGTCAGTGTTCCGGTCTATCAGCGGCTCACGAAGCACATGGGCAATGCATGGGCAGCGTTGATCATCACGCTGAGCGTCGCTGTTCTTCTGGTGATCCCGGTTGTGTGGCTGGTGGCGATAACGCTCGAGCAGGCTCCGGACGCATTGTCGGCAGTGACGAAGAGCGATGCCTTCGCACAGATATCGACACTTCAGATCGGACCGCTGGATGTAGGGTCGCAGCTTTCCAAGATTGGTGAAGTGTCGGCGGCGTGGGCATCTCGGCAGGCGCTGGCTGTCGTCGGAAGTGTGACGCGCGCGATTCTGAATCTGCTGATCGCAACTGTGGGGCTCTATTACCTGCTCCAATCGGCTGATTCACTCTGGCAGCGCGTACAGCCGCTCATCCCATTTTCAACCGGCGGCGCCGATGCGCTTCGGGAACGTTTTGGCATGGTGACGCAGGCTACGCTGCTCGGCATGATCGCTACGGGAATCGCGCAGGGAGCGACAGTTGGCGTTGCATTCTGGCTGCTGGGTCTGTCGAATCCGATCGTGTGGGGAACCGCCACCGCGGTCGCGTCAATCTTCCCGTTGCTCGGCAGCGCGCTCGTCTGGGGACCCGGTGTAATCGTGCTCGTCGTGGGACATCGTTACGGCGCCGCCGTAATACTCGGTCTTGTCGGTGGTGTCATCGCATCGAACATAGATAATGTCATACGTCCGCTGGTGTATCGTAGAGTATCCGGTGTACATCCCATGGCTACGCTTGTCGGTGCATTCGCAGGCGTCGAGTTGATGGGTCTCGCCGGCTTGCTGCTCGGGCCGCTTGCGATTTCGTATCTATTCGAGCTGCTGGATCTGTACGACGCGGAGTACGGGAAGACTTCTCAAGCCAGCACGTCAGCCGGCTGATGCGCTCGCGGAGTTCTCAAGCGTACGCTTGCCACCAAAAAAGATCCTGATGGCGCGCCAGATCGCGCGAACCAGCAACATCGTAAGTACGAGAAGGAGCAACGCAGCGATCAGCGCGATGATCGGATGGTGCCACATCGAGTAGGTCACCGCGGCGACGATTCCAAGCTCGGCTGAATTCACGATGCCGTTGCTGATCGGCTCTGGAGAGGTATCGACTGCGACACGCAATCCCAGTTTCGCCAGGTTTGTCGTCAGGCCCAGTCCACCACCGAGCAAGCCGGCGATCACGATCACGCTTGGATCGGCGTGCCACGCGGTCGCGATTGCAAGCGCGGCAGCGGCTGGGGTTCGAATCATTGTGTGAGCCGCTTCCCACGCGGTCGCCACACCGGGAATCAGGGTCGCGAGAAACTCCAGCAGCGCGAGAACCGCGGCAATACCGATTATGATCGGGTCCGAAAGCACCGCCAGCACGCCGGGCACAGGCCCGATCCAACCAAAACGCTCACCAATGCCAACGAGCGCGACTGTCGCGTACAGACTGATGCCCGATGCGTATGCAATGCCGAGTGATTCGGCTAGCGTGACAAGAGTATTCAATTATGGCCGATGAAAGACGTCACGAGTATTTCGACCAGAGCAGCAGTACGCCGCACATCGCTCCCGGAAGTCGATTCTGAAATTGAACCGGGATGTTCCCCGGTGTACGGTATTCTATCGCGGCGAGGTCCCGGACGCTCACCCAGTCGACGCCACCGTTCTGGATATGTACACCGTCAACGAATACCTGGAGAAAGCAGGGCGAGCCGGTCATGTTCATGTTCAGCCTGCTCGCGACACGATCGGCGTCGCTTTCATGGATGACACGGATGCCGGGAAAGTGCGCGATCAGGACACTTTCGAGCGAGAAATCCTGTTCATTGGCCAGTTGATCTTCGGTGACGACGTAACCACCCCTGCTGCGTGGCAAGATGGTCGCTGAGCTGGTATCACGTGTGGTGCCACGCGTGGTGTCAGGCGTGGTATCGCGAATGGTGTCGGCAAGCCGCGGAAAGAACTTCGGCATCTGGCGGAACGCGGCGTCATTACCAGAACGGGATCGGCGTCCGCTCGGATCCATCGCGTTTGCGCCGAACGCGGGAGTTGCGACCACGGCGAGCAGGATTGCCAGGGCGACGAGCCCCGATAATACGGAGCGCGCACCGAGAAGCCGACCATACGATAGCGAAAGCATCGTTCGGGCCCCCAATATGGCGTTGGTGCTACAGTGGTAATTTTCTGCAAACCATCAGCCAGAACTGGAAATTATCATAAATAATGACGGATCGAGCACAACTTTATGACACCAATTGGGTCGTACAGATAGTGCTCGTTGGTGCAACGGAGGCAGAGATTGGCAGTTGATACGGATGTCGGGATGGATGTCGCTGAACGGTACCGCGCTCGCGCAGCCGAACTGCGTGTGCTGCATGAGACGGCAGTGCGGAGATGGCGAAGATTCGCGAACCTCAGGCTGCTGGTCTTTCTCATCCTCTCGGTGTGCACCTGGTGGACAGCGACCGCTGGGAGTACCAGCCGCATTCTGCCGATTCTCGCGACCGCTGCCGCTCTTGGCTGTTTCGGGATGCTCGTTTCGTTCAGCTCGCGGGCGCGCGCAGCGGCAGTTCGCCTCGAGCGCCTGGTCCGGATCAAGGAGCAAGGCGTCCACCGAGTGCAGCGCGACTGGTCGGAGCTGGAGCAGCGCCCGTGGCAAGCGGTGCCATCGTCGCACCCGTACGCGATTGATCTGGACATCTTCGGTCAGGCATCCCTCACACAGCTGTTTCCACCGTTGAGTGTGGCTCCCGGACGTACGACACTGGCGGCGTGGCTGCTCGAGCCGGTGGCGCACGACGAACTGGCACTCCGGCAGCAGGCGGTTGCGGAACTGAAGGATCGGGTCGATTTGCGTGACGAGTTGCTGCTGCACACAGAGCGCATCAACATCAGCGCCGAACGGTTGAGCGCATTTGCGGAATGGTCGGGAAGGATCGACGATGATATCGGAGGGCGTGGAATGGTTGTGCTGAGCGTCGTCATTCCACTGACCGCGTTGGTTCTCGCAGTGGCGCAAGGCCTTGGCGTGGTAAGTCAGGCGTACTGGCTGATTCCCATTGCGATCGGCGGGTTGTTCACAATGCAGTTCAGAAAGCGGCTTCGTAGAGCGCTTTCCAATGTGCAGGGACAGCGTAACGTACTGCGTGGATACGCGAGCGTTGCGTCGCAGGTCTCGGATGATTCACTACACTCGCCATTGCTCGTGACACTTCGGGCTCGTCTGGGGTCGGGAGTGTCGGGCGCAGAGCGTAGAATTCGTGCATTGGAGCGATTGGCGGACAATGCCGACGTCCGATTATCACCGATGCTTCATTTCATTGTGCAGGGACTGACGCTCTGGGATTTTCATCTTGTCCGTATGTTGAATCGCTGGAAGCAAACAGGTGGTAGCAACGTTGCCGACTGGATGAGTGCAATCGGCGTGTTCGAGAGCCTGACCGCGCTTGCGACTCTGGCGTACGACAATCCGGGCTGGGTATTCCCGGATATCGCCGCCGCAAATCCGGTGCAGGTAGAAGCGCTGTCGCTCGGTCATCCATTACTCGACGCGAAAAATCGTGTTGCGAACGATGTGACAGTTGGACCACCAGGAACGCTGGTGTTGGTAACCGGCTCGAACATGGCCGGCAAGAGTACGCTTCTGCGCGCTATCGGACTCAACGTGGTGCTTGCGCAATGCGGGTCAGTGGTGTGTGCGACGCGGATGCGCCTTCCATCGATATCACTCCACACCAGTATGCGCGTGCAGGATTCGCTGGAACGTGGCGTCTCGTATTTCATGGCCGAGCTCGAGAGATTGAAACTCATCGTGGATGCAGCCGGCGCGGTGCGTGCGGATGGAAGTACGACGATGCTATTTCTTCTCGATGAGATACTGCATGGGACAAATTCCGCCGAGCGAACGATCGCAGCCAGGCACGTGCTCACTCGACTGATTGAGCTGGGGGCGATCGGGGCAGTTACGACGCACGACCTCGCGCTCGCGGACACACCGGACTTCGCGCAAATTGCGCAACACGTTCATTTTCAGGAAGAGTTTTCTCGCGCGTCAGATGGCACTCCGACGATGCGGTTCGATTATCGGCTCAGACCGGGCAAGGCAGAGTCGAGCAACGCACTCAAGCTGCTGGAGCTGGTTGGTCTCGGTGGCGAAGCGTTCACGCACCGCGAGCGAGTCTGACGGCGGCGATCACGATGATGATTCCGAGTAGTGCATTTGCGCGGGCCAGGTGCGCGGAGTGACGGCGTAGCGATATGGCGCTGGGCGAGCCCGGCACCTGTCGACCAGCGGCCGGTCCCAGGATGAAGTCATGAATCGCGCTCACGATTATCATCGCGGCTACCGCGATGAGTTTGCATGCGAGGGAGTGCCCCACGCCGGTGTGCCAGAATGCGGACGAGGCCCAGACATCATCCCACTGGAGCCAGCCCCGATAGTGCAGGTTTGCGATTCCGGTCAGTACGAGAATCGCTATTGCGATCCATCCCGCCGAGCGAAACCGCAGTCCCATCTCTCGAAATAGCCGCTGCCGTTGTTCCGGTGGCTCGACAGAGCGCAGCAGTGGAGCGCCAACCAGGGCAAGAAAGAACATCCCTCCGAGCCAGAAGAGCGCCGCGAGGACGTGGATCGTTACGAACGTCAGGTACATGTACGGCGAGCTCTGGAAGTCGTGGCTTTCGGTGTGACGAGATATTACGTGTGTATATGATGCCTGCCGAACCGGGCACGCACTGTGACCGTTGTCACAGTGCCGCCGTCGGCCGGAATTTCGGGTAGAATTACTGGCTCTGGCCGTGCTTGCGCCACCAGCGCGCGATTCCGTCCACACTCAT
>Ga0164241_10001662_pt1 | contig 26430 bp, 27 predicted proteins | sample OricomyardsoilBY_FD_108780 | JGI IMG/M metagenome (GOLD analysis project Ga0164241, IMG submission 108780) | Backyard soil microbial communities from Emeryville, California, USA - Original compost - Back yard soil (BY) | ecosystem: Environmental > Terrestrial > Soil > Unclassified | place: USA... | reverse complement strand
CTGGCTGAACTCCGACCCGCCCTGCCCGATCAGCACCTTGCCCCTGGCCACACGCGGCGCACCGGTGATCGAATAGGGCCTGCCCGGATCGATGGTGAGCACATCCCACAGCACCTTGCCGGTGGCCGCGTCGAGCGCGATCAGGCGCGCATCGATGGTGGCGAGGTACAGCTTGCCGTTCCAGGCGGCGACACCTCTGTTCACCACATCGCAGCAGGCATTGACCGCCCATTCGCCAGGCACCTCGGGGTCGTAGTTCCACAACGCCTGGCCGCTCTTCGCGTCATAGGCGTAGAGCTTGCTCCAGGCCGTGGTCACGTAGATGCGGCCATCGATGACCAGTGGCGTGGACTCCTGCCCGCGGCGCGTGTCGATATCGGCGAACCACGCGAGGCCCAGCTGCGCCACGTTGCCGGTGTTGATCGAATCGAGCGGGCTGAAGCGCTGCTCGCTGTAGGTGCGGCCATGGCTCATCCACTGGCCGACATTGGCGGGATCGTCCGCAGCCAGCAGCCGCGCGCCATCCACCTGGGCAGCCGGAGTTGCCGCCACCGGAGCATCCTTGGGCTTGCACGCCACGCACGCCACGGCCACCAATACGGCCAGCGTGGTCAATCTTCGATACTTCATTGCGCCCCCGGAATGTGCTTCTGCCGCGCGTATTCTGAACCCTTCAGGCTAGGATGCGCCATGCACTACCAACCTGGCGTCACGCCCCACGGCCTGCCCTTCAATCCATTCAAGTCCTGCGTCGTGCCGCGACCCATTGGGTGGATTTCCACCACCAGCCCCGATGGTCGCGACAACCTGGCGCCGTTCAGCCAGTTCCAGATGCTGAACTACGATCCGCCCACGGTGATGTTCAGCTCCAACCAGAACCTGCATGGGGCACGCAAGGACACCGTGGTCAACGTGGATCTGACCGGCGAGTTCGTCTGGAATATGGCCACCTGGGCACTGCGCGAAGCGGTGAATCTCACATCCGAAGAGCTCGACTACGGTCGCGACGAATTTGCGCACGCGCAGCTTGAGAAGGCGCCCTCCTCGGTGGTGCGTCCGCCGCGCGTGGCAGCCTCGCCCATCCAGTTCGAGTGCCGGCATCTGCAGACCCTGCGCCTGCCCGGCAATGGCAAGGTGGGCTCGATCGACGTGGTGTTCGGGCGCGTGGTGTGCGTGCACATTGCCGATGAGTACCTGAAGAATGGGCGCATCGACATCGAGGGCATCAGGCCGCTGGCGCGCCTGGGCTATCACGACTACACCAGCGTCGAGAAGGTGTTCACCATGGCACCCAAGGGCTCTCCAGTGCGACTCGCCGGCCTCGAAGGTTCACCCGAGAAAATGGACGAGGCCCTGAAGAAGATCGGCGGCTGAACCCGGCCGCGCGGGTCTCACTCCACCAGCAGGCGCCGCGCGGCCTTCAGCTCCGCCAGCCGGCCGCGAGTCAGCTTCGGAAACTCCAGACCCAGGCCCTGCAGCGTCTGGTTGACCACGGCCGACATGATCAGCCGCGCATTCTTCTTGTCGTCCGCCGGTATGACGTACCACGGCGCCGCGCGCGTGCTGGTTGCGGAAATCGCCTTTGCATAGGCGGCCATGTACTGGTCCCAGTGCTGGCGCTCACGCACGTCGCTGTCGCTGAATTTCCAGTTCTTGTCGGGATGGTTGATGCGGTCCAGGAAGCGCTTGCGCTGCTCTTCCGCGGACACGTGCAGGAAGAATTTCACGACGACCGTGCCATTGCGTACCAGGTGGGCTTCATGTTCGCGGATCGAGTGCATCCGCTGCTCCCAGAATTCCGCCGAGCCGGGGCGCGGCTTGTCCGGCAGGCGCTGCCCGGCCAGGTACTCCGGATGCACGCGCACCACCAGCACTTCTTCGTAGTAGGAGCGATTGAAGATGCCGATGCGGCCGCGCTCGGGCAGCCGCCTGGTGGTGCGCCACAGGAAGTCGTGCTCGAGCTCTTCGGCACTGGGCTGCTTGAAGCTGGACACCTGGCAGCCCTGCGGATTCACGCCGGACATCACATGCTTGATGGCGCCGTCCTTGCCGGCGGCATCCATGGCCTGGAAGATCAACAGCAGCGAGTAATGATCGCTGGCGTAAAGCCGCTCCTGCAGGTCACTGGTCAGCGCCACCTGCCGCGCCAGCTGCTTTTCAGCGTCGTCGTCATCCTTGCAGTAGTCCGCAACCTTCGTGGGCCAGTGCGCAAGGTCCACATGCTGTCCGGGCGGCACGCGGAACCGGGCAACACGCAGTGGCACCGGACGCCCACGCTTCTTCACGGCGAACCTTGTTCGGACACGATGCCCATCCGCGCGGCTGCCTGCAGCAATTGCACGGCCGTTCCGGCGCCCAGTTTCTGGCGCAGGATGGACTGGTGGTTGGCCACCGTCTTGGCAGTAAGCCCCAGGCTCCTCGCAATCTGTGCGACCGCGCGACCGGCCACCAGCATGCGCAGCACTTCGAACTCACGGGGTGAAAGTTGCTCCGCTGCATCGGGACCCTCCGCCACGTTGCGCAGCGCAAGCCGCTGCGCCACCCGGCCGACCAGATACGGCTCGCCGCGGGCCACCGTGTGCACCGCGTCGACCAGTACCTCTGGCGCTGCGGCCTTGGTCACATAGCCGCGTGCACCGGCCTGCAGCGAACGCGCCGCAAACACCGGATCCTCGTACATGCTGAACATCAGCACCTTTGCCTGGGGTTCGCGCGCCCGGATCCTGCGCAGAGCCTCGATACCGCTGGCACCTGGCAACGCGATGTCCATGACCGTGACCTGCGGCCGGAGTTCCAGATATGCCAGGTACGCCGATTGCGCGTCTCCGGCCTCGCCGACCACACGTATGCTGGGGCTGTCTTCGAGCAGACGGCGATAGCCCTCGCGCACCACGGCGTGATCATCCACCAGCAGGACCGTCACCACTTCGGCCATTCACTCATCCCCACGCACCGGCAATTCGATGCGGATCGTGACACCCTGCCCCGGCCGGGACAACAGCTCGAAATCCCCGCCCAGCAGAGCCACCCGCTCGCGCATGCCTGCCAGTCCACCACCCGACCCGAATGCCTCCGCGGCGAGACCCGACCCGTCGTCACGCATCTCCAGCAACACCACTCCCTGCACATCCGGGGCGCGCGTCAGGTCAATGTAGAAATGCCTGGCGCCGGCATGCCGTACGCAGTTGGTCAGCGCTTCCTGCACGATGCGGTACAGCGCCAGGTTCAGCGTTTCACCCAGCTCGTCGAGCTGTCCGCCCGCCGAAAACTGCACGGCCAGCTCGGGACAGGTCTCACCCCACCTCGCAACGCAGGCCTGCAGAGCCGTCACCAGACCCAGTTCGTCCAGCGCCGGCGGCCTGAGGTTCTGGACCAGACCAGCTGCCGCCCGATACACATGGTCGGCGTTGCCGGCAATGCGCCGTGCCGGCGCAGATTCGCCCAGTGAGAGCGCATCGAGCTTGATCGCATTCAGCGTCTGCCCGAGCTCATCGTGCAGCTCGCGCGCCAGGCGCCGGCGTTCGCCCTCCTGCACGACAAACAGGCGCCCGACCAGGTAGCGGTTCTCATCCAGCGCCCGACGCAGCTGCGCGTGCCGGCGTGCATACATCGCCACCATGCACAGCGAGAATGCCAGCAATGCCGTTGGCCATTCGTCCAGCTGCAGGCCTTCCCAGCTGCGCGTCAGCCTGAACAGCAGCTCGTTGAGTTCCAGCCGCGCGGCGAGCAACCCCACCAGTACCGCACCGAGCAGCGCGAGCAGCAGGTCGCGCGGCAGCGAACCGCTGCGAATCATCCGGTAGGGGTGTTTCATGAGGAACCTGTTGCCGGTCAGGGCACGGCGCAACTCGCGCGACGGTCCACATCGGTGCCGAGCGCAATGCGATTGATGGTGATCTGTGCACGCCCCTTGCCTTGCAGCTCGATGCGTCTCAGCGGATTGCCGAAATCAGCACCCGCCGCGGTGAAGCATTTCAGCGGAATGCCCAGCCGCAACCATTGCCTCGCTGGCAATGCACGCACGTCGGCAGACACCGGTACCGTGCCCTGGCATCCAGCGCCGCAGGCCGCGGTCACCGAGAACTCGCCCGGCGCGGCGTCCACCTGCAGGGTCAGCACCAGCAGCATGTCGGCATTGGACTCGAAGCTGAAATCCGCGCCGCGCTGATTGGTGAAGGACAGCGCTCCAGCCTCGGCACCCGGCCATGCGAGACGCAGGCTGTCTTCCTGTGTGGAGCGATCCACCGCCGACACGATGATCTCTCCACTGGAGCGCGACTGCCACACCGTGGGCGCGGCGCCCCCGAATATCGTGCCCACCGGCTCGGGCTCCTCTTGCACGCCGGATTGCTCAGACAGCGGCGGCAATTCCTTGCGATCCTTGTAAGAGAGTCCGAAACCGAAGGCGAACAATGGGTCGTAGCCTGGCCGATCCCGATGCAGTGCGTACTGATTGGCGGTCTTCGGCCACGAAAACGACAGCTTGCCGTGAAAGTCGTGCGCGATGGCGCCATCGGGTTTGCGGAACAACACATCGGCAATGCCGGCGCCTTCCGAGCCCGGCAGCCACGCGGCCACGAAGGCCTGCGAAGCATTGATCTCGCGGTTCACCCACAGCGGCCGGCCCGACAGGAAGATCGCAACGACCGGAATGTTTTCGGCCTTGAGCTTCGCGAGCACTTCCAGGTGATTGCTGTCATCGGCGCGCAGCAGCAGGTTGCGCCGATCGCCTACGCCTTCGGCATAGGGGTTCTCGCCGAACACCACGACGGCAACATCCGGCTTCTGCTGGTAGCTGCCATCGCTCGACAGCTCTGCATGTCCACCGGCCTGCTGCACATTGTCGCGGATGCCTTCCCAGATCGAAGTCGCGCCCGGGAAGCGGGTGTTGTCCGCGCCGGTGCCCTGCCAGGTCAGCGTCCAGCCGCCGGATTGCTTGGCGTAGTTGTGCGCGCCATCGCCGGTGACCAGCACGTTTCGCTTAGGCGCCAGTGGCAACAGAGCGCCATTGTTCTTCAGCAGCACCAGTGATTCACGCACCGCACGGCGCGCGATCTCGCGATGCGTGGCGCTGCCCAGCGTGGAGAAATCTCCACCGCCCGGACGCGAGGATGGCTTGCCGGCCTCGAACAGCCCCATGCGGAACTTGACCCTGAGGATGCGCGACACCGCGTCATCGAGACGCGTCATCGGCACCACGCCGCTCTTCACCTCGGCAAGCAGGCTGTCGTACAGCCCACGCCAGCTGTCCGGCGCCATGTACATGTCGAGGCCCGCGTTGATCGACGCCGGGCAGTCGGTGGCACGGCAGCCGCGCACCTGGCCATGACCATTCCAGTCACCGACGACAAAGCCCTGGAAGCCCATGCGCTCTTTAAGCACGCCGGTGAGCAGATCGCGATTGCCATGCATCTTCTCGCCGTTCCAGCTGTTGTACGAGGCCATCACCGACATGAGCCCGGCCTCGATGGCCGGCACGTAGCCGGCCGCATGCACATCGCGCAGCGTCTTCTCGTCCACGCGCGTATCGCCCTGGTCCTTGCCGCTGGCCGTGCCGCCATCACCGAGGAAATGCTTGGCAGTGGCGATCACATGCGGTGGGCGCAGGAAATCCTCGCTGCCGGGTTTGCCCTGCAGTCCGCGCACCATTGCCGCCGCGTAGGACGCAACCACCGCCGGGTCTTCCGAATAGCCTTCGTAGGTGCGGCCCCAGCGCGTGTCCTGCGGCACCGTCAGCGTGGGAGCAAAGGTCCATTCGAGGCCGGTGGCACGGATCTCCGCGGCGGTAGCCGCGCCGATCTCCTCGATCAGCTTCGCATCGCGCATCGCGCCCAGCCCGATGTTCTGTGGAAACAGCGTGGCACCAACGATATTGCTGTGGCCATGCACGGCGTCCGTTCCCCAGATGGAGGGAATTCCCGCGCCTCCATTGCTGCGATCCACGGAAGCCTCGTAGAACGCGTCGGCCAGCGTCAGCCACTTTTCGGGCGGCGCAAATTCGTCTTTGTCGGGTGAGGAGTTGCCACCATTCAGCACGGAGCCGAAGTGAAAGCGGCGCATGTCCTCGGGCGTGACGCTGGCGATGTCGGGCTGGATCACCTGCCCCACCTTCTCTTCCACAGTCATCTTCGCCAGCAGCTCGGCGACGCGCTGCTCCAGTTGCGCGTCCGTCCGGAGGGGCGACGCTGGCCGCGGCCATTGCTCGGGATGGACCGTTGTGGTGGCAGCGCCGGTCAGCGTCTGCGCGGCACCCGTAGCCACCACTGTTGCCGCGATCCATGTCAGGCGGCGTATGCCCTGGCTCCTGGTCATCCTGTCACCCCCGTATTGATGGTGGCCGGCAGTGTACGACCGTCCGTGCGCCGGGCGCAGCCGTGTGTCTCGTATATGCTCGGGCATCCGAGTCTGCGAAACAGGAGAAGGACATGAAGCGAACCTGGCTGCTCGCGCTGCTGGCGACCACCCCGGCACTTGCCCAGATCAACGCCGGCACGATCGCCCCGGCGGCGGACAAGCCCTTCACCGTAACGAAGGTCACCACGCTCAACACGCCCTGGCGCATCGCCTTCCTGCCCGATGGACGCATGCTGGTCACCGAAAAGGCCGGCAAGGTAATTCTCGTCACGCAGCAGGGCGCCAAGACCGAAGTGGCTGGCGTGCCGTCCGTGCAGTACGGCGGACAGAACGGGCTGCTGGGCATTTATGCCGCCCCGACCTTCGACAAGGACCGCGGTGTCTATCTGACCTATTCTGAACCCGGCGAGGATCCGGCCACCTCGAGCCTGGCGCTTGCGCACGCAACTTTCGACACCAGCAAGGCCACGCCCGAACTGGCCGGCCTCAAGGTCATCTGGCGTGATCCGATCAAGGGCAAGGGCGGCCAGGTGGGCGGCGCCGTGGCGTTCTCTCCAGACGGCAAACTGCTGTATCTCACGGCCGGCGACCGGCAGCGGTTCACGCCCGCGCAGGACCCGAACCAGCCCGCCGGCAAGATCCTGCGCCTGACGCTGGACGGCAAGCCCGCGCCGGGCAATCCGCTGGCGGACAAGGTGGGTGCCAGCACCGTCGGCGTGATCGATCCGCCCCGCAATACCGAAGCCGCGAAGTCCGCGCCGGTCATCCGCACCTACACGTTCACCGGCCCAAACCTCACTCCTGCCGAAACCTGGAGCTCGGGTCATCGCACACCTTATGGCCTGGCCTTCGCGCCGGATGGACGTCTGTGGGAGGTTGAACACGGTCCGCGCGGCGGCGATGAACTCAATCTCATCGAACCGGGCAACAACTACGGCTGGCCACTGGTGTGCTACGCGCCGAACTATGACGGCGTGGCCATCCCGAGTCCGGACACACGGCCTGACCTCACCAAGCCGGCCGTCTACTGGACCCCGGTAATCGCGCCGGGCAACCTGATGTTCTACAGCGGCGATTTGTTTCCGCAGTGGAAAGGTTCGGCGCTGGTCAGCGGCATGGGTACGTCGTCGTTGAGCCGCATCTTGATCGACGGTGCCAAGGCCACACCCGCCGAGCGATGGTCGATTGGATTCCGCGTGCGCGACGTGGCGCAGGCACCGGATGGAGCGCTGTGGCTGGCGGAAGATGCGAACGGTGGAGGCTTGTACCGGCTCGCGCCCAGATAGCAATCAGAATGCCGCGCAAACGCTGTACGCACTCGGACCGGGAACCATTCCCGGCTATCGCCGGGAAGCATCCGCGTGACAGGCAGCGAACATGCTCGTGAGAATCCCTATCCGCCACCGCAAGGCGGATTGAAGGGATAGTCGTTGATGATTCCAAAGCTTCACACTGCGGCCTGCGCGGCCGTGTTCTGCTGCGCCACCGCCCAGGCCGCCGACTCCACGGATGAAATCCTCTCCGAAATCGTCGTGACCGCGCCCTACGGGATACAGATGGCCCGCGACCGCGTGCCGGCCCGCGTACAGACCGCCACTGTCGAAGACGTGGAGGCGCTGCAGCCGCTGGATGTCACTGAACTGCTGAACCGGGGGTTCGGCAGCGTGAGCATCAATCACGCGCAGAACAACCCCTTGCAGCCGGACGTGAATTTCCGCGGCCAGACTGCCTCGCCCCTGCTCGGCATGGCCCAGGGGCTTGCCGTGTACGCCGATGGGGTACGCATGAACGAAACCTTCGGCGATGTCGTGAACTGGGACCTGTTGCCCCTGTCGGCCGTGAACAGCGTGCAGCTGCTGGCTGGCACCAACCCGGTGTTTGGTCCGAACTCGCTGGGCGGCGCGCTTTCGCTGACCATGAAGAACGGCTTCACGGCCGCAGGTACGCAGACCGATGTGCTGGGCGGCTCTTTCGGACGCTGGAATGCAGCGCTGCAGAGTGGCGGCAACAACGGTACCTGGGGCTGGTACGGCGACCTGGACTACTTCGACGAAGCCGGCTGGCGCGACCACTCGCACTCCGCCGCGCTGCGCGGCTACGGCAACCTCGGCTGGCGCAGTGGAGAAGACCACTTCGACGTTTCCTACGCACATGCCGACAGCAAACTGCGCGGCAACGGCACCTCGCCGGTGGAACTGCTGGCAATGGATCGCAAGGCCGTGTTCACCTGGCCGGATATCACCGACAACCACCTCGACCAGCTGATTGCCAGCGGCTCGGCCAGACTGGGCGGCATCACGGTGTCCGGCAATGCGTTCTACCGCCGGCTGCGCACCACAACTTTCAACGGCGACGGCACCATCTTTCGGGAGTGCGCCACCGGGGCCGGCGATTTTCTCGTCGACGAGGAATTCGACGACCTCGACGCTGACGGCGCGTGCTCGGACGCCGACCACTACGCACTGGTGCTGGACCAGAACGGCGCCCCGATCGAATCAGCGCCGGGTGGCGAGGAACTCGACGCCATCAACAATGCGAGCCGCCGGCATCAGCACAGCTTCGGTGGATCCACGCAGCTGGGCCACGAGCTCGACCTGGGCAATGGCCGCAGCAACACCCTCACACTCGGCGCCGCATGGCTGCGCGGCAACTCGGGGTTCCACTCCGACGTGGAAGTGGCCTCACTGACCCCGGACCGCGGCACCACGCGCACCGGCGTCTTCGCCGCTGACTACCGCACGGAAGTGAACAGCCAGGCCAGCACCTGGAGCGTGTACCTCGCGGACACTTTCGATCTCACGGCCCGTCTCGCGCTGACGGCCGCTGCACGCTATGACCACACGCGCATTGAACTGGCCGACCGCAGCGGCCTCACGCCTGAACTGGACGGCAGCCATGCCTATGGCCGTGCCAATCCGGCACTGGGCTTTGCCTGGCATGGCGATGACGGCCTGCTGGTGTATGGCAGTGTGTCGCAGGCCAGTCGCGCCCCGACCGCGGTGGAACTGGCATGTGCCGACGAAGACGCACCCTGCAATCTGCCCAATGCCTTCCTCGCGGACCCGCCGCTCAAGGAGGTGGTGGCGCGCAATGTCGAGATCGGCGTGCATGGATTGATCGTGCACGGCATGAGCTGGCAGCTTGGCGCGTATCAGACATTGAACCGGGACGACATCCTGTTCCAGACAACGGGCGGTGCGCTGGCCAATGTCGGCTTCTTCCAGAACGCCAGCGACACGCGGCGTCGCGGGCTGGAGATCGAACTGGCGCAGGACATCGGATCCTTCGGCTGGAAATTCAACTACAGCCTGATCGATGCGACCTACCGCGATGACTTCATCGTGAGCAGCCCCAACCATCCGCTGTTCGGTGACGACGCGGGCGACTTCGATGGCGCAGAGCTGATCGTCGCCGCTGGCAAACTGCAGGTGACAGCCGGGCGACGTCTGCCTGGCATCGCCAGGCACCAGGCCAACCTCGAATTGAACCGGCAGGTGTCCGCGGCGCTCAGCCTCGGCGCTGATGTAGAGTTCCGCAGCGGAGTCTATCTGCGCGGTGACGAGATCAATGTGCTGGGCACCACCGGGTCCTCCACCGTGCTCAACCTGCGCGGCGCATACCGTTTCAATGAACGCTGCTCGGTGTTCGCACGCATCGAAAACGTGTTCGACACGCAGTACGAGACATTCGGGGTACTGGGCGAACCCGATGAAGTGTTCCCGGCCTTCGAGGATGCGCGCTTCATGGGTGCCGGCCCGCCGCGCGGTGCGTGGCTGGGCCTGCGGCTGCGTCTCTAGGAAAGCGATCGGACCAGGCCGCGCCGCCGCTGGCCGCCATCACGGCCGCGATGGCGAGGTACTGCAGCGCGCTGAGCTTTTCACCCAGTACCAGCCAGCCCGACAACGCCGCGATGGCCGGTTCCATGCTCATCGAAACTCCGAACACGCGCGCCGGCAGGCGGGTCAGCGCCAGCATCTCCAGCGTGTAAGGCAACACGCCCGACAGCAAGGCAACCGCAACAGCAGTGCCCAGCAGCGCGGGCGCTGACAGCGCCGGCAATGCCTGCAGCGCCCCCACGGGCAGCACGATGAACGCGCCGACCGCCATGCCCACAGCCACCGAGCTGGGGCCGGCTGCCAGCCCCGCCTTTCGGCCCCACACGATGTACAGAGCCCAGAAGAATCCCGCGCCCAGCGCACAGCCAATGCCGACAAGATCGATGCGCGCCAGGCTCAACGCGTGTTGCCACGGCACCAGCAACGCCAGGCCGATGATCGCGACACCCGCCCAGAAGAAATCCACCGCGCGACGCGAATGCCACAGCGCCACGGTCAGCGGCCCGGTGAATTCCAGCGCCACGACGATGCCCAGTGGCAGGCGCTGCAGGGCCAGGTAGAAGAACAGGTTCATCAGGCCAAGCGCCGCTCCGTAGCGCGCCACCTGCAGCCAGCTTCCGGGCGACATGGAAAGGCGCCACACCCGGAATACCGCACACAGGATCAGCGCTGCAAATCCCAGCCGCAGCACCGACATGCCGCGCGCACCGATGATCGGGAACAGGGTCTTGGCGAGCGCAGAGCCCAGCTGGATCGAGCACATGGCCACGACCAGCAGCAGCAGCGGGAGTAGTGCAGTGCGCAGCGCCGGTTGCTTGTCGGCCGCTGCGGAGCGCACGTCAGGCCAGGGCGGTGACCTGGATTTCGACCCGGTACTCGGGCGCCGCCAGCTTGGCTTCGATGGTGGCCCGCGCCGGCTTGGCTTCGGGCGACACCCAGGCATCCCAGGCGTGGTTCATTTCACCGAAGGTGTTGATGTCCGACAGATACACGGTGGCCGAGACGATGCGCTCCTTGCTGGAGCCCGCCATCTCGAGCAACCGGTCGATTTCACTCAGCACCTGGCGGGTCTGCGACACCACGCTGCCCGATGGATCGGGCGCCACCTGCCCGGCCAGGAACACGAAGCCATTGGCGATGACGGCCTGCGACATGCGCGGGCCGGATTCCAGACGTTTGATCTTCATGCGCGGGTGGCCGCTTCGGCCTCGGCGTCCGCATCACGCACGGGCATCAGCCACAGCAGCACCGCCGAGCACAGCGAGCCTATCGCCATGATGGTCGACACGGTCAGCAGCTCATCATTGCCCAGCGCCTTGAACAGGAAGCCGGCGAGGATGGGCGAGCTGGCCGCGCCCAGCCGGCCAACACCGAGCACGAAGCCCGTGCCACTGGCGCGGGCATAAGCCGGGAAGCCAAGTGCAAAGGCTGCGTAGTAACCAACGATGGCCGCATTGGTGAAGAAGCCGGTGGTGATCGTTGCCCACCTCCAGCCGTCGAGGGTCTCGCGCCCCATGCCGAAGTAGATGACCCCCACGCTGCCCAGCAGCAGCATGATGATGGTCGGCCACTTGATGTGCCACTTCTTCAGCAGGAATGCGAACAGGAAACCACCGACCGCGCCACCGATATTGGCGTAGGTCAGCACACTCGCCGCATCGGGCTGCGAGTATCCTGGCGGGTAATCCGACACGATCTTCACCGCCCACTTGAGGATGTAATAGAAGGTCATCGTGTGGAACATGTAGCCGAAGGCCAGCAGCAGCGTCACCGGACGCAGCCGCGGATTGGACAGGATGTCGGTTACCTTCAGCTTTGGCGCAGATGCCGCCCTCAACGGTAACTCGGTGATGGTCGTCTTGCGAAAGGCCCGCAGCGATCGGTTGATCTTGTCCACCGCTCCCGCGGGTCGCCTTGCCTCGAAGAAGGCCGGTGTTTCCGGCACAAGCAGCGCCACAAGCGGAATCAACGCAGCCGTCACGATCGCCCCGAACAGGAAGATGGAGCGCCAGTCGTACTCCACCAACAGCCATCCAGACGCAATGAATCCGCCAATGACCGCCCCTACGGGATAACCGATGACGTACAGCGCCATCGAAATGCTGCGATGGGCCTTGCTGGAGGATTCGGCGGTGACGGCATTGGTCGCGGCCAGCATGCCGCCGATGCCCAGGCCGGTAAGCAGGCGCCAACTGGTCAACGCGGGAATTGTGTTGGACGTGTGTGCCAGGTACATGCCGATGGCCATCACCACCAGGCACACCAGCATGGTCGGCTTGCGACCCCACTTGTCGGCCAGCCCGCCCAGCAGCACTGAACCGAAGCCCATACCCACCAGCTCAGCCGAGAGCATGATGCCCAGCGCGTCACGGGCCACGCCCCAATCCTTGGAGATACCCGCCGAGGCGAAGGCACTGGACAGCACATCAAACCCGTCCAGCGCATTCAGGAAGACCATCAGGATCACGACGATCCACTGGCGGACCGACATTGCACTGCTATCGATGATCTGGCGCGGATCTGTGGCTGCCATGTCTTTCCCCTCTCTCGCAAGCCCTTGAATTCGGTAGTTGATCGCCCGTCGCGGGTCTCGCCAATGAAAATTATGTTTGGTTGTTTACCCGTTGGCGCGCGGGCAGCGAGAATAGCACAGGCAGTTGCCGCCGCATGGAAGGGGCCGCTGCCGACCGAACCAAGAAGCAATGCGAAAAGTCACCCAGGACAGCCGGCTCTACCGGCTTCTGCTAGGCAATCTGGCAGAGGCCCCCGAACGCGTGCGCGAGCGCATGCTCGAGACGATTCCCACCAACAACCTGTCGCTGGCCGCGTATTCCTTCACCTTGTTCCTGATCTGTGGGACCACCGTGTGGCTCACCCATGGAGCAACCTGGGCCTGGGCCTGGCTCGCCGTGTCGATGGTGCTGATCCTGTGGCGCGCACTGCATCCCTGGGTGGTGGAGCGCAGAGGCCGACCCCGGCCGCTGGCAATCATCATGCTGTCCAGTGGCCTCGCCGTGGCCAGCTTCGGTTTCGGCTGCGCGATGAGCATCCGTACCGGCGACGTCGTCCTGACCACCATCGTGGTGTCGGGCGCCATGTGCGCGCTGGCAGGCATCGCCACGCGCTGGGCCGCACTGCCCCGACCCGCCATCGCCACCATGGTCGCGTCGATACTGCCGCCGATGTACGAACTGGCCATGGGAGGCGGCAACAGCATCATGGCCGCGGTGGTGCTGGGTTTCACCACTGCATCGATTGCCACCTTCACCGTGCACAACCGGCATACGCTGCTGGCTTCCATCACGGCCGGGGAGCTGCTGCGCCGCAAGGCCGAGACCGATCACCTGACGGGCCTCGCCAACCGCGCCGAGCTGATGCAGCGGCTGGCGGATGCCTGCGATGAACTGCCGGACCCCGGCCACAGTCGCGGCCGCAAATTCGCCCTCCTTTACGTGGATCTCGACGGCTTCAAGGCCGTCAACGACAGCCACGGCCACGCGGCCGGCGACGAGATCCTGCAGCGGGTGTCCGCCTGCCTGCGCCAGGTCGTGGGGCCGGAGGAACTGGTGGCGCGCATCGGTGGCGATGAATTCGTGGTTCTGCTGCAGGATTCAGACCCGCTGACGGCGCGCGCCGTGTCCGACGAAATCATCGAAGCCATCTCGCGCGAACATCGCATTGCGGATGGCCGTGCGCTGCGAGTCGGGTGCAGCGTGGGCATCAGCATGGCGCCGGACCAGGGCAGCGACCCCGAGGTGCTGCTGGCGCGGGCCGACGCCGCGCTGTACTCGGTCAAGAACCAGGGCAAGGGCCAGACCGGCGTCTGGCGCGCACTCGGGGATATCTGAGCCCGTTCCGGCCCTAGGGCTGATCGTCGATCGCAATCGACAACTGCACCGCGGGTGTGGAACCACGGTTCTCCGCCCAGTGCGTGGTGTTGTGATCCTCGACCCAGGTCGAGCCGGGGCCGTACTCGGTCGTGACACCATTGCGATGTTCGGTGAACGTCCCCTGCAGCACGTAGACCAGGCCGGGACGGCCCTGGTGGCTGTGTTCCGGCGTCCGCGAGCCCGGCGGAAAAGTGACGGTCCGCATCCGGAATTTCATGCCCTTCATGTTCGGCAGCTCGGCGCCGAGATCGAGCACCTGCAACTGCTTGAGCTCGACGCTGGCCGCAGCCGGTGCCGTGGCGACCTGGGCCAGGGCCATGACACCCATGCCGGCGAAGAAGGAAACTGCAACCACCCCGATTACTGCGCGCATGATGTGCTCCCCTGCTGTGCTTCGTGGATGCGCTCGCGGGCGAGCGCAGCGTAGTCACTGTTCAATTCAATCCCCAGGAAATCGCGGCCTTCCTGCGAAGCCACCACGCCCGTGGTGCCGGCTCCCAGAAATGGATCCAGCACCAGATCCCCTGCCCTGCTGCCGCCGCGGATGCAGAGCCGCGCGAGTTCGGCCGGAAACACCGCAAAGTGCGCGCCCGCGTAAGGCTCGGTGTTCAACGACCACACGCTGCGGCGGCTGCGCATTGCCTTGCCGTCGGCTGTTGGCTCCTTCATGCCTTGCGCATCATAGAAGTAGCGCTCGCTCTTCGACAGCATGAACACGTACTCGTGCGAGCGCACCGGACGATCCTTCACGGATTCGGGCTGGCCGTTGGGCTTGTGCCAGATGATGTCGGTGCGCAGGTACCAGCCATCGGCCTGCAGTGCAAACGCGACGCGCCACGGCACGCCGATCAGGTCTTTCGGCTTCAACCCTGGCGGCGTCGGCGCCCGGTAATCCATGCCGCGCGCGATGTTCTTCGCATCGGCATCGCGCCAGGTGCGGCCACCACTGGTATAGCTGTCGCCGATGTTCAGCCACAGGGTGCCGTCATCGCGCAGCGTGCGCCGCACCTGGCGAAATACCGCGGTGAGATTTTCGACGTAGGCATCGATGGTGACCTCGGCGCCGATCTGCCCATCGATACCGTAGTCGCGCAGCCCCCAGTACGGCGGGCTGGTGACACAGGTCTGAATGCTCGCAGCCGGCAAATCCCCGAGCAGCTGGCGGCAATCACCGGTCAGTAATTCGGTACGCAAGGCCATGATCTTCCGCTCGACGCACAGTTGCGCAGCGGCCATGATACCCGTCGCAATGTGGCCCAAGAGCCGCAGGGAGGGATCTTGAAGAACACGACCGCATGCCTGTGCACGCTCGCCGCTGCAGCCAGCCTGCTGGCCGCCTGCGCCAGGACGCCGGAGACCGTGGCCACGACATCGATGGGATCGATGGACGAAGCGCCGCTGAAGGATGCCGACACCTCCTGCAACGCCGCCTGCCTCGAAGACCTGATGCAGAAGTACCTCGACGCACTGGCCGCGCGCGATCCGGCCGCGGCGCCCGTCACCGATGATGTGGTCTTCTCCGAGAACGGCGTGATCCAGCCCTTTGGTGATGCATCCTGGAAGACCATGGACAAGCGCGGCACGTACTGGCTGCCCATCACCGACGAGGCGGCCGGCCAGGCCGCGGTGCTGACTGTCATGTACGAGCGCGGCGACTGGGAACTGACCACGCTCAGGATCAAGGCACGTGGCGGCAAGATCGCCGAGGCCGAGCAGATGATCGTGCGGCGCACGGGTGAAGGTGGCGGCGGCAGCGCCGGCGGCGCCACGATCGTGACCAAGCCGCAGGAGAGCCCTGACCCGCGCCTGCTCGCACCGGTGCCGCCCGCGCAGCGCGTGAGCCGCGCCGAGCTGGTGCGCATCGCGGACTCCTACTTCGAGGGCATCGACACGGCAACCGACTCCTCGATCACGCCGTTCTGGGATGACTGCCAGCGCCGCGAGAACGGCACCATCACGTCGAACAATCCCGCAGCAGCGCCGGGCTCGATGGCAAACCTCGCCTGCAAGCAGCAGTTCGATACCGGCTTCCAGATCATCGTCACCGACATCCGCGACCGGCGCATCTGGGTGGCTGATACCGAGCGGCAGCTGGTGTTCGGCTTTGCGTTCTTCGATCACTCGGGCGTCGGCAGTCCGAAGACCACCACCGGGACCTTCGCCAAGCCCTTCACCTTCCAGATTGCCGAAGCGTTCAAGGTGCGCGACGGCAAGATCCAGCAGATCGAGGCCTATCTGTATTCGGTGCCGGACTACCGTCTGCGCACCGACTTCGACCGGCTGTACGAAGCGAAGGGCTTCACGCCGAATCACGGGAGATAGCCGTGGCGTCGGCATCCCGACAAGCCGTACTCGCCGCCATCGTGGCGCTCACTGCCACCGCCTGTTCTGCACCGCCTGAAACGCAGAAGGAGACCCTGCTGGTGGACACCGACCGCGCTCCCGATGAGGTCGTGCCGCTGTGGCCCGACGGCGCGCCCGGCGGCGCGGCGGTGCAGCTCACCGAACACATCGAATCGAGAATGGATCCGCGGAACGTTCCCTACGATTCCGCCGTGGACGTCACACGGCCGACCCTGTCGGTGTTCCGGGCCGCGCATCCGGACGGCTCGGCCCTCCTCATCGTTCCTGGTGGTGGCTACTCGCTGGTGGTCGTCGACCATGAAGGCTGGGAAAGCGCCCGCTGGTTCAGCCGCCACGGGCCGACTGCCTACGTGATGACCTATCGCATGCCGCACCAGGGCTGGAGTGCAGGGCCCGATACGCCACTGCAGGATGCCCAGCGCGCGATCCGGCTGATTCGCTCACGCGCCGCGCAGGACGGCATCGATCCGGCGCGCGTGATGGTGATGGGGTTTTCGGCCGGCGGGCATCTGGCCGGTTCGCTGGCGGAGCGATTCGACGAGCAGGTCTACCCACCGATTGATGGTGTCGATGCCCTTTCGGCTCGCCCCGATGCCGCAGCGCTGATCTATCCGGTCGTCACGATGCAGGAGCCCTCTGTGCACCTGGGGTCCAGAAAGAACCTGATCGGCGAATCTCCAGCGGCGGCATTGATCGCGAAATATTCACTGGAAACGGCTCCGCCCGCCGGGACACCGCCGATGCTGCTCATCCACGCCGGCGACGATCCGGCGGTGCCGGTGGAAAATTCCATCGAACTTTATGCGGCGCTGCAGAGGGCGCACATTCCTGCGGCCATGCACCTGTTCGAGAAAGGTGGACACGGTTTCGGGATGCGCGGGCTGGACGACGGCCCACTGCATCTCTGGCCGCAGCTGGTGATGGATTTCGGCACCGCCCATGGCGTGTTCCGCACGCCCCGGTAGTTACGGGAACACACAGCCAGGCCAGTGACGTGAATTTCCACGTCAGCTCCAATCACGAAATGGTCGTGACGGGGGATGTTGGCGACCGCCCGTCCATCCGGGCAGGCTGATTGGTGTGAAAGAAATGTCCTGCACCAGCGCAAGCCCGCCAACACCTTGACGGCCCGGGTGGGTGCGAGTGGAATGCGCCGAACCCTGCCGGGGAGTCGAGCATGCACATCCTCGATACCACGCTGTTCTATTCGCCCACCAGCGGCGGCGTCCGGCGCTATCTCAATGCCAAGCATGCGTGGTACGCCGGGACCCCCGGCCAACAGCATTCGTTGCTGGTACCCGGTGAGGTCACCACCCTCTTGCCAGGTGGCGTGAGCACGATTGCCGGCCGGATCGTTCCCGGCACGTTCAACTACCGGCTGCCGCTGTCCGCGCACAACTGGGCGCAGATGCTGGAAGCGCTTGAACCAGACTTGATCGAGGTGGGCGATGCCTTTCATCCGGCGTGGTGCACGCTGCGGGTGGCACAGCGCCGATGCATCCCGGCCGTCGCCTTCTGCCATTCGCATCTGCCCCGGCTGATTGGCATGCGTTGCGGCAAGGCCGCCGGCCGGATCGCTGCCCGCTATCTGGGCTCGCTGTATGCACGCTTCGACCTGGTGCTGGCACCCAGCCAGTTCATGTGCGACCGCCTGCGCTCGCTCGGCGTACCGCGCGTGCGCCGCCAGCCGCTGGGCGTCGACACCACCACCTTCCATCCAGACCGGCGCCATACCGGGCTGCGCGCGCAGCTCGGCCTGCCGGAGCAGGTGCGGCTGCTCGTCTATGCCGGGCGCTTCTCCGCCGAGAAGAACATGCAGGCGCTGCACGATGCCTTCGCGCTCCTCGGGCGTCAGTATCACCTGCTGGTCATTGGCGGTGGCGAGCAGCGGCGGCCGGCCGGAAACATCACGGTGCTGCCCTATCGGCGTGACAGCGAGGCGCTGGCCAGCATGCTGGCCTCGGCGGATGCGCTGGTGCATGCAGGGACCGCCGAGACTTTCGGGCTCGTGGTACTGGAGACGATGGCCTGCGGCCGACCGGTGGTGGGCGTGCGTGCCGCCGCGCTCGGTGAGCTGATCTGCGATGAAGTCGGTGTTACGGTGGCGCAGGCCAGCGGCACCCGGATCGCCGCGGCGGTGCGCGAGCTTTATGAGCGAGACCTTGTGGCCATGGGGCGCGCGGCACGTGCACGCGTTGAATCGCACTACACATGGGACGTCCTGCTGCGCGAGCAGCTCGCGCTTTACGCCTCGTTGGGCGAGAAGCAGCGGATGCTGCCGCGAGGCGAAAGCACGGCGGGCCTGGTGCCAGCCCCTGCCAACAGTCCCCGTCCAGCAAGTTCGCGTGTTCCCGGAACGGGACCATCATCTCTCAGATGAACCCGCGCAGGGCGAGGTGGCCGAGTTCGGCACCGATTCCGGGATCGTCCGCGTCCGTGAGAATCCATCCGGCGACCCCGTCGGCGTCGACGACGAGTCCTTCGGCTTTTTGACGATAGGGTTCGCCGTCCTGTTGGCAAATCCGCGTCCAGCGCGCCTCGGTCAGCGCAGCATCCAGCACGCCGAGCACGGACCCCGAAACCGGGCCATCGGCGATCGCGTCCGGAGCATCCTCGGCGGCAGCCAGAAACATCACGCGCCCGTCTGGCAAGCGCGCGACATCTGTGAATCCCAGTGTCACGCCATCGAGCCGGCCCAGATCCACCCGGCGCACCGCGGCAACCTGGACCTTGCCGCCACACAGCGCATCGGGAGGCAATTCGAGAATCGCGCTGTGCGCACCGCCGCTGCCACGATGGAACAGGAGAAGGCACCGGTTGTCGGCAGCCGCACCCTCGATGTTCGGCCGTTCATCCCTGCCGAGCGCACGCTGCAGCACATCGAACAGTTCCGGCCTGTCGACAATGCGGACGGAGCCCCGCGCGAGGTCCAGGAATGCAAGGTTGCAGCGCATGGGCGTGGAGCCAGACCCGAGCAGAACCACAGAGCCGTCGTCCAGCTGTATTGCCGACTCGAAGTCCGGCTTCTCCGTCTTGCACAGCGCACCGCCGCCACCGGCCAGCACCTGCGGTGTCGCGGCGAAGGACGGCAGGGCGATGCAGGTCACCCGAAAGGCATCGTCGTGCACCACCATCAGGTCCGTACCGCGCCTGAACAGCGCGGAACCGCCCGTCACTCCTGGCAGGATCTGCACAGCATCGACACGCGCATCGAGCGCGGCATCCTCCCGCGCTTTCAATACCCCGGCTCTCGCGCCGGCCAAGCTCAAGGATCGTCGAACGGAGGAGCGCCAAAGCGCCGCCGCAGCCAGTTGAGCGCGGGCATTACGCGCCGGCGGCGGACCAGCCAGCGTTCAATCACGAACTTGCCCGGATAGTTCATGATGGCGAGCCCGACGATCAAGGTCAGCACGCCCTGCCCCGGCAGGAGCAGCAGGAGCACGCCTGAAATCGCCAGGGCGAGGCCGAGCAGGTTCTTCAACGCCGTGAGGGCCCAGTGGACGAGCGTGTGCCGCGAGCGCGGCGCTGGCCGGCTTCGCTCGGCAAAGTATCGCACCGGCAGCCGCGCGATGATGAATGGAAAAGCGATGAGTGTCGTGACGAGCATCGCCAGCGAGATGCTGACGAGCGGTGCCGCATGGGCTTCAGCGAAGTCCAGCGCGCGGATGAGGATCTGCATTGCGGCCATCGTCTCGCGACGGAGCAGGCCAAGTCAAAAAAGGAGCAGTGGCAGCCCGGTTGAGATCAGCCATTGGCGGAAGGGGTGGGATTCACACCGCTCCGCAAGTGGCTGTTCTCGTGGTGGAAATTTTCGATCGCGGATTTCGGTACCCTCAGAAGTACCCACAACATTCCGTCCTCAGAAAATCCGCCCCACTTGGCCGGTCGAGGCTGCCCTCGGCTCCGGGCCGGAGCATATCTCAGAACCACCGACAGGAGCGGCAGTCCTCCCCCTGCTCAGCTACAATTCACCCATGGAAAAGAAGTCTCTGGCGAACAGCAACCGGCACTTGAGCAATGCCACCGTGTACCGCCGCGGTTTGGTCGCCAACGTCTCCAGCTCGACCGCCATCGAAACAGGGCAGCGCGTCAAGGACGTTTCCCAGCGCCTCACCAAGGACATCAAGAGCGGCAGGCTTACTGGTTCCCAGTCGCATAAATGATCTGAGTGAACAGATCCGTCATTGGCCGGTAGTTTCGATCCAGCCCGGCCTGCACGGCGGCAAAATACCCTTGTCGCGCTGATCCCGTAAGTCCGCTGAAGTCCAGCAGTGGCAGGCCCGCCTGTAGCGCCATCAAGGTCGCGAGAAGCCGCGAAATCCTGCCGTTGCCTTCGCGGAACGGGTGGATGAGCACCAGTTCGACGTGCACCTCGGCTAGTGCTGCCGCCACCGCGGGCGCGTCGCCCAGCCTGCATGGCGTGCAGCGCGCCAGTGCCCCACTTTCTAGGCCCGCCATCAATCCGTCGACCAGGTACGCCGCCGCGAACGGGAATCCGTCCTTTTCCAGGTTCACGCCGCGATACTGCCCCGCCCACGGGTAGATGCCGCCGAGCCACCGTTTGTGCATGCTGCAAATGTCTGCGGCCGCGAATCGATGATCCGCATCGACTTCATGGACCAATTCGTCCAACGTCCTGACCAGCTCCAGCGATTCGCGGCGATCCATTTCGTCAGGATCGAATATGCCCTGCAAATTGCGCAGGACACGATTGTTCGAGCCGGGTTCGAATTGACCTTCCGATGAGCCCGAGACGTCGTACCGTCCGCTCACGCGCCAACCTTCATCTAAGTGCCATTGGCCCGCAACAGCAGAACTTAAAGTCTTGGCATTCGACTTCATGTGGCATTTCGGCGCGCTCCACGCAGGCTTTGTGATTCGTACTGGTGCCAAATCAGCTGTTACAGCCCACTAGGCGGGTTGTCCCTTGTCACGGAGAGATCTGAGGTCCTTTCGATTCATCATCGCTGTGCCGACGCCTGGAATATTCAACTTAAGGGAACTTGCAGCACCCAGGACCGCACCCATTGCGTCCTCAGCAGGATGCCGAACGGATTCTGTTTGGGTCGAAGTGAAGAGATCCTGACTCAATTCCTGAAGCAACAGATCTGGGATGGGAGCTTTATAGTCCTGCTGCCATTCCATGGCAGTTTCGACCAACCAGCTCGCCCGGTCGATATCGAGCCCCAATCGCTTCAATCTCAGCTCTTCATCGGCCAGTCTGTTAAACCAGCTATCAGCCCAACGAATATTGAAAACTATAGCGCCGATTATTGTCAGCGACCCCAATCCCACACGCAGGTAGTAGTGCCAAGAATGGTCGAGTTTCCATTGCTCTACAAGCGTCAGCGCAACCAATACCGCCGAAAGGACAATGGTCACAGAGAACAGCCACTGAACGATCTTCCGCTTGTCCGATGTTTCCACGGTTAGCGCGAAGCGAGTACTGTAGGCTTGAATCGACGCTTGGAGACTCTCGCGCAAGCCTCGGCGCGCGTACTTTGATGCGCGGTCGTCAACTCGCTGTTTCTCGGCGGCAATGTCTGCCGCGCGCGCATCGAGTGCTGCACGCTCACTCGCAACTGCCTGCATCATCGTCTCGCGTTCTGCGGACAATGCTTCTATACGTTGCGTTTGAGCTTGAGCTGCTTGTTGATCAACTCTAAGGCGATATGCCGCAGTCTCTTCTATGAGTCGCTGATTTACTCCCTCTAGCTTTAGGAGTGCTGTCTCTCGCGCCTGGTAGAACTCTGCCAATTCCCTTCCAAGGAGCTTTTCAACCGCCTCAGCACGGATGTGGGCAGGAAATTCTCTCTCTACGCAAGCAGTGAAAGCCAATACCTCCAATGCATCGTGACCATCCGGAATATGCAACTCCAAGTGGTCATACGACTGGCCATCTACGCGATTGAGGTGGACCCCTAAATTTAGCTGTTGAATTGTGAAATGCAGATTCGCTGATGATGTTTCCCCCTTTAGAAGCTGCTGAGCGGCAGGGGTCGGATCATTGCCAAGATCATACTTTCCCAGCGGGGTCCCAAATATCTGCCCGCTGATTCTTGTTGGCGGTGACCCCATACATACGTGGATTCTTGCGAAACGCGCCAAAACTTCAGCATCAGAAACTCGGGTCGTCGGCCATTTACGGGTTGCCATGGGACTCTCGTTTAGTGTTGCTATTGAGCGGATACTGACTACCGGCAGGCTTGTGCGCAAGCTCCATCAAGGATCGATAACTTTCCGAACGACCGATAGTTGCCGCGCCATAGCTCATGATGAGCCGATCCCCTTCGCGATGCATTTGATCGGAATACTTGCCACACTTCGCTCACCGCTTCGGCCATTGAAGGAAGACTGTAACCCCCTCGTTTTTCAGGACCAATCAGAAGTAGAGGGTCAAAGGGATTTCACCATCAAGTACTGACGCAGGGACAGATCGCCGAGGGACTCGTGGGGACGGAGCTCGTTGTAGCGAGGCATCCAGTCCGAGGTGATACGGCGCACTTCACTCAAGGTCTCGAACACGTAGCTTTTCGCGGATTTCGCATTACCACGCGAGATAGTGAGGTCGAAGCCAGAGTCGGACCCTGATCCAGCTTCTGCGCCACAACGGAGCACTTGAATCAAAAGACACGTGCGGGCGCTTCTCCATCACAGTCTTGGCGAATACGCCAATGATGTCGTCTCTCCGGATATAGCCAGTCTCGAATTGTTGTCCGCGAGTAGCAAGCGTACTAGAGCCGTGCGTTACAACATCCTCACCAAATTGCGGATCCGCTTCGGCATCAAAGACTATCGACGAGAAGCGACCGTTCACTTCTATGAATCCCCAATCCGACAGAGTGATCGGATGATCACTCTTGCTGATCACGTGCAACATGGTTTCTCGACAGATGGCAGGAGACACCGTTCCGGATCCGAGAATGAATCCGTCGCGCTTCCCGCGCATCTGGAGAACGAGATTCCAGATACCCGTCGCTCCGGCTACGACAGCACCAGCGAGAGTTACCCATTCCTGAAGGTTCATGCCGCTTCCTCCTCCATGCCGAGCGCCAAATAGAAACATCCCCGGGATCACCCCGGGGATGCCTCTGTCGCCTACGCCGACCGACGTGACTGAACCGGCTGCAAACCGATCCATTTGCGGTATGACGCCTGCGTCACGAACACGGCATTTTTCTTGCCAGTCCGTTCAGCTGCGGCGCGCACAGCATCCAACACGTTGTCGATAGTGGCACTGCCCTCATAGTTGTACTCAGCAGGGGACATCTTGTAGGTCACGCCATCGCTGGCGGTGACCAAATCAGTGATGCCCTGCTTCGCGAGGTCTGCGGCCAGGTTTACGTAGTGCTGCCAGTTAGCGTCGTGCAGCTCGACTCGGATTGTGAAAGACAAAGGACTAACCTCCGCACCGGATGGCGCCGCTCTCGTAAGCTGGCGCCCATTGCGGTACAGTTAAAGGGTTGGAAGGGTAGAAATGCCCACCACGGCCCCTGCACCGTCTCTCCTGCTAAAGATGGGCGATGCACTGGGGCCGTTTTCTTGGCCGCAGTCGGGTAGGTATCGACTACGGTCGTCTAGTTAATTTCATTGTGGTGCCTCCCTCGATCTGGCCATTGGTGCTACGGCTCCAGGTTGAAGATCATCTGCTGGACGACCTTGATTCCAGCGTCTGTCAGTCGGTATCGCTTTCGCGCCTGTTTCGAGTTCCCCGACTTGCGCGTCTGGATCACGAGTTGGGGTTTCCTGTCGATCAGGGACGAGAGTGCGGTAGTTATATTTATGATCCCGTGACCGAGATGCCTGAGCTCCCGGTTGATCTGGAAGCCGTCGAGATCGTTCTCGCCTTGCACCACCTGAAACCAGTAGCCCACAACGAGCACTCGCTCCGAATTGGTTTCGGGCGAGACCGCCCCATACAGATCCGGCAGAGAGTGAAACATGCGCCCGGTCGAGGCCGGTGCCGCATCGCCATTTGAGATTGGCGCGGCGCCAGTGGTCGTATCGGGTGACGGTCGCGCTCGCTCGGTATCTGATGCAGGCACAGGATCGTCTGAGGGGAGATGCCTGCTACAGATCCACTTCAGTACCCGGCGCAGGGCGTCAATATCCCCATCCAGCCTGCCTAGGCTGGTGGAAACCTCCATCATCACGGATAGCTCTTCAGTTGGGTCCATAGCGTGCTCTACCGCACAGTCGCGGTGGATATTGTCGAACCATAGATCCAACAATCTAATAGATCAAGCGAAACCTCACCTCAAGACTAACGACTTATGCGGTTTTCACTTAATTCACCTCACAGAACGGACTTTGCACAACTTTATCCACAGGTTACCACTCACAAATCAGCCAAATCTGACCGTTCTAGCCCGCCGCAGGCCGCAGATTCGGGGGTTTGGGCCACCTGAACGCGATGGACAGGCCTCAGCGGGCGCAGACTTGGTGACCACACATCTGCCGGCCTCGTTTCGGCCGGTGATTGGTACACATCGCTATCCCCATGCTCTGTGGACGGCACGCGACCCTCCAGTCAGACGTAGCTAGTAGCCAAAGTCGATCCGATTCACATCGACTACATCTGCACTAGCAGAGCACGCGCGCAGCAACCCTCCGTCACAGCGCCCTCGCTTCTCGCTGCCGCGCTCGTGCTATGGCAATGAGTTCCTGGGCCATCCGATCCCGATCCGTCCGTGGACGACTCATCCGACCTGAAAAGGTGGCGACATTCATTGCCAATTCGCGATCGCCCTGGTGCGCCAGCTTCTTGCCGACGGCTAGCCAACCGCGGTGGATCGCAGTCCGCGTCTCCAGCAACGATTGCTTGCCCGTCTCGGTCCGTATACCGCCGCCGGCGAGCTCGATGGCCAAGGCTTTCGCTCGCGCCCGCATGTATGTGGACTCGCCGCGCCGACTCGCCCGGTAGATGCCGTCCTTCAAGGTCTTGCGACTTACGCCACGCACAGCGCGCTCCGTGGCATTGGCCGCCACGCCCACCTCCCGCAGGTGGTGTGCAAACTGCGAGCGCCAGTGGCGCAGGGTGGCCTTCTTGATATTGAGCCGCACTCCCTCCTCGCTGATGGCCTTGAGGACCAGATGCACATGCGGGTGCGGCTCGTCGGTGTGCAGCACCATCGCGTAGCGATGCTGCCCGTAGAACTCCTCCCGCGCGAAGTTGCGCACCGCCGAGAGCACCTTCTGCGGCGGCGTGCCTGGCGGCATGGAGAACATCAGCTTGTGAACGAGCTTCGGAGGCCTGCGACCGGGATTGGCGGTGACGGTCGCCTGCGGGCGCAGCTCGTCGAGGTCCAGATCCCAGTTGTCGATCAGCGCCTGCCCGACGCGCCCGTGCAGCTGATTTCCATCATCGCTTTCAAGCGTGAGGTCACCCTGCCTGCCGATGTAGTCCAGATGCTTGCCGACGGCGTTGAGGTCGCTGCTGCCTCGGGGCAATACCTTCACGACCACCTCGGGCGCGCGGTGGACCGTCCGGCGGATGTGTTCGACCTGCGCCGGTGTCAACCGGTCGGCCGCGCGTGACCCGCCCCGCGCGTAGCTGGCGATGTTCAGCAGGGGCTCACCCCTGGGCAGCCTAAACGTCTTCGCCATAGCCGCTCTGCCAGCTGGCCAGGTTCATCTTCAGGAGACCCTTGGTGTGGTCGCGCATCGCTTCGCAGACCCTCACCATGGCCCGGAGGTCGTCCCGCACCGAACCCGGAAGGCGACCGCCCTCGTTCGCTACCCGGGCAAGCTGGTTGACGTTCCGGCCGATGGCGGCCAACTCGCTGATGCTGCGCTTCAGAGCCAGCAGCTCGTCCTTCGGCAACGGCGCGAGCTGCCTCAGATGGCATCGCGTCAGGACCGAGACTGGAGTTGACCCGGTTTTGTGGACAGTTCATGTTCACAAAGAGAGGGTCAACGTATGGGTCAGAAGATCAAGCGATATGCGCCGGAGTTTCGGCGTCAGATGGTGGAACTGCATCGAGCTG
>Ga0164241_10001661_pt1 | contig 26449 bp, 18 predicted proteins | sample OricomyardsoilBY_FD_108780 | JGI IMG/M metagenome (GOLD analysis project Ga0164241, IMG submission 108780) | Backyard soil microbial communities from Emeryville, California, USA - Original compost - Back yard soil (BY) | ecosystem: Environmental > Terrestrial > Soil > Unclassified | place: USA... | reverse complement strand
CTTCGTCAGGGAATCTGATTACCACCCGCCCGACGAGCGGACAAAAGAACATTACAGTGGGCGGTAGAAGCAGAAGCTACAACCTCCATGTTCCAAGCAGCTACCCCTTGGATCGCCGAGTACCTCTGGTGCTGCGCTTCCATGGTTTGGGCGGAAGTGGCGGTGGTGAGATAAATTCAACAGGTTATAAAAGCATTGCCGATCAGGAAGGATTTATTCTCGTCGCCCCTTCCGGCGCAGCGGGCAGCGCTGGTGCTGCCTGGAACGTCGGCCCCTGCTGTACGAGTGACAGATCCGTTGACGATGTGGCATTCGCCAAAGCGATTGTGGAAGACGTCAAAAAAGTGGCTAACATTGATACGGCCAGAGTTTATGCCACAGGATTTTCGATGGGTGGCGGCATGACGCATTACCTTGCCTGCCATGCATCCGATGTATTTGCGGCCTTCGCGCCCGAAGCTTTCGACTTGCTGCAGGAGAATGTGAATCAGTGTAATCCGCCTCGCGCAGTAGCGCTGCTCAGCCAGCGGGCTTCCAATGACAGCCTTGTGAAATACGCCGGCGGTCAGGACTGTTTAACAGGTACATGTATCAACTTCTTGGGTGCAGTGAATACCAATAACACTTGGAAACAAAAGAACGCCTGTACCAGCCAGACTACAACTCAGGGCCAGTGTGCGATCAGCACCCAATGCGACGACGGCGTGGAAGTGGGCCTATGCACCACCACGGGTGGCCATGCGCCTGCCAATGCCACCACCGGCTGGAATTTTTTGAAGCGCTTTACTTTGCCCTAACAATCAAACCCGAGTGCCCCGGATTATGTATTCCGGGGCGCTCTCTTCCTATCCATTCTTAAATTCCATTTAAAAATGTAAACGCGGAAGGACTTAGGCGCAGCCTCCGTTCTATTGGCCCGACTACGCCATAATTCCTGGGAATTAAAATATGAGCATCCAGCGGAAATCACACTCCCGCACCTGTGGCGCATTTGCGCTGTTGATTGCGGTCGCTATTACAGGTTGTGGCGGTACTTCAACATCCTCAAGTTCATCAAGCTCCTCTTCCAGCTCATCATCAAGTTCGAGCTCATCTTCAACCAGCTCCTCTTCCAGCACGTCAACGTCTTCTTCCAGCAGTTCGTCCTCCTCCAGTTCCTCTTCAGGTGGGGGCGATATGGCGACGATAGTGCCCGACCCTTCCTGGACCTGTGGCGTCGCTGAAGGACTGCCGCCACCAGATCAAGGACAATTGGTTTTCAATGCCACGTTGCGTCTCGGTGAGACCCACGAATTTGGCAATACCCAGTACGGCAATCGCCGGGTCCTCGATGTTTCTGGAGCGAACTTTACCGGCAGCCGTATATCCGGCACATTTCTCACTGGCGGCTTGGAGCTTGAATTGACGCTTCCGAATGGATCGATGGAATTGGAACAAATCAATGTTCTGCGCAGCAGCGACGGCGCGCTTATTTATATGCGAACTTGCGGATTTTCTGCAGCGGGAAATAATTCAGCGCGCTTTGTGCCCGATTTTGAGGTCGCGAATTCCAGTCGCCACGCATGGTTGAACACAGGTAAATTCGCGGGCACACGCAAAATAAATGAACAGGATGGCACCGTAGAGTTGTCGATTTATGATATTTCCGCACTGCGACCTGGAGAGCCCAAGATACACATTCAAGATCCGTCTGGCGTGGCCAATCAACCCTGGGAATGCTCAACCCAAACCGGCTCAAGAGGCACCACGGTTTTCACCGAAAATGTCACCCTCGGTTCTTCGCTCTCCGTCGGTGCCAGCAAACGCGGCACACGCAACATTATTCCTATAACCGGCGGCACGGTCAGTGGACGTTTTAATGGAATTGTTGTTCCCGGCGGCGCCGACTTCCAATTATTGGGTGGCAATACCGTTTTGGATGCGCGATACACATTGAAAAGCAATGATGGAGAGTACGTATTGGTCCGCAATTGCGGACCATTTGGCGCCTTGATACCTTTGTTTGAGGCACGCAAAGACGGCCCTTATTCATTCCTCAACGAAAATAAATATCTGAGTTCCGACCCAGGTGTTGGAGGCGGTGGCGTTTCCATCACTTTTTACGAGCGTCGATAATCGAAGAAATCGCAGGTCTATATTGCTTGGAGAAGTTTTAAGTTGGTGTGGTAGTCCTACTGGGATGGCGCTTTAAAAGCGCCATCCATTTTTTATTAGAAATTCTTATACTGTATTTGCCACTGCGTATTACAAATCCCGCAGGACTGACCCAAAAACATACCTTTGCCTTTGGCGGTCTGGTCACCCCGCAAGTGCCAGTTTAACCAGGCTACGCCCACGCGGCCATATTCTCCGCCATTGTCCTGATTGTAAGTACCGCCATGACCGACCGGCAAATTCCCCATATAAACCGGCACCGAATTAATCTGTTGATAGTCGCGATTGCCATTGGGATAGGCTTGGTCTGAAGATCCGCCGTTAAAGTAGGCCATAGGCGCATGTAATGAAGCATAAACATTAGCATCGGGATTGATTAATCCACTGTTCCACGCCACCACCGTGGATACACGCAAATCTTTGGCCGCATTTAAACTCATCAGACCCCCGCAGGAATATCCCATAAAGGCCACGTTCTCCACATCCAGCTTGTTGAAATATTTACTGCATGGGTTGGCATTCTGTGCAACTGCCCAGTTGAGCGCAGAAATGTGCGTAGATCCGTCTTGCGGATCACTGCTGGACCCGTTAGGCGGACCATTTGCAATAGTCAAATAACCATGGGAAGCCAGTTCTGTCAGATACTCGGCGGAACCCAAGCCGTTGGCGGAGCACCCACCGTTCCCCCAGGAGACTATTGGAAATTTATTACTACCCGTTAAGGCAGGCCGATAGATGGTATGCCTGTTTAAACTGGATTCCTGTTCGATGGTAACGCTATATGTGCCGGTTGGTGGCGCACCCGCATTATTCCGCGAAATGACTGTGGCCGCAGGAAGGGGATTACCCGTACATTGCTGCGCACCACTTGAGCTGCTGCTCGAAGAAGAGCTGCTGGAGGAACTGCTCGAACTGGAAGAACTGCTTGAGCTACTTGAACTGCTTGAGCTCGAGGATGAGCTGCTGACGGGATCGCCGCTTCCACCGCATGCCGTCAAAAGAGCTATGCATGAGATAGAAGCCGAACTTAAAATCCAACGGCTGAGTCGCTGAATTTGCTTTGTACTGCTGCCTTTATTTCTACGATTTTCTTCAAGATTCACCTGATGCATTGTTATTCTCCTGTGAGTCGAAGCGGTGATCGCCCCCCATCGGAAAGGTCACCGCACCTTAAGACTAAGGTGATAGCAAGAGCCAGGAAATAACAATAAACGCACAATCCTTTACAATTTACGCACTGAAAACGCGGACATCTGAAATTAGCGAAGCCAATCACGAACGCTTTTGATATAGCTGCCATCCCTACCCTTGGATATCATCAAGGTGAAAGCAGTTTTTGTGTTTTGATCACGAGCGTAGCTTCACTCCCAGGAGCCGGTGTTAATCCAGCACGTTGCGCAGGTTGACCACCACCCGCCCAAAGCATGACATTCCCCTGCGCCAGGGTACGACGCCCCTCATTGGTCACAATGCTCAGACTCCGGTCTTCCAATTGAAATGTTACGGTTTTCATTTTTCCTTTTTGGACGTGGACTCGCTGGAAACCGACCAGCTCCCGAATGGGAACATCCTCCATATCCATATGTGTGGCGTACAGCTGAACCACTTCATCCGCATCCATCGAACCTGTATTCGTCACATTCACGGAGACCTTAACAGTGCCCTTACCTTCCCAGCGCTTTGGAGAAATCTTTAAGTCACCGTAACTAAATTGGCTGTAAGAGAGGCCGTAGCCAAATGGATACAGCACATCGCTACGATGGTATTTATAGGTACGATTGGCCATTGAATAGTCGGTGAAGGGTGGCAGTTGTTCAAGCGAATGGTAAAACGTGACGGGTAAACGCCCGGAAGGACTAAAGTCGCCTGCCAACATGGAAGCCACCGCCTCGCCTCCCTGACCACCCGGATACCAAGCCTCGATTATCGCTGTGGCTTTTGCATCCTCTTCGTTGACAGCCAAAGCGCTGCCATTCATCAGTACCACAACCACAGGCTGTCCGGTCGCATAAAGCTGTTTCAGAAGATCTTGCTGTACACGCGGTAACGACAGATCCGTGCGATCTCCACCGCTAAAACCCGGCAGCGGCACGGGCATTTCCTCCCCCTCCACCTGCGCGGTCAAGCCGCCCACGAATACCACTACATCAGACGTCTTTGCAGCGGTAACCGCGGCAACCGCGCCCGGATTTGAAGGTAAGCTCCACACCAGCTTTTCGTCGCCTTGCTCTCCACGTTGAAATGCCTCTATCTTTAAACGGTAAATTTGACCGACCACCATATCCACCGCTCCGCTGGCAATCACTGGGCGCCAATCCACATTCCATGCATCAATGACAATTTTGTCGTTCACCCAGATGCGATATCCACCATCCGCCTCATAACGCATGGTATAGGTGCCGGTTTCCGGAGCCTTCAAATATCCATTCCAACGCACAGCACCACTCGCCACTTCATTACGCCAGCTAATTTTCGCGCTCGCATCTACCCGCTTGACCAGCGGCTTATCCTTGAAATCTTTATCGGAAAAATATTCCGCATTCAAACCGGATTTGCGACATTTTTTATCTGTGCAGAATGCGCCTTCCGGGACAGTTTCCTGAACCGGATCCAGCAAGCCGGTGCCTTTGAAGTAACGGACATTGGCTTCTCCAAAACGCTCTTTCATGCCTTTTAGCACCGTGACCGGTTGAGACGGTGTGCCGTTGTAATTGCCAACCAGGGCTTCCACGCTATCAGCATTGGGCCCCATAACGGCGATAGTGCGCACAGCAGATTTCAGCGGTAGAAAGCCTTCTTTATTCTTCAATAAAACCAGCGATTTTTCCGCCATGGTCCGCGCCAGTTTACGATGCGCTTCCGTATCGTTCTCCGCAGCCGTAATTTTAGGAAATACCATTGGTCGTGGATCGAATTGACCGAGGCGCATTCTGGCTGTGAAAAGTCTAACCAGGGATGCATCGATCTGCGCTTCCGTGATAAGACCTTTTTTTATCGCGCTGCGAATATGGTCCGCTTCATTGGCATCGCCACAAATCAAGTCCATTCCGCCTTCAAATGCCGCCTTAATGCCCTCTTCCGGAGTCGCCGAATAGCCGTGGTTTTTCTCGTGGTAAATGTCATAAACCGCACCGCAGTCGGATACCACAAATCCGTCAAATCCCCATTTTTTCCGTAAAACATCTTGCATCAGATACTTACTCGCGCAGGCCGGCACACCGTCAACGGCGTTATACGCGCACATGACAGACTCTGCGTCGCCCTCGATTACCGTAGCGCGAAAGGCCGGCAAATAAGTCTCTTCCAAGTCTTTTAGGCTTGGGTGAATATCATCCCGGTGACGACTAGCTTCCGGTCCGCTATGCACAGCATAGTGCTTCGGTGTTGCCACTGTTTTTAAATAACGCGAATCGCTTCCCTGCAGGCCTTTTACAAAGGCAACGCCCAGGCGTGAGGTCAAATGAGGATCCTCGCCATAGGTCTCTTGGCCGCGCCCCCAACGCGGGTCGCGAAAAATATTAATATTGGGTGACCAGACGGTCAGACCACCAAACCAGTCTGACCCTCCAAATCTATGCAGGTTGGCGTAATGCTTCGCCCGAAATTCGGTGCTGATCACATCCGCAACTTGGTGCATAAGTGGCTCATCCCAGGCTGCGGCCATTCCTATTGCCTGGGGAAATACGGTGGCCTCACCAAGCGCCGCCACGCCATGCAATCCCTCATTCCACCAATTGAATTCGCGCACGCCGAGCCTCGGGATTGCTGGAGCGTCATTGATAAGCTGAGGAATCTTTTCGTCGAGGGTCATGTGGTCGACCAAATTTCTAGCGCGCTCGCTGAAACTAAGGGAGATATCTTTATAATGCGCCTCCAATGTGGAGGCTTCATCCGCTTGCGCGTTTGCCAACAAAACAATCGGGAACAACCAAGCGGGCAAAGAAAATAGGAAAGAAAATCTGCGCTGAAATCGCATGCTTGAAGTCGCCTTGATTCGAAGAACCTGGTTAAGTTGTATTAGGAAGATCTTGAAGAAAGGGGTGTTAATCAGGATATTTGCCGGTACGACATTGTATACCCGTGGAGGGTTAAATTTTAATTATTGTAGTCATTACTGCAAAGAAGCGTGGAAATCCATTTCCACCAAATTGGGCAATCCTTCTCCATAGTTGGACACGAACTAAAAATCGAACACAAACTAAAAAACTACCAAAAAGCGACGCGCCGACCTATGACTTAATGAAAAGACATTGAACCAACTGAACCGATTCAAAAGCCGTAACGTCATTTCATAATATGATATGAAAATTTATTGAAATAAGAAAGCCGAAAGTGCTTAAAAAGCCTCATAAATCACAATTTAAATGATGCATGCATCACGTTTTTTCTGAGCAGAGCCATGCGAGGCGATTGGGACTGGCGGAGACGGAGTGAGAGAGGAATCAGGGATAAATGCAGGCCGATCTTATGATCGGCCTGCAGAGGTGTTTATTTTAGGAATAAAGTAACAACTGATTTCGACGGCAGGGTAACGACCAAAGCGTTACCTTTTTTGCGAGCTTGGATGGGTTTGGGTGTCACGCTCTGTTTATCGAACGTGTTATGGGCATCCATCTTGTCGCCTCCCAATACGGTTCCCTCGGCGCTCTCCCATTGCCCCTCAATCAATATCTCGATATCCGCGCTAGGGTTGATATTGGTCAAAGCCAGCACAGTTTCTCCGCTTTTGGTCTTAGCCGATGACGCACTGACCTGTGGCGCGGAAAGATCGGCGAGAGAATAATTCGGATTATTCTTGATCTCGACCGGTAGATGCGTTGCACCCTGAAAAGGTACGTACATTTTGAAGACATGATAGGTGGGCGTGAGCAGCATTTTCTGCTTGTCAGTTAAGATCATCGCCTGCAGGACATTGACCATCTGTGCGATGTTGGTCATACGCACACGATCCGCGTACTTATGAAAAATATTCAGGTTCAGCGCCGCGACCAGCGCATCCCTCACGGTATTTTGCTGATAGAGAAAACCGGGATTGTCCCCTTCTTCCGTGTCATACCAAGTGCCCCACTCATCGACAAAAAACCCCACCTTCTTTTCTGGGTCATGCTTATCCATGATGGCGGTGTTGGTTTTGATGTAATCCTCAATTTTCAACGTGTTGACGAAAGTAGACATCCATTCTTCCTCAGGGAAGCCTGTCGCTCTGCCTTTTTTCTCCCAGTTCCCGCGGGGAAGTGTGTAGTAGTGATGACCGATTCCCTGCATCCGAAGACTCCAAGTCTGCGGAACATTTTTCATTAAAGTTTCTGTCCATTCGGTCAAGTTCTCGTAACCACCACTGGCGATCAACGCCGGACGATTGTCCTCTGGTGATTTTAAAAAAGTCGCATAGTGTTTGTAGAGGTGACTGTAGTATTCAGGGGTCATATTGCCACCACAGCCCCAGGATTCATTACCAATAGCGAAATAATGCACTTTCCACGGCTCTTCCCGACCGTTCTTACGTCGTAGATTTGCCAGCGTGGATTGGCTTGGCGACGTCATATATTCGAGCCACTCCGCCATTTCAGCGGGTGTTCCAGTTCCCAGGTTGCCGTTGATATAAACCTCTGCCCCCAACATTTCGGCCAATTCAAAAAATTCATGCGTACCGAATGCGTTGTCGTCCGTCACGCCACCCCAGGACGTATTCACGGTGACGGGACGGTGTTTATGCGGACCTATGCCATTGCGCCAATGGTACTCATCCGCAAAACAGCCACCTGGCCAGCGTATTAGCGGGACTTTTAATTCCTTCAAAGCTGCAATCACATCCTTACGGAATCCCCGCGTGTTGGGTATCGAAGACTTGGGGCCTACCCAAATGCCTTCATAGATTCCCCTGCCAAGGTGCTCCGCGAACTGCCCATAAATATTTTTATTGATTTCCCCGCCCGGCTGATCAGTACGAATCACAACAGAGACGTCAGCCTGCGCCCAGGATGAAAACAAAATAAAACTCAGGAAAATACTGCCAACAATCGGCTTAACGATTGATCCAAGCATAGGCGCCTCGCAGTCGTGTATTGAAGGAATAAAAAGTGGTTTAAAGTACGGTGACTTTCTGTTGAACTGAAAAAGCAGGTTCGGCTACGCGATAGGTGTTACGCAGCGATTTACCGAAGTGTTGGCTCTGCACCTCAAAGGTGTCGCCTGCGAGGGTTTGGAATTTATCGCTGAAGCTTAATGTGCCAGTACCGAAAAAATGAATATGGACATCGCCGGGGCGTAGAAATTGATGGTACTTGAAGTGGTGATACTCCAGATTGGCAATACTATGGCTCATATTGGCTTCGCCACTAAAAAAGGCTTTTTGCCACGCAATATCGCCATTTCTCATTATTCTTGATACCCCCTCAATACTCGGGGGAAGGATACCTATAGCGAGCTCGGGGCCAATTGAACAGGGCCGTAACTTGCTGTGCGCAAGATAGAGATAATTAATTTTTTCCGTTTTATGGTCTGAAAATTCATTGCCCAGAGCAAATCCAAGCCGGTAAGGATTTCCGTCGTCACCGATCAAATAAATTCCAACGACTTCGGCCTCATCGCCAAAATCCAGACCGAAATCCGGGGAAGCAACATCGTGGCCGGGAGCCACCAGAATACTGCCATCACCTTTGTAAAACCATTCCGGCTGGACGCCCGCCTCGCCCTCCGCCGGTTTGCCCCCTTCAAGGCCCATGCGAAACATGCGCATGGAATCCGTGATTTGAGTTTCGTCAGTGGCCATTTTTGCGTGCATGGCGGCGCGAGTATCAGCACTGCCCAGATGGGTCAATCCAGTGCCAGTTACCAGTAAATGCGCAGGATCCGGGTGAAGAACAGGTGGTAATAGGCGCTTGTCGTTTTCCAACATCGCATAATCAAGATACTTGCCGGTGCGCTTTTCCTGGATAAGGTCGAGCCATTTGCGTTTGGAAGAAATCGCGGCGCGGGCCAACTCATAAAGACCTCCCTGGTAACTCAGCAGCTCAATACGCTCCGAGTCCGCGACCAAACCAACACGGATCTCGCCAGTGAGATCTCGGTACTGTATAAGATTATTGTTCATCAGCGAGCGTTTTTCTTATCAAAATCCTTGCGAGAATCGGACAGCAGCGTGCGAACTGCGTTATCTGCTTTTTGCGAATCTCTTGCGGCAATCGCAAGATAAACCGCTTCGTGTCGCGGCAAAGAGAGCGCATGAATTTCTTCATGCCAGGAAGTCAGACTGATGGAAATGGCAAGGGCATTATGCAAGGTGTGGCCGATATAACGAATGACATCATTGTGTGTGGCATCCAGGACCGCCTGGTGAAAACGCACATCCGGCTCGATGGATTCGGCAATGGTTGTTGCAGCTTCCATGTCACGGTATGCCTTGGCAATTCTCTCGATATCCTCTTCCGAGGCCTTCTGTGCTGCCAGCGCAGCAGCACTGGGCTCAATTGCCATGCGCGCTTCGAACAACATATCCAAAAATTCATTGGCAGGCAGTGATTGCGTCACCCAATGCAGCACATCGGGATCCAGCAGGTTCCAACGGCTCCTGTTTTGCACAACAGTTCCCACTTTGGGCTTGGAATTCAACAACCCTTTTGAAATCAAAATCTTAGTAGCTTCCCTCACAATGGGTCGACTCACACCGAATTCAATACAAAGCTCAGGTTCAATCGGTAGCTGCTGCCCTTCCTTGTAATGGCCTCCAACGATCTGCTGACCCAGACGTTCAACAGTCTGGGCGTTGAGATTTTTTGGCTGAAATTGTCTATTCTGCATAGTGTCCGACAGCTTGATATCGTGAGTTGCGGTACCTTATCATATGATGAAACCAAAGAAAACCGACGCTGACCTGCCAGTCCGCCCCCTACATTTTTAAGACAATCCTTCATGAGCAAACCGAAAAGAATTTTACGGTCGTCCCATTGGTTTGGGACAAATGACAAAAACGGTTTTATGTATCGAAGCTGGATGAAAAACCAAGGAATTCCAGAGCACGAATTCTCCGGTAAACCAGTAATTGGAATTTGTAATACCTGGTCTGAATTAACGCCGTGCAACGCACATCTGCGGCAAATTGCGGACCGTGTAAAACAGGGCGTATATGAAGCGGGCGGACTGCCGGTGGAATTTCCGGTTTTTTCCAACGGCGAATCCAATCTAAGACCAACCGCGATGCTGACCCGAAATCTCGCCTCGATGGATGTGGAGGAATCGATTCGCGGCAATCCAATCGACGGTGTCGTACTCCTGGTGGGCTGTGACAAAACCACCCCCGCGCTGTTAATGGGCGCTGCCAGCTGTGACATCCCCACTCTGGTGGTGTCCGGTGGTCCCATGCTCAACGGTAAACACCGCGGCAAAGACGTGGGTTCTGGCACGCTGGTTTGGCAAATGCACGAAAAATTGAAAACCGGCGATATCAATCTGGAGGAATTCCTCAGTGCAGAAGGCGGCATGTCACGCTCCGCCGGCAGCTGCAACACCATGGGCACGGCCTCAACCATGGCTTGCATGGCGGAATCCCTCGGCACTTCCCTACCCCATAACGCAGCCATTCCGGCCGTGGATTCACGTCGCTATGCATTGGCCCATCTTTCAGGCATGCGAATTGTCGAAATGGTGGAAGAGGATCTGTGCCTCAGTAAAATCCTGACTCGGGAAGCGTTCATCAACGCCATCCGTGCCGTTACTGCTATTGGTGGCTCCACTAATGCCGTCATTCACCTCAAAGCCATTGCCCAGAGAATTGGTGTCAATCTTCAACTGGACGATTGGCAAATCTACGGAAGAAAAGTACCGACTTTGGTCAACCTGCTTCCCTCCGGCAAATATTTAATGGAGGATTTTTATTACGCAGGTGGACTTCCTGTAGTACTGAAAAGACTTGGCGAGCAAAACTTTCTCAACAAAGAAGCGTTAACGGTTAATGGGCGCACTATTTGGGAAAATGTCCAGAACGCACCTTGCTATAACGACGACGTTATTCGCAAACCTGACAACCCCTTGGTGAAAGATGGCGGCATCAGTATCTTGCGCGGCAACCTGGCGCCGCGAGGCGCTGTTTTGAAAACCTCAGCAGCGAGCCCTACCTTGATGAAACATCGCGGTCGCGCAGTCGTTTTCGAAAATTTTGACGATTACAAGGCCCGCATCAATGATGAGGCCCTGGATATCGATGAAACCTGCATCATGGTGCTTAAAAATTGCGGCCCAAAGGGTTACCCGGGCATGGCAGAAGTCGGCAATATGGGCCTGCCGCCGAAAATTCTAAAAAAAGGCATTACCGATATGGTGCGGATTTCCGATGCGCGGATGAGCGGAACAGCGTTTGGCACAGTCGTGCTCCATGTTGCACCGGAAGCGATGGAATTTGGTCCACTGGCGGCCGTGCAGAATGGCGATGAAATTTTTCTCGACGCGGTGAACGGCATTCTGCATCTCGAAGTCAGTGAGGAAGAAATCGCGAACCGTATAGAAGTGCTGAAAAAGAATCACATAAGCGTTTCGACAGGCGGCTATTTGGAACTGTATCGAAAACATGTTTTGCAGGCGGACGAAGGTTGTGATTTCGATTTTCTGATCGGCTGCCGCGGGGCAAATATCCCGGCGCACTCCCATTGAACCGATTTGCATAACATGACACTCTCCAACCTTTATCCCAGCCTAAAAAATAAAGTTGTTTTTATCACCGGGGGTGCCACAGGCATAGGCGCGGCACTGGTCGAAGCTTTTTGCCGCCAAGGTGCGGCGGTGTCTTTTGTCGATGTACAGGAACAGGCGGCAGAGCGTCTCATTGAGCATATTTCCGCAATCGCGAACGCCTCCGAACCGTTGTTCTTCCGGTGTGATCTCACGCAGATTACCGAGCTGAAAAATGTCATAGAAAAAACCCGTCAACAATTGGGCGCAATCAATGTATTGATTAATAACGCAGCCAGCGACGTGCGGCACGACTTCCGCACTGTTGACGAACAATATTGGAACGACCGTATCAACGTGAATCTGCGGCACGCTTTTTTTGCAGTGCAGGCGGTTTATGAAGACATGAAATCATCAGGCGGCGGTTCCATTATCAATTTCGGGTCGATGAGTTGGTACGAATGTCAGGGCGGTATGACGGGCTATACCACATCGAAAGCGGCTTTGGAGGGAATGACGCGAGGCCTGGCACGCGACCTTGGCAAGGACAATATCCGCATCAACACTTTGATTCCCGGCTGGGTAATGACAGAGCGCCAATTGCGCGACTGGGTTAACGAAGAAACGCTGCAGGACATTCAACGTAGCCAGTGTTTGAAAAATCGGCTGATGCCGGAAGACATTAGTGCCATGGCACTTTTCCTGGCATCCGACGACAGCAAGATGTGCACCGCGCAAAACTTTATTGTTGATGGCGGCTGGATCTGAATTAATTTGAGGCGAATATGACCATTTCAGGCAAACAACTGATCGGTGGGGAATGGAATTCCGGAGAAGCAGGTAAATTTTTTGGTGTTGATCCCAAAACCGGCAGCAACCTCCAACCAGCCATTTCTGTCGCATCTGCGCATCAGGTCAAACAAGCCCTGACGCTGGCGAAAGATGCCGCTGAAATCTTCCGCAAAACTACGCCCGCCCAACGCGCAGCTTTTCTGCGAGACTGCGCGGAGCAGATTATAGCGCTCGGGGATGAATTGCTGGAACGGGTAGCACAGGAAACCGGATACCCAAAAGCCCGCGCGGAAATGGAACGAGGGCGCACCTGCGGGCAGTTGCGTTTATTCGCCAGTTACATCGAAGCCGGTGACTATCTCGATGCACGCATTGATACCGCTATGCCAGATCGGCAGCCCGCTCCACGCCCAGATATTCGTCACCTGAACCAAGCGATCGGCCCGGTCGTCGTTTTCGGTGCAAGCAATTTCCCCCTGGCATTCTCGGTAGCCGGAGGCGATACCGCTTCCGCCTTCGCCGCCGGCTGCCCAGTGATTGTCAAAGCACACCCGTCTCATCCGGGGACCAGCGAACTGGTTGCGCAGGCCCTGGCGAAAGCTGTGGCTAACGCAAAGCTTCCCGGCGGCGTGTTTTCCCTATTACAGGATGAAAACCACGCGGTAGGCTCACAGCTCGTCAAGGCAGAGGAAATAAAAGCTGTTGGATTTACCGGTTCCTTTACCGGCGGCACCGCTCTGATGAAATTGGCCAATGAGCGGGCGGAGCCCATTCCGGTATTTGCAGAAATGGGCAGCGTCAATCCGGTATTTCTGCTGCCGCAAGCGTTGGCGGAAAATGCCGCCGGAATTGCACGAGCTTATGTCGGCTCCTTCACTTTGGGATCAGGGCAATTTTGTGTTAAACCAGGGCTATTGATAGCCATTGATGACGACGGCCTGCGGTCATTCATTAATGCGTCGCGTGATCACACCACACAATCTCCTGCAGCTGTCATGCTCAATAAGAGAATTTGCAGTACGTTTGGAACATCCGTGGCGCATTACCAAACTTACACCGGATTGAAAATTGAATCGTGTGGCGCAAGCAGCCAGGAGAGCGACGGTTATTACTCACAAGTCACATTAATGTCGACGACGGCAAAATACCTGCTGGAAAATCCACGCTTGATCGAAGAGACTTTCGGGCCGGCATCCATCATCGTCAAATGCCGCGATCAGCAGGAGTTATTGCATGTCGCCCAATCATTACCGGGTCAGCTCACCGCCACGGTTCATTGCGGCGCATCAGAACTGGTTAATTATACGGATCTGTTGGATCGCTTGAGTGAAATGGCGGGCCGGGTAGTCGTCAACGGTTTTCCCACCGGGGTTGAGGTGTGTCACTCTATGGTTCATGGCGGGCCATTTCCGGCCACCTCGGATAAACGCTTCACCTCTGTGGGCACCAATGCAATCCTGCGCTTTGTGCGACCGGTTTGTTACCAGAATTATCCGGAAGCGCTGCTGCCCCCTGCCCTGCAAAATCACAATCCTCTGGGCATCACCCGCTTGATCGACGGCGTTCAAACCCGGAATTCGCTTCCACCGTCGAGCAACGTCTAACAATAACAATTTAAGGAATTCGACATGCGGAAAATTCTTTTTCTGATCATTATGATTTTTGCTGCCGGTTGCAGTGAGAAGCCATCGGGCGAAAACACCTCCGACAACAAAAAGCCGCTCGTTATAGGCTTTTCACAGGTTGGTTCCGAAAGCAGCTGGCGCACATCCTTTTCTGAATCGGTAAAAGCAGAAGCAGAAAAACGTGGCATTGAATTGAAATTCTCCGACGCGCAGCAGAAGCAGGAAAACCAGATCAAAGCCATTCGCAGTTTTATCGCGCAAGGCGTGGATGCCATAGTCGTGGCACCTGTAGTGGAGACCGGTTGGAAACCCGTGCTGACCGAAGCAAAACGCGCAGGTATTCCGGTGGTGATCGTCGACCGTAATATGGCGCTGGATGATGACTCCCTTTATTTGACGCGCGTGGCGTCGGATTTTATCGAAGAAGGTCGCAAAGCCGCACGCTGGCTGATGGATAATACTGACGGCAAATGCAATATCGTCGAATTGCAGGGCACCGTGGGCGCGACAGCAGCGCTTGATCGCATGAAAGGTTTTAAAGAGGTGATCGAGCAATACGCGGAGGCCAAAATCATTCGCTCGCAGACAGGTGAATTCACGCGCAGCAAGGGCAAGGAAGTGATGGAGGCATTTCTCAAAGCAGAGAGCGGAAAAAATATCTGTGCCGTCTGGGCGCATAACGACGAAATGGCGATAGGCGCTGCACTTGCTATCAAGGAAGCAGGGCTGGACCCCGGCGAAGATATATTGATCGTTTCTGTTGACGCTGTGCCGGATATCTTTAAAGCCATGGCCGATGGCGACACCAATGCCACCGTAGAACTGAGTCCGCACATGGGAGGCCCGGCTTTCGATGCAATCACATCCTATCTGAGCGGGGACAAGGATATACCCAAACTCATTACCATCAATGGCGAGGTTTATACTCGCGAAACTGCTGCGGATGAATATGCCCGCCGGAAAAAGTAGCGCCACCCATGTCCGAACGACAGCCAGTTCTACAGCTGAAGGGCATCTGCAAGCGTTTTAAAGGCGTTAATGCGTTGAATAACGTCGATCTGGAATTGGAGGCCGGGGAGATTCACGCATTATTGGGCGAAAACGGCGCCGGCAAATCCACGCTGATCAAAGTTATGACCGGCGCCTATTCGAAAGACGCCGGTCGACTTGAGCTCAATGGCATCGCCATCTCTCCGCAAAAACCTTTTGATGCACAGATGGCAGGCATCAGCACCGTCTATCAAGAAGTTAACCTGCTACCAAATCTGAGTGTTGCGCATAATCTCTATCTAGGGCGGGAGCCTCGGCGTTTTGGCTGCATCCAGTGGAAGAAAATACGCAACGACGCCCAAAACCTATTGCGTCGATTCGAGCTGGATATTGATGTTGAGGCCCTGCTCTCCTCCTATTCCATTGCCATACAGCAATTGATTGCCATCGCCCGCGGGGTGGATGGCTCGGCGAAAGTCCTGATTCTGGATGAACCTACAGCGAGCCTGGATGCTCGGGAAGTGGCCACGCTGTTTCGTATCCTGCGCGGGCTGAAAGAAAGCGGTGTGGCAATTTTATTCGTCACGCATTTCCTCGATCAGGTTTATGAGCTGACCGATCGCATCACCGTACTGCGGAATGGCGAGCGCGTCGGCACCTTTGCCACACGTGATCTGCCGAGAAATGAACTCATTGCGCATATGCTGGGCAAAGAGTTGCAAAGCATCGAGCAGACGCACCCGTGTCGCCCGCCAGAGGGCACCGCAGACGCCTTGTTACAAATGACCGACGTATCGGCAGACAACGGCGTCAGTGGCATCCGATTTCATGCGCGGCGCGGCGATGCTATAGGGCTGGCAGGATTGCTCGGTTCCGGACGCAGTGAAATCTGCTCGATCCTCTTTGGATTGGACGGTGTGACCAGTGGCGAAATAAAACTTGTCGGCAAGCCATTCCGCCCCGCCTCGCCATCTGATGCGATTGCGCGCGGTTTTGCCTTATGTCCGGAAGACCGAAAAATCGAAGGTATCGCTGACCCGCTGAGCGTGCGGGAAAATCTGATCCTGGCATTGCAGGCGCAGAGAGGATGGTGGCGACCGATCCGTTTCGCAGAGGAAAAGGAATTGGTGGCGAACGCCATTGCCGGACTGAAAATCGTCTGCTCCGATGCGGAAAAGCCGATCGGCGAACTCAGCGGCGGCAACCAGCAAAAAGTGATTCTCGCCCGCTGGTTGATGACAAAACCTCAGATTCTTATTCTGGATGAACCGACTCGTGGCATTGATATCGGCGCCCATGCCGAGATACTGCAACTCATCCGCAAACTCTGTGCTGACGGCATGACTTTGATTGTCGCGTCCTCCGAAATTGAGGAATTGGTGGCCTTCAGCAATCGGATTTTAGTGATGCGCGATAAAAAACTGCTCTGCACCATTGAGGGTGATGCTATTTCTGAGAACGCCGTTGTATCGGCGATCGCAAGACCGGCCTGAATTCATGCGCATAACAAGTTTGACAAACAATAGGCTTTTTCTACCAGTGCTCGCATTGGCGCTGATCCTTCTCGCCAACCTGTTCTTGAGCCCAGAATTCTTTCATCTTGAAATAAAAGACGGGCGTCTTTACGGCAGCCTGATTGATGTACTCAACCGCAGCGCACCCTGTGCGCTTTTAGCGATTGGTATGTCACTGGTCATTGCCACGGGTGGTATCGATCTCAGCGTTGGCGCCATCATCGCCATTACGGGTGCTGTCTGCGCCAACCTGCTGAACAGTCCATTCGATGCGCTGACAATTGTGATCCTGGCGGGATTGTTTGCCGGGCTGGTGGCGGGGGCGGCCAACGGCAGCTTGGTCAGTATTTTTGGCATTCAACCGATTGTGGCCACCCTGGTCCTGATGGTGGCCGGTCGCGGTATTGCCCAATTGATCAACGGTGGACAAATTGTCACCTTTCAGAACGACGCTTTCGCCTCCATCGGAGTGGGCTCACTGCTCGGTCTACCCTCCCCTGTTGTTATGTTTTTACTCGTTTTTTTGTTGGCGCAATTTATTATGCGTTTTACCGCCTTAGGCTTATTTATTGAGGCGGTGGGCTGTAATCCCACAGCGAGCTATTACTCGGGCCTGAAGGTGCGCACGATTAAATTCGCGGTCTATTGTTTTTCCGGCATCTGCGCGGCCATCGCGGGCATGGTAATTACCGCGGATATCCAGGGCGCAGACGCAAACAACGCAGGGCTATGGCTGGAACTGGATGCGATTCTCGCCGTGGTTATTGGCGGGGCGGCATTAACCGGCGGGCGGTTTTCACTGCCATTGACACTGATAGGCGTGCTGATTATCCAGGCAATGACTACCACCATCATTATGAGCGGCATAGCACCCAAATATAATTTGTTGATCAAATCCCTCGTGATCATTACCGTCCTGCTCTTGCAGTCTTCGATTTTCAGAATGCAATTCAGTCGCTTAATCGCCCGGCAAAAAATGGCTGCGGGAGATCGCGCTTGAATCCCAGATACCTTCCCGTCACCGTTACCGGAATTTTGTTTCTTGTGCTGCTGGTAGCCGGTTCAGTGCAATTCCCTGGATTTGCCAGTCCGCGTGTCATGTTGAATTTACTGACCGATAACGCCTTTCTGGCAATTACTGCGCTCGGCATGACATTCGTCATATTATCCGGTGGCATTGATCTGAGTGTCGGTTCGGTTTTGGCCTTCAGCAGTGTACTGTGTGCTGCGCTTGTGGAGAATTTCGGCTGGCATCCATTTCAAGCTATTCCGCTGGTATTGGTTCTTGGGGCGGCTTTTGGCGCAATTATGGGAACCTTGATTCACGTCTATAAGCTCCAGCCTTTTATTGTCACGCTGGCAGGGATGTTTTTCGCACGGGGACTCGCAACTATTATTAGCGAACAATCCGTCCCGATCGAGCATACTTTTTTTGATGCAGTAAATGATTTCGGCTTTTCCCTGCCGGGCGGTGCGTGGCTCAGCAGTGCGGCAATTTTGCTTTTCGTTATGTTTTCCTTTGGCCTGTGGCTGGCGCATTTCACGCGTCTGGGTGGGTATATCTATGCCTTGGGCGGCAGTGCCCATTCCGCTGCACTTTTAGGTGTTCCGGTAGGACTGACCACCATCAGCATTTATACATTGAGCAGTGCACTGGCGGCTTTGTCCGGCGTCGTTTATTCATTCTATACAGCGTCAGGTTATGCGTTGACCGGCATAGGTTTAGAGTTGGATGCCATAGCCGCGGTTGTGATCGGCGGAACACTCATCAGCGGCGGCTATGGTTATGTGCTCGGAACCCTGCTGGGCGTTATGACAATGGGCCTGATCCAAACATGGATTTCCTTCCACGGTTCGCTCAACAGCTGGTGGACAAAAATTTTTATTGGTGGTCTTGTCCTTATTTTTATCATTTTCCAGCGTTGGATTTCCTTTGGTTTAGGCAAAAGAAAAACATCATGAACCGATTCGAATTGATTGACACGATAAAGGTTAATAATACGCTCGGTGAGTGCGTACTTTGGAATGACCACCAGCAATCGGTCTGGTGGACAGACATACTTGAAGCCAAGCTCTACAGCTACAACTACACAAAACGTGCGCTGGCGGTTCTCCCTCTGTCGGAACGGCTTGCATCCTTCGGTTTGACGGAATATGACGACACCTTGATTTGCGCCTTTGCCAGCGGTTTCGCGCTCTACAATCTCATGTCACAAACTGTTGAATGGCTCGCGCGTCCGGAAAGTGAAATCTCAGGGCAGCGTTTCAATGATGGTCGTGTTGATCGCCAGGGCCGGTTCTGGGCTGGCACCATGGTGGAAGCACAATCTCCAGATAGCGAAGAAAAAAATGGCAGTCTTTATCGTCTCTCCGGCAGCGACTGCCAAAAAATGTTGGGCGGCATCAAAATTTCCAACAGCATTTGTTGGAGCCCGGACAGCAGCAAATTCTACTTTGCGGATTCCACTACGCACATCATCAATGCGTTTGAATTCGATTCTCGCAGTGGCAATCCCACCAATCCCACTCCCTTTGTCAGAACCACGCCACCCTATGAGCCGGACGGTTCCACCGTGGATGTGGAGGGATTTTTATGGAATGCCCAGTGGGGAGGCGGCAAAGTGGCCCGCTATTCACCGGAGGGCCGTCCTGCCGATGAACTTACTCTGCCCGTCAGCCAACCCACCTGTGTGGCTTTTGGGGGAGGTGACATGAACCTGTTATTTGTGACGACGGCGAAGGTAGGACTGACGGCTGAACAATTGAAACAGCAACCCCAGGCAGGCAACTTGTTTATCTACCGAACGCCTTACACGGGATTACCAGAGTCCCGATTCAAGATCTGATCGCTGTATTTTGATCTCGCTTCCACTCTATTAAATAGTGACGTCTCAGCAGACGAAATTCCGCAGCACCTCTGCGCGAACCGCTCAACTAACGAGCCACCGTTCGTCTCAGCGTAATAAAAAGGAATATGCGAATAAGCGCCCTCTTTAATACAACACTATTAAATCATCAATTCATCACTTCATTCTTTATCTAACTTAATAATGAGCCTTCGGAGCGATGGCCTCCTTTATTACACAGAATTAACGTCAAAGTGACTACAAAATCTGCATGATATGTTTGTGGGACACGAAGCCCCACCAGTGGCGCCGCCGCTTAAACAAGCGTGATACCCGTCTCACAAATGAGAACAGAGCAAAAAAACTGGCAAATAAGTGCTAATTTTTTGGTAAATTAGCTTTAATCATATTGAATGTCGATTGGATTAGGCTCTCGATTTATAGAATAAGTAGGTGGCGATACCCGAGCAATAAATAAATTTATCGAGAGGTGGCGCAATCTAGGGATCTCGTCGCATGCTAGATCGAACTCTAACTATCCATATATAGGATGGCAGGATCTATATAAAAACGCGTGCTTACCATCTATTCAACATCATGATTTTGTAGTGAGATATACGAACGCATCAATCAGATTTTTAGTTGGCAATTATCGTCTTCACGCAACAGCTTTCTTCCATAAACCATTATGGTTAACTCAGGCGCGGAGAGCGGCCAATATTCGATGAAATAGATGATGCGATAAAGCCTGGAATATCCCTTATTTTTATAGCGCTGTGATGCACAACTAAGCCTCTGTTAGCATACTGGTTAACGGTTAGCGCTTCACTTGACACTAGTAACACCTCTTATTTCCCATAAATTATTTGAAAAATGCAGCGGATGTCGCCGCGCTCAATAATAATATCCTCATATATTCGTCCCGGCCTTACTGAATGCGCAGAACACGCATATCAAGGCATATAAAATGATACGACAGGGCTTCAGATGAGCCAAATATTTAGCTAAATGCACAATTAATTCAAATATTTGATTTTTTTTAAATAATCTGCGATCAACGGCTACTTCCGCCTCTCGAATGTCGGTATGTTGAGTCTCGTAATCATTTCTTGATTTCGTCGTCGATAGAGGCAGAGCCATGAAACGGCAAAATATAATCATAAAAAAAATACAACCTGACTTTGATCTAATAAAACCTCATCACCTTTGCCGATGGTGTGCGCCCTCTTTCTTGCTAGCTCGGAAAGTTTGGCAGACAACTCGCTGTTATTTCATTCCTATACAAATTCGGCCGTACGGTACTACGACGGCCGATTTATGACATGACGTCTTATCACGAAGACGGCCATCAGTGAAAAAGCTCTTGCGTTCGAGAGAGCGAGGAATGAAGGACATTCAGCCCTTATTAAATGATGTGGATATACAGGTCAACCAACATAATTTTCTCGGGACAAAACATGCGCATAAGACTATTAGCCCCTCTATTGTGTTTGGCGGTTTCTCTCGCAGGATGCGGCGGTACCGGAGAAGAAACTTCCAGTTCCAGCTCATCAAGCTCGAGTAGTTCATCGGCTTCATCGAGTAACTCCTCTGGCAGCTCGGGATCACCGATCACCAATCTGGAAAAATGGAACTTCGTTCTCGGCATTAACGTCGGCGGCGGTGCTTATCGAGATAATAGCGGGCTGACCTTTGAAGCCGACCAACACTTTGTTGGTGCGACTCCTCAGGTAATAACCAACACTATCGCCGGCACTCAGCAACAGGCGCTCTTCCAGTCGGAACGCTGGGGGAACGTAACCTATGAAATTCCGGTTGGTGTGGGAAAATTTAAAGTTAAATTGAAATTTGTCGAAATGTACTGGGATGCTAACGACGCTCGGATCATTGATGTTTCGGTAGAGGGACAGATGTTGGCCCAAAATCTCGATATCCATTCAAAAGTCGGGAAATTTGCAGCTTATGAGATAGAGTCCCCGGAAATTACGGTGAATGATGGGACGCTTTCAATCAAAGTCACAGCGACTAAGGATAATGGCACGCTTTCAGCAATGGAGATCTACGCCGATAGAGATAATGTCGTTTCATTTTCCGACGGATCAGTGACCAACGGAGAGAGTATCTACAACACCTCCTGCCTGCAATGTCACGGCGCGTCCGGTGATGGCAACGGAGTCTTTCCGTCATTGATCAAATCTGAGTGCTCCACTTGCGCTTCTGCATCGGTACTGATCAGCAAAATTTCCAAAACCATGCCGGTCAACGGTGACCGGTGTACAGGCGACTGTGCGCGCAGTGTTGCGGGTTTTATTCTTCATGCCTTTAATGATGACGACGCAAATCCGCAGGACTGCCGGGCAAAGTCGGCTCCCGTGCGCCGTCTGACTAGGTTTGAATACAACAATACCATTCGCGATTTGTTGGGCGATGACAGCCGCCCAGGCAATGACCTGCCGAGCGAGGAAATAGGTAACGGCTTCGGCAATGATGCCAACTCCATGTCAGTGTCTTCATTCCTCGCTGAGCAGTTTGGCAAAGTAGCAGAAGGTATCGCCGACCGTGTAGTCAACAATCAGAATCAATGGCAGCAGCTGCATTCCTGCGTTCAGTCGGTGCAGAGCACCACCGAACAATCCTGCGCAGACCAAATTATCGACCGTTTACTGCCACGGGCTTTCCGTCGCTCAGTAACTAGCACCGAATTGCAATCCTACAAAGATTTGCAACGCGCTCTGAAACAAAGCGGCAGCAATTTCAAAAAATCCATCTCCGGCGTTATTGAAGCCGTGCTGCAGTCTCCGGATTTCCTCTACCGGGTGGAAAAAGGCAGTCAAGTGGATGGTCGACTCAAGCTGACGAATTACGAAATGGCGTCGCGACTGTCGTACTTTTTCTGGGGCAGCATGCCAGATGACACTCTCTTACAAGCAGCCGCGAACGGCCAGCTTGCAACACCCGCGCAAATTAAAACTCAGGCCGAACGTATGCTGGCGGATCAACGCAGCCGCAATATGATCCGCTATTTCTTCGATGCTTATCTGCAAATATCCGCGCTCAGTCATCTCGAAAGGGATGCGGTGGAGTATCCCGGTTTTAATTCATTGGTTGGGTCGCTAATGCGCGAAGAAACACAGACGTTCCTTGAGCACGTTATTTTTGAAGGACCAGGCGACTGGGCCTCAGCGCTGACAGCGCCCTACACTTTCATGAACGAGACCCTCGCCGCATTTTATGGTGTGGGCGGAATTTACGGTGATCAATTTCGGGAAGTGCCGCTCGATACTACCAGACGTTTAGGCTTGCTGACGCACGCGGGCATAATGGCCGGCACTACCCATTCCGGACACACCAATCCAGTTGTGCGCGGCGCCTACGTGATGAAAAAACTCCTGTGCGTGAACATACCGCTCCCCGGTGGGGATCTTCTCGACCAGATCAAACCGCCAGATCCGAGTTCAGGCCTCACTGCACGCGAGCGCTATTCTCAGCACTCCCAGGATCCCGTGTGCCAGACCTGCCACGACAAAATGGATCCCGTGGGGCTGGTGTTTGAAAACTTCGACCCAGTTGGCTTGTATCGCACCCATGAGAATGGCGTGTTGATTGATACCAGTGGCGAACTACCCGGTGCCGGTATCCAGGTAAACAATGCAGTTGAGTTGGTTACCGCCATCGCCGAAGACCCGCGAACTCACCAGTGCTTCGCTTATAACTGGGCAAATTTCGCTTACGGTAAAACGATCGGCGCCAGCGAGTCTTGTATCAAAGATACTGTGACTATGAATTTTTCAGAGTCGGGATATGACATCAGGAGTTTGCTGATTAATTTGACGCAAACCGATGCATTCCTATACCTGCCGTCTGGCCACCTACAATAAGAAGCGTCCTGGGAGATTGTATGAAAAAGCAAATCAAATTGAATCGACGCTCGGTTTTGAAAGGCGCGGGATCCATTGCCATTGCACTGCCGTGGCTGGAAATCATGGCGCCCACCAAAGCTTATTCTCAGGAATACAACATCGCTAAACGCTTTCTGACGGTATATACCCCCGGTGGTACCGTGAGAGATAAATGGGCGAGTTCCGGCTCGGAGTTGAATTTCAATTTTGGTCCAATTCTGCAACCATTAAACGCGCTGAAAAATCGAATTCTGATTCCTCACGGTCTGGATATGAAAAGCGCAGTGGGCGAACAGCATCAGGGAGGCATAATTGCTTTTCTGACGGGCACGCCTCAGGATGCCTCCCGAAACAATTACTCAAGTGGGCCCTCACTCGATCAGGTCATTGCCAACAGAATCGGCGCTGATACACCGATTAAAAGCCTGCAGATTGCTATTCGCTGGGCTACCGGTAAATCACACGGTTTATTGCACCCGATCAATTCGCTCAATTTTGAAGACAATGGTCGCTATAACCCTATTCCTCCCCGGCTCGATCCACAACAGATATGGGATGATCTGTTTGGTAAATTGGACAGCACTGATCCAGAAGTCCTGGCTCTGCTGAACCGGCGTAAATCCGTTCTGGATTTTGTCGGCAAGCGCTACCAGAACCTGTCGCAGCAGCTGGGAATGGCAGATCGAGCAAGATTGGAGCAGCACCTGACGAAAATTCGAGAAATCGAAAATGCCCTTCAAAATGAAGTCGTCACTGGTGGCGCTTGCGTGAAACCTACACGGGTGGACACATCGGATTACAATCCAAAATCCGGCCTGAATTCTTCAGACAACGGCGGCCTCAAAGACAATCGGACCGATGCCGCCATTCCGAAGGTGGGCAAATTGATGATGGACATGATTGTGATGGCGATGGCTTGCGATATCACACGGGTGGCAACACTGCAGTGGACGGATACCGAAGCCAAACACACGTTCCCCTGGCTGAATCTTCCCGATCACCATCACTACTATCAGCACGACGGCGGTTTTCGCCCCGCCGAATGCCAGAAAATTTACACATGGTACGCCGAGCAGCATGCCTATCTGCTACAGAAAATGGCTCAGGTGGATATGGGTGGCCACAGCTTACTTGATGAAAGTGTCGTTTTTATTGGCTCAGAACTTTCCGATCCACCGACGCACGACAAAAAGAACATGCCATTTTTGCTTGCCGGAAATGGCGGAGGGCTCCGTACGGGACGTATGCTGAACTACAACGGCCGTAGCCATAACGATTTGCTGAGCGGAATACTTAACCTCTTCGGCAGCAACGTGAATGCATTCGGCAGCCCCAACTACAACACTGGTGCCATCACCAATTTGGTGTAAAAAATGAGATTTGAGAGCAATTACCCCACTACGGTCAGTTGACCAAAAGCCAAGGCACTAGGTAAGGCACTAGGTATTAATGAATTCTGTGTGCCAAATCTTAGAAAACTCTTACTGAGACTTTATAATAAGAATAATCATGTGATGATATGGTTATTTGGAATATTAGAGTCTCAATAACAAACGCTGGTGCCTTAATAACTGGGCGCCAGTTTTTCTAAGAACGGGGGCAATCCAATGAATAATTTCAACCTCTTTTTGCGAATGGCCAGCCTTGGGCTAGTGTCGGGTGTTTTACTGGCCGGTTGTGGCGGGGGCGAACCCTCATCAAGCAGTTCTTCCAGCAGTAGTTCTTCCAGTAGTAGTTCGTCATCGAGTAGCAGCACTTCATCAAGCAGCAGCTCATCATCCAGCAGCACCTCATCAAGCAGCTCATCTTCATCAAGCAGCTCAAGCTCAACCAGTTCCGGCGGCATACCTTCAGGTTCAACGTTGGTATACGCCGTAAACGTGGGTGGCGATGCTGTCACGGTTGATGGTATTGAATACAAAGCGGACCGCTTTTCCTCTGGCGGCACGCCCAATTCCACCACCGATGCCATCGAAGGCACCACTGCCGATACGCTTTACCAGACCGAGCGTTACGGTAATTACAAATACGAAATTCCCGTCACCAATTCCACGTACAGCGTAAAACTGCAGTTTGCAGAACTGTATCAAACAGCTGAAGGCAGTCGCCTGTTCAGTGTATCGGTGGAAGGTCAGCCGATTTTTACCGATAAAGATCTTTTCGCTGACGTTGGCCATGACCAAGCCTATGACGTCATTGTCCCAGGCGTGATGGTAGCGGATGAGAAACTGACCATCGAACTCAGCGCCAGCATCGATAATGCCACCCTCGGCGCATTTGCGATTTATTCCAACGCGGGCGGCAAATTCGTTGAACCGCCGGAACCCGAGCCAGGTGAAGTAACCCGCAGTGCTGGATGTGGTACAGCGCGCAGCCTTCAAAATGGGCGTATCAATCTCAATGTGGGAGGCACTAGCCGCTCCTACATATTGCGGGTCCCCGATAACTACAACAATCAAACCCCCTATCGCTTGATCGTTGCGTACCATTGGCTGAGCGGTAACGCCAATCAGGTCGCATCCGGTGGTAACGGTGGCTCCACCGAGGAACCTTTCTACGGTTTGTGGCCTTTGGCTAACAACTCCACCATATTCGTCGCACCGGAAGGAATCGATGCTGGCTGGGCAAATACCGGCGGCCGCGACTTGCTTCTTACCGATGAAATCCTCAAGCAGGTCCAAAATGGCTTGTGTATCGATAATTCACGCATCTTCGCAACGGGATTCAGCTATGGGGCTGCGATGTCGAACGCCGTTTCATGCGCGCGGGCTAACGTTTTCAGAGGCGTCGCTCTCTACGCCGGCGCACTATTGAGTGGCTGCGAAGGCGGTACAGCACCCATTGCTTACTTCGGCGCACACGGCATCAGCGACTCAGTGCTGAATATTTCTCAAGGCCGCACCATACGCGATCGGATTGCAAGAAATAACGGCTGTAGTGCCACTAACGCACCAGAGCCAGCTCGG
>Ga0164241_10001660_pt1 | contig 26471 bp, 23 predicted proteins | sample OricomyardsoilBY_FD_108780 | JGI IMG/M metagenome (GOLD analysis project Ga0164241, IMG submission 108780) | Backyard soil microbial communities from Emeryville, California, USA - Original compost - Back yard soil (BY) | ecosystem: Environmental > Terrestrial > Soil > Unclassified | place: USA... | reverse complement strand
CTTTCCAGGGCATTCTCCGCTCTTCGCAGCCGCCCAGCGACGTGTCACCCAAGCTCCCGGTTTGCCGGAACTGTTACCCAGGGTCCCGGTCTAAACTGTTACCAGAGCCGCCGGTCCATACCGATTGCATGCGTTCGCGGTGAGGCTTCCTAGCCTCTTATCGCGACGCACAGGATCTAACCGTCGGCCCTCAGCCGGTACCCGACACCCGGTTCGGTCACCAAGTATCGAGGACGCGCGGCGTCGCGCTCGAGCTTGTGCCGAAGCTGTACCATGTAGACTCGCAGGTACTGGGTGTTGTTCGCATAACCAGGCCCCCACACTTCTTTCAGCAGCTGGCGATGAGTGAGCACTTTTCCGGCGTTTTTGAGCAAAGTCGCCAGCAGCTTGTACTCGATCGGGGTGAGGTGAACCTCACTTCCGGCGACATGCACCGTGCGCTTCTCGAGATCGACGCTGAGCTCACCTACAGTCAGGATTGGTTCACTGCGCTCCTGCCGCGTGCGGGCCGAATGTCGGAGCGCCACGCGAATGCGCGCGAGCAGCTCGCCAGTGCCGAAGGGTTTGGTCAGGTAGTCATCCGCGCCGCCATCGAGCGCGTTGATCTTGTCGTCCTCTTGACCACGCGCACTGATCACGATGATCGGCACGGATGCCCATTCGCGGAGCCTCGCGGTTACGACCAACCCGTCGATGTCTGGCAGGCCGAGGTCGAGCAAAACCAAATCTGGATTGTAGGATGCTGCCTGAGTCAGCCCTTCCGCGCCGTTTACCGCTTCGATCAGGCGGTAACCGTGGCTCGAAAGCGACGCTCGCAGAAATTTCCTCATTTGCGGGTCGTCTTCGACGACGAGCAAGAGCGGCATGACTTCAGTCACGTCTCCATCCTAATTCGCTGGGCGCGCGCGTCGTTCATGTTTCCTCGATCGTGCCGAGAGGTTCGGGCACTGGTGGTTCGCCTTCGACGGGCAAAAACAGATGAAACTCGGCGCCTCCGCCGGCTCGATTCAGCGCAAAAATCCGACCGCTGTGTGCCATCGCGATCCCCTTGCAAATGGCCAGACCGAGCCCAACACCGCTTCCCCCGACACCGCTCGCGCGGTAAAACTTGTCGAAGACCCGCTCTTCTTCGCCCACGGGAATGCCTGGTCCGTGATCAGCAACGACGACTTCGACACCCCCGAGCTCGGTGCGGGCGCGAATTTCAATTGGACTTTCGGACGGCGTGTACTTGATGGCGTTCTCCAGCAAGTTCACGAACAGTTGCTGGACGAGTACGGCGTCCAACGGCACGAGTGGCAAATCGGAGCCGACCTCGGTCAGCACCGGGCGCCCGGCGAGCGCCTCTTCGACGCGGGTGAGTGCCGCTCCGGTCACTTCTTCCAGCGGTTGCCACTCTCGGTTGATGCGTACGGCGCCCGCCTCGATCCGCGTCATGTCGAGCAGATTGCGGACGAGCCGATTGAGGCGCTGGGCTTCTTGCAAAATGGTCTCAGTGAGCTCGCGACGCGTGCCCGAATCGATCTGATCTTCCAGGAGGCTGCTAGCAGCACCGGTGACGACCGCTAGCGGAGTGCGTAGGTCATGAGAGACCGAGCTGAGCAGGGAGCTGCGCATCTGCTCGGTTTCCATCCGCAGCTGTGCGACTTGCGCCTCGCTGGCGAGCTCTGTTCGCTCGATCGCGCTAGCGATTTGATTCGCGAAAGCAGCCAGATATTCGCTGCTCTCTGGTCCTGACGGCGCTCCCCCACCATCTCCACGTACGCTCAGCACGGCCACGCGCCCCCGCGAAGCTCGAAGCGGGAGGTAGGTCTCGAGCAACGACGGGAAGGCAGTCGTGCCAAACCCAGCTGGGCGTTCGCTCTCCCAAACCGATTGCGCCGCCTCTGCTCCGGTCTCAGCCATTGGGGGAACCGTATCGGACGGAAGCAGGGCCGCGACTTGGCTGCGGTCGGCATTCGGCACGAACAAGGTTGCCTGTAGCCCGAGGGCATCGAGCAAGTGTCGCGCAGCAATGTCGGCGATGTCCTGAATCCGCTTGGCTGCGGGAAGTTCGCGACTCAGAGCATACAAAGCGGCGGTGCGTTGCTCGCGACGATCGGCCGCATCCGCCTGTGCACGCACTCGCTCCGTCAGTCCACTAATGACGAGCGCGACCAAGCACATCACGCCAAACGTAACGATGTGACTCAGGTCGTGAATCGCGAATGTGTAAAACGGCGGGATGAAGAAGAAGTCGAAGCACAGCACGCTGAGCACCGCCGCAAACAAGGACGGCCCGTAGCCGAAGCGAAGCGACACCAGCACGATGCCGAGCAGGTAAATCATCACGACGTCGGCGAGCTGCTGCGGGCCGAAGACGGTCCAGGAGGTCGCGGTTGCAAGTAGCGCCCCCGTGCCGGCTGCCAGGAACGAGGCCCGCCCCCCGGGGACTCGCGGCTCTTTTTGGGACTTCGTGGCGGGCTGGGGCGGCGTCATTGGCGCTAGAACCGGCCCGCGGGAGTGGGGACTTGACGTGGCAATGGGCCCCACGGTAGGCGTGCGGCGGCGAAATGCTGGGGGTCACCCCGGCCCGCATGAAAACCGCCCATTCGGCGGCCCTGGACTCCCCGAAGACCCTCATGAGAAAAATTATCAACGACTTCGTAAAGTTCCAAGACGCCGGCCTGGCGCGGAAGTGGACCGGCAAGAAGGTTCCGATCTCGCGCGTGTACGAGGCCTACATGGAAGGCCAAATCGACATTCCGGCCGAGTACTGGGAGCCGCTGTTCGATTCGCGCCACGAAACGATGTCGTTCGGCCTGACGGACACGCACTTCAAGTGGGCGTTCACGAACTTCCTGCCTGAGGTGGCGATCCACTCCAAGGGCCAAGACAGCCGCATCGTTGGCGAGCACTACAACCGCGGCAATGACTTCTTCGCCTGGTTCTTGGGCGAGGCCATGGTTTACACGGCCGCTTGGTTCGAGAACCCGAACGTTCCGCTGGAGCAAGCGCAGTACAAGAAGATCGACCGGTGCTGCCAGAAGCTGCGCCTGAAAGAGGGCGAAACTCTGCTCGACATCGGCTGTGGTTGGGGCACGTTCGTGGCCCGCTCGGCCAAAGAGTTCGGCGCCAAGAGCTACGGCGTCACCTTGGCTCAGGAGCAAGTGAACTTTGGTACCGACCGCATCAATGCCTACGGCGTGGGTGACCGAGCCAAGGTCGAGGTTTGCGACTACCGCAACATCAAGGGCCAGTTCGACAAGATCGTCAGCCTCGAGATGTGCGAGCACGTCGGCATCAAGAACATCGTCAGCTACTACAAGAAGGTGCACGAGCTCTTGAAGGACGACGGGTTGTTCGTTCTGCAGTGGACGGGCATTCGTAACCTCTACAACCCGCAAAACCCGCTGAGCGCGGTCACCCTGCGCCCTGAAGATCTGATCTGGGCGCTGTTCATGGCCCGCTACATCTTCCCGGGTGCGGATGCGAGCTTGACGCTGTCCGGCATGATCCGCGCGGCGGAAGAGGGCGGCTTCGAGGTCACCGACGTCGAAAACATGAGCCCGCATTACGTCATCACCCTCCGCGCCTGGCGCGACAATTGGGTGTCGAACGAGAAGGCGATCATCGCCGCCTACGGTCAGCGTTGGTATCGCTTGTGGCACTTCTTCTTGCATTGGTCCGCGCTGATTGGCGAGCAAGGCTCGGCTTTCACGTACCAGCTGGTCATGCACAAGAACAACGAGAGCTTCGACCGTCAAGGTCTACGCTTCAACGGCGGACACATTCGCTGAACTGAAATCGAGCGAACGACTAAAGGCCTCGGATGGAAACGTCCGGGGCCTTTTCTCATTTGGGGTCACGCCGGCCTGGCGCGAGAACACTCGTGCGCGGGCGCACGAGCGCTAGCTCGGTCTTGCTGAGCTGCACGCGTGCAAGACTGCACGATCGGCCGTGCATGACCATGCCGAACGGCACGAGCCCGCGTGTTTCCGGCCGTTCTGCCGCGCAAATCCCGGTCGGCATGCGCGATGCATCGGCGGGGGGCATTCAACCGCGTCAAAGGCAATTGGAACACCATGGGAACTGAACTCCTCACTATTGGGCTCAGCGTCTTGCTCTTTGGGCTGTGCGCGCTGTTCGTGCGCGTCTGCGATCGGATCTGAACATGTCCTTCGATCTCGTACTGACCGCACTGAGTGGAGTTGGGCTCACGGTCTATCTCTTTTACGTCCTCGCGCGACCGGAGCGCTTTTGACCGATGTCCGCAAGATATTGCATTTTGGTATTCGTCTTCTTCGCGCTGGTCGCCGCGGTCGCGTGGCCACTCGGGCGCTTCATGGCCCGAGTGTTCGCCGGGACGAACTCCGTGACCCAAAAGCTGGGCGGGCCAATCGAGCGTGCTTTGCATCGTTTGGCAGGCATTGACCCCAATCGTGAGCACACGTGGAAGGGCTACGCGCTGGCCGTTCTCAGCTTCTCATTGCTCACGCAGTTGGTCACCTATGCGATCCTGCGGCTACAAGATGCACTGCCGCTAAACCCCTCGAAAATGGGCGCGGTAGCGCCGTGGCTATCGTTCAACACCGCGGTCAGCTTCACCACGAACACGAACTGGCAGTCCTATGGTGGCGAGACCACCATGAGCTACCTGTCACAAGCGGTGGCGCTCACTTCGCACAACTTCTTTTCCGCAGGTGTTGGGATTGCGGTGGCCGTCGCGCTCATTCGAGGTATCGCGCGTCACGAGACTGACAAGATTGGGAATTTCTGGGTGGACCTGGTGCGAGTGCATCTCTACGTGCTGGTGCCGATCTGTCTTTTCTATGCCGTGTTCCTCGTCTCGCAGGGAGTGATCCAAAATTTCATGCCCCCCACGAGCTGGGCGACCCTCGACGGTGGAACGCAAACCCTCGTTCAAGGCCCAGTCGCTTCTCAAGAGGCCATCAAGATGCTGGGTACGAATGGCGGGGGTTACTTCAACGCCAATAGCGCCCATCCGTTCGAGAATCCGACTCCGCTCTCGAACCTCGTGCAGATGTTGTCGATCTTCGCCATTGGCGGCGCGCTGTGCGTGACGCTCGGTGAAATGGTGGGCAACTATCGTCACGGCTGGGCAATATTCGTCACCATGACGCTGATCGCGCTCGCCGCGATGTTCGTCGTCGGACACTTCGAGTCCGCTGGCAATCCGCTGCTCGGTCAGGTCGGAGTCGATCAAACGACGACTCAGCTGCAGCCTGGCGGAAACATGGAAGGCAAAGAGGTCCGCTTCGGTGTGCCGGATTCTTCCGTGTTCACCGTGGTCACGACCGACGCTTCGTGCGGCGCGGTCAACACCATGCATGACAGCCTAATGCCCCTCAGCGGGTTGATTCCGCTGCTCAACATGCAGCTCGGCGAGGTCGTGTTCGGCGGCGTCGGTTCCGGAATGTACGGCATGTTGGTGTTCGTCATCTTGGCGATCTTCTTGTCTGGCTTGATGATCGGTCGCACGCCGGAATACGTCGGCAAGAAGATCGATAGTCGCGACGTGCGTTTTGCAAGCTTCTACATCTTGGTCAGCGCGGTTTTGATTCTCGGCATGACCTCGCTCGGCCTGATGACGGAGGCGGGCCGCTCCGGCATTCTCAATACCGGAGCCGAAATCGCTGGCGCACCTTGGAAGCCGCATCCACACGGGTTCTCGGAGGTCCTTTACGCGTTCACCTCGGCCGCTGCCAACAACGGCAGCGCGTTTGCAGGCCTGACGGCGTATTCGGCGGATCACCCGATTTTCTATTCGTTGGCGCTCGCCAGCAACATGCTGCTCGCGCGCTTCTTGCCGATGATCGCGGTTCTCGCCATTGCCGGCAACATGGCCAAAAAGAAACGCGTGCCGCCGGGCCCATCGAGCTTTCCCGTCGGTGGTGGTCTGTTCGTCGCGCTACTCACGGGCACCATCCTCCTAGTTGGCGCCCTGACGTTCTTCCCGATGTTGTCTTTCGGCCCAATCGTCGAGCACTTGCAACTCGCAGCGGCCTCCGTTCACTGAGTGAGTCTGAAAATGTCCAAGTCCAAGGAAAACTCACGTTCGTTGCTCGATCCGACCATCATCAAGCCGGCAATCGGCGCCTCGTTCAAAAAGTTGAACCCGCGCGACATGATGAAAAATCCGGTCATGTTCGTGGTCGAGGTCGGAACTGCACTCGTCACAGTTCTTTACTTCGCCGACTTGCTGCGTGGACACGCTGTCGACTCCAAGCTCACCTTGCAGCTCATCCTTTGGCTCTGGTTCACCGTGCTGTTCGCGAACTTCGCGGAGGCGGTCGCGGAGGGTCGAGGCAAGGCGCAAGCTGCAACCTTACGCAAGATGCGCACGACCACCAATGCGCTGCGAATTCGCCAGGCCAGCGGCGCGACTCCCATTGCGCCGACAGGTGAGGGCCGCGCGCGCGGCGAAATCGTGCCCGCTACGGACCTCAAGAAAGGTGACCGGATTTACGTCAAGGCCGGAGAACTGATCCCCGCTGACGGCGAGATCATTGAAGGCGTCGCTTCCGTAGACGAGAGCGCCATCACCGGTGAGAGCGCGCCCGTCGTTCGTGAAGGTGGCGGCGATCGCAGCGCTGTCACCGGAGGCACGCGCGTGCTCTCGGATTGGCTCGAGATCGAGGTGCGACAGGATCCGGGCGGAGGCTTCATCGACCGGATGATTGCCTTGGTAGAAGGCGCGGCGCGGCAGAAGACTCCGAACGAAATTGCGCTCACCATCCTGCTCGCGGGGTTAACGATCATCTTTCTCGCCGCGACTGCCGGCCTCATTCCGAGCGCGCGTTTCTTTGCCGGCGACATCAGCATTCTGCTGCTCGTGTCGCTGCTCGTTTGTCTGATTCCGACCACTATCGGGGCATTGCTTTCCGCGATCGGCATTGCGGGTATGGACAGATTGGTTCAATACAACGTCATCGCGACTTCGGGCCGCGCCGTCGAAGCGGCGGGCGATATCGATGTCTTGATGTTGGATAAAACCGGCACCATCACTTACGGAGCTCGCCAAGCGTTCGAGCTAGTGACAGCCACGGGTGTCGACCCCAAGCTCTTGGCCGAGGTTGCGATGCTCTCGTCGCTCGCAGACGAGACACCCGAGGGCAAAAGCATCGTTACTTTGGCCGAGAAGATCCTGGGCACGCGTCTCGAATCCAACGCCGGTATCGCTGTGCCTTTCACGGCGCAGACCCGGATGAGCGGGCTCGACGTTGGCACTCGGCAACTGCGCAAAGGCGCAACTGATGCGGTGTTGAAGCACGTGACTGCGCTTGGCGGCTCCGTGCCCGAGCAACTCATGACGGAAGTGAAGCGAATCGCCAACGAAGGCGGCACGCCGCTCGTCGTCGCGGACGGCGCGCGAGCGCTCGGCGTCGTGTACTTGAAGGATACGGTCAAACCGGGCATGCGCGAGCGCTTCGAGCGCCTGCGGGCCATGGGCATCAAGACCGTGATGATCACCGGAGATAACCCGCTGACCGCCAAGAAAATCGCCGAAGAGGCGGGCGTCGACGACTTTCTCGCCGAGGCCACGCCTGAAACCAAGATGGCCTACATCGAAAGAATGCAAGAGGGCGGACGCCTCGTGGCAATGACCGGCGACGGCACCAATGACGCGCCCGCGTTGGCTCGTGCGGATGTCGGAGTGGCGATGAACACGGGCACTCAGGCCGCGAAAGAAGCTGGCAATATGGTCGATCTCGACTCCGATCCGACCAAGCTGATCGAGATCGTGGAGATTGGCAAACAGCTGTTGATGACGCGCGGCGCGCTCACGACCTTTTCAGTCGCCAACGACCTGGCCAAATACTTCACCATTCTGCCCGCGATGCTCACCGGGATCGCGGCCTTTCAATTGGCCAAGGGCGATCCGCATAGCTCCGCGTTCTGGTCCCTCAACATCATGGAGCTCGGAACGCCCTCGAGCGCCATTCTCAGCGCGGTCATCTTCAACGCGCTGATCATCATCGCGCTCATCCCCTTGGCCTTGCGCGGCGTCAAATATCGTCCCATGGGCGTCGAGCGCATTCTGCGCCGCAACCTGCTCGTGTACGGAGGCGGCGGCGTGGTGTTGCCCTTTGTCGGCATCAAGCTGATCGACATGATCGTGAACGTGCTCCAGCTCGCGTGAGGCCGCCAATGAAACAACTTCGACCTTTGTTCGTGAACACTCTTTCGCTCCTGTTCCTGTGCTGTCTCGCGTACCCCGCGGTCGTCACCGCTGCTGCGCAAGTCTTGTTTCGAGATCAGGCGAACGGCAGCTTGCTCGAGCGCAACGGCCGAATCGTAGGCTCCGTCGTCATCGGGCAATCCGTCGCTGATTGGGCCGCCCACCCCGAATACCTCTGGGGTCGAGCGTCAGCAGCCAGTAACGACGCCGCCAGCGGCGTTACCTACTCGTCGGGTAGCAACTACGGCCCATTGAACAATGCCTTGTTGGACGAAGTGAAGGCGCGCGTGGCCCTGCTGCGCGCCTCGGGTGTCACAGGTCCAATCCCTGCGGATCTGGTGACCAAGAGCGCCAGCGGACTCGATCCACACATCTCGCCAGCATCGGCAGAGCTGCAAGTTGCACGCATCGCCAGCGCGCGAAAGCTTGCCGAGGCCAAAGTGAAAGCCGTGATCGCGAGTCACACCGAGCAGAGCACGCTCGGCATCCTCGGTGAGCCACGCGTGAACGTGCTTGGGGTGAACCTCGACTTGGACGGTCAAGCGCCGTATGCTGCACCTTCACCGGCGCAGAGTGCGGCCCCGGCGAAGCCATAGCGACGGAGCGAATTCGCGGTGCCGGATGACTTTCTCGCAGTTTTGAAGGCCCATCGCCGAGCACCGCTCAAGATCTATCTCGGCATGGCGGCCGGGGTCGGCAAGACGGTCGCCATGCTGCGAGAGGGGAAACGCCTGAAGGCGGAAGGCGTCGACGTGGTGTGCGGGATCGTCGAGACTCACGGTCGAAGCGAGACTTGGGCCGAAACGCAGAGTGTGGAGCTCGTTCCGCGCAAGACTTTGCAATACCGAGGCGTACCGTTGGAGGAGATGGACCTCGAGGCCGTGCTCGCGCGAAAGCCAGCAGTGGCCCTGGTCGATGAGCTGGCTCACACCAACGTCGGCGGGTCGAAGAACGAGAAGCGCTGGCAGGACGTGGAAGAGCTGTTGGCCGCGGGCATCAGCGTGATGGCCACGTTGAACATCCAACATCTCGAAAGCCTGCACGATATCGTGCTTAGAGAAACGGGGGTGGACGTTCGCGAGCGCATCCCGGATCGCATCGTGTCCGGGGCGGACGAAGTCGTGGTCGTGGACTTGCCACCGGGGGAGCTGCAGGAGCGGCTGCGCGAGGGTAAGGTTTATCCGGCTGAAAAGGTCGAGCACGCGTTGCGGCGCTTTTTTACGAGCAAGAATCTAGCCGCCCTTCGCCAGCTTGCTTTACGTGAAGTCGCGAACGCAGTCGAGCAGCGGGGGCGCCGCGAACCCAGCCAACCAACCGATGCACACGCCGGCCCGCGCTGGCACGCTGTCGATGCCGAACGAGTGATGGTTTCGATGTCGTCGCGCCCCGGCGCAACGCGTCGTTTACTGCGACACGGCGCGCGCCTGGCAGGCGGGCTGAACAGTCGTTGGTTCGTGGTGTACGTGCGCACCTCGAGCGAGGCCGTGGAGCGCATCGATGCCACGAGCCTTCGTACACTGACTGAAAACATTCGGCTCGCCAAGGAGCTCGGCGCAGAAGTCGTGCGCCTCGAGGGCACGGACGTCGTCGCTGCGCTGGCCGACTTCGCGCGCAGCAAAGGCATTACTCACGCAGTATTCGGGCGGACGGGCCAGAGCCGCTTGCAAGAGCGACTACGCGGCTCGATTCTGTCCGAGTTCATGCGAGCCCTGCCTGAAGTGGACGTACTGGTCGTCGCTGAGCGACAAGACGATGAAACGGGACTGGCCGAGCCATGAATCGCCGGGTGTTGGTGATCGAACCCGACGCGACGATCCGCCGCATGCTGGAGTATGCGCTGTCTGCGGCGGGCTTCGCCCCTACCAGCACGCCCACGGTCGAGGCTTCACGTGCGCTGCTCGACGGTGCGCCCATGGACGCAGTTGTCCTCGAAATGCGCGCGACGAATTCGGAGGGCACCGACGGAGTTCGTGCGTTACGCGCCGACTATCCCGAACTTCCACTCGTGGTCATCGGTACATGGCTCACTCCGCGAGTGATGCAGGAGCTGATTCGAGCGCGCGTCGACGATGTCGTGCCCAAGCCATTCACGCCTCGCGAGATCGTCGCCGCCGTGGAGCGGGTACTGCGCAACTCGCGAACTCGCCACAACGGCGCGCTGGAATACGCGGCGGCGATGGCGAACGCTCGCCGGGCAGTCATTCAGGGCCGTCTGCGCGACGCGGAAGCGCCGCTGGCTCGCGCTCGCGCCGTGTCGCCGTTCGACGGCGAAGCCATGGCCTTGCTTGGCCTGGTCGCAGAGTTGATGGGGCACGATCGAGACGCAGACCGAGCCTATCGGGCCGCGCTCGCACTCTATGAGGAGCGAGTCACCGAGGACATTCTGCCGGAAGAAGGCTTGGCGCGGTTGCGCGCGTATGCGGGCGCTCGCGCTGTGCCCACTTTCGAGCACCATGGCAGAAAGTCCCTGTGGTTCGTTTCCAGCGCGGCAAGAGAGCTGACGCTCGGCCCAATCGGAAACGTGAAACCGGACGTCATCGTGTTTGCCCTCGGTTTGGTAGCGACCGAAGCTTGCGCCCTGTATGCGAGGATTGCCACTGACAAACGGGCTTTCCTAATCGCGACCAGTGCCATTACCGAGCGTCTCGTACTGCGGATCACGCACTCTTTCGAGGAACCCCAAGTATTGGCTCACCCCGAGACGCTCTCACGCATGACGACGAACCCTCAAAGCCTTGCTCCAGAAGCGCTGAGCCGGGCACCACGGGATGAAGGGCGAAAATGACGGCAAAACCGCAGATCCTAGTGATTGACGACGACGAGTCGATCCGGCGCACGCTGCGCTTGTGTCTGGAGTCCGGCGAATACTCCGTATCACTCGCGAGCAGCGGTGAGGCCGGTTTGGCGCTGGCCAGGAAGCAACCTCCAGATCTGGCCCTCGTCGATCTGAGGTTGGGTGGCATGGACGGGCTCGCAGTCACGCGCGCGCTTTCGCAGGAGGCCCCCGCGGCGCAGGTGATCATCATGACTGCCTACGCAACGATCGACAACGCGGTCGAAGCAATGCGCGCTGGAGCCGCGGACTATCTCGCCAAGCCATTCACCCCAGCAGCCGTCAAACACGTGGTCGGTCGGGTGCTCGATTCGGCGCGCATGCGTCAGGAATTGGCGGAGGTCGAGCGGCACAATCGCCGCACACCGGTCAAGAGCAGCAACCCTCAAGTGAACGAGGCGTACACCCTCGCCGAACGCGTCGCGAGCAGCGACGCGACGGTGCTACTACTGGGAGAAACGGGCACAGGGAAGAGCCTCCTGGCGCGGCATATCCACCAACGCTCTCCGCGTTCGTCGCGGCCATTCGTGACCGTGAACTGCGCCACAATCAGCGCGAACCTGGTCGAAAACGAGCTGTTCGGGCACGCGAAAGGCGCGTTCACCGGTGCCGATCAGCCGCGAGCCGGCTACGTCGAGGCCGCAAAGAATGGCAGCTTGTTCGTCGACGAGGTCGGAGATCTCGGAAAAGAGACGCAAGGCAAGTTCCTGCGACTGCTCGAAGAGCGTGAATACGTGCGAGTCGGCGACACCGAACCACGCCGCTCGGACGCGCGCATCATCGCGGCCACGCATCGGGATTTGAAAGCATCCGTCGGCGAAGGCTCATTTCGAGATGATCTCTTCTATCGCCTGAACGTGGTCACCATTCGCTTGCCCGCACTGCGTCAACGGCGCGAAGACATTCCAGGCTTCGTGGCTTCGTTCCTGAGGCCCGTGACACGGTTGGGGCGCGCCAAGACCTTGAGCGTTTCATCTGAAGCAATGGCCGCCCTCGTCGCCTACGACTGGCCCGGCAATATTCGCGAGCTTTCCAACGTGCTCGAACGCGCGACCCTGCTCGCCAATGGCGACGTGCTCACTCCGGACCTGCTGCCTGAAGAGGTGCGCGTCAGCTCTCGCTCCGTCGTCCCACTGCAGGACGGCGATGACTCACTGGAAGCTGCAGAGCGACGTCACATCGCCCAGGTCGTGGCGCGCCACCCGACGCTCGACACAGCCGCCAAAGCACTTGGGATCGACCCTTCCACCTTGTACCGCAAGCGCGAACGCTACGGCCTCAGATGAGCTCTTCTTCCCCGTCTCCCGCCTTGCTTGGCCGGCGCGTGTCGTTGCGCTCCAGGGTGTTTCGGGCGTTGGCCCTGGTGTGCGCGACGGTCGTGATCGTGTGCGCGCTATCGACCGCGGCAGTCACCCGGTTGGGGGGAGCGATTGGGCTCATTTTGCGGGAAAACTACGTATCGGTCATCGCTTGCCAAGAGATGACCGAGGCCCTGGAGCGCCAAGATTCTGCTGCGTTGTTCAGCGCGAGTGGCCGAGGTGACATGGCCGGGCCGATGTTGGCGCAGCATCGCGCCGGGTTCGCCAAGGCCTTCGCGCGAGAGGAGGGCAACGTGACCTTGCCAGGTGAAGGGGCCGAGGTGCATCAGGTTGACGTTCTCTATCGCGATTACGTGCGTGAAGTGGATCGAGTACTCCGCGGCCCAGCCGAACAGCGGGTGGACGGCTATTTCAAGGACCTTCTGCCAAGGTTCAACACGCTTCGCGGCAAGGTCACGAATATTCGCCTGATGAATCAACGCAACATGGAATGGGCGGACAGGGAAGCGCGACGTACCGCGCGCCGGACCCTCGAGCTTGCAGTCTTGGCGACGGCGTTGGCGTTGTTCGTCGCCGGCTGGTCCGCCCTCCGCATCCCGAAGAGCGTGCTCGATCCGATTGTTACTTTCACGCAGCATGCACACGCAATCGGTGAGGGTAAGCTCGACGCGAACATCCCCGTGCCGGAGGTAACTGAGCTCAACGTTCTCGGACACGCACTCAATCGCATGCAAGAGCGACTTCGCGCTTATCGCGAGAGCTCGCTCGGCGAGCTCCTCGCGGCCAAGGATCTATCGCGAGCCACGATTGCCTCCATGGTCGATCCGGTCATCGTCTTCAGCATGCGCGGGGAAGTGCTATTGGCCAATGAAGCGGCCGAGTCCACATTCGGGCTGATTTCAGGTGACGTCGATCTGCTTCGGCGCGGCGGCATCGAAATTCCGGACCCAATCGCACTCGCGCGGGATGCTGTGTTGACCCACGGGCAAGCCTTGCTGCCGCAAAGCCTCGCCGACGCCATGCGCTGGATCACCAGTGACGGCGAGAAGTATTTCCTGGTCCGCGCTTCGCCACTCGAAAGCGACGAGGCGAGTGGCGCCGGAGTGATTGTGGTCGCGCAAGACGTAACGCGCTTCCGCCGCATCGACGCGCTGAAGAGTGACGTGGTGGCGACCGTGAGTCATGAGCTCAAGACGCCGCTCACTTCACTGCGCCTAGCCACACACATGTTGTTGGAGGACTCCACTGGGCCGCTGCAAAGCATTCAGCGAGAGCTAGCGATCACGGCGCGCGACGAAACCGAGCGCTTGCAGAGCACCGTCAACGAGCTCTTGGACTTGGTGCGCATCGAGCGTGAGGCGGGGGCGTTGCAGCTGGCCCAGGTCGACCCGCACGCACTTTTGCAAGAGGTGGCGTCCGCTCATCGCAAGATGGCCGAGCTCAAGCAGCTTACGATTGAGATTCAGAGCAGCGAACAGGAGTCGCTGGTAGAACTCGATCCAGAAAAGATCACCATCGTGCTCAGCAACCTCGTTTCGAATGCCATTCGGCACTCACGGGAAGCAGGGCACGTTTGGCTGAACAGCTATGTCGACGGGGACAGCCACGTGTTTTCCGTGCGCGACGACGGCGAAGGTATCGCCCCGGAGCAACTGTCGCGCATTTTCGAGCGGCATTGGAGTGGTTCGGAGCCTTCGACGCTCAAGGGGCGGCATGGTCTCGGCTTGGCGATCGCCAAAGAGATCGCGACCCGCCATCTCGGCACCTTGGACGTAGATACCAAGCTGGGTGAGGGCAGCACATTTCGACTGCGAATTCCTCGGGCTCGAAAAGGCAGCGAGCCAGCGGTTGCAGCCAGCAGCTGAGTAGCTGCTGGGCTCGCTGAGTGTTCGACGTCGAACGTCGGGAATCCTGTGCACCAGGAGGTGCGACGCTGGAGCGCGATCGCCCCTCCCTCTCGAGAAGGGCTTGCGGCTGAGTGCCCGCAAAACGCCCGGCTTTGATCAAATCTTGATCGCCGCGGGACCAGTGTTGACAGTTTCTTGATCCGTTCCGACGCAAGTTGTCAGACATGGCTCCCGTTATTCAGATCACGCGCTACCGCGCTATTGCGCGTCGCGATGTTCCGCTCGGCGTCCCCAAGGGGGACTCCGACCTCTACCCCATTGCGCTGTTGCTTTGGCTATTCAGCGTCGCACGTGTTGCGTTGACCTTCGCGCATCACCAAGTTTTCGACGTCGAAGCAACGATGGCGCTGCTGTGCGCACTCGGGCTGCCCGTGTACGTGCTCCGCGCCCGACTATCACGTGATGCCGAAAGGAAATAATCGGGCGCACGCGCTGGTGGTCCCTGTGCGCATCGACTTGCGCGGCCAGCGCACGCTGCATGGCGCAGCGCTCGCCGCATGAAGCCAATGCCGCAGTCGGCGCTATTCCGGAACTTCGAGCCTGACCGCCGAGGTCCGCCCAAACCAACGGGCGCTCGTCGCGCGAGACGAAACCATCACGCCGAGCCACACTGGCAGCGCAACGGCCAGCTCAGGAAGGTTGGCTTGCGGGTTGCTCTGCAGCAAATGACACAGGCACGCGACCGCGCTCGAGCACAGCGCGGCCCAGGCGGCCCAATGCGCCATGCGAAACGCGCGCGCTTTGCCGCGCATGACCCCGACGCCGGCGACCGAGAGCGCCAATAACCACGGCGGTACGAGCAACACGTTGTAGTTCGACGCCGCAGCGGAGTGCGAGGAGAAGAACGTCAGATAACCGAGCGCACAGCCCAACAAGCCAAGCGTCGTGCCCAAGCTGAAGTACAGCGCTCCGAGCACGACCCGAAATGCGCGCCGGCCAGACGCGGCAAAGCAGTAACCCAGCGCGAAAATCAAGCCACCGAACGAGACGCCGATCGCTCCGTAGTAGCCGAACCAAAGCGGCGGCGTCGCGCGCGGCGTGGGGAAATGTGAAGTGAGCAGGGTGCGCTCACCGCGAATCAACGGCAGTGTTCGTCCGTCGTGTGTGACCGTGGCTCGCGCGAAAAGCTCGTGTAGTCGTTCGGGCAACCACGCTTCGTCCCAAAATGTCACCGGAACGTCGGTGCCTCGACCTACGGCGACGTCGAGCGCTGCGTACAGCATGGGAGCGTCTGCGACGAGACGTCGGGTGTGCGCGCGATAGCTCATGCTCGCGGGCTCCGAGATGCCGTGCCAGATCTGCCTACCGAGTACGCGGTCGAAGATGTCGCGCACTCGGGTCGCGCAATTGTCGCGATAGTAGTCGTAGTGGTAGTAGCGGTGTTCGGGGCGCGCATTCTCGCGCAGCGCCGCCTGCAAGCGAACTCGTTCGGAAGGCGTCAGTTCGAGTTCAGAGGCGACGAGCGATCTGCCCTGTGAGCTGTAGACGCTCAGCGTGCCGCCGAGACTTTGCACCGAAAGCCAGTAAGGGAGTTTTCCCGCGACCGAGTCGAGCACCAGCGTCGGTGAGTCGAACGCGAAGGTTCCGTAGTTGTATATCTCATCGCGCAGCGTGAGCGTGTTGTGGACCCAGATCGCGCTATGCCCGAACTTGGTGAATGGGTGCTCCCCCGGACCCATGGTGAGCAGTGACACGCTGAGTTCTGTCCCGGGCTCGACGGCGCGCGCCACCGGACAGCCCAGCAGCCCCGCCCAGACCAACAGCAACGGTAGGAGTCTCCGCATCGGCCCCTTCAATGTAGCGCGTTCATAGGAACGCGCGGCCTGGGAGCCTTCTTCCCTCGAGCCGAGTTTCTCCAGAATTTGGACAGGATGCGCACTGGGTCGCTAGCATTTCTGTTCACCCTGGAGATTGTTCATGCGTCGTTCGACCAAGACACCCCGAGGCACTTCTCGTCACACCGTTAAAATCGACTGCCAGGTAGTGCGCGAGCGTGATTTCCGCCTGGTTGCCGATCGGATGGTCGATCTCTCCGCGACCGGTGCGCTAGTCGGGCCCGCTGACCCGGCGCTGACCGGCGAGCGGATCTTGGTTTCCTTCCGCATCCCGCGCAGCTCTGTCTGGATTGACGCGGAAGCTACGGTGACGCGCGTCGTACATGGGCGCCGGCCTGGTGAATTCAGTCGCTCGTTGGCGATCGAGTTCAATGACCTCGAAGCATTCCCTCGTTTCGTGTTGGAAGAAGCACTTCGAAGCGTGCCACCCGCCCCTCCCAAGTCCGCGCCCGGACGAAGGAGCAGCCCGTCGTTGGTGCGAGGCCTACTCCAATAGCCGCGTTCTACTCAGTGGCGGGGACGCAAGTGCAGCCGCTGGTTGCGACGTTCGTCGGCCAAGTGACCGCGAGCTTTGGCACTGCACCGCAAAACGAACCCTGAACGGTAAACGTCAGCTCGCCGCTGGCGCTGCAAGCGCCGTCGCTCGTCGAGTTGCCGCTGACTTCGAGCTCGACGTACTCATCAGGCCCCACGGTGCGACCGTTCGCTCCGGTGCTCGTCCCTCCCAGGTGAGAGGAGAAGGTCGGTCCGAACAACGTAAATGCAACGTTGCCCGTGTTGTGCACGCGATACGTCACGTTGTCGGGGCAGGCATCGGAGCTCGAATAGGTGAGCGGCAGCGCGCCGTTCAACGGGTTGCCGTCGCGGTCGGTGAACTCGAAGAGGCCGCCGAACAGAGTCGTATTCAACAGCACCTCGTGGCTGGGCGAGTCGGTCTCGTTGGTGACGAACGTGAGGGTACCGCTCGACATGTCGCCGACCGAAGCCAGGGCTGGCGGTTTCGGCGGTGCCACCTGCAATACCGCGCTGCTCATGGCTGCAATTTGCAACGGCAACTCGGTCTTCACCGCGTAGCCGCCTGTTGCGGTTGCGCTGGAGAGCGTGAGCGGCAGCAGCCCCGCGTTTTGAATCACGAGGTCGGCCAGCTGCGTTTCCGTGCCGCATCCCACATCGACTTGGAACTGCCGCGGGAACATCGCTAGCGGCGTCGCGGGCACAAAGAGGTCGCCGCCAGCGCCGGCGTCGTCGCCCATTGAAGAACTGCCTGCGTCGCTTGGCGCTTCTCCGGCAGCCCCAGAGCTGCTCCCGCCCGATCCTCCGAAGGTGGCGGGGTGACCCGCTCCTCCCCCAGCGCTAACGAGCGACGCTGGCCGGCCGTCATCACTGCCGCAGGCGCTCGACAACGCACCCGTCAAGCCAATCGTGAATAAGCCAAAACCAAGCCAGTGACCCTTCGACATGAGCGGCGCGATGACCATAGCAGAATCCAATTTGTTCACTGTCTTCGCAAATTTGCCGGCCGGCCGCGAATCTGACGACTTCAACGCGCCAACTACGGGGAAGGTCCGGTCAGTTGTGCCACGTATGCTTGCTGGCACGCGCCGTGCTTCGAGATGTGTCCATCGTGCCTCAGGTCCAAGGTCTCCATTGCCAGCCCCCGCTCTAACTCGCACTTCGTTACCCGTTTTCGTCGCTGCTTTTTGTGTTCTGCTGGCGAGTTCCGCCTGGGCTGAGCAGCCGGTCGCCCAATCACCGACAGTTCCCCCGTCGCAGCCGTCCCCAACGGCGTCGGGTCCCACGGCGCCAATTGCTACGTTGCTCGCGGATCCCCAGGCGTTGGTAGGGTGGTTGACGCGTATGAACCCGGATGTGCGCGCGGCCAGCGCCCGGGTTGCTCAAGCAAACGATCAGGTGGGGGCGAGTCGCTTGTGGCAAAATCCCACGTTGGGGTTGGCGCTCAACAATATCTCGGTCGGCCGATTCAATCAGGTCGCGCCCAACGTCTCGCGCTCCGACACGTTGTCCTACGCCATCGGTCTGTCACAGACGATTGAACTCGGCAAGCGTGGCCCGCGCAGTGCAGCCGCGAAGTTGCATCGCGACGCGTTCGCGGAGGAATACCGCGGCACCTTGCTCGGTCTCCTGACGGATGCGCGGGCGGCGATGACTCGGGTGGCTTACCTCTCCGCGCGTCAGCAGATTTTGGACGACAGCCTGCTGTCGGCAAAGTCGATGGCGAACCTCACCAAGATTCGGATGGATCGCGGCGATGTGAGCGGGGTCGACCACGCGCGCTTGATGTTGGACTCCGATCGCGTGGGTCGCGACGTGTCCGACAATCGCTCGGACTTGCAAGACGCGTTGGCTGACTGTGAAGCGCTGTTGTTCGCGCCTTGTCAGGCGGACGGAGCCTCGCTTGCCTCTGCGGAGAAGTCAGCGGGCGGTGAAGTCGCGACGGATGATTTGAACAGCGCGATCGAAGCGCGCCCGGATCTACGCGCGCTGCGCTTCGAGCAGCGCGCTGCGATCGCCGAAAGCACGATGTTTCGCCGCAACGCCATTCCGGATCCGACCGTCGGAGTCACGTATACGCGCGACTACTACGAGGCGGCAGGGAATCAGCCGTACACCATCGGCGTTTCGGCCTCTATTCCGCTGCCGTTCTTCGATCACGGTCAGTACCAGGCTCGCGCCGCGGATCATCGCGCCGAGGAGCTGGCCGCGATCGTGCAATCGACTCAGCGTCACGCGGCGTCTGATGCTCGCTCGCTCGTGATCCGGCGGCGGCTGTTGCAGAGCAAACTCGAAAATATTCAGAAGACAGCGTTGCCTCGCTCGAACGAGGTCGTGAGCTCGACGACCACTGCGTACGAGCGTGGTCAGATCAGCTTGACTGATTTGCTCATCGCGCGTCGAGAGCACGCCGCGCTCGAACTCGAAGAGGCGGACACGCGCTTCGCCCTATTTAGCGTCGAAAACGAGCTGCGCCGCGCGCTCGGTATCGATCAGAACTTGGTCGGCCAAAAGCCGCGAGAGGATAGTTGATGTTACACGCTCACGCCGAAAACCAGATCCCTCCATCACAAGGTGCGGGTCTCCCTCCGCCCAGCGAACCCGCGTTCCGCCTTCGTCCGACCACGCGCGTCGGTCTCGTGCTGGCAGTGGTGATCAGCGTCGCGACGGTTTGGGCGTCCTCCCGCTTCGTGCGTAAAGCGGTCCCGCCGCAGCAACAGCAAACCGGTTTGACGGTCGAGCACGGCACGGTGGCCATCGCATCCGGCGCTCCTCAGTGGCAAGTGCTCGCGCTCGAAACCGCGAAGCCAATCGCCAGCACTTGGACCGACCCGGTTCCGGCGTTCGTCAAGGTCGACGAAACGAAGGCCGCCCGAATCGGCGTGCCGCTCGCGGGCCGCGTGACCCAAGTTTTCGCCGAACTCGGGCAAACGGTCGAAAAGGGCGCCCCGCTCTTCGCCGTCGCTAGCGCGGACTTGGCGGCGCTCCACGTCGAGCAAAGCAAAGCCAAAGTCGACGTCGAATCGGCCAAAAACGTGCTCGATCGCACGCGCGCCATCGTCGAAGCTCGAGCCTTGCCCGAGAAAGAAGCGGTGGCAGCAGCGCAGCAACTGCGTCAAGCCGAGCTTTCGTTCGGCGTCGCCTCGTCGAAGCTCGCTTCGCTCGACATCACTTCCAAGTCGGAGAATGAGTTCATCGTGCACGCGCCCCGCGCTGGTCGCGTCGTCGAGAAGAACGTGCTGCCCGGACAAGAGCTCACGCCTGGCTCGGAGACCGCGTTGATGCTGGTCGCCGACCTGTCGACGGTGTGGGTCGTCGCCGATCTATTCGAGTCGGACTCGGACGGCGTGGCGCCGGGTGTCGCCGCGCGCGTCACCATCACCTCGCTGCCCGGCGTCGTGATCGACGGCAAGGTCGACATGGTGTCTGCGGTCGTCGATCCCGAGCGTCACACCGTGCCCGTGCGCGTCCGGCTCGACAACGCGGACGGACGGCTCAAGCCGAACACGTACGCCAAGATGCAATTTCACGCCTCCACTCCTGAAGGCAGCGTCGAAGTCGCAGCTGGCGCGTTGGTCTCGGATGGCTCCAGACAGTATGCCTACGTGAAAGACGCGGCGGGGCGCTTCGTGCGCCGCGACGTAGTCGCTGGCGCAGTGCGTGATCAACGCGTCGTCGTGTTCAAGGGCATCGCGCCGGGCGAGACCGTTGTCTCCAAGGGCGCCATCCTGCTCGACAACCAGATCGATCTCGCCGACTAGGACCTCCTCGCCGAACGGGCAGGTCGAAGCGGCAGCCCTCACGAAAAAGCGTCGGGCGGCCATCCGCCCGAATGCGCGCACCGTTGCCGCGTGTTAAGCTTCACTGGATCGATGTCGGGACGGAAATTGGCTCGTCGCCTCGGAGAGTCTCCGGGAAAAGCGCCGGGCAAACGGCGCAGGGCGGCCTTGGTCTGCGCTGCGGTATTCGCGCTTGTCGCGAGTCTAAACAACTGCACATTCCCGGATTACGGTTTTCCAGGAACGGTCGCGGGGTCGAGTGGCGCCAGCGCCGGTGGTAACGGCGGCTCTGGGGGGACGGCGGTTGCTGGCTCTGGTGGCGGCGCCGCGATAGGCGGTGGCACCGGCGGGACTGATATCGGGGACGCCGGTGCAGCGGGCATGGTTGGCGGCAGTGCAGGCGAGGGTGCTGCAGGTGAAGCGGGGGCGGCCGGCTCCGGCGGAGAGCCCTGCGCGTTTCCCGCGCCCGTGGTTTATCCCAAGCACTGCTTCGACAAGAACGCGGCGGATGGAGAGTCGGGCGTCGACTGCGGTGGCGGTGTGTGCGCGCCGTGTTCGAGCAATCAGGCCTGCACGCAAGCGTCGGATTGTTTGAGCCAGGAGTGCGCGGCCAACAATACCTGCGTCCCAGTGATCAGCCTGCAGTACACGCCGATAGACACCGGCGCGACTTCGCCGACACCCAAGTTCAAGCTGAACATCACCTACTTGGACACGACCGTGATGTCGCTCACGGAGCTTACGATTCGATACTACTACAACCACAAGAGCGTGACTGAACCGGTCAGCGGCGTGCATTCGCAGACCACGATCGACCCCGGCAATATGCAGCTGGATATCAGCACGGAGATGCTGACCACGGTGCACCGCTTGCCGATGGGGCCGGTGGACGCGAAGGGCCTGACCACGGACAGCTACCTCGAGATCGCGTTCGCCGTTTCGCGGACGGTCACGACTGGGACCAAGTTCGTCATCAATCAAGATTTGATGGCCGGCAACGGTGATTCGTTCGACCAGAACAGCCACTATTCGTTCACGAACGTGACTGGCGCGAACACGGCTCTGACCGTGTATCGCAAGGGCCAGCGAATTTGGGGCGTCGAGCCGCCCATGGCCCTCTTTCCCGAATGTGCATTCTCACGAGGGGTGAACATCAATGGACCTGCGCTGACCGTCGGCGGCGAGTCGCTGTTGGCCGAGAGCCAGGCAGGCCTCACTTTAGTGGGGACGACCCCCTACTCGAACACCAACAAACTACTGCCTACCGCCGACACCCCCACCACCACGTTACTCGGCACTGGGCGCACATTGAGCACGCCCGACTCGATTGCCTGGTCCGTTCCGAACGGGAAATACTGGGCCTACGCATGGCTGACTTCGTTTGCGACGGCCGATAGCGGCACGCTCACCTTGAGTGGAAAACTCGCCGACAAGTTCTACGGCACGAGTTCGCTGTCCGGCGCGAGCGGTGCGCGATGGAACGTGATCGGACCGTACCAAGTCGACGTGACCGGAAAGTCGCTCCAGCTCACGGTCGACGGCAATGTACACCTCGGCGGCATGAAGTTGTACGAAGCGGCACAGTAGCGCTGGCATGCGCGTACGTCACACCCGGTGACCGCGGTACGTCGCTTGGCGGCGTGAGGGAGCGCCCGAAGTCGACGGCGGCACCTCTGAGGTTCGCGGCGCGACCGACGGCGGCAGCGCCGCAGCGGTGTCCGCAATCAGCGGATCCACGCGGCGCGAGGTGAGCGTCAACGCCATCTTCAGCGCGGGCGTATTCACGCCGTTGGTCGAGAGCACGCACACGAATCCGTGCGGAGTGCTGCGCAAGTACAGCTTGTGGTCCGCAAAGCGCATCACGCAGTGATCGAAATCATCACCTTCCGCGCACAGACCATCGTGCAGGCGCACGATGCGTCGGCCGACCTCGTTCAACACTGCGTCGTCGAACATCGGTGGCAGGTCCTTACCCGCGAGCGCTCCGCTCTTGGTGACGACGAAGCTGCCGTGCACTCCGTCCACGTCGCGCATTCCTGCCAAAATTTGTGTGATCATGGGATGATGAAAGGCTTTCTTTCAACAGCAACTAGACGCCAAAACGCTCGCGCAACGCGCCGACGTCGACGTCCGCGGGAATTCTCAGAGCGACCAAATTGCCCGAGCGTTCACGATGCAAAAATACGCGGTCTTTGGGGAAGCCGCATTCGAGAGAGCTGAAGCCTTCCATCCCGAGCATGTTGCCGATCAGCTCGGCCAATCGAGCCGCATAGGCGGCGACAGGCGCAAGCTCTTCCGATTCGCCTTTGGCGCTGACGACGTTGCCCGCTGGGTCGAGTCTGACGAAGGCCCGAAATTGCGCGAGCGAGAGGGACTGTGAACTCGGCGGGGCGCTCATCGCGGGCTCTTCTTTTTTAGCGGGTTTCGTCGTGTCGCTGCGCAATGTTCCGGTCGGCGTCGAAGTGACTGGGCGGTTCGTGGGGAATGACACGAGCTTGTGGCGTCCTGACTCGTCGCGCGCTTGCGCCGCAAGCAGCAATAAGTTCTGCCAAGTCGAATGGATCGTCGGTGCGTCGGGCCAGCCGACATTGCACGGCTCGACCGAGCCGTCGCGCCACTTCAGAATTTCGAGCGCGGCCGGTTCACCCGTATAGTCACCGCTGAGCGCGTGGATCATCTGCCCTTGTTTGAAGAACAAATAGCCAATGCGATGACCCGAGGTGACGCGAAAGACGCGGTTCGACTGTGCGAGACATTCCATCTGCACGAAGTCGGGCAGGGTCGCGCCCTCGATGCTCACGCGAAAACCATCGTCATCAATCCGGGCGCGATCAGCGGGAAGTGACATGAGACTCCGAGCGCGACCGCAAACGATCGTAAGATGCCATCAAAATCACGCATCGATGATCTCACTCGCCCCGCAGCGAGCAAGGCATTTTTTAGCGAATTTGTCGGCAAAACGCCTGAAACGAGCAGGCAATCTGGCGGATCGCGTCGAGACTTCCGGCGCGTTTCACGGTGGAAGTGGCGTGCCGCGTAGGCGTCTGATTATCGGCAGGCGGCGTATTGCGAAGCATTGCGAACACCAAAATCGACTCTGGCGTGTTTCGCGATTGCTGCGCCGCGCGCATTCCGGCAAGGGAATGCCATGTTCCGTTGGATTCCGTGTTCGCTCCTGCTCGTGGGTTGTGCATCGTCTTCCCTCCAAGCGCCGGTGAAGAAGCCAGACGGCTCCTTTCATCTGAAGTGCGGCGCCACGCTCGACAATTGCGTGAAGCAGGCCGATGACCTGTGCAAGGGGCGCGGCTACGTGGTCCTGTCCGGGATGCTGAAGCGCAAGCTCTATGGCGCCGAGCTTGGCGCGAGCCAATACGAGGTGCGCGAGGCTGAACTCGATGTGGCGTGCGCCGATCAGCGCGGTGAGTTGCCGAGCGTGCAATATACGGTGCCACCACCCGCAGCCGCGCCCACGCCCGTGCCCGCCGTGGCTGCGGCACCCGCGCCAGCTCCGGCACCCGCGCCAGTGCCGGCAGTCCCGTCGGTCGCGCCAGCTCCGGCACCCGTGCAGGCGGCGCCGATGGTCGCGCCAGCACCCGCTCCGGCTCCAGCGCCCGTGCAGCCAGCCGTTCCGACGATCGCACCGGTTCCAGCGGCGCGTTGAGCGAGCCCTGCGCCGAACTGTCGCACCCTCGATTTTGTCAGTTCCGGATCGGATCGGCGGGGCCTATGTTGCGGACGGGAGCTAGAACCGCGTGGACGATCCGAGTTTTTGGCACCGGCTGCAATTCGCCTTCACGATCGTCTATCACTATTTGTTCCCCCAGCTCACGATGGGCCTGGCGTTCATCATCGTGCTCTGGAAATGGCGCGCGCTCACCACTGAGGACGAGCGTTACGATCGCGCCGCGCGGTTTTGGAGCCGGATTTTCGGCGTAAACTTCGTGCTCGGCGTCGTCACGGGCGTGCCGATGGAATTTCAGTTCGGCACCAACTGGGCTCGCTTTTCGCGCTATTCAGCGGGAGTGATCGGCCAGACGCTGGCCATGGAGGGAATGTTCGCGTTCTTCTTGGAGAGCGCGTTCGTCGCTGCGTTGGTGTTCGGCGAGCGCAAACTGAGCCGCCGTCAGCATTTTGCGGCCGCGTGCGCGGTTTGGGCGGGCAGTTGGCTTTCCGGTTACTTCATCGTCGCGACCAACGCCTTCATGCAGCACCCGGTCGGGCACACCTTGCTCGATGGCGTGCTCGTGCTCGATCGGCCATTCGAGTTCCTATTCAACCCGTGGGCTATCGTCGAATACCTGCACACGATGATGGCGAGCGTCGTTACGGCGTCGTTCGTCGTGAGTGCAGTGGGCGCTTTTTACTACCTGCGCGGTCAGCATCAGCAACAAGCGCGGCTATTTTTGAAGTGGGGGACTCGTGTCGGGCTCGTTGCAAGCCTTTTGGTCGCGTTTCCCACCGGTGACCGCCAAGCCAAGTTGGTCGCTGAAACTCAGCCCGTGACGTTGGCCGCGATGGAAGGGCGGTTCGAAAGCGGTGAAAATGCCGAGCTCACCTTCATTGGTCAGCCCAATGTGCGCGAGCGCCGGATCGACAACGCCATTCAGGCACCGATGATTCTCAGCATTCTTGCTTACGGCACGCCACAGCGCAGCGTGCTCGGGTTGAATGAGTTTCCGGTCGACACCTGGCCGACGAACATCGAGCTTTTGTACTATTCGTTTCACGTCATGGCTGGGCTCGGCACGCTCTTCATCCTGCTCATGGCCGTCAGCACTTGGCTCGGATACCGCGGAGTGCTCGAGCAAACGCGCTCGGTGCTCTGGATCTTGATGCTCGCGTTCCCGTTCCCCTACATCGCGACGACTGCGGGCTGGATGACCGCCGAGCTCGGCCGCCAGCCGTGGCTCATTTACGGACTTTTTCGCACCGTGGATGGGTATAGCAAGAGCGTCAGCTCCGGGAACACGCTCTTTACGTTGATTGGCTTTACCGGGCTCTATTTCGTGTTGGGCCTCGTCTTCTTGTTCTTGGTGGGGCGCGAGCTCGCGCATGGTCCGGATCAGGAGGCTCATGGCTGAGCTGTGGTTTGCACTGCTGGGCTTGATGTTGACGGCCTATGTCGTGCTCGACGGGTTCGACTTCGGTGCGGGTCTGCTGCACTTGTTCGTAGCCAAGTCGGACGCCGAGCGACGCACCGTGTTCGCGGCGATCGGCCCGTTCTGGGACGGCAACGAGGTCTGGCTAATTGCGGCCGGTGGTGTGCTGTTCTTGGCTTTTCCGGAGCTACTCACGACCGCGTTTCCTGCCTTCTACTTGGCGCTGCACTTGGTCTTGTGGTGCTTCGCGCTGCGCGGCGTTGCGATTGAAGTGCGAAGTCACGTCGCTGACGGCATGTGGCAAGCGTTTTGGGACGCAGTGTTCGCGGGGGCGAGCTTGCTCTTGGCGCTGCTCTTCGGTGTCGCTTTCGGCAACGTCGTGCGCGGCGTCCCGGTCGACGAAACCCGTGAGTTCACGATGCCGTTTTTCACGGACTTTCGCGCCACCGGGCACGTGGGGCTGCTCGACTATTACTCGCTGAGTGTCGGCCTGCTCGCGGTGGCGCTGCTCGCCGCGCACGGAGCGGCTTTCCTGGCGTGGCGTGCGAGCGGCGTCGTGCGTGACCGCTGCTTGGCGCTCGAGCGCAAGCTGTGGCCCGTCGTCGCGTCGTTATTCGTCGCCGTGACGCTCGAGACCTATTTCGTCCGTCCAGACTTGCTCGGCAATCTCGTGAGCCGCCCGCTCGCTTGGATTGGGATCGCGCTTTCAATCGGCGGGAGCGTAATGCTTTTCAGCGCACGGCGCGGTGCGCTCGACGGACGCGCGTTCTTGGGCTCGTGTGCGCTCATCGCCGGAGTGCTCTCGGCCGCGGGCGCGGCCATGTTCCCCGTTTTCCTACGCTCGACGTTGTCGCCGGCCTTCGATCTGGACGCGCTCCACCAACCGCGGAACTCCATCGCGATGAAGTTCGGGCTCGGTTGGTGGCCGTTCGCGTTCATACTTGCGGTGTCGTACTTCGTGAACGTCTTTCGAGCCAATCGCGCGCGCGTCAGCGCGGACGATT
>Ga0164241_10001659_pt1 | contig 26472 bp, 24 predicted proteins | sample OricomyardsoilBY_FD_108780 | JGI IMG/M metagenome (GOLD analysis project Ga0164241, IMG submission 108780) | Backyard soil microbial communities from Emeryville, California, USA - Original compost - Back yard soil (BY) | ecosystem: Environmental > Terrestrial > Soil > Unclassified | place: USA... | reverse complement strand
CGCGGCGCCGAGCTGACCCCGGCGCTGGCCTAGAATCGCCGCGATGGCCTCGCCTGAGCGGATCTACCGCGGTTCCGTGCGCCTCCTCTCACTGGTCTTCGTCGCGCTTGGCCTGACGCTCCTCGTCAGCACGCTGATCAGGGGCGGCGGCGTGTTGTCGATCGGGGTGCTGCTCGGCATTGCCTTCCTCGCGGTTGGCGTAGGGCGACTCTGGATCGCGGCGAAGACGTGAGCGAGCCTGCCCGGCCCCAGCCAGAGCAGCCGCCAAAACCACGGCTGACACCATTGCTGCAACGCGGCCTGGGGGTACCCGGCCTCTTCGTCGCCGTCTACTCCTCGGTCGGCTTCTCGATCTACTTCGCGCTCGGCGTCGTCGCCGACCGCGGCCTCGGTCTGACGCCGCTGATCTTCCTCGCTGCCGGCCTGCTCTTCGTCCTCACCACGCTCAGCTACGTGGAGGGCGGGGCGATGTTCCGCGAGCGTGGCGGCTCCTCCAGCTTCGCCCGCCACGCCTTCAACGAGCTGATCGCCTTCATCGCCGGCTGGGCGATCCTGATCGACTACCTAATCGTCGCCGCCCTGGCCGCGATCTCGGTTCCCCACTACCTCGAGCCGATCGCCCCGGATCTATCAGCTTCGGGTACGCAGATCGCGGTTGCCGGCGTCGTGATCGTCGCCGCTTGCCTGCTCAACGCCTTCAACATCACCGGGCGTGGCCGCGAGTGGCCGCTGGCGATTCTCGCCCTCGCCGACATCGCCCTGCAGCTGGCGGTGATCGTCGTCGGCGCGCTGGCGGTCTTCCATCCCGACCGTCTTGTCGACCAGGTCGACCTCTTCACCAGTCCCAGCTTCCGCGACACCGTCTACGCCGCGGTGGTGGCGATGCTCGCCTATGCCGGCATCGAGGCCGCCTCGGACCTCGCCCCCGATATTCAGGTACGGCGGCGCGACCTGAAGCGGATCGTCACGCTCGGCGCCTTCGCGGTGCCGCTCGTCTACGCCGGCATGGCCGCGATCGCGCTGATGGCGGTGCCGGTCGTCGCCGGGCCCAACGGGCCGGAGACGGCGCTCGGCAACGAATTCGTCGAGGCGCCGGTGCTCGGCGTCGTCTCTGCCTACCACCCGCTCTGGGTCTCCGACGCGATGCGCTGGCTTGTCGCCATAGTCGCCACCCCGGTGCTGTTCTGGGCGGTGACGACGGCGCTGCTCGGCGTCTCGCGTCACATCTACACGCTGGCGATCAACCGCCAGATCCCCAGCTGGCTGGGCAAGCTGAACAGCCGCCACGCGACGCCCCACGTGGCAATCGCGATCTCGGGTGTGATCGCGATCGGACTGGTCATGCCCACCGACGTCAAGCTTCTGGCCGGTCTCTACGCCTTCGGCGCGATGCTGGCGATCACGATCGCCCAGCTCTCGATCGTGCGCTTGCGGATCACCGATCCGGACCGGCCCCGGCCGTTCCGCGTCCCCCTGGACATCCCCTGGCGCGGTGCTCAGTTGCCGCTGCCGGCGCTCTTCGCCGCCCTGGTCAGCGGCCTCGCTTTCCTTAGCGTCCTCGCCTACCACGACACGGCGCGCTGGGTCGGCGGTAGCTGGATGCTCTTCGGCCTGCTCTTCTACGTCGTCTACCGCAAGGTCTTCGAGGGGACGACTTTGACCAAGCGGGTCTCGGTCAGCGAGAAGGCACTGACCAAGCAGGTGCCGGAAGCGTCCTTCCGCAACATCCTCGTGCCCGTCTTCGGCACCAAGCTCGACGACGACATCGTCGCCACAGCCGGGCGGCTTGCGGCGGCGGAGCAGGAGGAAGCTGGTGGAGACGAGGAGGCGCGACTCGATCTCGTCTATGTGATCGAAGTGCCACTGACCCTGCCGCTCGACGCCGAGCTCTCGCCGCAGGTCGAGCAGGAGGCCCAGCGAGCCCTGAGCCGGGCCAGCGACGTCGGCGAGGAGTACGAGGACGTCAAGGTCACCGCCGAGGTGGTGCGGGCCCGCGACGTCGGTGCCGGCATTGTTGAGGCGGCGCGGCGGCGCGGTGCCGAGGCAATCGTGATCGGCGGTGAGCCGCCGACCAAGATCAAGGGTGGGGCAACGCTGGGCGGGATCGGCGCGGCCAAGCCGGCGGAGATCGGCGCCGCGACCGAGTACGTGCTCAAGAAAGCGCCATGCAGGGTTCTATTGACCGCGCCCCCAGAGACGCCTGCTGAGCCGCTGACCGAGCCGCTCGTCGCGGACTAGTATCCAAGCCGTGGTGACGCCTTGTTCATCCTGATCGTCGGCTGCGGCCGAGTTGGATCATCTGTTGCTCGCGCGATGCTGCGCGAGGGGCACGAAGTTTCCTGTCTGGACGAGGATCCCGAGTCGCACGCGCGGCTCGAGGTTGGCCTCGACAGGGGCTGGGAGGATCTCGGCGGCCAGTTCACGGTCGGGGCCGGGCTGGAGACCGATGCTCTTGTTGCCGCTGGGATCGAGAAAGCGGACGCTTTCATCGCCTCGACCGATGGCGACAACACCAACATCGTCATCGCCCAGATCGCCCAGCGCCGCTACGAGGTGCCGACCGTAATCGCGCGCATCCTCGACCCACTGCGGGCCGAATGGTACGAGCGCCAGGGCATGCACACGGTCTGCCCGACCCGGGTCGCGATTGACATGCTGGAGACGGCGGTCCGTGAGGGTGCGCCGCGCGGTAGTGCCGGCCCGTCCAACGGCTCGGCGGAAGCCGCGTAGGCAGGAGGCAAGCGGACCATGTACATCATCGTCATTGGGGCCGGCAAGGTCGGCTGGAACCTCGCCCGTGAGCTACTCGAAAAGGACCACGAGGTGACGGTCATCGAGAGCAGTCGCCGCCGCTACTTGACCGTCGAGCAGGAGCTCGAGCACAACGTCTCCTACGGCGACGCCTCTGAGCTCTGGGTGCTGGAGCGGGCCGGAATTCAGCGCGCCGACATGGTGATCGCGGTTACCGGCGACGACGAGGACAACATGCTGATCTGCCAGGTCGCGAAGGAGAAGTACGACGTCGAGCGGATCATCGCCCGCGTCAACAACCCGCGCAACAAGCCCCACTTCGACCTGCTCGGGATTAAGCCCTCGGTCTCGGCGACCGACCTGATCCTGCGCCTGCTCGAGCACGAGGTCCCCGAGTACGGCCTCGTCCATCTGCTCGACCTACAGGAGGAGCAGTTGGAGATCATCGAGATGTTGCTTGGCAAGGACTGCGGGGTAACCGGACGTCGTGTCGGCGACTTGCAGATGCCCGAAGGCAGCCTGCTGATCTCAGTCCTGCGCCAAGGCAAGGGCTTCGTTCCCGGACCCGACACGGTGCTGGAGGTCGGCGACGAGGTGCTGGCAGTGCTCGACCCCGGCCATGAGGAGCAGCTCAAGGCCCTCTTCGGACCCGGCGACGGATCTGGCGGCAACGGTGTGAGCGGCGGTGGCTGAGCGCCACGCTGACTTCCTCCTCGTCGGCGGTGGCCTGGCCTCCGCCAGTTGCGCCGCAGAGTTGCGCAAGCGCGGCGCCGAGGGGTCTGTATTGCTGGTCGGCCGCGAGCCCGAGCCGCCCTACGAACGGCCGCCACTCTCGAAGGAGTACCTGCGCGGCGAGGCCGAGCGCGCCGACGCCTACGTCAATTCGTCCTCCTGGTACGAGGAGAATAAGGTCGAGCTGCTCAGCGGCGTCAACGTGATGTCGCTAGATCCCGAGGCGCGCACGGCAAAGCTGCAAGGGGGAGACGAGGTCAGCTTCGGCAAGGCGCTGATCGCCACAGGCGCGATGGTCAACATCCTCCGCGTCGAGGGCGCCGAGAACGAGGGCGTCCACTATCTGCGCGCCTACGGCAACTCCGACGCGATCCGCGCCGACGCCGAGGCGGCCGAGCACGTCGTCCTGATCGGCGGCAGCTACATCGGCGCCGAGGTTGCCGCCTCGCTGACCGCAAAGGGCAGCAAGTGCACGATCGTGACCATGGAGGAGACAGCCTTGTCGCGCAGCTTTGGCGAGCAGGCAGGCCGCTGGTTCCACGAGCTGCTCGAGTCCAAGGGCGTGACGATCCACGGTGGCGAGGAGCTCGAGGCCTACGAGGGCGACGGCCGGGTCAAGGCGGTGCTGACCAAGAGCGGCCTGGCGATCGAGTGCAACGCGGTCGTCGTCGGCGCCGGCGTGCGTCCCGACGCGATGCTCGCCCAGCGCGCCGGGCTCGCGGTCGAGGACGGCATTGTCTGCGACTCGAAGCTGCAGAGCTCTGTCGAGGGTATCTACGCGGCTGGGGACTGCTGCTCCTACGACAGCGTCGTGCATGGACGCCGGCTACGCGTCGAGCACTGGGACGTAGCGATGCAGCAGGGCATGCACGCCGCCGGCAACATGCTCGGCGACGATGCCGACTACGAGGTCGTCCCTTATTTCTTCAGCGATCTCGCCGACTGGGCAAGCCTCGAGTACGTCGGTCCCGCATACGAGTGGGACGAGGAGATCTGGCGCGGCGACCGCGATAACGGCGAGTTCTCCGTCTGGTATCTGAAGGACGGCCGAGTCGCCGGTGCACTCAGCGTCGAGCGCTCCGAAGACCTCGCCGAGGCCCGCCGCCTGCTCGCCGAACGGGCCGACGTCTCCGCCGCCAAGGCGCAGATCGCCGACCCCGGCAGCGACCTCGCGTCGATATCCTGAAGCAGCTTCCTTGCGGCCTGGTGTAATGGCAGCACGCCTCGCTCTGGACGAGGTAGTCGGGGTTCGAATCCCTGGGCCGCAGCTTCGAGTCGCTTAAAGCCCCTGCTTGGGCGTCTATTCGCTCTGCTACCTTCGCCCCTCCTGTGAGTCGCCGTCAGACATTGATCGTCGCACTGCCTGTCGCTGCGCTGCTGATCGCCGGCTGCGGGGGTGGTGGCGACGACGAGGCCGAATCGGTCCCGCCGACGACCACGGCGACTACGACGGCGTTGACCCAGGCCGAACTGATCGAACGGGGCGACGGGATCTGCGCCGAGGTCAATGCTGCGGTTGGCACGGTTGGGGCGAGTAGCGCTGAAACCGAAAGCCCGGCGGGTCGGGTTGCTGGCCTCTACGGCGGCATGATCGACAGCCTGAAGAGCCTTGGCACGCCGCAGGAAGCGGATGGCTACGCTGAATTTGCCGCTGCGGCTGACGCGCTCGCCACGGCCGAGGACGAAGTCAAGCTCGCCGCCGAGCGTGGCGACGCCACGGCGCTCGAAAGCGCCGAAGCGAGCGCATCGTCGGCGCTCACTTCCTTTCAGGCTGCCGCCGAGGAATACGGTTTCGAAGAGTGCGGAGAAGGCCCGAGCGCTCCTGTCGCTACAACGCCCGAAGCTGGTGAAACCGGCTCTGAAGAAACTCCCGAAACGGCCGAGCCGGAAGTCGTCGAACCCGAAGCGGAAGCCGCGCCCGAAGAAGTGGTGCCTGAAACCGGCGGCGCCGGTGGAGCGGCCGAAGGCGGCGGAACCGCCGGTGGAGCCGAAGGCGGCGGTGGTACCAGCGGTGGCGAATCGGGCGGAATAGGACCGGGTTAAGCGGCTGAAGAGTCGCGCCAGGCTCCGTAGAGGCGCGAGTAGGGGCCACCTGTCTCGATCAGTTCCTCATGGGTGCCAGCCTCGGCGATGCGGCCGCCTTCGAGGACGACGATCTTGCCGGCGCGGCGGATCGTCGAGAGGCGGTGGGCGATGACGATCGCGGTGCGTCCCGCCAGCAGCCGCTCCAACCCTTTCTCGATCGTCTTCTCGGTGCGCACGTCGACGTTCGATGTCGCCTCGTCGAGGATGAGGATGCGCGGCTCTGCAAGCAGCGCCCGGGCGAAGGCGACGAGCTGGCGTTGCCCGGCCGAGAGCTGCACGCCGCGCTCGCCGACCTCGGTCTCGATTCCTTCCGGGAGCGCCGCGATGAAGTCCGTGGCCCCGACAGCTGCCGCCGCATCTTCGATCTCCGCCAGCGTCGCCTCAGGCCGCCCGAAAGCGATGTTCTCGCGCACGCTGCCGGAGAAGAGGAAGCCCTCCTGCGGGACGATGCCGAGCTGACGCCGAAGGGCTTGCTGCCGCACGCCCTTGAGGTCGTGACCATCGACCAGCACTCGACCACGCTGGGGATCGTAGAAGCGCGCCACCAGCTTGGCAAAGGTCGACTTGCCAGCCCCGGTGGCGCCGACCAGCGCCAGCGTCTGCCCCGGCGGCACGTGCAGGCTGACGTCCTCCATTGCCCAAACCGGCCCCTCCGAAGGGTGAGTTCCCGTTTCTTCGCGTATATCGCGACTAACCTCGAAGTCAGCGTCGTCGGCGTAGGAGAACCAGACGTCCTTCATCTCGATTTCGCCCTTCAGCTCGCCGGGGTCGATCGCGCCGGGGGCGTCGACCATGTCGGGCGCGGTGTCGAGCAGGTCGAAGATCTTGTCCAGCGCCGCCATGCCCTGCTGGTAGGTGGTGTAGAGCTGGGAGAGCTGCTGAATCGGTTCGAAGAAGACCTGCAGGTAGCCGACGAAGGCGATGATGATGCCGACCTGGATCGCGTCATCGATCGCCTGGCTGCCGCCGTAGAGCAGGATCGCCGCCGTGCCGACCGCGGCGAGCAGTTCCACACCGGGGAAGTAGGAGGCGTTAAGGAAGACAGTCCGCATGTTGGCCTCGCGGTTGGCCTCGTTGAGCTCGGTCATCACGGCGACGTGGCGGGGCTCTTGGCCGAAACTGCGCACCACTCGGACGCCGCTGAGGGTCTCCTGCAGGTAGCCGGTGATCGCCCCGATCCGCTCCCGGGTCGCCTTATAAGCGCCATGCGAGACGATCCGGAAGACGACGCTGGCGATCGCGATCAGCGGGAAGGTGATGAAGGTGACGAGGGCCAACTGAAGATCGAGCACGAGCAGGATCACCACTACGCCGACGAGCGTCAGCAGGCTGGAGAACATCGTCACGACGCCGTCGGTGACGAGCTGGTTGAGCGCCTCGATGTCATTGGTCATGCGTGAGATCAGCACGCCCGGGCTGCGCCGGGTGAAAAAGCCGATCGACATCGTCTGCAGATGGGAGAAGACGCGCTCGCGCAGGTCCTGCAGGGCCCGTGTGCCGACCCAGCCGACCAGGTAGGTCTGCAGGAAGGAGGCGGCCGCGTAGAGAATGGCGACGACGACGAAGGCGGCGACGATCCAGTCGAGCGCAGCGAGGTCGCCGGCGATGATCCCGGAATCGACCGCCTTGCCGGCGAGGTATGGAGGAGCGAGACCGGCGCCAGTCGCGATGAGCAGGGCGACGAACATCAGCGCCACCTTGCCCCGATAGGGGCGCAGCAGCCCGATCATCCAGCGCACCTTGCGGGCGCGCTGGTCCTCGCCGCGAATCAGCTTCCAGAGCGCGGCGAAGAGCAGCAGGATGTTGCGAAAGCGGTTGCGCTCCGAGCTCATGACAATGCCTCGCGCCCAAATCGCCACGGATTCGAACACCCGGAAGTCACCGTGACGATTTGGGCGCTCACAGTCGCGCCATCTCCTCACGCTGCTCCAGATCGCGTTGCAGGAACACCGAGTCGGCCAGGCCGTGCTCGGCGATCTCGCGGTAGAAGCTGCAACCCTCGAGCAACTCAGCGTGGCTACCGCGGTCGACGACCTGACCACCGTCCATGACGATTATCTCGTCGGCAAGGGAAACCGTAGAGAGGCGGTGGGCGATGATGAAGGTGGTGCGACCGGCCATTGCCTCACCCAGCCCGGTCTTGATCGCCGCCTCGGTCGTCGCGTCGACCGAGGAGGTCGCGTCGTCGAGGATGAGGATGCGGGGATCGGCCAGTAGGGCTCGCGCGATCGCCACCCGCTGGCGCTGCCCGCCGGAGAGGGTCAGCCCCCGCTCGCCGACGACGGTGTCGTAGCCGCCCGGCAGATCCTGGATGAACTCGTCGGCCTGGGCGCGTTGGGCCGCCGCTTCGATCTCTTCGCGGCTCGCCTCGGGCCGGGCGTAGGCGATGTTCTCGGCGATCGCGGCGCTGAAGAGGAAGCTTTCGTCGCCGACGAAGGCGATCTCCGAGCGCAGCGAGCCGACCTCCACCGAGCGCACGTCGGTTCCGTCGATCAGCACCGACCCCTCGCTTGGGTCGTAGAGCCGGGCGATCAGCGCGACGAGACTCGTCTTGCCCGAGCCGGATGGCCCGACCAGCGCCACGGTGCTCCCCGCTGCTACCTCGAAGTCGACATCGCTCAGCGCCGCATCGAGTTTTGACCCCCCTCCAGTGGGGTCAACTCTCGCAGCGCTAGCGTGGACCCCGTCGTAGCGCAGTGTCACGCCGCTCATCTGCACGCTGCCCCCGCCGGCGGGCAGCGGCAGTGCGCCGGGCGGGCTTTCGATCTGCGGCTCGCGGTCGAGGATCTCGAAGAGCCGGTTGCCGGAGGCGATCGCGCGTTGGGCCATGCCCATCGCCACACCCAGCATCCGCATCGGCCCGGCGAGGATGACCAGGTAGGTGTAGAAGGCGGTGAAATCGCCGAGGCTGAGAGTGCCGGCGATCACCTCTCGCCCACCAACCAGAAGCACCAGGGCGATGCCGATCTGCGGCAGCAGCCCGATTAGCGGTGAGAAGAAGGCCTGCAGCCGGGTCGAGTAGATGCTCTGGTCGAAGACCCGACCTACTGCCCGCTGGAAGCGATGAAGCTGGTATTCCTCGCGAGCGAAGGCCTTGACGATACGGACGCCGGAGATGTTCTCCTCGGCCTCCGCGGTTAGTTCGGCAATCCGTTGCTGCACCTCCTGTACGGCCGGCCGTGAGACCCGGTTGTAGCGGGAGGCGGTGAAGACGATGAGTGGGGCGGGGGCGAGGGCGATCAAGGCCAGAACGGGATTGATCGCGACCATCACCACGGTGACCAGGGTGATCGTGAGCAGGTTCTGGGTGATGAAGATCAGGCCGTAGCCGAGGAAGAAGCGGATCGACTGGAGGTCGACCGTCGCCCGCGACATCAGTTGGCCGGTCTGCTGGGAGTCGAAGAAGCCGAGCTCGAGGCGCTGCAGGTGTGCGTAGAAGAGTTGGCGCAGGTCGAACTCGACCGCGAGCGAGACCTTGCCGGCGACCACGCGCCGCACCACGGTTAGCCCCAGGCGCAGGATCCCGGCCCCGACGATCGCCAGCGCCAGCGGTAGCAGGTCAGGCTTGTTGCCGTCCTGGATCGCGTTGATGGCCTGGCCGATTAGCCACGGGATCAGCACGGTCATCCCCATTGCCGCCCAGGCGAATGCCAGGGATCCCCAGAGCTGGCGGCGGTAGGGCCGCAAAAAGCCCATCAAACGACGGTAAGTGCGCACGACACTCCACTATACAAAGTGAAGTATTGGCCAAGGCCGGGCGCCTTAGTCGAAGGCTGCGGCCTTGGCGCTGGGCACCTTGCCGCCCGTGCACTTCGGGCCGTGGCCCGGACGAGGCAGGATCTGGAAGTTGGTGACGCCGTGGAAGGGCGTAGTTGAGCCGTCGTTCTGAGCGAGGGTGATGACGAGGCGGTAGAAGCCGGGGGGGAGGGAGTGGTAGTAGATCTCCGGTCGCGTCGCCGGCGAATAACTGCCCTGCGAGCGGATCCGCTCAGCAAGCACTCCATTGGGCCCGGCGTACGCGGGAAAGTCGAAGGATCTGCCGACGAGGCGGCCGCTGCCGAAGGGGCTGTCGATTGCCCGCTGCAGCTTGACCGGATCGACGCAGTCGGGGACGCGGTTGAGGCCAAAACGGATGTGTCCCTCGCCGAGCTGTGGTTCGCCGCCGAAGTGGTGCGGCGCAAGCTGGAAGTTGCGGATCTTGACCTTGACGACGACCGCGTGGCTGGTCTGGCGGGCACCACTGCGCGGGGAGATCACCTCGACGCTTGGCTCTCCGGGCACGGCGCTCGCGGCGGCCTTGGCGCGCGAGCTGTCCTTGCCGCCGCCCAGGGCGAGGACGACGGCCAGCGTGGCCGCGGCTGCGGCGCCGACGACGAGGATTGCGGTTTTGGTCTTCATCGATGCGCATTGATGGAGAAATCTCCATCGAGGTGGGAACTCTAGGCGAGAGCCGTAACGTTCACGGCTTGCTCCGACGCGCAGGCATCGCCATCACGGCAGCGCTCGCCTCTCTCGCCATCGTGGCCCCGGCCGCTCCTGGCGCTGGCCTCGCCGACCACGTGCGCGTCTTCGCCGGCACCCGTCCTGGCCCGGACACGTTCGGCGGCGGCCACAACTTCCCCGGCGCGACGGTTCCCTTCGGCATGGTCCAGTGGAGCCCCGACACGACTCCGGCGGACCGCAACGGTCGCGGCGGCTATGACCACCGCGACAAGCACGTCCGGGGGTTCAGCCTCACCCACCTCCCCGGAGCGGGCTGCTCGCTCTATGGCGACTTTCCCTTTCTGCCGACCACCGAGCCGCTTCAATCGTCGCCCGCCGCCGACTCCTCACTGAAGGGCCAGTTCCAGCCGGGCTTCTCCCACGCAGATGAGAGCGGCCGTCCGGGCTACTACACCGTCCGCCTCAACCCGGCTCGCGGCGGCGCCATCGATGTCGAGCTGAGCGCGACGACGCGCACGGGGATTGCCCGCTTCCGCTTCCCGCCCAGCCGTCGCTCCAGTGTCCTCGTCAATGCCGGTGGCAGTGCCCAGCCCAACGACTTCGCCGCCGTCCAGATCGACCCCGCCCGTCGCGAGATCGACGGCACCGCATCGAGCGGGCTCTTCTGCGGCCAGCGGCCCCGCTACCGGGTCTACGTCGCAGCTGTCTTTGGCCGCCCCTTCAGCGCCCACGGCACCTGGGAGGGCAACCGCATCAGCGCCGAATCAACGACCGCCAGCGACAGCCAGTCGCCCCCGGCCAACCCGGCAACCAGCGCCGTCGCCGGCGCCTACGCGACCTTCGACACCCGTCGCGATCCGGTCGTCACTGCCCGGGTGGGACTTTCCTTTGTCAGCGTCGAGAACGCTCGCGCCAACCTCGCCGCCGAGAATCCGGGGCTCGGTTTGGGGACGATCGCAAAGCGCGCCGAGCGGGATTGGAACCGCTCGCTGGGTCGAATCCGGATAGGCGGCGGTCCGCCCCGGCTCGTCGACACCTTCTACACGGCTCTCTACCACGCTTTCCTGGCGCCGCGTACCTTCAGCGACGTCGGCGGTGCCTACATCGGCATGGACGGTCTGCCGCACCGTGCCGACGGCCGCATCCAGTACGCCGACTTCTCCGGCTGGGACATCTACCGAACCCAGATCCAACTGCTCTCGATGCTGATGCCACGGCGAGCCAGCGAGATGATCAGCTCGCTGCTGGCCGATGCTGCCGAGAGCGGCTGCCTGCCGCGCTGGTCCTACGCCAATGGGCAGAGCATGACCATGGTCGGTGACTCGGCGGATCCGATCATCGCTTCCGCCGCAGCCTTCGGCGCCAATGAATTCAATCGCGCTGACGCCTTCGCTGCGATGGTCAAAGGTGCCGACGAACCGTGCCGCAGCAGCAACGGGGAATACCTCCAGCGCCAGGGACTCGCCCCGTATCTCGTGCTCGGCTATCTCCCTTACGAGCTCGACACCAACGTCCGCAATTCCAACTCGATCTTCGGCGATCCAGACGACGTCTGGGGTTCTGCCGCGACCACGCTCGAGTACGCGGTCGACGATTTCGCCGTCGCCCAGTTCGCCGCGCGCGCCCTGCGCGACCGCGCCACCTATGGCCGCTTCATGCAGCGCTCGGCGAACTGGCGCAAGCTCTTCAACCCGCAGAGCAGGCAGATCGAGCCTCGCTACGGAGACGGCTCTTTTCCCGCCGGCTACGACAACCTCCGCGGTGGCGGCTTCGTCGAGGGCAACTCGGCTCAATACACCTGGATGGCCCCCCACGATCCCGCCGGCCTTTTCGCGGCCATGGGCGGTAGCGAGCGAGCGGCGGCGCGACTTGATCGCTTCCTGCGCAAGCTGAATGGCGGCGCCGGCGGCACCCACACCGACCACGCGCTGCTCGGCAACGAGCCGACCCTGCATGTCCCCTGGCTCTACAACTGGACTCGTAGTCCCTATCGCACGCAGGCAGCGGTGCGCCGCGCCCTTCGCTTGTACAGCACCGACCCAGCTGGCTACCCCGGCAACGACGACCTCGGCACGCTCTCCTCCTGGTACGTGTTCGGCGCTCTTGGCCTCTATCCGGAGGTGCCGGGAGTCGGCCTGCTGGCGATCGGCAGTCCGCTGTTTCAGCGTGCCTCGATTGCCATGCCGGGAAATCGACGGGTGGCGATCTCGGTCAGTGCCTCTTCTCTCGAGCGCCACGGAAAACGGAAGCGCGTGGTCGCCGTCGGTCCCGTCAGGGCCCCCTATATAAAGAGCCTGCTGATCGACGGCCGTCCCTACAGCCGTCCCTGGACGACATACTGTGAGCTCGCCCGCGGGGCGGATCTTGCCTTCAATCTCGGCCCGCGGCCCAATCGCAAATGGGGCAGCTCGCCCGCCGCAGCCCCACCTTCATTCGGTCCCGCTCACCCGATGCCGAAACGCCCCTGCGCTCCCTGACCCTCACACCCAACCGCTCTACGGCCTTCTGGGTTCTCGCCGGCCTGACTGCGCTCGGTATCGCGGTCCGCTTTGCCAGTCTCGACGTGCAGAGCTATCACCACGACGAGGTGATCACCGCCGCCCGTGTCATCCCGGGCAACTTCGCCGACATGCTGCGCGCGGTGGCGAACAGCGAGTCCAACCCGCCTCTCTACTACGTGCTTGCCTGGGGATGGGCGAAGCTCTTCGGCACCGGGGAGGTGGGGCTACGCTCGCTCTCGGCGCTCTTCGGCGCGGCCACCGTTCCAGTTGCCTACTGCATCGGCCGCGAGCTGGCCAGCAGGCGCGCCGGTCTGATCGTTGCCGCGCTGGTCGCCGTTAACCCGATGCTGATCTGGTACTCGCAGGAGGCCCGCTCGTATGCGCTCTTGGTCCTGCTTTGCACCGCGTCGCTCTTCTTCTTCGTGCGTGCCCTGCGCACCCGTAGTAGTCGCGACCTGGCGCTCTGGGGTCTGCTCTCAGCGCTCGCCCTTTGCAGCCACTACTTCGCCTTCTTCGCCGTGGGAATCGAGGCGCTCTGGCTGCTCGTCGCACTGCGCTCGCGCTGGCGCGCGGTGCTGCCGACGGTCGGCTGCGTCGCCGTGGTCGGCCTTGCCCTGATCCCGCTGATCACCGCCCAGGTGAACCCGGATCACATCGGCTGGATCGAAGAAAGCCTGCTCTCCACCCGCTTCCTCGAGACCAGCGTTAGCTTCTTGGTCGGCGAGACCGGGCACGTGATCGCCGAGCCTCCCCGCGAGCGTTACGCACTGCTGCCGGGGATCCTCTTCGCCTCCGCGCTGCTCCTCGTCGCCGTGCGTGGTACCGCGAAGGAGCGGCAGGGTGCGCTGCTGGCGATGACCCTTGGGCTTGGAGTGGCGGTTCTGGTCCTGCTCGCCGCCTTGCTCGGCAAGGACTACGTGGTCGAGCGCAACCTGCTGCCGGCGCTAGTACCGCTCGCCGTAGCAGCCGGCATTGGCTTCGCCGCCGACGGCGCCCGGCGTCTTGGCGCCCTCCTCGCACTCGTCCTCTGCGCCTACTGGCTTGCCTACGACATTTACGTCACCCAGACTCCGAACTTGCAACGCCCCGACTTCCGCGCTCTCACCGAAGAGCTCGGCGCGGCGCAGTTGCCGCGTGCGATCCTGACCTGGAAGCTCGCAGCCGATCCGGTTCGCTTTTATCTCGACGACCGCTCGCAGCGCATCTATAGCGGTGAGACGCCGATGCGCGAGATCGACGTGATGAGTAAGTCGACAGTGGGGTATCCGGTAGGGATGCCAAAACGATTCCGCCCAGTCGCCCGGATAAGGTTCGAGCGCCTCACCCTGACCCGCTATATGTCGAGCCGCGTCCGCGAAATCCCCTTTTACGTCCTCCGCGACGTGCGCACTGGCTTCGGTGTCAACGCCGTGGTGGCCGACAGTCCCCGGGAGGGCGGTCCGTGAGCGCCGCCGAATTCGCCGATCGGCTCAGCGCCGCCGCGCGCCGCCCGGCGAGCTGGTGGCAGCTGATCAAGTTCGGGCTCGTCGGTGGCTCTGGCTATCTGATCAACCTCGCTGCCTTCGCCCTGCTCAGTGGCAACCTCGGCGTCCACCACATACTCGCCGCGGTGGGGGCCTTCTGTGTCGCGGTCAGCAGCAACTTCTTCTGGAACCGCCACTGGACCTTCGCAGCCGGCGATGGTCATGCCGGCTTCCAGGCCGCTCGCTTCTTTACCGTCAGCGTCGCTGCGCTGCTGATCAACCTGGCGGTGCTCGAGGCCCTGGTGGGGGGCACCTCGCTCGGTGAGCTCTCGTCCCAGGCGATTGCCGTTGCCGTCGCGATGCCCTTCAACTTCCTCGGCAACAAGCTCTGGACCTTCGCTTAGGAGGTTTTGGCATCGGTCGCGGTTGGACCAGGGCCGGGTTCTTCGCGCTAAGATTCCTGATCAATGGAGTCTGCCAGCGCAACCGAGGTGCAGCCCGACTGGTACCGGTCGGCGTTTTCGGCTGAGACCACCGTCGATCGGCCCTGGGCCGATCGGACCGAGGCAGAAATCGACCGCGTTCTGGCGATGATGCGACCCGAGCCCGGCGCTCGCGTGCTCGATCTCGCCTGTGGGACCGGTCGGCACTCGATCGAGCTGGCCCAGCGCGGCTTCTCGGTGCTTGGTGTCGACATCGCCTCGGACCTTCTGGAGATAGCCAGCGGCGATGCCGAGCGGCTCTCGGTTGACAACGTCGACTTCCAGGAAGCCGACCTTCGAGAGATGGCCCTAGAGCCCGAGTTCGATCTCGTCCTCAACCTCAACGACGGGGCCGTTGGCTACTTCGAGACCGAGGAGGAGAACCGCCGCACCTTCGAGGTGATCGCGGCGGCGCTGCGGCCCGGCGGTGGCAACCTGATGCAGTTGCCCAACGTCCTCTACGCGGAAGCGCACCTACCGCAGAAGACCTACATCGAAGGAGAGGGGATGGTCGAACTGATCGACCATCGTTGGGATGGCCGCAGCCGTTACTTAGAAGGCTCCACGACGCCGATCGTTTTCGGCGGCGAGGTCGAGAAGCCCGAGCCGATCCCTTTCCGCCAGCGCCTCTACTCGGTCGACGAGTTGGGCGAGCTCTACGAGTCGGTGGGCATGAATCTCGCCAACGTCTTCCGCGGTAACGGCAAGCCGCGTCCCCCCAAGGACAGCCAGTTCGAGGTCTTCGTCGAGGGTCGCAAGACCTGAGGCAGGGCTCCTACCAGGCGCCCTCCAGCCAGCGCAGCAACTCCTCTGTGCGGCCGCGCAGGTTGGGGGCGGGCGTGTCCAGCTCGGCTACGGCGAGCTGGATCGCGGCACCCACCGCCAGCGTCGCCTGCGCCGGGCCCATCTCCAGGCCGGCCTCCAGGCGCTCCAGGGCGGCCGGGTCGCCGCGCAGCGCCGCCAGCGCTTCGCGTGCTGCGCGCGGGTCGGATTCGGCGATCTCGATTGCGGTCTCGACGGCGTTGCGGATCCGTTCCGCGGGAGCGCTGGCAGCCGCGGCTTCGAGTGCGCGCTCCACCATTCTTTCGTCCAAGCGACCATCGACAACGGCCGCGAGTTCTCTACCCTCTGGCATGTCTGGGACCTCCTCTTCTAGGTCTCGGCCGGGCCCCGGGGTGTCGCAAGCACCGCCGGGGCCGTATGTTCAGAGTCTGCGAGTGTAGACTCGAATGAAGACAATAAGCGCCCGCCGCTAAATGGTCAAATAATCTCGCCCGCGCGCAGTCCGGGGACGGGGGCGCAAGCGAAGGCCAGACAGATGAGCAGCGCTAGATCGAGCTATGACCCAGGAACGGTGGAGGCCGAGCGGCAGGCTGCCTGGGCGAAGCGCGACGCCTTCAAGACGCCGGTGCCGGCCGCTGATCAGCGCGCCGTCTACATCAAGCCCTCCAGTCCATTCACCTCGGGCAAGCTGCACATGGGTCACGTGCGGGACTACGCGATCGGCGACGCTTACGCGCGCTTCCGCCGTGCCTGCGGCGACGCTGTTCTCTTCGGCTTCGGATTCGATGCCTTCGGCCTGCCGGCTGAGATGGCCGCAATCGAGCGAAAAGTGGCGCCGGCGGACTGGGTCGAGAGCTGCGGCGAGCGGATGCTGGAGCAGATGAAGCGCCTCGGTTTCTCCTTCGACTACGAGCGTGTCTTCTACAGCTCCGACGAGGCCCAGTACCGCTGGTCGCAATGGCTCTTCGTCACCCTGCTCAAGGCGGGTTTGATCTACCGCGACGACACCACCGTCGACTGGTGCGATCACTGCCGCACTACCCTTGCCGCCCTGCAGGTAGAGGACGGCCGTTGCTGGCGCTGCCACAACGAGGTCCGCCTGATTCGTCGTCCCACCTGGTTCCTGCGCATAACGCCCTATCTGGAGGAGAACGACCGGCGCCTGGCAGAGCTCGAGGACTGGGACGAGATCTCGACGTCGACCCAGCGCTACATCCTCGGCCGCAGCGATGGGGTGGAGGTGGATCTCATCGGTCCGGACGGGGAGGCGCTTACGGTCTTCACGCCCTACAAGGACCTTGTGACGGCGTCGACCTTTGTCCTGCTGTCCCCACGAGTCCCGGATCTGGAGAGGTGGCCTATCGAGGCCGATGTCGCCAAGCGGCTCGACGAGCTGCGCTCGGGTGGCTGGGAGCGCAGCGCTCGCGACGCCAAGTCCGTGCCGCTGGTCGACACCGGCCTTACGGCCAGCGCACCCTGGACCACTGAGCGTCTGCCGATAGTCGTTTCCCCCTTGGTGGATGCTCGTTTTGGACCCACCGCGGCTCTGGGAATTCCAGAGGTGGACGAGGCCGATGCTGCTCTCGCTGAGCGCCTGGAGCGCGTGCCGGACTTTGGCGCCGACCAAGCGGGTGTCGAGCCGTGGCCCGGTGCTCGGGAGGCGATCCGCTACCGCGCCGCCGACTTCTCGATCTCCCGCCAACGCTTCTGGGGCACGCCGATCCCGATCATCAACTGTGAGGCCTGCGGGCCGGTCCCTGTCCCCGTGGAGGACCTGCCGGTGGTGCTTCCCCGCGACATCGAGCCAACCGGCGAGGGCAACCCGCTGGCCGAGCGCCCCGACTTTGTCGAGGTTGCCTGTCCGCGTTGCGGTGAGCCGGCCCGCCGTGAGACCGACACACTCGACTGCCACTTCGACGCCCTCTGGCTCTGGGTTCCGGCCGCCGTCCCACCCGAGGCCCGCGCCGAGTCGATGTTCGACCACCCCGATCTGCACCGCTGGCTGCCCTCCGAGCGTCTCGTCGCCGGCGCCGACAGCGGCAGCTTCGTCTTCGATCAGCGCGTCGTCACCAAGGCCCTGCGCGACATCGGCCCATTCGCATTCCTTGAGCAGGGTGAGCCGTTCTCCGGCTGTCTCTTCCACGAGATGGTGATCGCCGACGGGCGCAAGATGAGCAAGCACCTCGGCAACGTCGTCGATCCCGACGAGCTGGTCGAGCGCTACGGCGCCGACACCATCCGCCTCGCCATCCTCTATGCCGCCGGCCCGGCCAAGACGCTGAACTGGAACGACGGCGCCCTGCGCTTCGCGAGCCGCTTCCTGCGCAACGTCTGGTCCTACTCAACGGAGCGCTTCGCCAGCGTCGCCGAGGTTCCCGAGGATGCTGAGGCGGCTGCCGACACGGAGTTCCTGCGCGAGCGCCTGGGCAAATGGTGCGACAGCGGCCTGGCCCGCATCACCGCCGATCTCGAGGACCTGCAGATGCACAAGGCCGTCCGCAACGTGACCCGCCTCTTCGAGCGCATCCAGGACTTCGAGAAGCGCGTGATCAAACGCCGCGGTCAGCTCAGCCGCGCCGATGCCGAGGCGCAGGTGGCGGCCCTGGCTCTTCTGGCTCGGTCCCTCGCTCCATTCGCGCCCCACGCCGCCGAGGTGCTCCTGCAGGCATGGGGGGCGGAGACTGGAGATGAGTCCAGTGAACTTGATCAAACCTGGCCTTTGCAGGGGAAAAAGACAACCAATTTTATGCAGAAAAACTTGACCGTTCCGGGGTAGCACCTCTATAGTCTGGATCGATGGCAGCGGAAGGCAAGGTGCCTTACGACGCAGTTGCCCTTGATGAAGCAGAGAAGCGGTTTTGGAAAGGGCTATGGGAGACGGCCGTCGAGGACGCTGTTGTCGATCTGGGGATCGACATGGTGCGGTTCGGGCCGGTTGCAGCTGCGGTTGTAAGCGAAGAACCAGAAGAGCTGGCGCTCAACTTCATCCTTGGCGCGGCTGCCCCTGGCGCAATGGAGGACGGCTACCTCCCAGCCGCCGTCAAGTGGATGGAACGCCACGACGTCGATTACCGGGTTGCCCTCTCGCCCGGCTTGCCTGAGGCGGCAGCAGCAGAAGCCTGGTTGCGGCGTCACCAGCACCAGTTGGCGGACGGCCCCTTCCGGCTACTGCGTGATTGTTCGCCACCGAATTTTCGCCCGCCGGCGGGAATCGACATCTACGAGCGTGTCGACCCGTGGGAAGACGAAGGCTTTGCCGACCCGCTGGCGGAGAGTCTTGGTTTGGCCAACTGGGCCGGGACCTTCTTCTTCGATCTGCCGGGAACGACCGGATGGCGCTGTTACTGCTCGGCGGACGGGGATGAGCCGTTGGCCTACTCGGCGATGCTGATCCACGAGCGGACCGCCGTGCTGGCGCTTGCTTCCCGCCCGGCGGCAGTCCTGGATGGCACGGGGCAGAGCGCTGTCTTGCATCGGTCGATCGACGCGGCCGCGGCCGCCGGCTGCACGACGATGGTGGTCGCCGAGGCTGGCTATGAGCCCGCCGTGGCGGACCGCGAGAGCCTTGTCCGAGCCGGGTTTGTCGATGCCTTTCAGGCCCGTAGCTGGCAGCCCCGGGCTCGCGTGCCGACCTGATCGCGACCCTCTGCTACTTTTGCGCAGGAAGACTTGACCAGTGTGGTTGGGTCTGTTATACGTACTCCTGCTGACGACCGAGCGCCTGAGGAGAGGTGGGAAACCCAGTCAGGGGCGACTCGCCTTGCGATGGCAAAGGAGTATCCAGTCATGAGTCGAGATGTTGGCCGTTTCGGGAGTACTAGGGAGGCGACAGCGTTGCGGGCATTGCCCCACCTCCAGCCGGTGACGCTGCCCGGTACCGCGGCCACTTCGCCCTCTCACCTCTGGCAGCCGGGCCCCCGGAGAGGGGGGGCGGCCGTGTAATGGGCCGTGGTGCTGGTGAGGTGTGACCGTCGATCGGTCACAACGGATGAGTCGCGCCGGGAAGCGCAGTCCCAGGCCCCGACGCAGCCGTAACTCAAGCCGAAGCCCAGAGGCGCTGGTTGAAGGTTGGGCCCGTCCCGCGGATTGCTGACACCGTCGGGGCGGGCCCTACTTTTTTGGTGCGCCCTCTAATGCACGGGAAAGTTTGACCGTGTTTGAGAGGTCTGTTATACCCCTTGGTCCGATGAAAAGGCACCGATCGAGGAGGTCGTGCGACGGGGCCGGGGGGCGGGGAGTACCCTGCCGTGAGGAGATTTCTCCATGCTGAGCCCCGAGGACCGCACCCGCTCCTGCGCGACCGAACTGGTCTGCCGCGACTGCGGTCGCCGCCTGCCACTTCTCGACACGACCTCGAAGTGCCTTGGCTGCGGCCAGGGACTTGACATCGACTACGACTACGAGTTGGCGAAAGCGCGTCTGGCGGAGCTGCCGCCCGCCGAGCGCGAGATCAACATCTGGCGCTTCGAGGAGCTCCTACCGATCCTCGACAAAAGAGCAAAGGACCGCGTCGGCCGCTACAGCGGCCGCACGCCACTGATCCACGCCGATCGACTCGGAGCAGAGCTCGGCCTCAAGAAGCTCTACCTCAAGGACGACAGCACCCAGCGTCCCAGTCTCTCCTACAAGGACCGCGTCGTCTCGATGGCGGTCGCCCGCCTGCTCGAGCTCGGCAAAGATGAGATCGGCTGCGTCTCGACCGGCAACGTCGGCACCGCGGTCGCCTCGCTGGCGGCGAAGGCCGGTGTCACTGCCTACGTCTTTTACCCGTCGAACATGGAGCGCGGCAAGGCACGCGCCTGCCGTGCACTGGGCGCCGCGGTCTGCCAGCTCGACGGCAACTACGACGAAGCCAACCGCGCCTGTCGCGAGCTGGCCCTGGCCAGCGGCATCCAGTTCGCCAACATCACCCTGCGTCCCTTCTACGCCGAGGGCGCCAAGACCGTCGCCTACGAGGTTCTCGAGCAGCTCGACTGGGACGCACCCGACCACTTCGTCATCCCCGCGGCCGGTGGCACGCTCTCCTCGCGCGTCCACAAGGGCCTTGTCGAGCTCGAGACGGTCGGTCTGGCAGAGACGTCGGGCACCAAGATCAACGTCGCCCAGGCCGAGGGATGCAGCCCGATCGCGACCGCGATCCTCGACGGCACCGGTGAGATCGAGCCGCAGTCCCCGCGCACCGCAGCCCACTCGATCGCGATCGGCGCTCCGGGCGACGGAGCGCTTGTCGTCGATGCGGTGATGTCCCGCGGCGGCTCGGCCGCGGCAGTCAGCGACGGCGAGATCTTCGAGGCGATCGACCTGCTCGGCGCCACCGAGGGCATCCTCACTGAGCCGGCCGGCGGCACTACGATCGCTTCCACGGCGAAGCTCGCCAGCGAAGGCAAGCTCGGCCCCGATGACACCGTCGTCGCGGTCGTCAGCGGTAACGGTTACAAGACCCTCGATGAGCATCCCGACAAGCCCTGGGCGGAAGGCATCGCCTGCGAGGTCGAGGCGATGACCGAGATGCTGAACGAGTTTCGCGAGCACGGCGTCGGCGCCACACTCAGCTGAGTCGGCTTCACACCGTGCTTTTCGTCACTGATTGACTAGTCAGTCAACGGCTATGATGCCGGCGATGGCATCCGCCAACGGCAAGGTCGTTCCGGCTGATTTCCCGCCGCCGGTTGACTCGACCAAGGAGTTCGTCAAGCGCTCGCTCGACAGCGAGGATGAGCGGATCGAGATCGGCGTCGCGATCGTCGGCGGCGGCACCGCCGGCCTCGCTTGCGCCAACCGGCTACTTCAGCTGCTCGCCGAGGACCCCGAGACGATGGAGAGCCTCGGCGAGGTCCCCGTTGCCGTGATCGAGAAGGCCAAGACCTGCGGTGGCCACAACCTCTCCGGCGCGGTGATGCGGCCCGGCCCGCTTCAGGAGCTCTTCCCGGAGCTGAGCCGTGAGCAGTGGCGCCAGCAGGGCTTTGCCTTCGGCGAGGTCAAGAAGGAGGCGATTTACGCACTGCCCAATGGCAAGACCAAGATCCGCATCCCGCCACCGCCGCCGCAGCGCAACCACGGCAACGAGGTGATCTCGGTCGCCGCTCTTTGCCGCTACATGCAGCAGCAGGCCGAGGAGGCCGGCGCCTACCTGCTGACCGAGACCGCGGCGACGCAGCTGATTGTCGAGGACGGCGCCGTGCTCGGTGTGCGCTCCGGCGACAAGGGGCGCGGCAAAGACGGCGAGGAGCTCGGCAACTTCGAGCCGGGCACCGACATCGCCGCCAAGGCGACGGTGCTGGCCGAGGGTTGCTGGGGTCACCTAACCGACGCCGCCGTGCGCGAGTTCGAGCTCGACGAGGGCTGTGAGCCACAGGTCTGGGAGCTCGGCGTCAAGGAGGTCTGGAAGGTGCCCAAGCCGCTCGACCGGGTGATCCACACGATCGCCGGCTGGCCGCTGAAGATCTCCGCCAAGTACCACCAGATCGGCGGCACCTGGATCTATCCGCTGGTCGACGAGAAGACCGGCGAGGACCTGGTCTCGATCGGCCTCGTCCTCGACCTCGACTACGCCGATGCGACCAGCTCCGCCCACGACCTCCTGCAGCAGTTCAAGACCCACCCGATGGTCAGCAAGATCCTCGAGGACGGCGAGCGGATCGGCTGGGGCGCCAAGGCGATACCCGCGGGTGGCTACTGGGCGATGCCGAAGCTCTCGATGCCGGGTGCGGTGCTCGTTGGCGACGCCGCCGGCATGGTCAACCTGGCAGCGCTGAAGGGCGTCAATTACGCGATCAAGGCGGGGATGCTGGCGGCGGAGCAGATCTATGCCTCGCTCAAAGACGGCAGCAACGACTACAGCGGTTACGAGCAGGCGGTCGAGGATTCGTTCATCCGCAAGGAGCTCTACGAGCAGCGCAACACGCGCCAGCCCTTCCAGAAGGGCCTGATCAAAGGTGGGCCGGCGGTCACGTCGATGGTCTTCACAAAGGGCCGCATTCCCGGCGGGCGCTGGAAGCTGCACCGCAACGACGCCCAGCCGATGTTCATCGGCGATACCAAGGACGGCTATCCGCAGCCCGACGGCAAGCTCACCTTCGACAAGCTCTCCAGCGTCTTCATCACCGGCAACGCCACCCGCGACGACGCGCCCAACCACATCCGCGTGCAAAAGCGCGTTCCCCGCGAGGTCGCCGAGACCTGGAAGTGGATGTGCCCGGCCGGCGTCTACGAGATCCCCGACGACGCCCCCGAGGAGGGCGACGTAGACGTGATCGTCAACTACACCAACTGCGTCCAGTGCGGCGCAATCACCGCCAAGGGCGGCCGCCTAACGACCCCAGAGGGCGGCGACGGCCCGCTCTACCAGAACACCTGAGCTGTCCCGGCAGCGCTGCTCGGTTACTCGTCGGAGATTCCGAGCGTGTCTTTGCTCACGCCGAAGACCGAAGCCAAGAGCAGTGCGAGCCCGGCTCCGACGAGCCCCCCGACGGCTGCTCCGCCGAGATGGGCGACGATCCCCTCGAGGCTGATCATGGTGCCGTAGCAGTATTCGCTACCCGTGATCGAGAGATGGCAGTCAGTTTTCGTCGACATCGGAGCTGCGACCAGGAAGAAGCCGGCGATCATTCCCACGACCGCGAGCACACCGCCCGCCTTCCACTCATGGGTCATGAAGTGCAGCGCGTGATAGATGTGCGTTCCCATCGGCCGCCAGCATTTCAAGATTGATCAAGGAATGCGTACTGATGGCGGGGAACGATGCCGGAGGAAGCCGCAGCCCGTGGCTGTTCATGCATGGCTCGCCTAGGTTGACCTGGCGGGGAACGTTCCGATTAAATATCGGGGTCGTACCTCAAAAGATTTCCATTGCATTCGCTGAACCGCCCCTGGCTCTCAATGACAGAACCCCCCGACGAACCCCTGTACAGGGCCGTGATCCCAGAGGACGCGCATCCCGAGCTGGTGGAAGAAGAATTCGAGCTTTTCCGGCGCATGATGGACCGCCTGGGAAGGGATCGGGTTCCTGGAGAAATGACAGCGGAGGAGTCGAAGGCGCTCCTTGATGAGGCGATGAGCGAAGACCCGGAGCTGGTAGCCATTGTCGAGCGCTTTGACGCGGTGCTCCGCTCCCACAAGGGAAGCGTGATCCGCCGCATGATGGAGGCTGATGTGCGCAAGGGAAACTGGCCCTAGGCGCCGCTTTGCATATGCCTCGGCGGGCGCCAGCGCCTTGACAAGCGCGAGCGCGGCGCTCGGTTGGCGGGTAGATCGGGGCGGGGGAGGGTCGCGACTACGTGAGGAGGGCGCAGGCGCGAAGCGCGGCAGGTGTCGGCTCCACGATCTCATCGTCGCGGTCGGCGAATAACCCGAACTCGCGGAGGTTGTTGATCGCCTGAGTTGCTGTCTCGACCTCCCTAGCATCGTCGGCGTTGCCGACGATCTCCAGCGACAGCTCCTTGGCGGTCAGGCTTTGGGGGTGAAGTTCTGCGGCGACTTGGAGGATCACCGCTTCGACTATCGCAACGTCGTATTTCGGTGAGGTCATGGCACCGCGCTCGCGCTGGTCACCCCCCTGCGGAGGTCGGGCGCAAGCGCCCTTGACAAGCGCTCACCCGCGTTTCCGGGCCGAGGCTTTCTGTGCCCCATCATCAGGGTTCCGGGCGGATTCAAACCCGAACAGGGCGAATGTGGTGGGGATACCCTCCTCTCCGCTCTCCGCGAGACGCTTTGAGGCTTCCGCCTGGGTCTCCAACGCAAGATCAACAAACGCGATGAGCGCCTTCATCAGTTTGGCCCATGCCTTGGCGTCAAGGAGCGCAGGGGTCCAGCTCAAATGGAAGTCGTCACGTGCGTCGAATGTGCCTTCCTCAGCAGCCGTTCCGATGTCGCCAAGAGCGTCGCTCATTACGTCGCGAGTGATCCCTTTTCGCAGGGCCTTGGGGATCTTCTTCCAAAAATTCTCGGGGAATATGGCCCGCTGCCTGGCCCGATAGAAGTGCTCCACTGCGCCCCGCCGTGGCTCCGTGCGGACTAGCTCAATGAGATCGAAGTCTCTGAGGACTTTGACGTGGTAGCTGGTCCTGCTCAAGCCCGCATTCAGGCGTTCGGAGAGTTCGTTGGGGCTGGCCTCCGTCTCGCAGAGTATCGAGAGGACTTGGACACGCTCCTTGTGTGACAGCGCCTTCATCAGGCGGACATCAAGCAGTTCTGGGGCCTTGGACCTGGCCTTCTTGCTTGCTTTTGTCTTGCGCTTTTTTGCAGCCACTTTTTGCGGTCCTCTCTAAGTCGCTAATAGGAAATTCCTGAGTACGCGAAGCGCACGCTAGCGGTTTGCTCGGAGGCACTTGGCGATAAGTCTTTGATTGATCTAATAATTTGAAATACTCAAATTGTTTAGATCAAACATGCAGTCGTGCTGACGACCACCCGGAGGGGAGGTGACCGCATGAAGATTTCAGCGACAAGCGCGCTTCCGATGTACCTCTACGTAAAGAGCCGTTAGGGGGCTGTGGCGGGCAGCGCGTCCTTGATGGCAGGGGGCGGCTGCCTGCTCGCGGCATTCAGAATGCTCAAACCAGGAGCTGGCAAACCGCCCAAACGCCTCCCTAGCATCGCCGCCTGCATCGGGCGTCATGCCGGGGTAGGCCCGTCAGCCCGTCCCAGGCGGGCGCTCGATGCGCTCAGAGGGACGCGGGCGGCGGCGTTCCGAGTTCGTCGCCCTCCCGATTGATCACTCGATGGGCGGCGCGGCCTTTGCCCAATACAGGAACTATTTTTGAGCATAAATGGGTCTTCCCCTCCGTGGAGGGCATCGCGGCACCGGCCTCACAAGGGGATTGGGCACATCGCGCCTATGAGGTGATGGCCCCGGCTTACGACGACTTCACGGCACACCACGACTACGACGGCTGGCTCACCGATCTGCTGGCGATCCTTGAGTGTCGCGGACTCAATGGGCGGCGTCTGCTCGATGTTGGCTGCGGGACAGGCAAGAGTTTCCTGCCGATGTTGCCGCGCGGTTGGCAGGTCACTGGCTGCGATATCTCACCAGCAATGCTGGCCTTGGCCCAAAAGAAGGCGGGCGACACCGTCGAGCTTGTGGTCGCCGACATGCGCGAGCTGCCCAGCTTCGGCAAGTTCGATCTTGTCTGGGCGCTTGACGACGCGATCAACTATCTGCTGAGCGCCGAGGAATTGGAGTCCGCGCTGCGCGGGATGCGGGACAACCTCGCCAGCAGTGGGCTGCTCTTGTTCGACGTGAACGAGCTGCTGGTCTACCGCACCGTCTTTGCAGAAAGGGAAGAGGTCGAGAGGGACGGTTGGCGCTTCGTATACGAGGGAAAAGCGCGGAAGGACGTTGGCCCCGGCTCGATTTGCGAGTCGTGGCTCGAAGTGGAGCGCAGCGCCAGTGGTGTCTCGGCGGAGGGCCGGGAAGAGGCGTCTATTCATCGCCAGCGGCATTTCCCCGAAGCGCAGGTGCTTGTCGCCTTGGAACGGGCTGGATTGGATTGTCTGGACGTTTATGGCCATGGTTTCGATGGCATCCCCCGACAGCCCCTCAATACCTCGATTCATACCAAGGCGATCTACGTCGCCCGTAGAGCCAGCGCGTAAGCCCCGTCCGTCGAGCCGTTGCTTTCGAGGGTTTGGGGCGACGACCTGGGCGCGCAGGGGAGCAACACCCAGGCCGCCTAGCCAACGGGACGTACCAATAACCGCATGGCCTGTTACCGATTCTATGCGCCTGCGCTGGCCTGGTAGCGCAAACCCTTTGGCGTCTTGTGCCTGAGGATTTGGGACACATTCGGGACACAAGAAGCCAATGATGCGACTTGCTGCCAGCGGAAGTTGCTGATTTACAGGGCTTATGCGATGCCGGAGGGACTCGAACCCCCGACACGCGGATTATGATTTGCGCCAGACGAGCGCACCTCGACTTCCCGAGCGGTCTAGAGGGCCCGGAAGCTGGCGTAAGCTAGAGAGGAGCGGTTATGGCGGATGCACAAGAAATTGAGCTGGTCTTCGAGCCCCAGGACGAGGGCGGCTACCACGTCTACGCGCCCGACCTTCCCGGTCTTCACACGCAGGGCGACGACATCGACGACGCGATGGCGAACGCCAGCGAGGCGGTCGCCCTCTACGTCGAGGGCCTGCGCGAAGACGGCGAACCGCTCGACAGCGGCGTGATCCGCCGCTCGATTCCCCTGCCGGCGTGAGCCCGCGCCAGCCGGTCGTCTCCGGCGAGCGCCT
>Ga0164241_10001658_pt1 | contig 26520 bp, 19 predicted proteins | sample OricomyardsoilBY_FD_108780 | JGI IMG/M metagenome (GOLD analysis project Ga0164241, IMG submission 108780) | Backyard soil microbial communities from Emeryville, California, USA - Original compost - Back yard soil (BY) | ecosystem: Environmental > Terrestrial > Soil > Unclassified | place: USA... | reverse complement strand
GACCGCCGGGGAAGCTCGCGAAAGTATTGCGGATGCCGCGCTGCTGCATGTCGGCAGCCGTGTCGGCCGTGAACGTGACACGCGGATCCTCGGTGCCGCAGGAAAAGTACAGCAACCTGAGCTTCTTGTTGGTCGCTGCCGGCTTGCTGAAGAAGCCCGGTGAAAGCGCCTCGGCGTCGAAGGGCTCGTAGGCGGCGCCATTGACGCCGCCGAACAGTCCCGTGCTGAACTCACCGATCCAGGCGAACTGGTCCAGGCGCGTGAGTCCCACGCTGATCGAGATGCCGCCACCCATCGAAAGGCCGGCGATGGCGCGGTTCTCGCGTCCCTTCAACACGCGATAGTGGGACTCGATGTAGCGGATCTCGCCATTGACGATGTCGTTCACGGCCTTGCCCATGTCCAGGCCCATGGGCGGCGGGCCACCAGGGCCACCGGTGTCAGTTCCTGCTACTGCTGGCGGCGAATGCGCCGGTGCGGCGGGCAGATCCCAGTTGGCGTTCGGCGTCACCACGATCATGGGTTTGACTTTGCCGTCGGCGATCAGGTTGTCGAGCGCGACATGGGCCAGACCGGAGTCGAACCAGTTGTCCTCGTTGCCGCCGCCACCATGAAACAGATACAGCACGGGATACTTCGTGCTGGAAGTCTCATAGCCAGGCGGCGTGTACACCAGCATGCGCCGCTCCGCACCGGTCACCGGCGACGGATACCACACGGCCGCAACCGTTCCATGCGCAACACTGGTTGGCTGGAATGGCGCGGGGGCAGGAGGTGGTGCGCCGCGACCACCTGGAGCGCCGGGTCCCGGAGTTCCACCTGCCCGCTGCGCCGGCGCCATGGCGCTGGCAACCAGCAACAGGCACGCGGCCACGGTGGAGACAGCAAGCCTCATGTCAGTGGAAGCAGCCGTGGGTGTTGTCCGCGCGGGCTGCAAGCACCTCGATTTCGGCCTTCATGGCAGCCTGAACGGGGCTGGGCTTGCCGGCTGCAAAGAGGTTGTTCATCTCTGCGGGATCGTTGCCCAGATCGTAGAACTGCCAGCCGCCCTTGTCCCAGGTGAGCTTGTGGTTGTCGCGACTGACGAGGGTGTACATGTCCTTGATTGGAGCGCGGGTCGGCGGGCACAGCAGCGTGAACGCATAGTCGCGTCCATTCTTCGCATGCGCCGCCGCGAAGAACGGCTTGATCGAAAAGGTGTCGGTCATGCCTGCCGTGTCGGCGCCGGCGACATCCACCACGGTGGCGAACATGTCGGTGGCCACCACCAGCGCCGGCTCGCGCTCTCCATGGCGCTTCACGCCCGCGCCGGCGACCAGCAGCGGCACGCGGATGCCGCCATCCTGGATGTCCCACTTCGTGCCCCGCAGCGGGCCGATGTCCTTGCGTTGCACCGCCGCCGGCGTGCCGTTGTCGCCCATGAAGATGATCAGCGTGTTGTCGCGCTCGCCGATGGCATCGAGGTGCGCGAGCAGCCTGCCAAGCTCGGTATCCATGGCCTGGGTGATGGCGTGATAGACAGGGATGTCGCCCTTGAACACCTTGCCATCCACCGGACGGTCGGCGATCGAGGGAATGTCCTGCTGGTTCCACAGGTTCTTCGGCGGCACCTGGAAGCCGTCATTCGGCGCGGTGCCATGCGGCGCGTTGAACGCCAGGTAGAGGAACCAGGGCTGCGCGGGATCCTTCGCGCGCACTCCATCGATGAACTCGATCGAACGATTCACCAGGTGCGTGGTCGCGTACTCGGTCACCTCCTGTTCGGTGGTCACGCCGTCACGGTAGATGGTCTCGGGCCACTTGAAGTAGTCGGTGACGTGGCTGTTGATCATGCCCTCGTAAAACGGCACGCCGATGGCCTGGAAGAGGTCGTGGCCCAGGTGCCACTTGCCGATGGCCGCGGTCGCGTAGTGGTTGGGGCTGTGCTGCGCGAGATAGCCGTGCAGCGAGACCGTGTCGGCGGGGAAATCCACCGATACGTAGTTCACGCCGTTGGCCTGCGGGTAGCGCCCCGAGAGAATCATTCCGCGAGTGGGTGAGCACAGGGGAGTCGCGCGCGCATTGTCGAACACCACGCCCTGGGCGGCGAGCGCTTCGAGCGTTGGCAGCGGGACGTTCTCGCCCTTGGGATCGTAGAGCGGATAGAGCCTGGTGGAATCGATTCCAAGATCGTCGGCCAGCACGAACAGGATGTTCGGTGGGCGCGTGGGTTGCCGGCTGGCCTCCTCCGGGGAGTCCTTCGTACAGGCCGCCAGTGCCAGAAGTCCGAGTACGGTCAGGCCCCATTTCGTGTTCTGTCGCACACCACGCTCCAGCATCTGTTCGCCCCCGGGCGCGCCAGCTTACTCCAGCCCGCAGGGGCCATATAAGACACGAAAAGACTCGTGCTGAGACCTCACTGCTATGCACTCACGGAAGAAAAACGGCGGGAGTCGGATGACTCCCGCCGTGCAATCAAACGCCGCCGCGATCAGAACTTCGCGCGCAGGCTGACGGCAAGTTCCAGTCCCACGGGGTTGGTGACCGTGGCGTCGTAGCCGCCGCCGCCGTTGGCGCCAGGGCGGGAATTCACATAGGGCGGATCCTCGTCGAACAGGTTGCGCAATTCCACGCCCAGCGTGAGCGCATTGACGTGGTTCATGCTGAAGGACTCGGCCAGCTGCCAGCCAAACGACAGATCCACCGGCATGTAGGATTTCACCCGCTGCACCGGGCTCACGATGTCGTTGTTGTATCCGTTGACGCGCGTGACCATCAGGCGTGCATTGAGCGGGCCACTGTCCCAGCTCACCGCGGCACGCGCCTTGAACTTCAATGGCTGGTAGATGTTGTTCAGCAGGCTGGTGTAATCACCACCCGGCGTGAACGCCACGTCGTAGGCCGTCAGCCAGGTGCCATTGAACTGGAACGTCAGCGTGTCGGAGCCACTGCCAACCTGCATGCGGTAGCGCGTATCGAAGTCGATGCCCTGCATCCGAGTGCGACCCAGGTTCAGGCTGCGGCCGTCCACGAACACGCAGGACGGAATGTTGGTGCCATCGGAGCAATCGAAGGCACCCGGCGGAAAGCCCGATGGCCCGGAGCGGAAGGCCACCGGCCCGCTGCCGCCAACGCCGTTGGCAACGATGTCGGTAATCCGGTCGTAGGCGGCCTGGCCGAACAGGATGGTGTCCGTGCCGGCGTACTCGTCGGCATAGGTGAGCACCGCGAGATTCGACAACAGGCCCGCGATGGTGTCCTTGAATGCGATATCGAAATACGTGACCCCGAAGTTCAGACCCCCCATCGGTTCGAAATCGGCGCCGATCGTCCAGGTGGTTGCCGTCTCGGGGCCCAGGTCCGGATTCGGTCCGGAACCCAGCGTGTAACCGGGAATGGAGCCGCCGCCATTCGGGTTCTGGTAGGGCTGGATGTACAGCGCCGTGCTGTTGCCCCAGATCTCGGGAAACGTCGGCGCGCGGAACGACGTGCCGTAGCTGGCGCGCAGCTTCACCACATCGTTCGGCCGGTAGTTCACGCCGAATTTCGGATTGGTGGTGCTGCCCACGTCGCTGTAGTCGTCGTAGCGGATTGCCGCGGTCATTTCCAGTTGCTGGATGTGCTTGCGCGAATTCGCGGCACCGATGAAGGGGAAATGCAGTTCGAGGTATTCCGAGTTCACCTTGCGGTTGAAGGTCCGCACCGTTGGCGTGCCCGCGCCCAGAATCATCGTGAAGTCCTGGCCTTCGTAGCCCACTGCCGCCTTCACGTCACCACCGGGCAGCGAGAACAACGGACCATTGAATCCAGCCTGCCAGGTCTTCAGGTCGCCATTGGTCGGGAAAGTGGCGTCGGCATCGAAGATCAGCGCCTTGGTGGCTTCGCTGGTGCGGCCCAGCCCGTAGGGGTCGAACGCGGTGGCCGGATCGCTGCTGGCCAGCGCGGTGTTCAGCGCCGCGGTCACCAGCCCATTGCCGGCATCGGCGCGATCCACCGCCTTGCCGAACCCGTAGATGCCTTCGAACTTCCATTCATGGGGCAGCCGGATACGCAGGCCCGGCGTGGCCTGCCAGTTGCTCTGGTAGCCGAACAGGTCGTTCTGCGGCACGTCGTTTCTGAAGTTGTACGCGATCGTGTAGCCGCCGCCGGTGTAGAAGCTCGGCGCCACGAACCACGCATTGGTTTCGGGGACCGTGATGTTGGCCGTCAGTGCGCCCGGTGCACGCACGAACTTGCGCTTGTTGTAATAGCCGTCGAAGATGAATTCGAAGCCATCAATGAATTCGAATGTGGCCGTCGAACTCACCGAGTCGTACTTCTGCTCGGGGAACAGGTCCATGCCGTACTGCACGTCGCACTTGTTCGACGTTCCCGCCACCAGCGTGCCGGCATTGGCCGAAGTCAGCTGCGCGGGCAGGGCATAGGTCTTGCCGCCGTAGGACAGCGTGCCGGGCGAACACTGGGTGGACCGGTAGTCGGGACCACCGCGATCCCTCTGGTCCGAAGTAAAGAAATTGCGATCGGCGCCCGAGAGGTTCGAGCGGAACGCATGTTCGTAGGCGACCATCACCTGGCCGCGGTCGAAGACCTTGCCAAAGGCGAGGCCGGCATTCCATTCGCTGAAATCGCCTTCGCTGTCGGAACCATAGCGGGAGAACGCCTCGACACCGTCCAGGTCACGCCGCGGGATCATGTTGACCACGCCGGCCACCGCGTCGGAGCCGTAGATCGCGGAGGCGCCGTCGGCGATCACCTCGATGCGGCCGACGCCCAGTGTGGGCAGTACCGACGGGCTGATCGCGCGACCGTTGGTGGTCATGCGATGGCCGTCGCTGATGATCAGGGTCGCGAAGGGGCTGAGGCCGCGCAGGTTGATCGAACTTGACCAGGTCGCGTTGCCGTTGCCGGCGGACTGCGCACGCGAGGTTTCGGAGAAACCAAGATCAAGTACCTGCGGCAGTTCCTTGATCATGCGATCAAGCGTCACCTGTCCGGAATCCTCGATCTCTTCGCGGCCCAGCGTCGTGACGGTGGCGCCGACAGGCGCGACCCCCTCGATGCGGCTGCCCGTCACGACGACGGCCTCGAGCTCCTGATCCTGCTTCGCCCCGGCCTTGCTTTCGGCCGCATTCGCTGACTGCAACAATGCAACACCGCAAATGCTCGCGGCCAGCAGTGTTGTTCCCTCCGACATGCGTCCCCACAGACCATGCTTGCGACTATTCATGTGAGCCCCCGGCTGCAATTACTTGTTGACTATTGGTGACCGCCGAGCAATGCGGGCAGGCAGTACATGCAAAAGGCCGATGTACCCTGCCGCAACTGATCGTTGACCACGCCGCCCCCGCGAGCCTGGATTGCGCGATATTCGGAAACCGCAGGGGTCGATTCAACAAGAATCTCGCCGACAATATTGTCGACAAAGCTGTTTTTCCGACGGGGGGGCTCCGTCAGAACCTGGCGCGCAAGCTCACCGCCAGCTCCAGGCCAACCGGGTTGGCGATCGTGGCGTCATAGCCGCCACCGGCGTTGGGCCCTGGCCGGGAATTCACAAATGGCGGATCCGTGTCGAACAGATTGCGCAATTCCACCCCGAGCGTGAGCGCGTTGACGTGGCTCACGTGGAAGGATTCGTCCAGCTGCCATCCGAAGGACAGGTCCACCGGCATGTAGGGCCGAACTCGCTGCACCGGCGTCACGGTGTCGTTGTCGTATGCGTTGATGCGGCTGAACATCAGGCGCGTGTTGATCGGGCCGCTCTCCCAGGTGACCGAGGCGCGACCCTTGAAGGTCAGCGGCTGGAAGATCCGGTTCAGCTGGTCACTGTAGGAACCGCCCGGCGTGTACGCCACGTCGTAGGCCGTCAGGTAGGTGCCGGTGAACTGGAAGGTCAACGAGTCCGCGCCATCGCCCACCTGCATGCGGTAGCGCGTGTCGAAATCGATGCCCCGCATGCGCGTGCGGCCCAGGTTCAGGCTGCGACCATCCACGAATATGCAGTCGGCGTGCGTGGGATCGACTCCGTTGGCGCAGTCGAAGGCGCCGGGCGGGTACCCGGCACCGCCCGCGCGGAATGCAATCGGGCCGGTGCCGGGAAGGCCATTGGTCGAAAGGTCGATGATCCGGTCGTAGGCCTCCTGGCCGCGCAGGATCACACCGCTGCCTTCGTACTCGGCTTCCTGATTCAGCACCGACAGGTTCGACAACAGGTTCGAGATCGTGTCCTTGAAGTTGATGTCGAAATAGGTAACGCCGATCTTCAGGCCCGCGGCGGGCTCGATGTCGGCGCCGAACGTCCAGGTCGTCGCGGTTTCCGGGCCTACATCGGGATTGGGCCCGGAGCCCAGCTTGTAACCCGGCACGCTGGCGGGAGTACCGCTCGGGTTCTGGAACGGCTGGATGTAGATGGCCGTGCTGTTGCCGAAGATCTCCGGAAACGTGGGCGCGCGGAACGAGGTGCCGTAGCTGGCGCGCAGCTTCACCTTGTCGCTGGGCCGGTAGTTCACGCCGATTCTCGGATTCGTCGTGCTGCCCACGTCGCTGTAGTCGTCGAAGCGCACGGCCGCGGTCATCTCCAGCTGCTGGATGCCCTTTCTGGAATTGGCGCTGCCGACGATCGGCAGCAGCAGCTCCAGGTATTCCGAATTGACCTTGCGGCTGTACTGGCTGAGATTCGGCGTGCCGGCGGCGAGGGTCATGGCGAAGTCCTGCCCTTCATAACCCAGCGCGGCCTTCACGGCGCCGCCGGGCAGCGAGAACAGCGGCCCATTGAAGCCGGCCTGCCAGGTCTTCAGGTCGCCGTTGGTGGGGAAGGTGGCATCGGCATCGAAGATCAGTGCCTTGGTGGCATCGGTGGTACGGCCGAGGCCATAGGGATCGAACGCGGTGGCCGGGTCGCTGCTGGCCAGCGCCGTGGTCAACGCGGCGGTGACCAGGCCAGCTCCGGCATCGGCACGATCCACGTCCTTGCCGAAGCCGTAGATGCCCTCGAACTTCCAGTCATGCGGCAGCCGGATGCGCAGACCCGGCGTAGCCTGCCAGTTGCTCTGGTAGCCATACAGCTGGTTCTGCGGCACGTCATTCTGGAAGTTGTACGCGATGGTGTAATTGCCGGTGGTGTAGAAGCTCGGGGCCACGAAGAAGGCGTTGGTCGACGGCACCGAGAGGTTGGTGGTGATGGCGCCCGGCTGGCGCGTGAACTTGCGCTTGTTGTAGTAGCCATCAAAGATGAACTCGAAGCCATCGAGGAACTCGAAGGTGGCCGTGGAACTGACCGAGTCGTACTTCTGCTGCGGGAGCAGGTCCATGCCGTCCTGGATGTCGCACTTGTTCGACGTGCCCGCGACCAGGGTATTGGCATTCGCCGCAGTGAACTGGGCCGGCAGTGCATAGGACCGGCCATGGTAGGTCAGCGTGCCCGGCGAGCACTGCGTGGTCCGGTAGTCGGCGCCACCCCGCGCGGTCTGGTCCGAAGCAAAGAAGGTGCGATCCGCGCCCGAAAGGTTCGATCTGAATGCGTGTTCATAGGCCAGCATCACCTGGCCGCGATCGAAGACCTTGCCCCAGGCAAGGCCCGCATTCCATTCGCTGAAATCCCCTTCGGTGTCGGAGCCACGGCGGTAAAAGGCTTCGGCGCCATCGAGTGTGCGGCGCGGAATCAGGTTGACCACACCGGCCACCGCGTCCGAGCCGTAGATGGCCGAAGTGCCGTCGGCGATCACTTCGATGCGATCGACGCCCAGTGTCGGAATGACCGACGGGCTGATGGCGCGGCCATTGGTGGTCATGCGATGGCCGTCGGTGATGATCAGCGTGGCGTACGGGCTGAGGCCGCGCAGGTTGATCGAACTGGACCAGGTTGCGTTGCCGTTGCCGGCAGACTGCGCACGCGAGGTTTCGGAGAAACCAAGGTCAAGTACCTGCGGCAACTCCTTGATCATGCGATCCAGTGTCACCTGGCCCGAATTCTCGATCTCGGCGCGGCCGAGTGTCGTGACGGTGGCGCCAACCGGCGCTGCGCCCTGAATGCGGCTGCCCGTGACGACGACGGCTTCCAGCTCCAGCGTGTCGTCGTCCGTGCCGGCAGCTTCGCTTTGCGCAGCAGCCACCGGCAGTGACAGGACTGCTCCGCAGACACCTGCGGCCACCAGTGAAATCCGAAGCGATAACCACCCACCAACAACAGGCATGCGACTGATCATTTGAGCCCCCGGCTACGATTGCTGTTTCCAGTCTTCGTGGCCGAGGATCCGCGCACAGGGCACGCACGCATGGATACGTGCGCGATTCGCGTTCGTTACTGTGCGCGATTACTGGCCACACCGCCCCCGCTAGCCTGGCAGCCCGGATGTTCAGAAATCGTCCGGCTCAATTCAACAGGAATCGCCGCGACAATAGTGTTGACAATCCCTGTGTGCCCTGAAATCTTGGCGCGCGTGCCCAACCTGGAAATCACCAACGGGCCCAAGGCCCCATCCTCGGCGGAGATCGCCGACTGGATCCGCGCCAGAATCCGCAATCGCCGTTTCGTTGCGGGCCAGCGCCTGGTGGAGTTCGACATCACCCGCAGGACCGGTGGCAGTCGTTTCAAGGTGCGCGAAGCGCTGCAGCGCCTGGCGGCCGAGGGCCTGGTCACCATCGAGGAATACCGGGGCGCTTCCGTGCGCAGCGCCACGCTCGAAGAAGTGCGCCAGGTCTACCGGGCGCGTGCGGCGCTGGAGGGAATCTGTGCCGCGGATTTCGCGCGCGTCGCCACGTCCGACCAGCGCGCCAGACTGGGCGGCATTGCAGTGGCCATGGAGCATGCCGTTGAAGCCGGCACGTCCGAGGATTTCGGCAGCCTCAATGCGCAATGGCACGGCCTCATCATGGAAGCATCGGGAAACGCCGTGCTCCTCGGGCTCGTGCAGCGCCTGAATACGCCGGTGCATCATCTGGTGTTCGAGACCTTCTACCGTGCCGATCGTCTGCGCTCTGCCGTGAACGATCACCGGGAAATCCTGGATGCCATCATGGCCGGCAACGCCGAGGCGGCGGAAGTCTGCATGCGGCGCCACGTGGAGAACGGCCTGCGTTACCTGTTGAAGCTCGACGAGTCGTTCCACTTCGATGGCAGCGATACCTAGGCGCCAATGCAGGCCTTGCGCCGCAGTTGCGCAAGTCCGGGCCTGCTACTAGCCTCACCTGCCGTGGAACTGCGCCATCTCCGCTATTTCGTCGCCGTTGCGGAAGAACTGAACTTCACGCGCGCGGCGGCCCGTCTGCGTACGGCGCAACCTTCCCTCAGCCAGCAGATCCGGCAGCTCGAGAAGGTGGTCGGTGCGCCACTGCTGGATCGCAGCCGACATCACGTGGCGCTGACCAACGCGGGGCGCGTCTTCCTGCGGCAGGCACGGGACATACTGGCCCGGGTCGAGCATGCGCGGCGGCTCGCCAAGCAGGCCGCGGAAGGCCGGGCCGGCGACATGTCCGTGGGAACCTTTCCCTCGGCCGATATCCGCATCCTGCCGGCCTTGCGACCCCTGATCGCCGCGCACCTGCCTGACCTCAGGCTGGTCATGCACAGCAAGTACACCATGGGCCATGTCGAGGGACTGAAGTCCGGCGAACTGGATGTGGCCTTCATGCGCGGCCCGCTGGAAGATCCCGGACTGGACTGCGTCGAACTGCTGCGCGAGCAGATCGTGATCGTGCTGCCTTCCCACCACGCGCTGGCGCGGCGCAAACGCATTCCCGTGGCCAGCCTCGATGATCTGCCCTGCATCACGCTGGAGCGCTCGCTGTCACCACCGCTGCACGATGCGGTGACAACCCTGTACCGGCAGGCCGGTATCCGCATGCATGCGGTATCCAGTGCCGACAACATGCTCGGTCATCTGCATCTGGTGCAGGAGGGGCTGGGTTTTGCGCTGCTGCCGGATTCGATCGCTGCCGTGCTGCCGCAGGGCGTGACCTTCCGGCCGATGGATGTCGACCCCGTGCCAAGCGTGTCCGTGGTGGTCGCCTGGAAGAGCGGCAACAACTCGCGCCTGCTGCGCGAGTTCGTGGAGCTGTCCCGTCGCTGCTGCCGGGACCCAGAGACGTCCGACGTCTGACCAGCCCGGCGGCAAAGTCTTGGCCGCCCCTGCATGCCCTCTCTAGACTGCGGCGGCATCCCGCATGAGCAGCACTACCCAAACCGCAACGCCCGCCGGTCCGCTCGCGGGCCTCACCGTGCTGGACATGACTCTGGCACTGGCGGGCCCCTATGCGACCTTCCTGCTGGCCAACATGGGCGCGCGTGTCATCAAGATCGAGAATCCGGCATCACCGGATCCGGCGCGCGAGAACGCTCCCTTCATCGGTGCCAATGGCGTTTCGCTGGGTCGCACCAGCAAGGATGACGTCTCGGTCGCGGCGCTGAACCGGTTGCGCGGCAAGTACGCGGTGACACTGGACCTGAAGCGTCCGGGTTCGCGCGAAGTGTTTGCGGACCTGGTGCGCCAGGCCGACATCGTGGTCGAGAACTTCACTGCCGGCACCATGGACCGGCTTGGTGTCGGCTACGACTATGCACGCGAACAGAATCCGCGCGTCATCTACTGCTCCATCTCGGGCTTCGGAGCCAATCAGACATCGGGCACCGGCAAGGCCATGGATGCGATCATCCAGGCCCTGAGTGGACTGATGATGACTTCCGGCGCACCCGGTGATCCACCGGTGCGCGTCGGCGTGCCGTTCGCCGATCTGCTCGCGCCGGTGTTTGCCGTCACCGGAATCCTCGCCGCCCTGCGCCAACGGGATCTCACCGGCGCCGGCCAGCGGGTGGATGTCTCCATGCTGGGTGTGCTGTCCTCGCTGGTCGCGGCGGAGCCATTCGACCTGCTGGAATCCTGCGGCATTCCGCAGCGCACCGGACGCATGGTGCCGCGGCTGGCACCGTTCGGAATCTTCCAGTCGGCCGATGGTTACGTGGCGATCTGCGCGCCCACCGAAAATTTCGCGCGCGGCGTGTTCGCCGCGATGAACCGGCCCGATCTGGGCGCGGATCCGCGCTTTGCAACGCGCGATGCGCGGGTCGAGAACGTCGAAGCCGTGAACAAGTTCCTGGAGGACTTCACGCGCGGCATGCCAACGGCCCAGGTGGTGGAGCTGTTCGAGCGTCACGGCGTGCCGGCGGCACCCGTGCGATCGCCGGCCGATGCCGTGCGCGATCCGCGCGTGATGGAGAGAGGCGAGACGGTTGCGCTGGAACATCCGCGCCTTGGCCGCGTGGCCGATGTCATTGGACCCGGGGTTCCGATCCGCTTTTCGGTGTCGGGTACGCCCGTGACCCGGCCCGCGCCCGGCCTGGGCCAGGACAACCAACTGGTCTACGGGTCCTGGCTGGGCTACGACGATGCCCGGATCGAACGGCTGCAGGCGGCCGGCAACATCTGAAGGCTGATCATGGGTTCCACCGCCATCACCGCGTTGCACTCTGCCTTCAGCGACACTTTCAACGTGCTGGGTCAGGACAGCAGGTACGACCGGAATGTGGTGGTGGCTTCATGGCCTTCAGTTCCCGTTGAAGTCATCCGCGCTGCGGGGTTCACCCCTGTATTGGCCTGCAGCGGTGCCGGCGCAACACCGGCAGCCGATGAGGTGCTGGAAGCCGGCGTGTTTCCAGAGCGGATCCGGCAGTTGATGCAGGCGGCCCTCACCGGCAGGCTGAATCACGTTGCCGCCATCGTGCTGCCGCGCACCTCCGATACCGATTACAAGGCGTACCTGTATCTGCAGGAGTTGCGTCGCCGTGGCCGGCTTGCTTCCTTGCCACCCGTGGTGCTGTTCGATCTGCTGCAGTCGCAGGGCCAGGACATTGCCGTGTACGACAGTGCGCGGGTACAGGATCTGCTTGTGCGTCTCGCCGGGCTCGGCGACAAGCAAGTCGGCGCCGCTGATCTCTCCGTGCAGATTGAGAGCGGCAATGCTGCGCGGGCCGCGGCGCGGCGCCTCGCGGCGCTGCGCCGGAATCCGGTGCGTGTTGCGGGCGCGGGAATGCTGCCGCTGCTCGGCGCGCGCTGGACCATGCCGCCCGGGCGTTATGCCGAGCTGGCTGGCGATGCACTGCAGGCATTGGCCGGGCGCGCCGCGCGGACGGGGCCACGCGTACTGCTGGCCGGAACACCCGTCGACTCCACCGTCCTGCACGTGGCAATCGAATCAATGGATGCGACCGTCGTCGATGAAGTGAGCCCCTATGGCATCGATGTCGCGGGTGGCGATATCGATACCGCCGCCGATCCTTGCGCCGCGCTGGCCACCTGGTACGGCACGCATTCGATCACCGCGCGCACGCCGGTGGCGACCCTGATACGTCGATTCGAGCAATCGCTGGCGGACATCGACGCTGCATTCATCGTGCTGCCCACCGACGACGCGCGCTTCGGCTGGGATTACCCGCGGCTGCGCGATCTGCTCGATGCCCGCGGCATCGTGCATGCCGCAATCAGCGGCGACCCCGCGGCCGATCACGCGCCAATCCAGGCTGTGCTGGCCCGCAGCCGGGGCGTGCAGGCGGTGCGCCATGGCTGAGAAGCAGCTCGAATCCACCGTGGCGGCCGGTGCATTCCAGAAGCAGTGGTTTGGCGATCTGCGCAGGAACGTGTTCGATGAACGCCTTCCCTATGCGCTCATCCAGGCCGATGTGCCGTTCGAGCTGTTCGACCTGCTGGGCATTCCGGCCATCAGCAACCAGTGGTGGTCGGCCATCATCTCGGCCAAGCGCCTGGCACCGCCGTTCTTTGACGCCATGGCACGGGACGGACTGCCGGATGGCCTGTGCCGCTATTGCAGCCTCGGCATGGCGGCCACCCGTTATCGCGAGGCGGGTGCGGCACCGTGGGGCGGCCTGCCAAAACCAAGCCTGCTGTGCGCGCGACTGACCTGCGATTGCATCCAGCCGGTGTTCGCGCTGTGGGCCGAGGCCTTCGGCAGCGAGCTGTTCGTCATCGACAACCCCGGTGCCTCCGATCTGCCGCCGCGCTGGTGGGAACTGACGCGCCACGACTGGCGCAAGCTGGTGGAGCCCCATCGCCTGCAGTTTTCCATCCAGTCGCTGGAGCGACTGGTCGCAAAGCTCGAGTCCATCAGTGGCAGGCAGCTGGATCGCAATGCGCTCGCGGAAAAACTCGAACGGGTAAATCGCCAGGAAGAGATCTTCGATGCCACGCGCAAACTGATTTCCGCGGCACCGCTGACACCGGTGCGCATGACGGAGCAGATCGCGAACGTGATGGCCACGCAGTGGGTGCGCGGCAGTGACTGGGCGCTGGCACATGCCCGGCAGTTCCACGATGAAGTCGCGGCGCGGGTCGCTGGCGGAGTGGCTGTTTGCCCCGACGAACGCATACGGCTGATGTGGGTCGGCGCCGGCATGTGGCACGACACGGATTTCTACGCGGCCTTCGAGCAATCGCATGGCGCCGTGTTCGTGTGGTCGATGTACCTGGCCTTCGGGCCGGACGGCTACATCCGCTACGGTCTCGAGGACCCGATGGCCGCGCTCGCGAGCCGCACCGCGAGCTTCAACGAATACCTGCACAACCCGCCGTGGGCCTCCGAGTGGATCGTGCACCAGGCACGCGAGCACCGCATCGACGCGGCCCTGGTGCTGCGCCCGGCCAGTGCGAAGCCTTCGGCCTCGGGGCGCCTGTTCATCGAGACCGCGCTGGAGGAGGCCGGTATTCCCGTGCTGCCGGTGGAATCCGACATGGTCGATTCGCGCGCCTGGAACCCCGAAGCCGCGCGCGCGGCGGTGCGGCAGTTTCTCGACAGCAGGGTGCTGCAATGAATGCCGGGGTCGATCAGGTGAAGTCACGCACGTGGGTGCTGCCGTTCGTTGTCACGCTGGCGGCAATGTTCACGATGCAGCTCTCCAACCTCGGCTTTGCGCCACTGCTGCCTTCCATGCAGCAGGACATCGGGATGAGTTTCACCCAGTTGGGCCTGTTCACCGGTCTCTATGGAATCATTGCGCTGCTGTCCTCCGTGCCGGCCGGTTTCGCGGCGCGGCAATTCGGCGAGAAGCGGGTGCTGGTGCTGGGGCTCATTGGCCTGGCCATCGGCAGCGTGCTGCTGGGCCAGGCGCACAGTTTCGGCAGCGCGATCACCTTTCGTGGCCTGAGCATCTTCGGCTACCGCTTCGCCTTCGTCTGCGTGCTGATTGCAGTGGCGCTGACTTCGCCGCCGTCGATGCGCGGCCGCAGCATGGGCATTCTGGGCGCGACTTCGGCCATGGCATCGGTAATCGGCTCGCCGCTCGGCGGAGAGATGGTCGATGACTTCGGCTGGCGCACCGCCATCCTGGGCTATGCCGGCATGGCGCTGCTCGGGGCAATGCTGTTCGGCCTGTTCTACCGGCCGGCAAACGTGGCAGTTGCCGCGCACCCGGAGCTGGATGAACAACCGGGCCTGGGCCAGCGCAGCCCGTACGCCTCGCCGGTACTGTGGCTGCTCACGATCGTGGTGGGCCTCGGCGGCTTCGGGCAATTCACCATCACGCACTTCATTCCCAGTGTTGCGGAGAGCGTGTACGGTCTCGACGCGGGCGCGTCCGGGTTCATCATCAGCATCGGATACCTGTGCGCCATCGCCATGAACCTGCTGATCGGCGTGCTGGCCGACCGCTTCAACAAGCTGGCCGTGCTCGGCGTGATGTTCGCGTTGATGATCGTCGCGTCTGCCTCGATGACCATCCAGAGTGAAACCGCGTTCCGCATCGCCAGTGCCGCGGTGATCAGCGTGGGCTTCGCGGCAACCAACCAGCTCTACGGCCTCGCCGGTGCGCTGATGCCGCGGCGCGAAGCGGCCAGTGCCATGGGCATGGTGAGCCTCGGCGCTGGCGTGTTCGGCTATTTCGGTCCACAGTTGCTCGGCATCCTGCGCGACGCAACGGGCGCCTTCAATGCCGGCTTCTACCTGGTCATGTGCTCGGACATGGTGGCCCTGGCCCTGTTCGGCCTTCTCTACCGCCTGACACGGAGCTGGAAATGGAAATGATCAACCGCAGATCGTTCTCGTCCTTGATTCCGGTGCTTTGCGCCGCGTTGCTGCTGGCAGCTGGCAGTGCCTTTGCCCAGGCGCCGGCGCCGGGGCCCGCACGAGGGCCCGCTGGTTTTGGTGCGCGCGGCGCTCCCGTGCCGGCGGTCCCGTCCGGCACACGTGCCACGGGTGATCAGCAGCGCGAGTACCTGTTCTCGCCCACCGGCCAGAAGATGCCCTACCGGCTGTATGTGCCCAGATCCTGGAACGGCAAGGATTCGCTGCCCATCCTGCTGTTCCTGCATGGCGTCGGCGCCAACGAGCGCACCTATTTCGACATGAACGATGGCCAGATGATGAAGCTGGCCGAACAGCACGGCTACATCGTGGTCTCGCCGCTGGGCTTCACCGCCATGGGCGCGTTTGGCAACCCGCTGCGCCTGCCGGCCGTGTGGGGCGCCGACCCCGCCATCGCTGCAGAACAACGTGCCGCGGTGACACCGGAGCGGCGGCGCGAACTGGCCTTGAGTGAACTGGAAGTCATCACCGCGCTGGAAGTGGTGACCGAGGAATATGGCGCGGACCGCGCGCGCACATTCCTCGCGGGTCACTCCATGGGCAGTGGTGGTGCGTGGCATCTGGCCGCGCGCTGGCCCGATCGCTGGGCCGCGGTGGCGCCGCTGTCGGGCGCGTTCATCGACAGCTCCTATCCGTTCGAGACGCTGCGCAACCTGCCCATCTTCATGACCGAGGGCACCCAGGGCACGCCGTCACTGGCGGGCAGTCGCGCGCTCGACAAGTATCTCAAGGCGAACAAGTTCGACAAGTACAAGTACATGGAAGTGGATGGCAACCACGGCAGCATGATTCCGATGGTGCTGCCGTCGATATTCGATTTCTTTGACCGGGTGGCCAGCGGCGGTGGCAAGCCATGAGATTTCCCCGTGACCTGGTATGGTTTGCAGCGCTGCTGGCCACCCTCCTTGCCGTGGGCGTACACAATACGACCGCGGCTGCCGATGGACCCGTCGACCAGTGGTGGGCGCCGGGGTCCGACCGGCCGCTTCCAGCCTACGTCGAGTACGACGATCCCGCCGGGCGTATCGGTCTGGTGAATACCGCCGGCACGATCACCACCGCTGGGCATCCGTTCTTCGAGCCGATCGGCACCAACGGTCGGGCCTGCGTGACCTGTCACCAGCCCGCCGACGGAATGTCGGTCTCTGTCGCCACCATCAAGCGGCGCTGGGAGGTGACGGCCGGCAAGGACCCGCTGTTCGCGATGATCGACGGCGCCAACTGCCCCAACCAGCCGGCCGCCGACCCGGCCTCGCATTCGCTGCTGCTCGGCCGCGGCCTGTTCCGCATCGCCTTGCCGTGGCCGCCGCGCGATGACAAGGGACAGGTCGTGACTCCGGAATTCACGATTGAAGTAGTGCGTGACTCGACGGGTTGCAACTCCGGTCCCGAATACGGCATCAACGGCACGCGTCATGAAATCTCGGTGTACCGCCGGCCGCGGGCTGCGGTGAACCTGCGCTACGTCGCCTCGTCCGGCTTTGGTGTTTCACCATTCATCGGCAAGACCGGGCAGCTCGCCGCGGTGGATCCGGAGACGGGCCGGCCGCTGAACATGAACATGATGGCAGATGCGCGCAAGTCCACGCTCAAGACCCAGGCGCAGTCCGCCGCGCACGACCACCTGCAGGTGGCGAAGCCGCTCACGCCCGAACAGCTGACGCAGATCCAGGATTTCGAGCTGCAGCTGTATGGCGCGCAGGCCGTATCGAATGTCGCCGGCAAGCTGGTCGAGCCGGATGGTCCCTCCGGCATCGGGCCTGAAGCCATGGCGAAGGGACGCGATGGCGTGCTGGGCAACAACACCACCCAGTACGTGATCCCGATGGAGAACAAGTGGGCCGACCTGCCGGCCGGCAAGACGCCTGCGGAGAAGGCGCGCAACGAGTTTCTTGAATCGGTGCAGCGCGGCCATGACGTGTTCTTCTACCGCACGTTCTGGATCAAGGATGCCATGCACATCAACAGTGTCGGGCTGGGCAACCCGATCAAGCGCACCTGCGCCACCTGCCACGGCATGCACATGACCGGCATGGACACGGCCAATGGGTGGATGGATCTGGGCACCACCAATCACCCTTACGCGCTCGAACCAGCCGAGAGCCCGTGGGCCAAGGACCTGCCACCCCTGCCGCTGTTCAAGATCACCTGCCGCGAGGACCTGCCGCCGCATCCCTTCCTCGGCCGCGTGATCTACACGCAGGACCCGGGTCGCGCGCTGATTTCCGGCAAGTGCGAGGACGTGGGCGCCATCGTGATCCAGCAGTTCCGCGGCCTTGCGGCGCGTGCCCCGTACTTCTCCAACGGCTCCGCGGCGAACTTGCGCGAACTGGTGGATTTCTACGACCGGCGCTTCAACATCAAGTACACCGAAGCTGAAAAGACCGACCTGATCAATTTCCTGGAGTCACTGTGATGCGCATGAATCGCCCACAGCTCGTCGCACTCCTGCTGCTGGCGCCAGCCGTGCTGAATGCCGCGCCACCGGTGGGCAGCCACATCAGTTTCGTCAGCTGTCCCATCATCCGCGACACGCGCTCGGTGCCCTGCTGGCTCAGCGACTACCGATCCGATCGCTACTACCTGACCATCCAGAGCGATGTCAGCGCCGAGGTGCAGCCGCCATACCTGGGCCACAAGGTGCTGGTCGAAGGGGTCGTGACGGACAAGCCGCAGATCTGCGGCGGCATCGTCATGTCGGACGTGCACCTGTCGGTGATGCCGGAGCTGGATGCCAACTGCAATGAGCAGCTGCCCGCCGAGGACCGCTACGTCATCGACTTCAATCCGCGGCCGCCGGGACCGAGTGCCGGCCGGCTGGCTTTTGCCGGAGCTCCCGGAACTCCGCGCCAGGCAGCGCCACCCGCCAGGGGCCCGCAGACCATCAACATCTATTTCGATTTCGATCACGGCGTTTCATTCCGCCATCCATCTGCGCTGTCGTCCGTGCTGAACGCGGCAAAGCAGATCGGTGCGAAGCGCATGAACATCGTGGGGGTGCGTGGTGCGCACCGTCTGAGTGACGGTACGCTGTTGCAGGAAGCACCCAACACCGGACAGCGCCGCGCGCAGGAAATCGCCGGGCTGCTGAAGGGCGCGGGCCTGGATCTGCCCGGTGCGGTGACGTGGACCAGTGGCGAGAGCGATGCCGATGGCGTCGATGACTGGCAGAGCCGGCGGGTGACCGTCGAGCTGCTGCCTTGATTGGTAATGCATCAACAACAGGAGAGGAGCAATGAAAACGGGGATCACACGCGGCGCGTTACCGGACTGGAAGGCACTCTTGTTGCCCGCCAGCGTCCTGTTGGGCGCCATGAGCGCGTCGGCTGCAGAGCCGGCTGCCACACCCACCATCACGACACTGACCGAGGTGCCGTACACACAGCAGGGTGCACCGTCCACCGGCCCTTTTGCTGTCGTGATCGAGCACGACCCGGGCCTGGCCACGCACACCATCTACCGGCCGAAGGATCTAGGTAAAACCAAGCACGGCGTGGTGGTGTACGGTGAAGGCGGCTGCGCCAAGAATGGCCTGAGCTTCCCTGAGTACCTGAGCGAGATTGCTTCGTACGGCTTCGTCATCGTGGCCGATGGCCCGCCCGTGCAGCGCGCTGGTGGACCTGGACGGGGCGCTGGTGGCCCGGGTGGTCCGGGTGGTGCACCACGAGCCGGCGGACCTGCGGGTCCCGGTGGTCCGGGTGGTCCTGGCGGTCCCGGTGCTGGTGCACGCGCGGCGGGTGGACCTGGCGGTCCGGGCGCAGGTCCCGGTGGGCCCGGTGGCGCTCCGCGTGGGGGTGGTCCCGGCGGTCCTGGTGGTCCAGGTGCGGGACGCGCGGGCGGTCCTCCCGGCGGTGGCGGCATGGCGATGGGCGACAACGGCAAGGCGCTGGTCGCGGCCATCGACTGGATCGTCAAGGAATCGAAGGACTCCAGGAGCCGCTTCTACAAGAAGGTCAAGGTGGACAACATCGCAGCAATGGGCATGTCCTGCGGCGGCATCATGTCCTACGGCGCGGCCCATGATCCGCATGTGGGCACGGTGGGCATCTGGAGCAGCGGGATGTTCAGCGATGAAGACCGGAAGAAGATCTTCGACGAGATTCACGGGCCGGTGATCATCGTCACCGGTGGGGATGGCAGCACCCCCGGCGTCGATGCCGACATCGCCTATGCCAATGGCAAGGCGGATTTCGAGCAGATGCCCGCGCGGATTCCGGTGTTCTACGGCGTGTATCCATCGGTGGGCCATGGCGGCACCTACACCCAGGACAACGGCGGCCCCTACGGCAAAGTCTCCGTGGCATGGCTGAAATGGCAGCTCGACGGCGACAAGAGTGCAGCCGGCAAGGGTTACTTCGTTGGCAACAGCTGCGTCCCCTGCAAGGACCCGAACTGGAAGATCCAGTCGCGCAGCCTGAAGTAACAACCCACGCAGCAGGGAACCCCGGGCCAAAGCCGGCCCGGGAACCTGGCGCCGTATATAAGGAGTAAGCATGGGCACCAAGAAACTTCCCAAATGGATCCTGGCAGGGGCGCTGGTTGTCATGGCGGGCGCTAGTTGTGTTCTGGCTGCCGAGGGCGGAAGCAGCGCGGCTCCCGCAGCAGGCAATTGCGCCATGTCCCAACCCACGGGCGTACAGGTATCCGGCAGCGGCCCGCACCAGGTGGTCGTTGAATACAACTGCTCACCGGGCATCAGCACCGGCACCATTTACCGCCCCGCGGACCTGAAGGGCAGGGAGAAGTATCCGATCTTCGTGTGGGGCGAGGGTGGCTGCTCGCAGAACGGACTGTCGAACCAGGCGGCCATGGGAGAGATCGCCTCGCATGGCTACTTCGTGATAGCCGATGGCACGCCCACCGCCGAAGGCCGCGGGAAGAGCCCGGGCATGGGTGATGGCGACATGACCGCGCAGGGCAAGCCGTTGATTGGCTACATCGACTGGGCCGTGGCCGAGAACGGCAAGCCGACGAGCCCGTACTACAACAGCCTCGACACGAAGAAGATTGCCTCCAATGGCTTCTCCTGCGGCGGGCTCATGGCCATCGGCACCGTGGGCGACAAGCGCATCACGACCTGGGGCGTGACCAGCAGTGGCATGAAGCGCGTGAACGATGACTTCTACAAGCTGGTGCATACGCCGGTGCTGTTCGTCGAGGGCGGCGAGGGCGACGTGGCCTACGAAGGCGGGCAGATGGGCTATGCAGCCATCAGCAAGCTGGGTGTGCCGGTGCTGTGGTTCAGCAAGGCGATCGGTCATGGTGGTGATCTGGCCAAGCCCAATGGCGGCGACTTCGGCAAGATCAACCTGGCGTGGCTGAACTGGCAGCTGAAGGGCGATACATCGAAGACCGGCAAGGGCATGCTGATGGGCCCGGACTGCCCTTACTGCAAGGACAGCGCCTGGGATGTCAAGTCGGCCAACGTCAAGTAGCTGCGGCCTCTATCACTGGGTGCATACCAGCGGCGACGCGGAGCGCGCGTTCGACTTCTACCACGAGGTGCTGGGTATCGAACTCGCAGGTTCGCCCTTCGCGCCTGCGAGTGCTGTGCCGGAGGGAATTCGACCGGTGGCAGAGGCCGGTTCAGACGAACTGGTGTGGCAGCTCACCGATACGCATGGTTCGCGCTACCGGACCGTGTTCATGCGCGCACCCAACACGGCGTTCGGCCTCGAGCTCGCGGAATTCTTCGACATCCCGCGCGGCGAACGGCTGCCGAATGCATGGGATCCGGGTGCTTCCATGCTCATGTTCCAGGTGCGCGATCTGGATGCGATTGTGGCCAGGCTTCGCCAGCGCATTGCGCCCATCGTCACACTGGGCGGCACACCGCTGGCCACACCGGCCGGGCGGTCACTGCTGGTTCGCGACCCGGATGGTTACCTCGTGCGACTGACCCAGGCGTCGCCTGCAGCTGTTGCTGGCGCGCGCGAAAGCGGCGAGATCATCGCCACTTCGATTGGCGTGACCGTGGCCAGTGCGCGCGCGTCACTGGCGTTCTATCGCGACCTGCTGGGCTTCGAGGTGCAGGCATCGCGCAGCGCGGATGCGGCAGAGCTCGCGCTTTGCGGGCTGGTTGACGGAAAGATGACTGCGACGACTGCCACCATTCCGGGAACGGGGATCGCAGTCGTGTTCAGCGAGTTCGATGTGTCGCCAGGTACGGCAGCGCCGCCGAATCCATTTCGCTGGAAGATTGAAGATGTCGGTGCGCCGCAGTTCCAGCTGCAGGTCGATGGCCTGGACGCACTGCTCACGCGTACGAGAGACGCGGGGTACGGCTTCCTGAGTGTTGCCGGCCGGCCGATCCAGCGGCCCTTCGGCCGATTCGTGTTCGCGAAGGATCCAGACAACGTGCTCGTGGAATTTGTCGAGCCTGAAGGAGTGAAGCCATGAATCGCAAGTTGACCGGCGTTCTGCTCGCAGCGCTGCTGGGTGCCTGCAGTACCACGGGACAGCAGGGCGCGGGCGCTGCGCTGCCCGCACCGGATACCAATGCTGAAGTACTCAGCGGCACGATCCTGTGGTCCGCGCGCATGCCCGAACACTGGAACGGCACGCTGCTGGTGCACAGCCGCGGCTGGTCGCCGGCTGCGGGGCAGCCGGGCCTGGCGCCGGGACAGGTGACCGAAGCATTGCTGGCGCAGGGCTATGCACTGGCCGCGTCGAACTATGGCTCCGGCGGCTGGGCGCTGGCCGAAGCCGTGCCCGCGCAGGAAGCGGTGATCGCGGCATTCACGCACCGTTACGGCAAGCCGAAGCGCGTCATCGGTTTCGGCTACTCCATGGGTGGGCTGGTCACCACGGCACTGGCCGAGCGTTCGCGACCGAAGATCGATGGCGGCATTTCATTCTGCAGCTCCATGGGCGGTGCGCTCGCCATGATGAACACCGGGCTCGATGGCGCCTTCGTGTTCCGTACGCTGGTCGCACCAGACGCAGGCATCGAGGTCGTCGGCATCGCCAATGACCAGAGCAACGGCGCGCTGGTGCGCACCGCGGTGCAGGAAGCCGCAAAGACACCGGCGGGTCGCGCGCGCATCGCGCTGGCCGGCGTGTTTGGCGGCATTCCAGGATGGACGCAGGCCAACCGTCCGCAACCGGCCGCCGCGGATGCCGAGGCGCAGTCCGAGCAGATCATCGGGTCCTTTCCAGGCGGCGTGTTCCTGCCGCGCAGCGAACAGGAGCAGCGTGCCGGCGGCAATTTCTCGTGGAACACGGGCATCGACTACACGCAGCTGCTCAACACCTCGGGTCGTCGCGCAATGATCGAAGCGTTGTACGCGAAGGCCGGCATCAGGCTGGAAGATGATCTGGCGAGGCTGGCCGCTGCGCCGCGCATCAGCGCCGATCCGCGCGCCGTCGAGTACATGCGCAGCTACTACACACCCACTGCAAAGCCGGCGGTGCCGCTGCTGGCCGTACAGGCCTTCGGCGACGGCACCACGTCTCCATCATTGCAGCGCAGTTATGCCGAGAACGCGCCACCGAAGATGATGGATTCGCAGTACGTGGAACGTGCGGGCCATTGCTCGTTCAGTGTCGAGGAGACCCTGGCGGCGGTGCACAGGCTTGAAGCACGGCTTGAAAGCGGCAAGTGGCCGCCGCGCGCGCCGCCGTTCGTTCCGCATGAACCGGCGCCGCTGCTGCGGCCATGCATCCAGGGAAAGAGCTGTCTGTAGGGGAAGAACGCCATGTATCGCCTGCCGTACCGTGCTGTTCTGGTGGGTGCGCTGGTGTCATGCACGGCCGGGACGTTTGCAGCTGCTCCCGCCGCGCCGGATTCGCCGCTCGCCGACGCGGCCGGGCGCAGCGGGGAAACCGTCCGCTATGTCGCCTCTGGTGCTGCTGCCACGCGCGGCCTGAACCTGTGCAGTGGCCGCTGGTCGGGTGGCCTCACCGATGAAATCATCGAGCGCGACCTGAACGGGCGCGATCCGTTGCTGGGTGCGTTGCCTGCGCTTCCCACCACCGTGGACGAGATCAATCGCACCGTCGCCGTGAAGTACGACGAGGCGCTGCCACCGCGGTACATCGTGTGGCGGCCGGTGCTGGGGTGTGTACAGCTGCCGCCGGGCGCGCAGCTCGATTCAGCACGCTACCTGCCGCGGGTGGACAAGAAACTGCACGCGCCGGATCTGGATGCACAGCCCTGGCCGATGGGCGATGCGAACGCCACCGCGATATTGCCGGCGGCACAGCAGGCCGCGATCGACAACCTGCTGACCGCGGCCTTCGACGAGAAGACCTACGGCGGCACGACCTGGGGCGTCATCATCGTGGTCGACGGCAGGATCGTCGGTGAGCGCTACGGACGCGGCTTCGACCTGCACATGGCATCGCAGACGCATTCGGCCGCCAAGAGTTTCGCGGTCAGCGTGATCGGTGTCGCCGCAGGGGAGGGCGTGCTGAAGGTCGAGGACCCGGCGCCGCTTGCCGCGTGGCGCAAGCCCGGCGATCCGCGCAGCGCCATCACGGTCGAGCACCTGCTGCGCATGTCCAGCGGCCTGTACACGCAGGGGCGCGGCAGCCCGCTGCAGAAGATCTACGCGCAGGGCGGCACCGTGGCCGATCTGGCCGCCACCAACATTCTCGACAGCACGCCGGGCAGCACGTTCGTGTACAGCCCGCCGGACACCATGCTCGCAATGCGCGCGCTGCGCGAGGCGATGCACGATGACCAGCGCTACTTCGCGTTTCCGTACCGGGAGTTCTTCTGGCGCATCGGCATGACGCGCACCACGACCAACACCGACTGGAACGGTGACTTCATGATGTCCGGCCAGACCTGGAGCAGTGCGCGGGATTTCGCGCGCTTCGGTCTGCTGTACCTGAACGATGGTGTGTGGCTGGGGAAGCGCATCCTGCCCGAGGGCTGGGTGAAGTACGTGACCACACGGGGCCCCGCGCAGCCCGCGCGTGCGCCGTTCTACGGCGCGCAGTTCTGGCTGCATGGCGGCATGTCGGGCCTGCCCGAAGATACCTTCACGCCCAGCGGCGGGCAGGGGCATTACGCAATGGTGATTCCCTCGCGCAAGGTGGTCATCGTGCGACGCGGCTTTGATGCCGGTGCGGGCTTCGACATCGACCGGTTCAGTGCGGACGTGCTGAAGGCGATTGGCAGGCCCTGAGCACAGACTTACTACTTCGGGCGGCAGGTCGACTGAACGCAGGATCGTTCGGCCCGCCATGTCTGAGCGATCAAGCCAACAAGGGCTTCGCGGATTTGCCGCGAGTGACTCTCAGTGAGTACGCTCGGGCTCAACATATGACCCGTTATCTGAATCGGCCACCCGCTTTGAACGGACTATCCGCAGCCGCCGGCGTTGGGCAGCGCGGAGCACGGGCCGCAAGGAAACTCTGCGCAGCGCGGCGGGCTATTCCGAAGTTTCTTCCGGCGGAGGGATGGGTTCCCGGTGCAGTACGAACCGGTATTGCGCATGAAGCTCGGGCCCGTACTTCAGGTCGTAGTACATTTCGATGCGCCCTTCAGCCAGCGAGTGAATCCGGAACGTTCGCAGGCACCGCCCTGCCCCATACCCCAATATTCGCATGTGTTGTGATGGTGGGGGACATTCGGTCTCAAAGGTCAGCGTATTGCCCTCTAGTACACCCAGCTCCGTGAACGCGATGCTCTGGCTGTCGACCAGCAGGAAGCGGACTCCAGGCTGATCCGGATCGATGCCGAACAGGCTCATCGCGCCATCCAGATAGGGTCCTCGCCATCGGATTTCTCCCGGGTCCCTCGGCATGGAAACCGGCATGAAAAATCGTGGCCACGGCACATGGGTCAGACACTGCACGCCGGGGCCATTACCAAAGCCGACACAATCGGCAACGCCCTGTGCACCCTTGGTAACGTAACAACCTTTACCATCGCAGCCGTGTGCAGGATCGACTGTGCCTGTGATTCCCCAAATGAGCTTGACTTCTCCGTCATAGCGAAAGCGCCCAACCAGGCGCCGCAGAAACGCTTCCAGCTCCGCCAGCTTCGCGGCACGCACCGCGGGGTCTGCCACCCGCTCCCGTTCTTTGGCCTCGCTCGCCGCCGCTTGCGCGCGCCGTTTCTCCGCGGAAGGTCCACGGTCCTGGGCGTTCACCGTCCCCCATGGAAACATGGCCACGCAGACCGATAACACGATCAGACTGAAGAAGGGGCGTCTCATTTCGGCTCCGCAAAAATCTTTGGCCCCGACACCACCACCGACTTCGACCCTGGAACCCGGTTCATGATGAAATCGAAGTGCACGGCCTTCTCGTAGTCGACCTCCAGATCGATCTCCATCCTGATCATCTTCAGATCCGGATCGGCCGTGATATGCGCCGCGCGCTCACATTGCCCCGGCACATTCACGCATGGAGTGCGCGACACCAGCGTATTGCCGATCACATAGCCCATGGCGCCATCGGCAATGCCATCGCTGTCCACCAGCATGTAGCGGATGCCGAAGCGATCCGGCTCGAAGCCGTAGAGCATCATGGCCGGATTCAGGTTCGACTTTCCGCCCAGAATCTCCTGACCGTCCGGGCCCTTGACGGTTGACCACCGCACCTTGATCTCGCATTGCACGGCCGGGGCCGGGCCAAAGCCGATGCAATTGGATGTCCCGCGTACGGGCTTTGTATCCTCGGGCTTGCCCTTGCCGCGCACGTCAACATAGCCCTCCCAGTCGAACTCGCCCACCAGGCGGGCCATCCAGTCGATGACTTTCTGCGGATCCTTTTCGGGCCTCTGCCCATCGATCAGGATTTCGCTCAGCTCCTTATCGGATGGTGCTTCCGGCTCTGCGGCGCTGATCACGAGTGGCGTAACCAGTGCCGCCACCAAGCCCATCAATCCCTTGATGCCTCGTGCGTTCATCGGGCCTCCCCGCACTCTTGAACGTTTGATTACACCGCGCGCCGGACGATGACTCCAGGCAGATCGCACATCAACACAATTTCTGCCGAGCCTGATCCTCCCGCTCTCGGTTAGCTTCTTAACATATTTTCGTGCAGAGACTCCTTGAGGAATTCTTGAAAAGAACAGTTTGGCAGTCTCCCCCCCGCTTGGATCAGGACGATGCGCAAGCCAGGACCTGTCGAATCAACAAGGCGACCCGGAAAAGACGCCGACCATACTGCACTGACCGTGGTGAAGCTCAAAAGAATCCTCCGCAGCAGCGCAATCCTGGACGGCTCCGTGCAGGAACCGGGCAGGCGCGCCACAGCCGAAGCATATATCCGTGGACTTGAGCAGGTGCCAACGGCAGAAACTCGAACGCCTGTGCCGTTACGTGAGCCGACCGCCGGTGGCGGTGGACCGCATGGCGCTCACCTCTTCAGGTCATGTGCGCTATACGCTCAAGACGCCCTACTGCGATGGCACGACGCACATTGTTCTGGAGCCACTGGATCTGATGGCGCGACTGGCCGCGCTGGTGCCACCGCCACGCATGCACCTGACGAGGTATCACG